>Ga0070730_10002428_pt1 | contig 16917 bp, 11 predicted proteins | sample Coa_R1_3_FD_66447 | JGI IMG/M metagenome (GOLD analysis project Ga0070730, IMG submission 66447) | Surface soil microbial communities from Centralia Pennsylvania, which are recovering from an underground coalmine fire - Coalmine... | ecosystem: Environmental > Terrestrial > Soil > Unclassified ... | reverse complement strand
GGCCAGGCGTTGGGCGTCTACCAGCAGGTTGCGGCGGCCAGCCTCATCTAACGGTTGCTCCTTCCCTTGTCGGAGCAGGCGCGTGCAGCGGAGGGCCAGCGTCTCTGGCGCGCCCTTGACGCACAGACGCCCCTGGACCAGCGCCGCGTGGAAAGAGCGCACGGGATCGAATGGCGATTCTGCTTCGCGCTCAGCGCGCACTTCTGCGCCCAGCCCGACCTCCTCGGCGCCCTGCGTGACGGCTACATCCGTAGGGTGCGCCGCCGCGTCCCCAGCCTCCGGGTGGGGGCTGGCAAGGCTAGCGGTCAACAATATGTGGCGCAGACTGGCGGAAAGTTCTGTGGAGGGATGCGCCTCCGCATCCAGGCTGGCTACCAGGCTCAACGCCAGCCGCCCTTCGGTCAGCGTCCCGGTCTTATCGGTGCAGGCCACATCGACGCGCCCCAGCGCCTCGACTGCCGAGAGCCGGCGCACCAGCGCGTGCCTGCCAGAGAGTCGCCGGGCCACAGCGGCTTCACCCACGCTGGCGAGCAAGGGCAGACCCTCCGGCACAGCGGCCACAGCGATGGTGGCTCCAACCGCCAGTTGCGGTAGCAACTGGCCGGTGCGCAGGAAGCCCGAAGCGACGACGATGCCCCCCCCAATCGCCGCCAGCGGGAGGGTCTGACTGAGCAATCGGCTCAGGCGGGCGCCCAGGGGACTTGCCTTGTTTTCGTCCAGCGCCAGCGCCGCCGTCGTCGCGCCCATGAGGGTCTGCCGCCCAACAGCCACGACGACAGCGCGCCCACTACCGGAGGTGACATCGCTGCCCTCCAGCACAATATGGCTGGCGACGGCGCCTTCGCTGACGCCTTTGGCGACTGGCAGGGATTCGCCGGTCAGCGCGGCCTCGTCGATCTCTAGCCCCTGCGCGCTCAGTACGCGGGCGTCGGCGGGCACGCGGTCTCCAGTGGAGAGCAGCAGCACATCCCCTGGGACCAGTTCGTTTGCCGGAATGGTCACAGCCTCCCCATCGCGCAGCACATGCGCAACGGGTGTTCCCATCCGCTCCAGCGCCTCGGCCACCTGACCGGCCCGATGCGCCTGCCAGACACCAACGCCAACATTGGCGGCGATGGTGGCGCCGATGATGCCGATGTCAGCAATGGCGCCCAGCAAAAGTGAGACGCCCGCGCCTGCGGCCAGCACGGCGGTCAGAGGAGAGCGCAACTGATCGAGGATCTCATTGCGCAGCGTGTGATGTATGGCGGGCAGCGGCGCGGCCTGGCGTCGCTCGATGGCCTGCGCACTGGTGAGGCCCTCTTCAGTGGTGTTGAGCGCGTGCAGGACGCTGTCCACGCTCCGGCGCCCCCAGCGCTCCGGGCGCGCGTCGATAATGCGCGCCGAGATCGGCCTTGGGCGCTCCCCGCCCCGCAGGCGCAGCCAGCCATCCCCCAGCGCGGCCAACGAGGCAATGATGGCTGAGCGGGAGGCGACCTCCAGCCCTGGCGCGCCCTGGAAGCCCCAGACAGCGCCGATGCCATTTGACAGCACCGAGAACAGCACCGAATCTCGAACGGCGTGATCGCGTCCGGCGCCCGCTTCAATGATCGCGGCGACGGCGCCCAGGTCTGGAGCCAGGAGGTCAGCGCGGGCCTCGAAGTGGCTGCGCTCATCGGTGACGCCAATGCCCAGATCGCAGGTCGCAAAGGCCGCCGCCGCATGCGCGTTATCAGAGATAAAGGCCACCAGCGCGCCCTCGGTCTGCCTGCCCCGAATCTCCTCGACGGTATTCTCGGTGGAGATGAGGGGAATATCTGCGCGGCGCGCAATGTTCTGGGCAGTGATGGGATTGCCAACGCTGAGCAGAGCCAACTCGACTCCGTGACGACGGCAGGTATGGACCAGTTCTGTGACGCCTGCTGCCAATTTGGGACGCAGCGCGAGCAGCGCCAGCGGTCCCTGCTCGCGCTCGCTGCGCAGCGCCAGCAGGTAATCACCACGATAGCGCAGGCGCTGCGCCGATAGAAGCGTGTCTCGCTCGCCGACCGGACCCAGCGAGTACCTGATCCCGCCAATCGACGCGCTCGCTACTCGACCATCGAAGGCTCCGTCGCTCGCCTGAGTGCGGCCAGCCGCCGGGAAGACGCCGCCCCAGGGCGCGCCAGCCGCCGCCGCAATGCCTGCCGCGAAGCTCAGCGCCTCGGCAGTCTCCCAGGCATCATTGAGTGGGAGCGCGCTCGTCAATTCAAACCCCTCGGTCAGCACGCGCGGCCCATCGATCAGCAGCAGATTGGGCAGACGAATCGTCCGATTTTGCCGCGTGCCCACAACGGTAGCGCCCGCGCGCATGGCGCGCGCGGAAGCGCTGATCTCTGCGCCGTCCAGCCCAACCAGGGCGGGGCGTGGATTCACCAATAACAACGCTGCCAGGGTTCGGGTGGGTGAGCGGGTAATTACGGCGGTGGCTGCCGCGTAGGCCAGGGCGAAGGGTCCCTGTATCTGGAGATAGCGATCATAGAGCGATTTTGCGACTGGCGCCGGGCGTGGCTCAGGCTTGAACGCCTCACCTGCCTGCAACTCCAGGACAAAGGGGCCACCGAAGACCTGCGCGCCCACTGGAATCGTCTCGCCAGGCGCGGCGGCCACAGGCAAGCCATCGCGCCCGGTGGCTGTTCCCGCCCCTTCAAGAACTTTGGCCGCTTGCGGCGTGCGCTCGCCAGACTCCAGGCGGATGTGCGCGCCTGGTCGCGCTGAGGATGCCTGTCGCATGCGCTCCTCATGTTGCCGCCAGGAGGAGCGGCGTTGCATGACTTCGGTAAGAATCCGAACGGCTTCCGCAGCCGTCAGCGCCAGCCCCAGTGGATTGCTGGAGAGCGTCAGCGTGAGAATGCCTGGCGCGCTCAGGGCCAGATCAGCTACGTTCCGCCCCAACAGTTGTCGTAAACTATTGCGAACGAAGGGGATGCTTTGGACCAGGCCAATGACGGCGCTGACCGCGCCAAAACCAGGAATGACCGGCTGCTGAATGCCAAAGGCGCGCCGTGTCGCCAGAATCCCCAGACCCAGGCCGGCGCCAATCGTGCGGCTGGCGCTCTGAATGAGCGGGGCGGGGTCGAGCGGATGCTCTGGATTGGTTTCACCGGGCAGGTCGGGCAGTTCCATCCCGCTGATCTGCGAGATCAGGTCTTCGAGATCGACCTCATGCTCTGTGAACTCAACCAGTACCCGCCCGGTAAGGGCGCTGGCGTGTGCCCGCACGCCGGGCCTCTGCTCCAGACGCTCAACCACGCGGCGCGCCAGGTCTGGGTCGCGGTCCAGGCCACGCATGGCGACCCGCGCGCGGCGGGTGTCCCCCTGACGTTCGTGCATAACATGCGGGGCGTAGGGCGCGTGCGGCAGCGAGGGCGCTGCCTGCCCGCGATCAGCGTTCGCGCCTTCACTGCCGCTGGGAGCAGCGTCTACGTCGAGTGTGCGTATCGCCGTCAAAATTGCTTGCGGGTCCGCCACTGCCGGGTCAAACTGGATCAGCGCATTGCCGGTCAGAGCGTTGGCCTGAGCGCTGCGGATGCCCGGCATCTGGCGAAGCCGCGCTTCTAGCTGCTGCTTTGCCTGCCCCGACCACCCCGGCAACTGTACTCGTATCCGGCCTGGCATGCTATGAACCAGGCGGGGTTCTTCCGCAATGACTGCGCTCATGAGTTGCTCTATCCTCACCAGGGAATCAGTCTATCTCATGCTGTATCGCTCGCTGGCGCGCAGCATGATCGGCATTCGCTGGGCCGACACAACCTGATGGAGTTGTGATGAGAAGAAATACGGGGCGCGGATCAACGCCCCGTAATCGTTTGCTGGTGGCTGTGCTGCGAACAGCGGCCATACGCAGCGTGGCGAGGTTGCCTGCTGCCCACGCTCACCCTTCTCTGCGCCGGATGGCCTGCGCTTCTGCCCAGATGTCTTCTGCTTCCTCACGCGCGCGCGCTGCCGCTTTGCGAAGCTGGCGCCCGCTGGTGGAGAGAAGACGACCAAGCTGCTCGCCCAGGCGATCAACCAGTTCTTCTGCGCGCACCATTGCCGCGTCGTCTGCTGTTCTGCCATTCAGGTTGCTGTTTGGCGCTTCGCTCATCTGGTTGCCCCCTCTATCCTTTGTGTGTTCCCCTGGTATCAGGGTGGGCGTGGTGAGCGCCAGCGGCAGGGTCTTGGACCGTTCGCGCCGCTGCGGCCAGCGCGTCCGCGTCAGTGCGGTTTGCGGATGCCGTCGTCGTCGGTCCGGCAGTTGTCATCACTTCTGCCGTCGTCTGTGCCCCACGCTTGGCTGATGTTTTCGCGGTCTGTGCTGTCTGGGTGGCCGCTTTCGTGGCTGCCTGCCCTGACTGTCTTGCCGCCGCAGCCGCCTGCTGCGCGCCGCGCCCAACGCCTTTGGCTAACTCGGTCACAGCGTCACCAACCATCAGCGCGCCCGCCACGCCATACACTGTGCCCCGCCGCAACAAATGGCGTACTTTGGGCGAAAAGAGTGCTGCCGTCGCTGCGACGGCCACGCCTACTTCTGCTTCCAAATAATCATCAAGGGCCATGTTCTCACCTCCGCACTGAATAAATTCCGTCATCTATCTGTGTCAGCCTGGGCAGGGTAGCGATCATCATCTGGGGGATGATCTGCAAGCGAGCGTCTGTACGCCTGATCCTGCACGAGCGCTCTATCCTCTGAGTGATACAAGGCAGGCGCATGCTATCAAAGAAAGCGGCATCGTTCAGGAGCAGTCAGGCTACAACATCTTTATCCCGACCAGGGTACAGTGATGATTGTAACATGCTTGTTTAGCCTTTGCAATCCCCTGGGCAGACGCCTGTGGCTCTCCCTTCCGCAAGAACTTTGCCGCCACTCGCTCCAGAGCGGCTACTGGAGTGATAGGAGCGGTGCGCCTGTGCCCCGTTGTGCATCATCACGCTGCTTGCCTGACTAGCCCGATAGTGCTACTAGCGGGGAAGGACGCCTGCGTTCTTTTGCGCGGATCGTGCGTTGGACAAACACTTTGCCGCTCTCGCTCTGTCTTGTTGTATGGATGACATCCACTCGGCGCTGAGAGGCGCTCAAGAAGGAGCCAGGATGGAAAGGCGGTGCAGCGCGTGCAAATTGGTGATGCTTCCTGGCATCAGGTGGGGCCGAACATCTCGGCCCCGATCCAGTCGGCCCTCGTGACCTTGGCTGGTGGTCAGCAAACTATCTGGGTGGTCACTATCAAGGGCTATTCCATCAAGGCGTATCCCGGTCTCTTTCGGGAAAGGATGCCTTGAGCGCGAGGCATTCCACGCGCCAGTCGCATGCTGCGGTTGGCGCGTGTTATATCCTATCTTGTTGAATCGTCGCTGTTGCTTGTAGCGCCAGCCACCGTGCTGGCGCGTCAGTGCGCCGCCCACCGTTCGCTGCCGGTGGCAGGCAGGGATGCCGACGCTACAATCGAAAGCCACCTGTAGCGCCGACATCCCTGGCGAAAGGAGTGGGGGGGTGCGGCGCGTGCGCGTGCGTGCGCCCCAGCCCGCCAGCGTTCCAGCAGCCCAACGATTTGCCGCCTGGAGGGCTGCGCTACAAGTGTGCGTCGCTGTTCAACAGGATGCGGTCTCATTCGCTCGTCAGCGGCGGCAGGCTCTTCTCGCCGATGGCCGTCAACTCCATGCTGGCGAGCAGATAGTCGCGGTCACGCGGCGCCTGCGCCATCTGATGCAGCGCCGCGTCGTATTCCTCGGCTGTAATCAAGAGATGCTCCAGGAAGAAGCTCCGGCTCGGCTGCATCAGTTGCGCCAGATTGCTCATCGCGCGGCCAGCCGCCTGGGCGGCCTGCACATCGTCTGCCGTCTGGCAGATGGCCGAGGCCAGGATGTGTACCGGCAAGAAGCCCGCCTGGCGGAAGAGGGCGAAGAGCTTGCGCCCGATCAGCACATCCGGCCAGCCATAGCGCCGCGCCGCAACGGCAAGCTCCACCAGCCGCGCCTCGCCCGCGTTGGGCGGATAGACCGCCCGCGCGCCCCAATCCGGCTCAAACGCAATGGCATAGCCGCCCAGGGCGACGACGCGGTGCATCTCGCCAACGACGGCCAGCGGCGCTTCCTGGTGCATCAGGACGTAGCGGCAGATGGCGAGGTCGAATGAGCGCGCGGGATAGGGCAGCGCGGCAGCGTCCTGGCGCTCGAAACGCACGCGGGGCAACGGGCAGCGCCTGCGCGCCTCGGCCAGCAGGCGCTCGTCTAGATCAATGGCGGTGATCTGCGCGTCCGGCAGCGCCGCTGCCAGCGCGCAGGTGAGGATGCCCGTGCCGCAGCCTGGCTCCAGCACGCGCGCTCTGGGCGGCAAGGCGCAGCGCGCCAGCGCCTGGCGCAGCGCGTCCTCCACGCCGGGCTGCTGCGCCGCCAGCCGGGCGATCTCCTCTGGATTCTGGCTACCTAAGTACTGGGATGTCATACTGCTCGCTGCTAGCGCATGCCTTCGGTGGCGATCTGGCCTAGCATCTGCCGGGCGATCACCACGCGCTGAATTTGATTGGCGCCCTCAAAGATTTGCGTCGCCTTGACATCGCGCATGTAGCGCTCGACGGGCCAGTCATGCACATAGCCCGCGCCGCCCAGCGCCTGCACGGCGTCGGTTGCCACCTGCATGGCCGCGTCGGTGGCGAAGCACTTTGCCATCGCGGCGTAGTAGGTCAGCATGGGATCGCCCGCGTCGGCTCTGGCGCCCGCCTGATAGACCATCAGCCGGGCTGCCTCGACCTTCATCGCCATATCGGCCAGCAAGAATTGAATGCCCTGAAACGCGCCAATCGCCCGGCCAAATTGTCTGCGCTCCTGGGCGTAGCGCGTGGCAACCTCCAGCGCCGCGCTCGCTAGCCCGGTGGCCGACGCGCCAATATTGATGCGTCCGCCATCCAGCGACGAGAGCGCGATCTTGAAGCCCTGGCCCTCCTGGCCCAGCCGGTTGGCGACGGGCACGCGGCAGTTCTCGAAGAGCAGTTCGCGTGTGGGCGAGGAGTGCAGCCCCATCTTCCGCTCCAGCTTGCCGTAGCTGAAGCCCGGCGTCTCTTTCTCGACGATCAGGCAGGTGATGCCGCGCGCCCCCGCCGCCGGGTTAGTCTTGACCATCACAGCGTAGACATCTGCCACCCCGGCGCTTGTGACCCACAGCTTCGTCCCGTTGACGATATAGCTCTCGCCCTCGCGCCGTGCGCTGGTGGTCAGCGCGGCGGCGTCGGAGCCAGAGCCGGCCTCGCTCAGTGAGAACGCCCCCAGCAGTTTGCCCGCCGCCATCGGCGCCACCCAGCGCTTGTGCTGCTCGTCATTGCCATAGCGATGGATCAGGCTCGTGACCATATTATGCACGGAGAGCCAGACCGCCGTCGCCAGGTCGGCGCCCGCCAGTTGCTCGAAGACAATGGCGGCCATCAGGCGGCCCAGGTTCGCGCCGCCGACCTCTTCTGGCACGAGCATTCCGGCCAGACCCAGATCGGCCATCTTGGGGAAAAGCTCGCGGGGGAAATAGGCGCGCTCGTCCCACTCCTCGGCGTGGGGCGCCACTTCGTTCTGCGCGAAACGCCGGACTAACGCTTGAATCTCGCGCTGCTCGTCATTGAGCATAAACATCGTCGTTCATCCCTTCTGAAAATGTTGGCTTGCATATTCCTGCCTCAGAGTATATGCAGGCATCAGGCGTATCGTCAATCGCGGCGCAGCAGGCGGAAAAGTGGGGTTGCCCCCTGTAGCGCCGCCTTCCAGGCGGCGCTACAGGGATCACACAGGCGGGAACTCTTTCTGGAAGGCGCGCATCTGCGTCTCCACATCGATCAACGGGCGGTGCATAGTGGAAGGCGCAATGATGTTCAGCGTCAGCATCTTGCTGCGCGCCTGGCGCAGCGCCGCCTCATAGCGCGCGGCGTATTCCTCGCGCAGCCGGGCATAGGCTTTGCGTGCCCGCTCTCTGCCAGGGCCGCGCTGATTGAGCAGCCAATCGCGCTGCCTGCGCAATTCCGCCAGCACCTTTTCGGCCCCCGCCAACTCACTGTCTACCTCCTGCCCGATGTCGAGTTCGCGCGGCAGGAGGTCATTTTGCTTGAGCAAGTGAAAGGCCAGGGCGCGATCACCCGCGTAGGGGTTCTCATCCAGGTTCAGCGGTTTGCCCACGCCAGGCAGGTTATTGAAGTCGCCGCGTTCCTGGGCCGCGCGGATTTGATCGTCAACAAGGTCAGCCCACTTCTGAAGGGGCGTTTTCGCTCTCTGTGGCGTATGCTTCCCCGAAGCCGGGGCTTGTCCGGCGTCGGGAGGGGTGGTCTCACTCATGCTTGCACCTTTCTGGAGCGCCAGCAGCGCTGCTCCTGGCAGGTTTCTTGCGTCTGGTTGCCATTGCGTTCCTGCATAGGTGGTTTGTAGTTTCTCCTCTTCTAATTAATAGTAATCAAGATGGGCGCTGTAATGCCAGTGCTGGAGGGCACACTGATGGAGAAGATCATCGTCTTTCGCCCTGGCGCGCTGGGCGATACGCTGCTGACCTTTCCGGCGCTGGCGGCCTTGCGGAGTGTGTTTTCGGGGGTGTGGCTGGGGGCGATTGGCAACGCGCCCGCGCTGGCGCTGGCCCGCGACGCCGGGCTAGCCGATGAGGTTGTGCCTTTTGATAACCTCTGCTGGGCCGAACTCTTTACCGCCGAGGGCATTCGCTCGCCTGAGGCGCGCCAAACGCTGGCCGGGGCACGGCTGGCCGTCCTATGGCTGCGTGACAGCAATGGCCTGGCGGAGCGCAGCTTGCGCGCTCTGGGCATCTCCACGATAGTGAGCGCCCCTGGTCGCCCGCCGGAGGGTCTGCGCGCCCATGCGGCTGAGTACGTCCTGAGAACGCTCGCGCCGGTTATTGGCGCGGCAGCGTCGGCTCTTGCCAGCCTGCCCTCGCTCGCGCCATCGGCGGAGGCGAGCGCCTGGGCGGAGGCGGAATGGGCAAGGCGCGGTCTGGCAGGCGCTCGCGTGCTGGCGGTGCATCCGGGGAGCGGCAGTCGCTCCAAGTGCTGGCAGCCAGAGCGTTTTGCGGCGCTGGCCGGGCGCTTCATCAGCGCTGGCTGGCGCGTGCTGGTGATCGAGGGCGTGGCCGACCGGGTGGTCGCGCCGCAGACGCTGGCGCTGCTGCCCACCGAAGCCGCGCAGCCGGTCGTTGGGCTGGCGCTGCCGGAGCTTGCCGCGCTGCTGGCCCGCGCCGCGCTTTTTGTCGGCAACGATTCCGGCATCAGCCATCTCAGCGCCATGCTGGGCGCGCCGACGCTGGCCCTCTTCGGCCCGACGGACCCAGCCATCTGGGCGCCGCGTGGTCCGCAGGCGCGTGTCCTCTGGCATGGCCCGGCAGCGCCTGGCGCGGCGCTGCCGCCGATGACGGCGCTCAGTGTGGAGGAAGCTTATGAGGCTGCGCTGGCGCTGCTGCGCTCTTGCCCATAAGAGTGGGCGAATGCTCCTTCCAAGCTGCCCATGTTTTCGTCTTAGCCCACGAAGGTGTTGCTCCTGTGGCGCAGCCTCCAGGCGCGGTCGAGCGAGAGGCCCGAGCGCAGCGAGAATGCGGGCGCCCGCCGCTGTCCAGCGCCCGCCGCCGTAGGCGCGGCCTTCAGCCGCCAGCCTCCTGCATAACCTGCGCACCAGGACCAAAGTACCGCTTTGGCTCCCTCAATTTGCCTCAGCGATAGATGCGCTGCTAGAATGGAAGCCATCGTCAGCCTGCCAACACTGCGAGCCAGAGACGAGGAGTTGTGACCTGATGCTGAGAAACCTGCGCGGACGCCTTGAGGCATTGTGGGTGCAGAACAACCGCAACCGTATCGTGATTATGGTCAGCGTGGCCGTCGTCACGATCTTACTGCTCTGCGGCTGCGCCAACCTGCTCGGCTCGGCGCTGGGCGGCTTTGTCGATTCGCTGGCCTCTTCCGGCCCTCCCGTGCGCCCGACGATTACGGTCAATCCCCAGCAGGCGGCAAACGTGAATCCCACCTTCCCGCTGCCCGCGCCGACCACCTATCCTGCTCCTGGCTCTGGCTCTACGCCCGCGCCGTCTTCCGGCACACCCCCGCCGACGCCGACGCCCAGCCCCACGCCATCGGTGACTTCGACCCCGCCCGGTGGTGGCAATATCACCTATACGCTCAGCCCGGACCCTTCAGGCAAAGCCTTTGTCGCCGGGCAGACAAATACCATTGCATTGCAAGGCCCGCCTGGGACGCTAGTTTCTCTCTCCCTCTACTTCCCTAATACGCCCTGCCTGAGTAAAAATGTTGTGCTGGATGGCTCTGGACAGGCGAGTGTCAATTGTGACATCCCGCAAAGCCTGAAGGGGAATCAGATCACAATGGCGCTCATCACTCAAGGAGGAAACCAGGAGCAATTTACTATTAATGTTCGCTGACCCCCTCAGCGCGCCTGCGGGCGTCTGAAGCCCTGGCCGAGAACCTCGGCGGCGGCGGCGATGATGATAAAGGCGTCGGGGTCTACCTCGGCCACGATCTCTTTCAACTGGCTGATCTCCCGCTGGGTGATCGCCACGAGCAGCACCTGGCGCGCCTCCTGGGTGTAGGCGCCGCGCCCCTCCAGCAGTGTGGCCCCGCGATTGAGCTTGAAGAGAATCGCCTGGGTGATCGGCGCCGGGTGATCGGCGATGATATACGCCAGGCGCACGTAGCTGAAGCCCTCCAGCACGCCGTCAAGTACCTTGCTGGTCAGATAGATGGCGATCAAGGCATAGAGCGCGAGTTGCAGGTTGAGGAAGATGCCGGAGGCCAGCACGACCACCCCATCGGCCAGAAGCTGCGCCAATCCGATGCTGAGGCCAGAGAAGCGGTTGGCGAGCAGGGCGATGATGTCGGTGCCGCCTGTGCTGCCGCGATAGCGATAGACCAGCCCCACCCCTAAGCCGCCGAGCAGGCCGCCATAGACCGTCGCCAGCACGGCGTCGTGGGTCAGCGGCTGCGCCACAATCGCCAGCGGATCGACCAGCACGCCAACCAGGACAGTGGCGTAGAGCGTGCGCAGGGCGAAGCGCGTGCCGCCCAGGAAGCGCCAGCCCGCCAGAAACAGGGGCACGTTCATCGCCAGAAAGGTTGGCCCTACCGGCCAGCCCAGCTTCGCGTTGAGCAGCACGGCTACGCCGCTCAGCCCACCGGCGGCGATCCGGTTGGGAATCAGAAACCAATCGAGCGAGAGATCAAGTACGACCGCGCCGATGGTGATGATCAGATAATCCAGGCCAACGCGCGCAGCAAAGGGCAAAATGGTGCGTGGCCGTTTGAGCCAGGGCCGATCTGGCCTGGTCGGTTCTCCTTGCGGCGTCTGATTCGTGGGTGGTGAGGTCTGGTTCTCGAGAGACATGGCAGCCGAACTATAGCATATCTGGCGGCGCTGTTCGCTTTGCCCCAATGGGTTTGGTACACGTTATGCCGGAATGTCTGGTCTGGGAATATGTTGAGGGAAACAGAAACGCAACCCAACCCAGACACCGTACAGCATGAAGAAAGGATCTGTTGATGTCTACATCTGCACAGACCAGGCCGGTGCGCTCGTATCCGGCGCCGAAGCCGCTGATGACTGTGACCGATCTGAACTCCAAGGAAGTCCAGGCCGTTACTGAGGCGCTGAACCCGCTGATTGCGGACGCCTTTGCCCTCTATGTCAAGACGAAGAACTTTCACTGGCACCTGTCCGGGTCGCATTTCCGCGACTATCACCTGCTCTTTGATGAGCAGGCTGATCAGATTTTTGCCTCCATCGACCTCATGGCCGAGCGGGTGCGCCGGATTGGCGGCACGACCATCCGCAGTATCTCGCATATCAGCCAGCTACAAACCATCGATGACGACAACGATGACTTTGTGCCAGCGGGCGAGATGGTGCGGCGCTTGATGCAGGATAATCAACATATCGCCGAGCGGCAGCGGGCAGCGATTGAAGTGTGTGAGAAGCACCGCGATTCCGTAACGGCCAATGTGTTGGAAGAGGTTCTGGATGGGACCGAGCGGCGGAAATGGTTCCTCTTCGAGATCCTTCAGGGCGCGAACAACACAGACTGAGGCGCAGTTGTCATGGTATCGTGAAGCAAGCAGGTCGAGCGCGTCATCTGCGCTCGACCTGCTTCTTTCTTGATCTCTGTTGCCTGGATGCGATCCAGGCGCTGCGCGCTGGCTAGGTGCGTTCGCCAGCGGGCATGCTGCGGGCGCTCGTCTGGCGCGGGGCCGGGCGGCCATCGTTGCTCGCGCCATAGGCGCAGAAAGGGCAGACGTTCCATTTGAGTTCCAGCAGATGCTCGCAGCGGGGGCAGGGACGGCGCAGCTTGGTTCCACACGAAGGGCAGACCTGGAAATCGGACTCGACGCGATAGTGGCAGGTCGGGCAGGTGGGCCGCTCGGTCATCTCGGCCAGCAGCGATTCTTCCTCTAACTGCCGCTCGTAGAGTTCTGCCAGTGTCTGACGTGGGCGGAGGATCAGATAGATGAAGAGTCCGCCGACAAAGAACACGGTGACGAGCAGCGTCGCGGCAATCTGCAAGACGACATCCTGGCTGCGTGAGCGGATGTCGCGCCAGGTCCAGATAATCAGGCTGGCCCAGAAGACCGCAAGGAACGCGAAGAGAAACGAGCCACCGATGATCAGCCATTTGCTCAGGCTGCTGGTGGTTGTGTCTGTTGGGGTAGCAGCCATTGTGATGAAAACACCTTGAAGCACGAGAGTATACACCCCTTTCGTGGTTGCCTGGGACAGCGGTCAGCCGCGAGCAAGATACAGATGCTTTAGCATACAATTTTCCTTCAGTATAACGTTGCGCAAATCAGGAGAATAACAAACACTATGCAGAAGTCCTATACTCTATTTTCTCCCTTTCTTTGATACCTTTATCCCTATGTGGCCCTAGAAGCGCAAGAGGACGGTCATAATCTCACCCGCCTGTACCTGCATCCGCAGTGTCTGCTCTGAAAGACGATCCAGACGCGCCTGATGTTCCATGCCCAACGGCTCCTCATCGAGCCGCGCCAGGCGAGCATTGCGGAAGGGCAAGCCCAGCGTCAGCGCGGCTTCTTGTTCAGTCTCCAGCGGATTATAGAAGCGCACCAGCAGCGCCTCCTCCCGTTCGGCGCGTTTGACGGCGCTTACGACCAGCGCTCCGGGGGCCAGATCGACCAGGCTGCCCTCCGCTGGCAGGTCGCCCGCGCGCGTCTTCGTCGGCATACCGCGCAGCGGAAGCTGGAACGCCTGCGCCTGGCGCAGCGCTTCGGCGTCGTCGGCGCGCCAGTCGCCCGCGTAGGGGACCAGCGCGTACTCGAAGGTCCACGCGCCTGGCAGTTGCGCCTCTGGCGTGAAGTCCATCGGCCCGGCATGTCCGCGCCTCGTCGAAAGGTCGCCTCGTGAGAGCCACTCGACGCACCGTAGCAAAGTTAGTGCCATGATGACGCTTTGCCCGTCTGCTGCGGGCAGGACTTCGTATTCGGGCAAGCCTTTATTCAAGACCGCTAGACCCAGTCGGCCATCGCTGACAGCTACAAAGCGCTTCTGCGGCTGCGTATTGACCGGGCGCTCGGCCCAGCTATCCCAGTTGGCCGGGTTGTCATCTGGCGGGCTGACCCGCGCTGGGCGGCGGCGCACCTCAAAAGTGCCTTCCGCCTCGGCATAGTCAGTTGCGAATGGCGCAGGAAAGAGGACGCGCAGGCGGTGATCTTTCGCCGTGTTCTCGACCCTGGTCTGCACATCAATCCGCCGCACGCCCGGCGCGAGGCTGACCTCGCTCACAATCGGGTAATGCGCCGTCTCCTCTGAGCGCCGCCCGCGATCCTCTGCGCACTGCGCGGGCAAGAGGTAATCCAGCGTCACGCGCAGCGTGGCGCGCACCGGGCCGCGCTCCAGCAGCGTCACCTCCGGCGGGTGCGCGGGCGTATCGATCAGCGTATCTTGCGCCAGGGGCGGGCAGTAGTTATACAGGTCGCCCACCTCGCCGCCGTCGGCAAAGCGATTCAGCCCGGCGCAGATCGCGCCAGTGGTCTTATCCAGAACGGTCAGCGTGCCGTTGGCGGGGTCCACGCTGACGCGATAAAAGCCATTCTCAATGCTCGTCGCGCTTGCCGCCAGTTCAGGCTGAGCCTCTTGCGCGGCGTCTTCAGGCCGTCGGGCGCGCGCCAGGAAGGTTTTGTAGCCGCGCGCGGGCACGTCGTGGGCCACGAAGCGCACCGTCTCTTGCAGCGTCTCGCGGATGACGATGTGGAAATATCTGAAGCCGGGGCGCGCGGCAATCGCCGTGCCCTCGGTAATGGCCTGCTTGACCGCCGCCGGGTCCGGCTCGCCGTTGGTGGCGACGGTGATCTCCACATTCTCCACACCCGCTTCACGCCCTGGCTTGTATTCGGCGCGCAGGATGGAGAAGCCCATCGCCTGCCCATCGCTTGCCATGCCCAGCATACTGGCGGCCACGTCAGCGGTCAGATCGATGGCGCCCAGTTCTTTGCTGGCGCGCTCGATGACCTCCATCGGCATCAGGCGCCCGGCGGCATCGGTGATAACCATCTCGCTGACGCCGGGCAGCGCCTCAAGAGTGCAGGTCACGAGGTCGCTGCGCGGGCCAGGGCCAGGATTGAAGACGACCAGCGGCGCGCTCCGCGCCTCATGGGCGGCAAGCGCAGCGGTATCGATACGGCTGGCAAGCTGGCCCAGCTTCTCCGCGATCAGCCCTTCGGCGATCTGCTGGCTCTGATCGAAGCGGCTGACCATCTCTCGATGCACCTGATCGATGCTGCATCCGCAGATGCTGTCGTGGGGGTGGTTGTGCATGAGATGCTGCCAGGCCACGCGCAGAAATCCGGCGGGATACGCCTCACCCAAGGCCCAGGCCCAGGCGCTGAGAGGTTCGGCCACATCTTGCAGCAGATGCTCGCCAGCGGTGTTGCGCTGCTTAATCCACATGCGCGTGGAGAGGACGCCCGGCAGCAGATGCGCGGTCTGGCTGCTACGCCATTCGCCGCTGAACGTCTCCAGTGTGGGATTGGCGCGCTTGATCGCCGCGATATACTGCGGGAGTGTGCCGATAGTGATCTGCGCGTCGGTCAGGCGGGCGTTGGCCTGGGCGATGACGGCGGGCAGCCCCTCTTGCGGCTCCAGATGGTCGGAGCCGTTCATCAGCAGCAGGACGCCCGTGCTGCTCTTTGGCAGCAAGGCATCCTGCATGACACGCAGGCGCGTGATAAAATCATCGACGTTGAGCGGCAGGCTGCGCGCATTGGAGTAGCCCACCGGATCGGCCAGATGCAGGACCAGCACGCGCGTGCCATCCGGCGCGGCCCACCAGAACTCGCTCTGGCGCGCTTCCTGTCCGACGCCGCGCCAGAAGATGGCGTTATCGATGCCAAAGCCCTGAAGAATCTGAGGAAGCTGGGCGATATGCCCGAAGGTATCGGGGACGTAGCCCACCGGCATCACGCCGCCATAGGTTGCGCCAATCTGGCGACCCAGCAGCAGGTTGCGGATGAGCGCTTCGCCGCCGACCAGAAACTCGTCGGGCTGAAGATACCAGGGGCCAATCAAGATGCGGCCAGACTGCGTGTAGGCGCGCAGACGTTCGGCGTTTTCGGGGCGCACTTCCAGATAATCGTCCAGCACGATGGTCTGGCCGTCTAGCATAAAATAAGAGAAGGCCGGGTCGTGGTCGAGGACATCGAGGACTTTATCGACGGCATGCGCGAGGCGCATGCGAAACTGTTGGAAGGTTTGATACCATTCGCGGTCCCAATGGGTATGGGGAACCAGGATGAATTGATGCGCTTGCGCCATACGACCTCTCTCGTTCGCTGGCCTGGGTCTGTCTATGATGATAAGTGGCTGGCGGGTAAACCCGCGCCTGGAGGCTGCGCCACGAAGCCTGCCTGCGCAGGCTGGGACGAAGACCTGCTTAAAAAGCTGCGCTGCGCCCCGGGGCGCAGAAGCGACAAAGCGCCCCCGCCTTTGCTCATATAGCAGAGGGAATGCCAGAGCGCCGCGCCGATGCGGCTCAACAGCAGAGTCGATGGCCTCATTATAGCCGATAGACGCGCGGGTGGCAAGGCTCGTCGGCGAATGGGAGTGGCGAGAGCCGCTGAAGGAAGCTCCCGCTAGCTGATGCCTGGTAATGTGCTATAATCTGTCTGCCTACCAACAACGCGCAAGTTCCGTCTGAGCCGGTTCGTTGAAAGGAGCCAACGTATGTCCCCTCCTGGTCAGGGTTTTCCCAAGGATATGTCTGCCTATGCGGTGGTAGTGACGGATATGTGGGATTACCATGTCTGCACTACCGCCCTCGCGCGCGTGAATCAATTGGCCCCCCGCGTCAATGCGTTCTTGACGGAGGCGCGCAGCCGGGGCGCGCTGATTGTTCACGCCCCCAGCGGGACGATGCCCTTTTACGACGCCTCCGGGTCACGCGCTCGCAAGCGGGCCAAAGATGCCCCCTTTGTCCCACTTCCCGCTAACCTCCCAGCCCCCCTGTGGCCGGATGTGCCGATTGATAACAGCATTGAGTGTGACGGTTCTTATGACCCGAACCCAAGATCGCCCCAGCGCGAGAACAGCGCGATCTCTGTGGATGAGAGCGAGCAGGGCAAGGATGCGATCATTGATGATGGAGAACACCAAAGACTCTACAACCTGCTCCAGCACTATAAGTGCAAGCGGGTTCTCATGCTGGGGGTAGCGGCCAATATGTGCATACTCTATCGCTCGTTTGGCATCCCCACCCTGGTGACCTGGCCCCTGGAGGAGGTGGCGTTCGTGCGCGACTTAACCGACGCGATGTACACGCAGCAATGCTCCCCCAATGTCAATCACTTCGCCGGAACCGATCTGGTGATCAGGTACATTGAGAATACGTACTGCCACACCGTGTTGAGTTCCGATCTGCTGGGCGGCGAGCCTTTCCGTTTC
>Ga0070730_10002426_pt1 | contig 16925 bp, 17 predicted proteins | sample Coa_R1_3_FD_66447 | JGI IMG/M metagenome (GOLD analysis project Ga0070730, IMG submission 66447) | Surface soil microbial communities from Centralia Pennsylvania, which are recovering from an underground coalmine fire - Coalmine... | ecosystem: Environmental > Terrestrial > Soil > Unclassified ... | reverse complement strand
ACCGAGGGAAGATCAAGTCCGTCGGCATCTCGGAGGTCACCGTCGAGCAGATCGAGCGCGCCCGGAAAGTCGTGTCCATCGTCGCGGTGCAGAACCACTACAGCCTGTCGGAGCGGAAGTACGAATCGGTCGTTGACTACTGCACCGGTGAGGGCGTCGTGTTCGTTCCATTCTTTCCGCTGCGTGGAAACGGCGGCGCCGCGCTCGACGCGATCGCCGAGCGCCACAAGGTCTCGCGGCAGCAGATCGCGCTGGCTTGGCTGCTGAGGCGGTCACCGATGATGCTGCCGATTCCCGGGACGCTTTCGCTCGATCACCTCAAGGCGAACCTGGCGGCCCTGGAGATCGACCTGACCAACGCAGAGTTCGAGTCCTTGCGATGAGTAAAGGCGCGTTTGTGCGGAATCGCGGGTTTCGCGCGCGAAATTCCCTGCGTTGTACACAATCGCGACATTTCACGCCATCCTGGCGCGCTGCGCGGTGGCGACACAGACCAGGACCAGGACTGCCGCCACGATCGTCTGCGGCCGCATGGGCTCCCCGATGAGCAGCCACGACCAGATCACCGACAGCAGCGGTTGCGCCAGCTGGGTCGCGCTCGCGCGCGCCACGCCCGCCAGGCCCATACCGCGGTACCACAGCACCATGCCGACGAAGACCGAGAAAACCGCCATGTAGGCAACGGCGATCAGCGACGCCGCGCTGGGTTCGAAAGCAGACCGCAGAAGGGCCGCGACGGTTAGCGGCACCGAGATCGGCAGCGCCGCCACCAATCCCCATGCGATCACCTGGCCGCCCGGCATGCTCTGAGCCAGCCGGCCGCCTTCGGCGTAAGCGGCCGCGGCGCAGATGAGGGCGGCCACGAGGTACGCGTCGCCGATGCTGAGCGGCTCCGCCCGAACACCGGACGCGGCGTACCAGACCACCGCCGCCGTTCCGGCCACGAGCGCGATCCAGAAAAGCGGTCTCGGCCGCACCCCGGTGCGCACCACGGCGAAGACCGCCGTCAGCATCGGCAAGACGCCGATCACGATCGACCCGTGGGTGGCGCTGACGGTGCGAAGTGCCTCGGCGCTGAACCATCCGAATCCGACACCGGCGCCCACCGCGACGACCGCGATCCCCGGCAGCGTGCGCCGGCTGGGCCACGGCGCCCTGATGGCGACGAGGTAGCCGATCGCAATGAGCGCCCCGAGTACCGAGCGGCCGACACCCACGACGACGGGGTCGATGGTGGCCACCGCGATGCGCGTGGCCGGCACGGTGCCCGAGAACATCACGACGGCGACGGCGGCCAGCGTCAGGCCGGATACCGATACTGCGTTGCGCCGGATACCGATACTAGAGGTGCTCACACACCAGCCTAACACGATCGGATGGAGTTACAGGTGATATCGTCAATCGAGATATGAGCGATAGCAGCGTCCAGAACCTGACCGGCCAGCTGCGCTCGCGTGCGCAAGCCATGGCGCCTGGCGCACGCTTTCCCTCGACCCGCGAGATCGTGGCCGGCTATCACGTCAGCCCGGTAACGGTGTCGCGCGCGCTGGCGACGCTCAGTGCCGAAGGAGTGGTCGGGACGCGGCCGGGATCGGGAACCTTCGTGGCCGACCGAGCCCCCCAAGCGGGCACGAGCCGCCTCGACACCACCTGGCAGACGGTCGCCCTGGGCGACCGCGCCATCGATGCGGGCGCGCTGCAGACCTACCTGGACGTCAACCCGAGAGGCGCGCTCTCGCTGGCCGGCGGCTACCTGCACTCCTCGCTGATGCCGATCCGCGCCCTCTCGGCCGCCGCCCAGCGCGCGGTCAGCCGGCCGGAGACCTGGGAAGCGCCCGACCCGCGTGGGCTCTCCGGCCTCAGGGCGTGGTTCGCCAGCCACCACGGCGCCGGGTTCGGCGCCGCGGACGTGATCGTCTGCAACGGCGGTCAGTCGGCGATCTCGGCCGGCTTTCGAGCGCTGGTGCCGCCCGGTGGCACGCTCATCGTCGAGGCGCCCACCTATCCCGGCGCGCTCGCCATCGCTCGCGCGGCCGGCATTCGTATCGTCCCCGTGCCGATGGACGGCGACGGCATCCTTCCCGATCTCCTCGGCGAGGCGCTGGAAGCGACCGGCTCGAAAGCCGTCTACGTGCAGCCCACCCACCACAACCCAACGGGCGTGATCATGTCCGCCGATCGCCGGCGCGATGTGCTGGAGGTCGCAAGCAGGGCCGGCGCGTTCGTGATCGAGGACGACTGGGCCCGGTGGTTGGGCTACGAGGGGACCAATCCTCCGACCCTGATCTCCATGGATGGGCGGGGTCGCGTCATCTATATCTCCTCGCTCACCAAGCCGGTCTCGCCGAGCCTGCGGGTCGGGGCGCTGGTCGCTCGAGGCCCAGTCGCGGACCGCCTCAGGGCCATCCGCATCGTGGACGACCTCTTCGTCAACCGCCTCGTGCAGGAAACCGCGCTCGAGCTGGTCAGATCGCCGGGTTGGGCGCGACACATCGTCGAGGCCGGCCGGGCCTTGCGCGAACGCAGTCGCGTCATGGTCGAAGCCCTCCGGCTGCACGCTCCGGGGCTGGTGGTGCCGCGACAGCCCCACGGCGGAATGCACATGTGGGCGTCGCTTCCCGAGGGCTCCGATGAGCCGGCGGTGGTCGAGGCGGGACGCCGGCACGGGGTCGTGGTCGGCGCGGGCAGGTCCTTCTTTGCGACCGAGCCGCCGTCGGCCCACCTGCGGCTCAGCTTTGGGGGCGCCGCCAACAACGATGAGCTGAGCGAATCGGTCCGGCGTCTGGGATCGGCCATGCAGTCGATCGACTTCTGATCGACGCGGCGAGGAGGCACAGAAAGCAGCCGATTTGAGGGCTGAACCCGCCTGAAGGCGTGCTTAACTTTCGCTTCGCATGGACGCGTGGATGAGCTTGGACGGCCGGCGGAGAGCCTTCGTCATAGCGGTGGCGGCGGTCGCGCTCCTGTCCGTGGCTTACGCGCTGATCATTCGGAACGTCCTCTTCGGGCAGCAGGCCGTCACCGCGCTCCGACGACATCGGAGAGGCTGTGGCCGCGGCGATTGCCTCGGGCGCCTGCGCGTGGGCCGCGAGGCGAGGCACCGGGAAGGACAGGCTCGGTTGGGCGCTGATGAGCATCTCGGCCGGCCTGTGGGCTGCGGGCGAGGTCGCCTGGTCGATCTATGAGGTCGGGCTCGGGATGCAGGTGCCGTACCCGTCCCTGGCCGACGCCGGATTCCTGGCGGCTGTGCCTTTTGCGATTGCGGGCATTCGTGCTTTCTGGAGCGACGCCCGCGGGACGTCCGCGCGGTGGCGGGTCTGGTTCGACGGCCTCATCGTCGCGCTTGCCCTGACCTCGACCGCGTGGGGTTTCGGGCTGCGGACGGTCTGGAACTCCAACTCGTCGACCAAGCTGCTCGATCTGGCCTACCCGGTGGCCGACATCCTCATCGGGACCGTCCTCATCCTCGCCATCCGGCGCGCCACGGGCCAGCAGAAGGGCAGGATGGCTCTGCTGCTCGCCGGGGTTGCGTGCTACTCGATCGCCGACAGCGCGTTCGCCTACCTCAGCGCCGAGGGTGCGTTCGGAGCGGTCGGCAACGTGATCGACACCGGATGGTTTGCCGGCTATCTGATGATCGCGCTGGCCGCCATCTATCCGGCGGCGCCGGTGCGTGCCGCCGCCAAGCAAGCCCCGCTCGACCTCTGGCAGCTGGCCCTCCCCTGGATGACGCTGCTCACGGCCGCCGCAGGTGACGTGTATTCGGCGCTCTCCGGGCACGAGCTCGACCTGTTCATGTCGTCCTTGACGGCGACGCTCGCCATCCTCCTGACCGTGAACATCATCATCGAGAGAAGGGAATTCCTCGAGATGCTGACCGAGATCGAGGCTTCCCACGCCACTCTCAACGAAGAGTTCAAGACGGCGCTGGTCGGGATCCGGCGCTTCAGCAAGGAGATACAGGATGCCGAGCGTCTCGAGCTCGTCGACGTCCGGCGCTTCGCCACTGAGATCAATCGCACGGCTGATCGCCTCGACCGCAAGATCGAAGAGATGCTGGCGGACGCCGATGACGAGAAGGGCGTCGCGGCAGATCCAAAGCTCCCGGCGCCGGAAGGTGCCGTCGTCGCGGCCCGCGGCACCTACTGATCCGGACTCAGCTCACAGCCGGCCGAGCACCTTCAACGCTTCATCCTGCAGGGCGGCGTCGCGAGGACGGTCGACTGCTTGGAGACCCCGCCCGACCGTCGTGCCCGCGAGCCGAGATTGCGTGATGCCGTCGGCCCAGATGGTCGTCTTGCCGATGCCGGGCTCGCCCGCGATGACGGGCACGGTGCCCGCGCGGCGCGTGGCCGTGCAGCCAGGTCTTGAGCCTTTCGAGCTCAGCGGCTCGGCCGATGACCTCCGTCAGACGTTGGGCCGATCCCAGCCGTCATGGCGCGGAACTCTTGCTGCCCGAATCGGCCGCACCGGCCAAGACTGCTTACTGGGACGGCCAACCAGTGAGATTCGCGATCCTGTCAGCCGGCCTTGGGAATCAGGGCCGACCTTCTGACGCCGTCTTCGATCCCGGCCTCGGGACCGTACGAGCGCTTCAGCATCTCGCGCAGCCGCTGCTTGGCGATCGAGAGGCGAGACGCAACCGTCCGCTCTGGGATGCCCAGCGCTTCGGCGATCGCGCGGTTGGTGTATCCGTGATAGTGGCGAAGCACGATCGTGGCGGCCTGCTTCGGCGGCAGCTTGGCCAGCGCCGCGGCAAGATCGTTGTTCTCCACCAGCACCTGGGGATCCGGAGCCGAGCCCGGGCGGCCGAGGCGCCGAATCACCTCGTCGACCTGGCGCAGGCGCATCTTGCGCTTGTACGAGACCGCTGCGTTGATCGCGATGCGGTGCACCCACGCCTCCGCCGGCGCGAGTGGCTGCCAGTCAGGCCATTTCTTGTAGGCGCGCTCGAAGGCGTCCTGGGCGCAGTCCTCCGCGGCCGCCCTGTCTCCGAGCATCGCGGTCAGCGTGCCCACGACCTTGCCATAGGACGCGACGTACAGACGCTCGAAGTCGGCTTCGTTCCCAGCCTGATAGCTGCTTTCGAAAGCCTCGGCGGCGGCCGTTTGTGAATTGAGTCGAGCCATTCAGCGTGGTCCCCCTTGGTGTTGCGTCCCCGGGTAGGGGCTCGCACTGCCTTGAATTACTCTGGCTGCGGGGGCACCCTCACGTCTCCGTCCCGTTGGGCGGATTCTCAGTGGCTCATTTGGCGTAGAGGCGACTGATTGTCCGCACGCTCAATCGCGACCGAGCTAGAAGGGCCGCCTCCTGGGCAGTCCGACGAGGGCCAAGAGCAGGACGTCCGCCAGCACGACTGCAACTGCCAGCAGCAACCCGAAGAGCAGCGGCAGCGACATCGCGGCCACCTTGCACCGCACCTCGTAACTCTTTCCGCAACAGAGTGGCTCGGTATTCACCCCGAGCGACGGTTGAACAAGCTCCGGCGATAGTCAAGGCGCCGCCATGCACTTCTACGGACGCCGGCGTTTGGCGCATCGAGACGCACCATCGGAAACCGACGCTCGACTCCGGACCTCCGGTCAACGCGCCGGCGATCCGAGCCTGATCGTCTCTCGATCGTCCTTCGTTCCATGGTGCGCCTCGTCGCGTTGGCGGTGGCTCATGACTCGGGGCGATGCGGCCCCTGAGGTGGAGAAGAGACTGAGAGGGGTCTGGTCTCCTATTAGAGGAACGTCTCTACGCTCCCATACCACCCACCTGCCGGACGGTGCGGTGGGGGTCCGCTGTGCGCTACTCGCTTGCCGGTCTGGGCCGTTCCGGTTTCAAAGGCGCTTCGATCGGCGCGGCCTCGAGTGCGCCGGCCTGTTGGAGAGTCACACGTGCCAATTCCAGACGATTCCCTCTGACCCTGACCAGAAAACGCCCCGACTCAACCTCTTGCTCGTAGTACAGAGCGGTGTCGCCGGCCGCGGCCATGCTCACGAGCATGCCGGCGAGGCTGCCTGTGGCGGCGCCCGCCACCAACGCGAGCAGAAAGGTTGCAACCAGGTTGCCGGATATCAGCGGATGCACCCCCGGCAACATGCCTGTCGCGAGGGCGCCGATGATCGCTCCGAGCGCCGTCCCGATGACGATCCCGATCATGAGCTTGCGCCCGTAGTGACCGCGACGATTCCGCCGCGGGGTGGCCGTGCTGATCTGGTCCCGGCTGAACCCCGCGAGCTCCAACTTGCGGACGGCGGCAAGCTGCTCCTCCCTGGTTCGAAATAGCCCGACTACCTGTCTCCGGCATCGGTCTCTCCTTTGGGGACACCGCCCCCATAGAGATAACGCGCAGCCCTACTCAACGAAACTCCACTCAACCGGTCTTCTCGAACGCGACCACCTGCCAGAGGAGGCCGGGCTGGTTGAACAGGGTCTTGAAGCCGCGGCGCTGGACCGCAGCCACGATCTCCGCCGGCGGGTGGAGGAAAACGTGGAACTGCAGCCGACGATCCGAAACGCGAGGTTGGCCACCGCCAGGCCGACGCGGGTCCACCAGCGACGATTTGGAAAGCTCAGAACCAGCATGTCCTTGGCGCGGTCGGCCGCCTCGCCGGCCAGCTTGGGCATGTCGTGATAGCAGCAGATGACGCGGTTCATCACGACCACATCGGCGCTCGAGACCTCGGGCCCGGCCGCCGCAAAGTCCATGACCATTCGACTGACCCGGTCGCTCAGGCCGGCTTCGCCGATCAGCTCTCCGGCCACCGCTTCATAGGTCGGGGTCAGCTCGACGTTGACCGCCTTTGCCATGCCGGCCTTGAGCAGCTCGATCTCGATGGCTCCGATTCCGCCCCCCACCTCGAGGAGCGACCTGCCTGCGACGCCACGCTGCTTGACCACGTCAAGGATCCGCTTGGAAGTGCCGTCGAGAGCTTTGTGCCGATATCGCCTCGCCTCGCCGGCGGCATTCTTCTCGCTGAAGATCTGCCGGTACCCCTTGGGCGTGCAGCAGTCGCTCACGAGTCTGTCCTCGAGCCTTTGAAGGCCGTCGCCATGAACACCTCACCGCGATAGACGTACCCGTCGTCGCCGACGTCCGAAAGCCGCTCTCCAACCCGACGCAAGCAGGCTTCACGCTCGGTGGCGCCCAAAGAGAGGAGCCTGAGGCGCGAGCTGCTGCGCACCTGATAGTCGAAGTAGTCGTCCGGCCGCCATTGGTATTCGATGGACTCACTCCAGGCCGTGATCGAGACGAACCCTGCTTGCTCGAGCAGCATCGTGATCTTCTGAGCGCTGTCGCAGCAGGTCCGATTTTCGACCGCTGGCAGATTCAGGACCTGGGCTCCTGCTGCCTGCAGCTCCTCATCCCACACCGCGTAGGCTGGTGGAGAAGCCTCTGATCCCCACGTAATCGTGCCCACCGCGCCTCCCGCCTGCAGCACCCGGTTCACTTCTGCGAGGCACTGTTCGGGAAATGGAAGGTGGAAAAGCACGAATGCAACCACGGCGACTTCAAACCGGCTCGAGACCAGCCCGAGTCTCTGAACATCCATCAGTCCAAGCGGGCCCGCATGCCTTCGTGTTGCCAGACGGAGCATGCCAGGTGAGAGATCGACCCCGACGACCACGGCGCTCGGAGCCGCCTGCTGAATCGCCGGCAAAAGGGCTCCTGAGCCAGTGGCCACGTCCAAGATGCTGCGGCTCGCGGTGGATAAGGGCAGGCGCGCGATCAGACGCTCGCCCGCCGGCCTGATGATCGGGCTCCACAGCGCGTCATAGGCCTCGGCGCGCTGCGTGTATCGATCGGCCAGCATCGCCGTCTGTTCATCAGCCGTCAGGTCGGCTCGATTCATCGCTCATTGATTGGAGTGTTGCATGGCGGCGACGACACATTCGCCGGCCGCGTCGATGGTCGCCTCGATCGCGGAGTCGTCGTGAGCGGATGACAGAAACCAGGCCTCGAACTGCGACGGAGGTAAAAGGATCCCGGCCGCCCGCATGTGCTTGAAGAATCGGCCGAAGGCTATCGAATCGGATTGCTTGGCTTCAGCGAAATTGTGCGGTGCTTCCTTGCGGAAGAAGGGCGTGAGCAGTGAGCCCACGCGCCCGACGCTCACACCAGTCCGCCGCAATCCCTGTTCGAGGCGCTCAGCATTTCGCTCCAGCCGAAGGTATAGGTTCGTGTCGAGCTCCAGTAGGGTGGCTTCGCCCGCAGCCATCACCGCCGGATGGCCTGACAGTGTCCCCGCCTGATAAACCGGCCCGGCCGGCGCGACCAGGTCCAGGAGGTCCGCCCTGCCGCCATACGCTCCCACCGGAAGACCGCCGCCGATGATCTTGCCCAGGACGGTCAGATCCGGCCGAACGCCAAAGAGTTCCTGAGCGCCGCCCGGTCCAACTCGGAAGCCGGTGATCACCTCATCAAGTACGAGGAGCGCTCCTGCCGCGGCGGTCAAGCGCCGCAAACCGTCAAGAAAGCCGGCCTCAGGTCGGACGACGCCCATGTTCGCGGCCACCGGCTCCACGATGACCGCAGCGATCTGGTCCGGATGCTGGTTAAACAGCGCGGCGACGGTGTCGAGGTCGTTGTAGGTCGCAACCAACGTCTGTGCGGCCACTGGGGCAGGAACGCCGGCACTCCCGGGAATCGACAGCGTGGCGACTCCGGAGCCCGCCTCGACCAGCAAAGAGTCGGCATGGCCGTGGTAGCCGCCGTCGAATTTGATCACCAGGTCGCGCCCGGTCGCCGCCCGCGCCACCCGTAGGGCACTCATCGCAGCCTCGGTCCCGCTGTTGACGAATCGCACCCTTTCCATGGAAGGCATGCGTTCCCGAATCAGTTCACCGAGCCGTATCTCAGCGGGAGTGGTAGCGCCGAACGAGCCACCGCGATCAACCGCCTTCCGGATCGCCTCAACCACGGCCGGGTGAGCGTGGCCGAGGATGAGCGGGCCGAAAGCGCCGACGTAATCGATGTACGTGTTGTCGTCGACATCCCACACGAACGCGCCTTCGCCCCGTTGGATGATCGGAGGTTCGCCTCCAACGGCTCGATAAGCCCTGACGGGGCTGTTGACTCCACCAGGGAAGAGCTGGTTCGCCCGCACCCGCCAGGCGGCGGACATTACGTCAGACGGTCCAGCCATGCCCCGAATTCCCGTGCCTTGGTCTCGATAATCCGGCTCGCATTCTCAACATAGGCATTCGGGACAGCCGGCGAGGCGGTGTACAGGTCATCGATGCCCAGGAATCCACCATTGAGGCGCGCCCGGATCGAGGCTGGTACCGCAGGCGGCGCGGAAATATCGGCGATTGGCGGAAGCGCCAGATTTGTGCGCCGAAGCTCAATCCACTCGCCAGCGAGCGCTATCGCAATCGCCGCCGACCGCGGTGCGACATCGGCGGCTTCCGACAGATCAACACCTCGACCGCCGTACACGCGCGCCAGGCGGTTGGCGCGATCCTGGTTTCGGCTGGCGATCGTCACCTTGGCGCCAGCGCCGCGTGCAACGTGCGCCAGGATCGAACCCATCCGGCCGGCGCCGACGACCAGCACCGATTGGCCGGCGATCTCGGCCCGTTCCTGCAGCCACGCGATGGCGCGCTGCGCGAGGTTGCCGCCTGTGGAGGTGCGCGAGGCGCGAGCGAATCGTCCTACTGATATTGCTGTCTCGAACATTCGTCCGAGGCGGGGGTCGAGGGCTCCGGACGTACGGCCGTGGGCCAGCGCTTCACGCACCTGGTGCAGGACCTCCTCTTCGCCGATGATCGCGCTTTCGAGGCCTGCGGCCACCCGAAACAGGTGCCGCACCGCAGCATCACCAGAGTGGGTTGGAATGTCACGGTCCATTTTGGGTGCAGAGCCGAATCCATAAAGCTCGGCGCGATGGCAGGTGCTGAGGAATATCCAATCCCCATGATCGGGCGTGTGACGCGCAATCTGCTGGGCGAAATGATCGCGATCTTCGGCACTGGCGTTGTCGGCCTGGAGTCCAATCATCCACGGCAGTCGAAGGGTCGACATCAGGCCTCAGCCTAATCCCAGGCGATCATGAAGGTTGCCACCTGTTCCTAATCTAGCGTCGGCGATCGCGCACCATCCGGGACGATAGTTGCTGGTAGCCGTTCGGGCCCTGGGCTCAGTAGCTACCTGCCGCTCTTTCGAATCGCCGTCGCTAGCCGCAACCGGACGCTTATGACGTGTCAGACGCCCCTGAGCCGATGCTCCATGTGGTCGACCGGGCTCAACACGAAGCAGCCGACCTGGTCGTCCCGGCCGAGCACCCAGTTAGAGATGGCGAGCACCTCGCACCCACCATAGCCCCGAAGCGCGGCCAGCAACATCGACGCCCCATAGAAAACTAGCGCCGCATCGCTCATGAAGGAGAAGCCGCGCGCGTACCACGGCGTCAGGAACAGCGCCAGGAATACGACCATGTTGATGGCAGTACCCACCGGCCCCGTGGCCTCAAAGCGTTTCGGGTCACGGCGCGCGCGCAGCCACTGCCACCCGAGCAATATGGCTGGAAAAACGATCACGCCAATGAGCACGCCAAGCGGCTCGAACCCGGTTCGCACTTGGCCATGGCTCACCACCAGAGTGCCGCCGGTCAACCCATATGCAACCAGGAAGAGACCGAGGACGACTCTGGCTGCCGTACCCACGGGCCCGATGTGGCGTCGACCCGCGTCGCGGTTGGCCTGCATATCCACCAATCCAACAACCTCCGACCCCACGCTAAAGGCTCACCCCGGGGGGAGAGTCAAGCCCGCTTGGTTCGAGATCGGGGATCTGCAGCTCGCGGGTCAGGGTCCTGGCCGTCGGCGAGCCCTTGCCCTCGGGCACTTTCGAACTCATCGATTCGGCGCCGCAGCTGATCGAGCTCCTCGATGCGGGCGCTGATGCGTGATCGCGCCGCCTGCACGCGGCTTGAAACATGAGGGCCGATGGGCTCGTCGGGCTTCTCGAGATAGATTCCAGCGATCTCGCGGATCTCCGCCACGGTCAGGCCTAGCGACCGCAGGTTGCGGATCACGGCGACGCACCACAGAGCCGACTCATCGAACAGGCGGTAGTTCCCCGGGCTCCGGCCCGCTGTGTAGATCAGTCCCATGCCCTCGTACTCGCGGAGAGTCTTGACTGTGATGCCGGTGCGGCGAGACAGCTCGCCAATGGTCATCTGCAATTTCACTCCTGTGAGTCGCTGCTCAACCGGCGGACCGTTTAGTCGAATCTACTCCAGCTGGGCGGAACCGACCATCTTGAGCCGAACGGCACTGCTCGCCTGAGCCGTTCGCCCCTACTCGGGGGGCGGTGAACTGGCCATCCTCGAGTCGAGGTCAACCGGTTGGTGCAGCTAGCGGCTCCCCACCCCGCGGAAGCCGTCGCGACGGCTGAGATGCCGCATGGCCGTGCGCTGCTGGCCGATCCGCTGCTGAACAAGGACGGCGCCTTCACCGAGGAAGAGCGCGATGCGTTCGGCCTCCGCGGGCTGCTTCCTCCCGCCGTGACGACCATCGAGCAGCAGCTACAGCTCGAGCTCGAGCACCTGCGCCGGAAGCGTGACGACCTCGAGAAGTACATCGGGCTGGCGGCCCTGCACGACCGCAACGAGACGCTTTTCTACCGCCTCCTCGCCGAGCATCTGGAGGAGTGCGCTCCGATCGTCTACACGCCAACGGTGGGGCGGGCATGCACCGAGTTCAGCCACGTCATGAGGCGACCGCGCGGCGTCTGGATCACGCCGGACGACATCGACCGGATCCCCGCCACGCTGCGCAACGCCGGGCGCCCAGAGGTACGCCTGATCGTGGCCACCGACAACGAGCGAATCCTCGGTCTGGGCGACCAGGGTGCCGGCGGCATGGGCATCCCCGTAGGCAAGCTGAGCCTGTATGTCGCGGGCGCCGGGATCCACCCAAACCTCACGCTGCCGATCTCGCTGGACGTGGGCACCGACAACCAGGCACTGCTGGCCGATCCGAACTACCAGGGCTACCGCCTGCCGCGCCTGCGCGGGGCCGCCTATGCCCGTTTCATCGAGGCCTTCGTGGCCGGGGTGCTCGGGGTCTTCCCCAATGCGCTGCTGCAGTGGGAGGACTTCAAGCAGCACAACGCGATCGCACTGCTCGACCGCTACCGGAAACGCCTTCCCTGTTTCAACGACGACATCCAGGGCACGGCCGCCGTGGCGCTGGCCGGCGTCCTGGTGGCACTGCGGGCGACCAAGGAGGCTCTGACCGCGCAGCGGTTCGTCTTCGTGGGCTCGGGAGCCGCGGGCATCGGCGTCGCGCGGCTCATCGCCGCGGCCATGATCGAAGATGGCGCTGCGCCGGATGCGGCGCGGAGCGCCATCCTCATGCTCGATTCGCGCGGCCTCATCTACGAGGGGCGCGATCATTGCGAAGACGACAAGCTGGCGTTCGCCGCCGGCGGCGGAACGATGGCTCGCCTCGGCCTGGCCGCCGGGTCACATCACAATCTGGAGACGGTGGTCGGGCGATTCAAGCCGACCGTCCTGATCGGCACCAGCGGCACGCCAGGAGCCTTCACCGAATCGGCCATTCGAAACATGGCCGCCGCCACGGCGCGGCCGATCGTGTTCCCGATGTCGAACCCGACTACGAGCTCCGAGGCCACCCCTGAGGACATCCTTCGCTGGACGGACGGCCGGGCGCTCGTCGCGACCGGCAGCCCATTCGCGCCGGTCACCATGGCGGGTCGCGAGGTCGAGATCGGCCAGGCCAACAACGTGTATGTGTTCCCAGGCATCGGTCTCGGCGCGATCGTGGCGCATGCCCGCGAGGTCACGGACGGCATGCTGCTGACGGCCGCCCGCGTGCTGGCCGGACGGGTCACATTGCGCCGATTCGCGGAGGGCGCCCTGTATCCGCCACTCGGCAGCCTCCGTGAAGTTTCCAGGTCGATTGCGATCGCCGTGACCCGGGAGGCGCGGGACGCCGGCGCCGGCCGGGCCCTGAGCAACGCCGAGATCGAAGACAGCGTTGAACGTCAGATGTGGTGGCCGGACTACGTCCCCTACCGGCCAGTTCACCGAGGAGCATGAAATGAGCACCGTTGCCACCGAGACGGCCCTGTCTGTCATCGACCGAAGGACAGGCAGGACCTACGAGCTGCCGATCAAGGACGGCGCCATCAAGGCCGCCGACCTCCGCCAGATCAAGGTGGACGAGGACGACTTCGGCCTCATGTCCTATGACCCCGCGTTCATGAACACCGCCAGCTGCCGCAGCAAGATCACGTTCATCGACGGCGACCGCGGCATCCTGCGCTACCGCGGGTATCCGATCGAGGAGCTTGCCGAGAGCAGCAGCTTCCTCGAGGTCGCGTATCTGCTCCTCAACGGACGGCTGTCTGACGCACCCGCGAAGAAGGCCTGGGCCGCCGAGGTGACACAGCACACGTTCGTGCACGAGAACGTCAAGAAGTTCATCGACGGCTTCCACCACGACGCGCATCCGATGAGCATCCTGGTGAGCGCGGTGGCGGCGCTGTCGACGTTCTATCCCGACGCCAAGGACATCGCGTCCGCGGCGGATCGCCACCTGCAGATCGTTCGCATCATCGCCAAGATGCCGACCCTCGCCGCGTTCGCGTACAGGCATGCGGCCGGCCTTCCGTACTCATACCCCGACGACGACCTGTCATACGCGGGCAACTTCCTGAGCATGGTGCGCAAGACCGCCGAGCTGCGCTACCGGCCGGACCCGGTGCTCGAGCACGCGCTCGACGTGCTCTTCATCCTTCACGCCGACCACGAGCAGAACTGCTCGACCCACACCATGCGCACCGTCGGCAGCTCACACGCGGATCCATACTCGGCGACGGCGGCCGCCGCGGCCGCGCTCTATGGACCGCTTCATGGCGGCGCCAACGAGCAGGTCCTGCGCATGCTGGCGACGATCGGGTCGGTGCAAGCGGTGCCGGACTACATCGCCCGAGTCAAGCAGGGCGAGTTCAAGCTGATGGGGTTCGGGCATCGCGTTTACAAGAACTTCGACCCGCGCGCCCGCATCATCAAGCACATCGCCGAAGGGGTGTTCCAGGTCACGGGGCGAAACCCGCTGCTCGACGTGGCCCTCGAGCTCGAGCGCATCGCGCTGGCCGACGAGTACTTCATCGCCCACAAGCTGTACCCGAACGTCGACTTCTACTCGGGCATCATCTACCAGGCCCTGGGGTTCCCGGTGGAGATGTTCCCGGTCCTCTTCGCGATCGGCCGCACGCCGGGCTGGCTGGCCCAGTGGGAGGAAGGGCTGCTCGATCCTGAGCAGAAGATCACAAGGCCGAGGCAGCTCTACGTCGGGGAGGAGCTGCGCCACCTCGCGAGCGAGCCGCTAGGCAGGGTGGGCCGAAGTCCCGACTGAGCGCTGCCGCCGGGTGAGCCACCACGCGACGAGGAATATGGGCACGACCGTGAGCAGCATGACGACAGACGTGAGCTGCGCCTGCTTCAAGCCCAACCAGATCACTGGAGTCTCGTAGTCGGTGCGCCAGTTGAAGAGGATGAGCTGGCTGACCGGATAGAGAATCAGATAGGTGATGCCCAGAATCCCGGGCTCCACCCCGCGATGGCGAAGGTACAGAAGCAGGGCAAGGACCAGCAGGATGCCGACAGCTTCGTAGAGATTGGCAGGTTGATACGCAACGCCGAGCTGCGGAGCCATTGAGGCCGGATTCGTGTAGCGGATCGCCCACGGAAGGTTCGAGGGCGGACCCAGAATCTCGCCGTTCATGAGGTTCCCCAGCCGGCCGATCGGCTGGCCCACGGCCGCGAACAGCGCGCCGGCGTCGAGCAGATCCCAGAAGTCGAGGTGACGGCGGCGCGCCATCACGATCAGCACGACCAGGGCCGCGAAGACTGCCCCGAAGAAGGCCATCCCCCCTTCCCAGATCGCAAGCATGTGCAAGGGGTGGGTCAGGTACCACCACCACCCTGACTGGACCACGAAGTACAGCCGGGCGCCGATCAGACCAAAGACGATCGCCCAAAAGACGATGTCGCCTGTGACCTTTGACGTCACACCTCTTCTTTCCAGGTGCCGGGTGGCGACGATGGTCCCCATGACAAAGGCGACCACATACGCGATGCCGTAGAAGCGGACTTGCAGCGGGCCCAGGAAGAATCCAGGGGGAAACGGGATGGTGATGATCAGCAGTGGCAACGATCCAAGACTAGATAAAGCCACGCTCAGCAGTCGAACACTCACCAACAGATTTCCTTTCGCAACGTGCTCCGCACACGATGCCGGCTATAAGTCGCCGCCGCTCATCGATCGGCGCACCGAGGCTGTCAGGGCATCAGGTGTGGTCTTGCTCTTGCGCAAGAATTGACGAGCGCCGAGCTCGAGGCTTCGTTTCTCGGCTGCCGGGTCCTCGAAGTTGGTCAGTATCAGGACAGGGACGTCGCGGATGGCGTCGCTGGCGCGCACCGTTTCGAGAAGCTCCAGGCCGTTCATTCCAGGCAACCCAATGTCGATGATGATGATGTCGGGCTGAAACCTCTTGGCCATCGCGAGTCCGGTTTCGCCGTCCATCGCGGTCAGAACCAGATAACCATCCAGCTCCAAGCGCAACCGGTACATCTGTGCCACGGCGGCATCGTCTTCGACAAGCAGCACGCTTTGGGCGCCTACAGCGGTGGGTTCGGCCATGTCGATCCGGTTGACCGGTGCCCCAGGTAGTTGCCCGGTACCTGACCGTCGACTCCGGCCAGGGCACACTCGACGCTGCAGTAGTGCAGCGGTCCCCGCGTGACTGCGCCGCGAACAATTGGTTCTCCGCAGGTCTCGCACATCGCGGCCATGGCGGCGGCCACCTCGGCATTCACTGGCGACGCAGGCGGCAGAGAAGGCGTCTGAGCATAGGGAACCGCTGACAGAGCGGCACTTACCATTCGTCCCACCTCGGCCTGGCCTGGCCCGCAACAGGATCCGTAACAACCGGCCGGGCTCAAGCCTACGAGCCGGCGACTAAACAGTCAACGATCGTTCAGGGCTGGAGATTGAGGGACCTGAAACAACGGCCGAATTCGGGTGGGCGACGGGCGTCGGCCGTTTGTTCGACAACCGGAGTGGCCAAGTCATGGCCGCGCGGTCTAAGGAGGTTTCGCCCGAATGAACTTCGTAGTCTTCATCATCGTCGGAGCGATTGCCGGCTTTGTTGCCGGTAAGGTGGTCACCGGACACGGCCTTGGGCTCATCTGGGACATCGTCGTGGGGATCGTGGGGGCCTTCCTGGGCGGCTGGCTGGCGGGGCTTGTCGGTATAGCCGTGACCAACCTCCTGGCTTTGGCCATCGTCGCATTCGTCGGGGCGGTCATCCTGCTCGCTCTTTTCCGGCTCGTCACAAGTCGTGGAATGATTCGAGCGTAGATATAGGTCGCGACAAAGCCTCGCGGGTTGAGTCCCGACGAGGCTTTCTTCTTGATTGCTGCGGCCCCGAAAGGATTTCGATGTACCCCTCGGTTCCATGCACGCGAATGCGCTGTCCGTCGGCGATCAGCCTGGTCGCCTCCTGCACGCCGACCACAGCGGGAATCCCGTATTCCCGTGCGATCACCGCTCCGTGGGTCATGAGCCCTCCGACCTCGGTGATCAAGCCTCCGATGGAGACGAAAAGCGGGGTCCAGCTGGGATCGGTATAGGCCGTCACCAGGATGTCCCCTTCGGTGAGATCCGCATCCTCCATACGCAGGACGACCCGAGCCCGGCCCTCGACAAGGCCCGACGAAACGGCGAGACCAGGGAGGGAGCCGCTCGGCAGGTGCTCCCGCTTGTAATGCCCTGCAATCACCTCCCCGTCGGATGTCAGCACGCGGGGTGGCGTGAGGCGCTCATAGACGGCGTACTCGGCTTTCCGCTCGTCGATGATTCGGCCATCCAGCTCTTGCCGGGCGATGACATCGCGCAGCTCA
>Ga0070730_10002425_pt1 | contig 16925 bp, 13 predicted proteins | sample Coa_R1_3_FD_66447 | JGI IMG/M metagenome (GOLD analysis project Ga0070730, IMG submission 66447) | Surface soil microbial communities from Centralia Pennsylvania, which are recovering from an underground coalmine fire - Coalmine... | ecosystem: Environmental > Terrestrial > Soil > Unclassified ... | reverse complement strand
CTGTGCTCGCCGGAGGCGCAAGAGGCTCACCCACTCCAGGCCCATACCTATGAAAACTGCCATAGCTCCCACAATATGCGCAAAAAGTGCAAGAGAGTAGAAGTTCACGAGGTTTCCTCCTTCTTATACGCATTCGCAAACGGATGGAGCACCAGCATGGCCGATGTACTAACCATACGTTGATACATCAGCGGGATGACCTACAGCCTCTGGTGGGCCGACCTGTATGCCGTTGATCGCGAATGCCTGCTACACTCAGATTATAGGAGAACAAGCCGACCTATTCTGTCAGGTAATAACCTTAAATACTGTCAGGTCGTAACCTTACGGCTTGAAGCCATTGAGACCCAGCTTCTTACCCTCCCCCGGTCGTCAGAAATATACTCCTGGAATTTATCAAATGGGGTCTGTAAAGTTGATATATTGATGATATATAACCGATAATTCTTCGCGCGAGATCGCCTTTACACTACTGTTTATAGACGTGCAGAGACACAGAAGCTTCCTTGTCAAGGAAGACACTCTTCTGCCATATGATGATACGTGCATCCATTTTAGCTCTACAAAATAAAGGATGAAGCCTGCCCTCTTCCTTGCATAATCCCAGACTCGAAAGGAACGAACAATGACACAATCATTTACCAGGCGCTGTCCCCGCTGTGCGACCCCAGCTCCCAGCGAGCAGTTATACTGCCAGCGGTGCGGCGGATCACTGGAGGCAGTTGCCAGCACCCCTACTGTCAGGAGCAGAGAGTTCGCTCCCCCTCAGACGGCGCCTGCTTCTCCCACTTTCTATAATGCTCCAACCCAGGTGGCCACTCCTCCAGTAGGAGTTCCTCGCATCAGTGGCCAGGGGGAGCCAAAACAGCCAGCCACCGCCTATTCCCCCACTTTGCCAGCGGCCGCTCTGCTGCCCCAGCAACAACAGGTAGGTCGCCGCCTGAAAAGGGGGATATGGGGCCTGGGTATTGCAGCTTTAATTCTCGTCCTTGTGCTGGGTACGGCTGGTTACTTCCTGCTACACCTTCTCGGCTCTCGGAGCGCCAATGCCGGGGGGAGCACTCCTGATGCCACCCCTACCCAGTCTTCGATTATTACCACTTCTCTCAATGAAACTATCACTTACTCCAGCGTCATCATCACCCTGGTCAGTGCCCAGCAGGCCAGCCGCTTTGCTGACGACGCCAGTACCTCCTCGGTCGGGGCATTGCGGCTCAATATACACGAGAACCAGGCTGCTCCTCTGGATACAGGTGGTGGGACGACGGACCCCTACTATGGTTATGGCAAGCCTTTTAACCTGGTCTTACCTGGCGGCAAGGTCATAGCCCCTGATAGCAGCAAAATCGTGAGTGGTCCTACCGGGAAAGCATCACAAGACAACTGGCTAGATTTCTCGGTGCCTACGGAGGTCAAGGTGAATCAGTTGACCTTGCGTATCGGTGATACCAACCAGGCCCAGATGGATGTTCCCCTGACCGCCAATGCCGACCTGAGCGCCTATCAGCCAAAGGTGGTTCAACTCACAACGCGCGTGCCATATGGGAACACGTTCTGGACTCTGACGACGGCCTCGAAGCAATGGGGCGATGGCGGGCAACAGGCGGGCAAAGGTCAACGCTTTATCGTGTTAGCGCTCACCGTTGAGAATCCTTCATCTTCCGACGTGAATGCCTTCCCCCCTGATTACCTGCGCTTGCAAGTGGGTGGCAACCAGGTTGCAGAAGCCAACGATAACCTTCCCACGGGGTTTGCCGCCGGGACGACCAGCTCAAAGGGATTGGTAGCCTTCCTCGTTCCCCAGGAGAGTACAAGCTTTTCATTAGTGCTACTCGGCAATGGGACGGCTGGCGCAAGTAGTCAGGCGACAATCCCTTTTACTATTCCGTAGAGGAACTCATAAAGCCTGATCCTTCATACGCTTCTTGAGTAATGCATAACTCTTCTCAGTCTCCCTGGTGTAGTGATGTTCAGTGCCCAGATGCTGCTGGCGAATGGCGAGGGCCCGCTGGTAGAGAGATTCTGCTTCGCTAAAGCGACCCTGTTGCATGGAGAGTTCAGCCAGATTATGCAGGCAGTATGCTACCAGGGGAGACTCTGGCCCCAAAAGGTGTTCACGAATGTCTAGAGCTTGCTGATAGTGCCACACAGCCTTCTCCACCTTGTTCTGCTTCTGGTACAGACGCGCCAGGTGGAGGAGGCTACGGGAGACATCCAGATTCACCCGACCCAGGAGATTCTCCTGGATGCTAAGGGCCTGATATAAGAGTGTTTCAGCCTGCACATGCCTGTTCAGATCGATATAGAGGGAGGCCAGATCGATCATTCCGATAGCAGTATAAGGGTTATCTGTTCCCAGGTGCTGCTCCCAGATGTCCCAGGCTCGTTGGAAGGCGCTTTCAGCCTGGACCAACTTGCCTCGAGCCTTATAGACGAGTGCTAAGGTATGTACAGTATTGGCTAGCAATGGATGGTCCGCAACATCTAGATGCTTCTCCCGGAGCGCCACAGCTCGTTGTAAGGACGACTCGGCCTGAAGATACTTGCCTTGATAGTAATAGAGTTTGCCAAGGCTATCGAGTGCCTGGGCAATTTCAGGGGCTTCCGAATCTGGTTTTTCCTCCCAGAGCACCAGGGCCTGCTGTAGGAGGGGTTCAGCCTGACTATACCTGGCCTGATCAGTATAGAAATCGCCCAGTTTATAGAAGCTGGTTGCAATCTCGACGTGTCCTGGTCCCACCAGCTGCTCGCGCATGCTTTGGGCACGTCGATACAGTGTCTCGGCCTCCTGAAGACGAGCCCGCAGATTCAGATAGACGCCCAGATGATCGAGCAACTGGGCTGCTGGTAATGAAAGGATTTGCTCCTGTTGAATGAGTTGCACTGCCCAATGGGTATGAGGCAGGAAGCGAGAACAGAGGGACCAGGGAGTGGTTTCCACATTCGGAAAGGTGCGGTTGACAACCCGTACCATACATTGCGCCCACTGATGCTGCTCCTGGGGGTCCATCCTGTCTCTGACCACCGCCTGTACGAGACGATGAACAGTCAACATTCGGGTCTCTGGATCGCGGCGCAGGAGAGAGTACTTGCGCAAGGTTCCCAGGGCCTCATCCAGAGCAAACACATCAGGTATTAGCTCCTGCAGAGATGCGTCCAGATCGCTGACTCCCTGCATGATCATCTCTTCAGGGATAGCATCGGGAGCCAGGAAGGCACACAGGCGCAATATCCCGGCGGCAGCCGGGTTGGCTTGCTCCGCCTTCTCAAATGAGAGCGCAAAAGTAGTTTGTACCGATTCGGGATGCTCGCTTCCCAGGAGGCCACGTCGAGCCAGCAAACGCGCCCTGCCAATCTGATAACGCTGGAGATAGTCTGCCGGGCTACATCCCGTTTCCTCAATATAGGCTCCGGCCTGGTCAAGGGCCAGCGGCAATCCGGCCAGGAGCTGATAAATCTCTGTGGCCTCGCTTACATGGGTAGACGCATATAGTGGAGTATCCAGGTCAAGGAGTTTAGCGCGGCGTAGTAGAAAGAGCATCCCCTCGTCTGGCTCCATCAAATCCAGATCCAGCCGCTGAACGATTCCTCCCGTTGATTGGACGCGGGTGGTCAGCAGCAGGTGCCCCTGACAATCGAGGGGAAGAATCTCCTCTATCAAACTCAGATCTTCGATGTTATCCAGAATAAGTAACCAGCCGGAATGCGTGGAAAACCAGCGCCTGACGACCTCAATAATCCGCCTCTGCTCCTGCCCGCCCTTCTCCGGCAGGTCCAGGATCTGGGCAATGCTCACCAGGTCTGAATAGAGCAGTTCGCGCGTCTCTGCATGTGCCCAGAGGATGGTCTGGTAGTCAGAGCGATAGCGATAGGCGTATTCGAGGGCCGTCTGGGTCTTGCCGCTGCCACCCAGCCCACTGATGGCATAAGCCTGTAGTCGGTACTGGCTCTCCTTTCGCTCCCCCTGCCCGCGCACATTGCCCTGTTCACGGCTCGGCTCCCCTTGCCCACTAATAACCTGGGGAACTGCCCTCGAGGTTGCAGGCTGGCTACAGAACAAATGATGCAGGCGAGCCAGAAGTGACTCACGGCCAGTAAACAAGGAGTTGCGGCGGTAAGGAATATGCAATAAAGGAGCAGAGGCTATAGGAAGGGTGGCCTGCGAAGGGGCTTCTCTTGAAAAAGTCTGCTCCTTCTCAGGGGAAGAGGAAGCAAGACCCAACTCTTCCGGTGATGCTCCAAAGAGTTCGCACAGTTGTTTGCGAAAATAGAGGCCAGGTGAGGTAGTACCATTTTCCCAGCGACAGACTGTAAGGTAGGTAGTTCCCAGCAACTGCGCCAACTCCTTCTGGCTCCAGTGGTGTTGTCGGCGGTAGTGCCTGAGACGAGCATTGGGCTCAGCTTGTCTGCTTTTCTTCACGTAGGAAAAGGCTCCTTTCTGCCTCTAAGCATTGTGACCTTTATCAACCATGCTTATGCTACTCTACTGCACATGTACCCCTCTTCGCAAGTGTGCCTGATACGTCACCCGCCCATACTACTCATTCCTCTCCCGCTGGCGATGGTTTGCCATGTCGTAATTTCTTGATATTTCTGTGTCGTATCGGGGTATTGGATACAATCCACCAGGAGCAAGATAGCTAAAGCGCCGGTCAAGTCATCACAGTTGCGATAACAATTATTCTCCTCACTATCTTGCGTCACAAGATACGATATGATATACTCTTCCTCAGTATCCTGCGTCGCAAGATAGTGAAAGGGAATCCTTGTGGAAGTACGCTTAACGCAATTGCTCAGGGGTACATTGGATATGTGTCTGCTGGCTACCATTGCGCAGCAGCCCTGTTATGGCTACGAGATGGTCCAACGCCTGGCCCAGCAAGGGCTTACGCTCGTGAGCGAAGGCAGTATCTATCCTCTTCTCAGTCGTCTGCAACAGCGCGGCTACCTGGAAGGATATCTCATCCCCTCAACGGATGGACCTCCGCGCAAGTACTATCGTCTTCTCCCCAAAGGAGCCGAACAATTGGCCCAATGGCAGGCTGAATGGAACAATTTTGCCCAGGCCGTTTCACAGATTTTGAAAGGAGCACATGCTGATGATAATCCTCGATCAGTCCACCCGCAGCCAGATCTCCGACCTCAGTGAGGCATGTGGGAGGTACTGGGAACTGCGGGGGATTGCCCAAGAGCACAGGGACGAGATGCAACTGGAATTAGAACATCACCTTCTCCAGGCAGCGATGGATGCAAAATCCCCGGAAACGGTTGTCGGTCCCAATCCTACCGCCTTTGCCGAAGCCTGGGCCAAAGAAATGCATCCCCATGCCTTGCGGGCAGGAGCTCTGCTCCTGCCTGGACTGATCTACGCTTTGAGTGGTATCAGTACCACAGCTATCGTGGAACTTCTGCTTGCCCATACGTCTTCCTTCTCCTTGACCCTCTTCACTGCCTTTATGCTTGGAGGTTGGGGGGTGATGGCACTCTTGCTTCCGCTGGCAGGCTTCCTCGCGGTGCGCATGAGAACCCGGTCAAAGCGGAGTATGCTGTTGGCTGCCGTTTTCATCCTGGGTGCACTGGTCGCTCGTCTATCTGGGATGCGGGTGAACTGGAACATGACCTTGCTCTCCTGGAGCTGGCCGCTGACGTTGGGGCTTGCCGTTCTGACAGTGGGACTGGCTTGCCTGGAGTGCTGGCGGCGAGCCTCACACGAACGCACATTTTCTGACCGTTTGGGGAAGTTGTGGCGCTCTGTGCTGACCTTGACCGGCGATGTCGTCCTGTTCGACCTGCTTGTGGGCATGAGCAGTGTGGTCGTATTCAACGCCTGTGCACTTGCAGGATGCTTTAAGTAAAAGAGAGGGGAAAGCTGAAAAGCGAGTTTTCCCCTGGCGAAAAGAGTGTGAACTATGGAACAGATCTCAATTCCTCTGGCTTTTCCCATCAATTGGGGATGGCTTCAAATTGGCCCATATATTCATCTGAATATCGACCCGGTCCTGTTCCACCTGGGTCCGCTGGCCGTGCGTTGGTACGGCCTCATGTATGTCGTTGCCATTGTGATGGGCCTCTGGCTGATCCGCAAGTATATCACACGTCAGGGGATCACAAAGGAACAGGTGTATCGGATGCTCTGGTGGTGCGTGGTGGCCGGTTTGCTTGGCGGGCGTCTCTATTTTGTGATCCAGCAGCCCGATCTGGTGCCGGATTACCTCTTGAAGCCCCAACATATCCTGGCCACCTGGGAAGGCGGCATGGCGTTTTACGGGGCGGTCTTTTTGATTGTGCCGGTGCTGTTCTGGCGGGCCATCAAAGAGCGGCTGAACCCCTTAGTCGTCCTTGATGCTGGCGCGCTCTTCGCCGCCGTTGCGCAGCCCTTTGCTCGCCTGGGCAATCTCATTAACGGCGATATCATTGGGTACCCCAGCACGCTGCCCTGGTCCATGGTGTATGACCATCCAGCCAGTTGGGCCTGCCGGAATCTGCAGGCCGGCACCTGCCATGTGCCTGTCCAACCTGCTGCTGGCTATGAACTGCTTCTCAATCTCCTGCTGATCGGGATACTCCTGCCGCTGGTCCGGCGCTATCGCCGCCCCGGTATGCTCTTGCTAACCTATCTGGGTGGCTATGCCCTCACCCAGTTTTTCGTCTTCTTTGCCCGCGCGAATACCGTCGTGCCGCTCTTCGCACTGGATTGGGGACTCAAGCAAGCCCAATGGACCTCACTGGTTATCTTGCTGCTCCTGGTTCCGCTTGTGCCGTGGGTGAGGCATTGGCGTTTTGCTGAAATTATTCCGGCAGGCGAGATTCCTGCCACCTATGGGATGCCCCATCAAAGCCCACCAAAGCGAAAGTCAAAGATCGAGGAGATCAGTGATGGAGAGCACTCCAAAGAAGGTGCTGAATAATGTCCCCCTAGTCTTTGACACGACACAGATTTATCAAGAAATTACGATACAGAATGACTGTTGACCATTTCGGATACTGGTGGCGAAGTTGTCCAGAGCCAGATATGAGTCAGAAAAGCGAAGTTTTATTTATTCGTCAGGCAACACTGTTGAAAGTGTCGTTTTGTCGCCTGATATCTCTTCAGGAGAACACCGAATAACACTCCTTCCTGACAGAAAGGGAACGCTCATCCGTCCTTGACAGCTTTTCTCGTTGCCAAGAGATGAAAACCTGTCCAAAAGACCAATCGCTTTCCTGTCCTCTTGCACGATCCAGAAGACTTCTCTTTCGGATAGACTACCGAGAGTGAAAAGGGCTGTGTATCCGAAAGGGGAGAAAGAGTTATGAAACACACGCAAACCGCCTTGATTACAGGAGCATCGCGCGGCCTCGGTCTGGCGCTGGCTCGTCAACTGGCACAACAGGGTATTATTCATGAGTAAACCTACAACACACGATCCTTACCAGTCTTTGCGCTTGCGTGATTATCGCTTGCTTTTGATTGGCAATTTTATCGCCTCTCTTGGTGAGCAGATGCTTGCTATCGCTATCGGTTGGGAGTTGTATGAGCGAACAAATTCCGCTTTTCTGCTGGGAATGGTAGGTCTGGTGCAGATATGTCCTGCTCTGGTACTATCCCTCTACGCAGGCCATTTTGCTGACCGCTTCGATCGCAAGCTGATTGTCGTTATTACGCAAACTGTACTGGTGATAGCATCGTTGGGCCTGGCTGCATTATCGTACTGGCATGGACCACTCTTATCGATCTATGGTTGTTTGCTGCTCATGGGTATTGCCATGGCTTTTAACACTCCCGCCGCCACTACGCTGCCCGCGCAAATTGTACCGGAAGAGGCATTTGAGAACGCGGCAACATGGAGCAGTAGTTCCTGGCAGCTGGCCACCGTGGTGGGTCCTGCCCTTGGCGGGTTGGTCATTGCTGTTTTGCGGAGTGCCACAGTCGTGTATGTGCTCAATGCCGTGGCTGCTCTCGTTTTTACGCTTCTGCTTATGCCTATCAGAGTAAGGCCATCTGCTGTACCAGGCAGGCGAGAGATACATGAGCGCGCAACATGGCGCTCGCTAGGGGAAGGGATGAACTTTCTCCGGCGCACACCCATCATGCTGGCGGCCATTACGCTTGATCTGTTCGCTGTTTTGTTAGGTGGTGCTACAACTCTTCTGCCCATTTTCGCCAGGGATATCTTGCATGTTGGCCCTGAAGGTTTAGGCTGGTTGCGCGCGGCTCCGTCGATCGGCGCTCTGTGTGTGGCATTTCTTTACGCGCACCGGCCACCTTTTCAGCGGGCCGGTCGTACGTTGCTCCTGGCCGTGGCGGGTTTTGGGGCTGCTACCGTCGTTTTTGGCCTTTCACACTCATTCTGGCTCTCGCTCCTGATGCTCTTTATACTGGGTGGACTGGATAACATCAGCGTGGTTATTCGCGGGACATTGGCCTTGACGCGTACACCGGATGAAATGCGTGGTCGCGTAGCGGCTATTAATGGACTGTTTATCAGTGCTTCTAGCCAGCTCGGCGGGTTTGAGTCTGGCCTCACTGCGCAATTGTTCGGCCCTGTTTTGTCGGTTGCAGGTGGGGGTGTGGGCACCGTCGTGGTTGTGCTTGTTGTTGCCCTGCTCTGGCCTGAGCTTCGTCGCCTGCGAACCTTGCGCGAGATTCCAGGGAGTCTGGTGCAGGCTCCTCAAGGTGTGGAGGTGTAGTATTACCAGCAGAACTTTGGGTACAGGGAATGCTCCTCCCTGACAATCTCGCTCAGGGAACGGCTGGCGGCAACGGTTGAGCAACGGCATGTGACCTACACTTTTCTCAGAGGGAATGAGGCGGACGAGAAAATAGGACCGCAGGCGGAGAGAACCCCGACTTGCGGCGGTTCTCTGGGGCCACCTCTCCTCGCTATACTTGCACTATCAAAGAGTTATGATCTGATACAAGATAGAAAAGAGGTCACAATCATGTATACACCAGTAGCAGAAAAACCACAAGAAACGGCTATTCAAGAATATGCTCTTTCGCAAGATATGCCGGTAAAAGTGCGAAAACAGCGCCACCTACTGCTTCCAGCCATGTTGACCATTCTTGCATTTATATTGATTGTCAGTGGCTCGGTCTGGAAGGGCGAGTTGGCGGCTCCCGCTCTGACTAAAGCGAGCAGCACCGTGAATACGCTGCCCGCACCACAGCCTCCGACTGGTCCTGAGGTGCCCAACGCGCTCAATATGGGCATGGCGGGCGCGCCCACTTCGCTCACAGCTTTGCATGGACCCACGACAGCCGCGCATGTGAAACAGTTCACACTGACCGCTCAGGCGGCGCAGATCCAGTTGGGCTCGGGCGTCAGCATTCCTGCCTGGACCTTCAATGGGAGCGCGCCTGGACCAACTCTGCGCGTCCAGCAGGGCGATCTGGTGGTGGTGACGGTAGTCAATCATCTCTCGTTTGGCGTCACGATCCACTGGCATGGCATCAATGTACCCAATATGGAAGATGGTGTGGCCGGTGTGACGCAGGATGCCATCAAACCAGGGCGGTCCTACGTCTATCACTTTATTGCCAGCGATCCCGGAACCTATTGGTATCACTCACATCAGTTCAGTTACGACGAGACGACCGGCGGGCTGTATGGGACCATTATCGTCGATCCCGCAACGCCCACGACGCACGATGATGTTGATTATAACGTGGCACTGCACGACTGGAATGCGACCAATAATCAGACGCTCTTCGCCATCGACTCGACGACTGGCACACTGAACAAGGCGGCTCGTCCAGGGCAATGGGTACGCCTGCGCATCGTCAACTCGGCCAGCAGCCAGCACCTGGTTACGCTGCTCGGAGCGCCTTTTCAAGTGGCGGCCCTGGATGGGCATGATGTGAATGGCCCACAGATGCTGAGCGAGACTCCTCTGCCGATCGGGGCAGCCCAGCGCTACGATCTGCGCTTCCAGATGCCCACGCATGGTCCGGTGACGCTGGTCACATCTGCCGACAATCAGCACTACCAGGCTACACCAGCCGTCGTGATCGGTCAGGGAAACGTTCCGGCAACGCTACCCGCAGTGAGCCAGCAGTGGTTTGACCTGACGACTTATGGGCTACCGAAGGCCGACCCGATCAATCTGCAGAGCCACTTCGCCGCCAGTTACGATATCAAGTTGGGTATGGAGATGGGCGACTCACTGGGACGCCAGGGCATGGTCTACACATTCAATGGCAAAGTCTTCCCAAACACTGGTATGATTATGGTACAGGAGGGTCAAATCATCAGGCTGCACCTGGACAATACGACCGATCTGGTCCACCCGATCCACCTCCATGGACACACCTTTACGGTGCTGACACACAATGGGAAGCCACTCACGGGTAGCCCGATCCATCTGGACACCATCAATATCCAGCCTCATAATAGTTACGATATCGCCTTCCTGGCGAACAATCCGGGCATCTGGATGCTGCACTGCCACAATCTCTTGCATGCGAACTGGGGCATGGATATGATGATCATGTATAACATTTCAACGCCCTATACGGTAGGAACGGCATCTGGAAACTTCCCCGACTAAATAAATGATAGAATAATTTAAATGATATGTAGGAGGCTCCTCTGCGAGCCTCCAGCAGCTTGCAGGCAGAACATTTGAGATCTGGATGCAGCCCTCACTGAGGAGGGACCATTGAAGAGCAAGGAAGAGAGGAAAGGCCATGAATCGCGCGGCACCCAGCAAGCTAACCGGACGACCACCTTCGTTTTGGCGTCGCCTCCAGCACACTCTCATTCGTCTAGGTCGTCGCATACGATTTATCTTCGTCTGGGTTCTCCGCATTGTTATCGTCATCCTCACAATAGTAACCTTTGCCTTTGCCCAGAGCCCGCTGACTTATCTGGCTTTCTTTCTGGCGCTTATCCTCCTTTCCATCGCCTTTGCACTCGTACGTACACGACTTGTCAGCTTTCCCCTGTTCATCAGTCGTTCGCTCGTGTATAGCGTGCTCACTATCACGTTGGCAATCGTCTACTTTATCACCGTTGCAGTTATGCAAACCGCGCATTTTCCGACCGATCCAAAGGCAAACGGTATCGGAACTGTGATCGGAACGCTCATAACAGTCGCGCTCTTCAATCCGTTGCGCATACAGCTACAGAAATTCATTGATAAACGTTTTTATCGTCAAAACTATGATGCGGCCCAGGTCATAGCCGCCTTTACCTCGACGTTGCGCGAGGAGATCGATCTGAACCAGCTCAATGCACATCTGCTCGCTGTGGTGCGGGAAACGCTCTTCCCCAGCTCAATCTCGCTCTGGCTGCGCCAACCGGCATCAGAAGACGACGACCAGGATACCTTTCAGCTGGCGCCATGGAGTCCGCCTGAGCAGGGGTCATCTCAAACGACTTCTTCCCCTGATGTAGCCTCTGCGACCGAGCCTTACGTTGTCGAGGTCAACAGCGATGTGCTGGTTACCAGTAAGCTAGAGGTCTCCAACGTGATCGAGGTGTCCCAGCTGCCACTCAAATCCAGGCTCTGGAGTGTCTTAGAGGAGGCGGGATATCAGATCAGCCTGCCATTGATTAGCCGGGGAGAGTTGATCGGGCTGCTCAATCTGGGGCCACGGCTGAGCGGGCAGGGCTATACATCGCAGGATCGCACCCTCCTCAGCCAGCTCTCAGCCCAGGTCGCACCAGCTCTGCGCGTCGCCCAACTGGTACATGAACAGCAGGAGCAGGTACGCGAACATGAACGCATCGAGCAGGAGTTGCGCACAGCCCGCCTCATCCAGCACTCATTCTTGCCCGAGGCCCTACCACTGCTGGCCGGCTGGCAACTCAACACCTCCTACAAACCGGCGCGGGAGGTCGGAGGCGACTTCTATGATTTCATGCCCTTCGAAGATGGACGACTGGGGCTGGTGCTTGGCGACGCCACCGATCACGGCATGCCCGCGGCTCTGGTGATGACCACCACCTGCACCATGCTACGTACAGCCGCGCAAGCCAGCGCCTCGCCTGCTGAGGTCTTAGCGCGCGTCAACACCCTGCTCTATGGCAGAATTCCCTCTCGGATGTTTGTCACCTGCTTCTATGCTATACTAGATCCTAAAAGCGGACGACTGCAATACGCTAATGCCGGGCAGGACTGGCCGTTTCGCTACTCGCAGGAAGGTGCTTCCGAGCTGCGAGCAACCGGGATGCCGCTCGGGATGATGCCCGGCACCCATTATGAGGGGCAGGAGGTAACGCTGGCGCCAGGAGAGAGTATCTTGTTGTACAGCGACGGCCTGGTGGAAGCCCATAACACAGCACATAACATGTTCGGACTTCCCCATCTCACAGAGCTCATTGCAGCCTATCCAGGCAATACGACACTCATTGACTATCTGCTGGGCGAACTCAAGCGCTTCACCGGCGCCGATTGGGAGCAGGAGGATGATGTGACGCTGGTGACGTTACAACGAGTCGCGGAGACATCACTTATGAACAAACAACCAGAAATCCCGGAGCGACTGCTAGACACAAGCATCCCAAGTATTCCCGGGAATGAGCAGTTGGCAATGGAGCAGGTAGCACAGGCGATAGAGCCGCTACACCTGCCCTCAGAGCGACTCGCCAATCTCAAAACAGCGGTCGCCGAGGCCGTTATGAATGCGATGGAGCATGGCAATCACTATCAGCCCGACAAAGTGGTATTCTTGCAGGTCCTGGCCTCGGAGGACTCCATTGTGGTACGTATCAAAGATCAGGGGGAAGGTCAGCCACTGCCGGAAAGGGTAGCCGCACCTGACCTCGAAGCGAAACTGGCCGGGCTGCAGAACCCACGTGGGTGGGGCCTCTTCCTCATCGAAAATCTGGTTGATGCCCTGCGCATGACCAGCGAGGACAATCACCATGTCGTTGAGCTGACGCTTTATCGACAACAGAAGAACACAGGCAACCAGCAGTAATCCATCTGTGTAGACTAAGAATATCCTCAGGAGGAAACCATGCCACAAGAAAATATGAAAATGTTCGTTCGTCAAGTAGACCCAAAGGTCAGTATTATCGACATCCAGGGCGACCTCTCAGCTGCGGCGGAAAATGCCCTTATGGATGCCTATTCACAGGCCAGCACCAAAACCACCCATGTTATTATCTTGAATTGCACCGGATTAGCCTATATGAATAGTAGTGGCATCGGCCTGCTTGTTACCCTGCTGGTGCGCATGAACCGCCAGAAGCAGCACCTGTTCTGTTATGGATTGAGTGAGCACTACCAGCACATCTTTACCCTGACCCGGCTCAATGATGTTATTAAGGTCTATAACAGCGAGTCAGAGGCCGTCGCGGCTGCTGCTCTAGCGTGAGACGCTCGCCTGACAATCCTAACTTCTAGAGAGGAGACGGATTGATGGCCACAGTAACCAGTTCAAGGAGCCTCTGGCTACATGCTGAGTTCCTCAAGCTGTGGATTGGACAGTGCATCTCAGGCATCGGGTCGGCCATTACCACACTCGCCCTGCCGCTCACTGCTGTAGTGGTGCTGCATGCCACAGCCGACCAGATGGGGCTGCTCAGGGCCGCGCTCACATTGCCAGCCCTCCTGATGAGCCTGTTCTTTGGCGTATGGGTGGACCGCCTGCGTCGTCGCCCCATTTTGATTGGAGCCGATGTGGGGCGTATGGTGCTGCTGGGGCTGATTCCACTGGTCGCCTGGTTGGGCTTGCTACGCATCGAATATCTCTATATTATCGGCTTACTGGTAGGGTTTCTGACGGTACTTTTCGACATCGCGATCACCTCATTTCTCCCCTCACTGGTGCAGCGAGAGGCACTCGTTGAGGGCAATAGCAAACTGCAACAGAGCACATCGCTCATCTCGATTGTGGGGCCAGGCGTGGCAGGGGCGCTTATCGCGCTTGTGACAGCCCCGATGGCCATCATTGTTGATGCCCTTTCCTTCCTGGCATCCGTCATCTCACTGTTACTTATGCGCACGCCCGAAATCAAGCCAGTCATTACACGGACCCGCAGATCGATATGGAGGGAGATTGGCGAGGGGCTGCACGCTCTCTGGCAAACACCCGTCCTGCGAGATATGACGATTTCTTCCGGGATTGGCGCATTCTTCATCACGCTGCAGGAAACAGTTTTTATCCTTTTTGCCATCCATGATCTGAAGCTAACCGCTCTGCAATTAGGATTGATCATCAGTAGTAGTGGGATCGCCTCACTCGTCGGGGCCACGCTGGTCAGCGGCATCACTCGTCGATTGGGGCCGGGACCAACCATTATTCTTGGGGTATTGTTGACCGGTCTGGGAGCCGTGTTGCTGGCTTTGGCGGGCGGTCCACTCACCATGGCGCTTGGCCTGCTCGTAAGTGGAGAGATCCTCTTTGGAATTGGCAGACCTATCTATAGCGTCACGCAGATTGCACTCCGGCAAATCATGACGCCAGCGCACCTGCTGGGGCGTGTCAACGCCAGCAGGCGTTTCATCGTCTTCGGCATCATGCCACCGGGAGCACTACTTGGCGGTGTGCTCGGCGACTATGCGGGGTTGCGACCAACCTTAGCGATTGGAGCTGCGGGTGTGCTGCTCTCGTTCCTCTACGCGCTCTGCTCCCTGCACCAGGTACGTACATTTCCACAGGAAATGGAGCAGAGCACATAACTCAAATATCCACGAAGAGCAGCGTCGTGACGCTGATCAAAGTTACACAAAGTGACACTTTTGGCGTGTAACATTGGCTTGATCGGCCTCTGGAGCTGGTTGATGGGATCAAATGTGACACAATTACAATGTAACTGCTCTGACTTGTTCAAATGGTAACAGGCTGGTAACAGCCGGTAACATGTTACCAGGGTGTTACCAGGGCTGCATCGGCCTGTGGAGGGGGCTGATGGCATTCTGGTAACAGGTAACAGAGGGGAGGGGAAAAGCAAAATCCCGGAAATGCCGCTTTTGTATGGTTAGATAGTTGTATAATTGTATCACTATTAAAGGACATGATGGCAGATAAAGAGAGATCAGGGGTCACAGACGAAGAGAGTCAGTGCAGTAACACACGAGGGGGAAAAGAGACCAGAGTCGTGGCCCGTCGTCGGTAATGCCGCTTTTTCCAGTTAGATAGTTGTATAATTGCCACACTATAAAAGGGTATGAGAGCGAACGAAGGGGGAGGGAGGAGACGCTCCAAAGCGGCATCGGGGAGAGAAGGCACCTCGCCACTCTAGCCCTGCCTGTGCACGCACTAGGGGTAGCGCTACATAAGCTGTCACCAGGGCCAGAGTAGCGGGCAAGACAGGCATTATCTGAACAATTCCGAGAGTTCCGACTTTTGTTTTGGCACAAGAGCTTTGCCCATTTTGCCCATGTTTTCGCGTTTTTGTTGTGCAGCGTGGTGTGCTTCGATATACTCCGTTCTGAGCCGAGAGTTCCGACTCACCCCGGAAGAGGGCGATATGTTGCTGGAGGCGCTAGGAAGCATCGATCCCATGTGCTAACAGATCGAGACCAGCCGTGACCATAGCGGAGAGACCAGCATGAATCTCCTCGGAAGATTCGCCTTTTAATCGCCGCCTCGCGTATTCCGCAAAGATCCTCGAATAAAGGGTCAGGATCAGATGCGCAACGAGGCGAGGCACGATATCATCCGATTCTGTGCCCATGTCTTCGGCAAGGGCATGGGCCAGATCCTCTTCAACAGACTCAGTCATTTGCCGACCCCGAGCTTGCAGGGTAGGGCTTTCCCGAATCACCCGGAAGACCTGCTGCCGCGTAGAATCTTGCTCTGGGGACGGCATCGCTTTCAGAGGTTCGAGACTGCCGAGCAGCAATTGGCGCAGAAAGGTGAGCAATGATTCGCCTTTCTCACGCTGACGAACGATTCCGGCCAGGGAAGCCTCCATAGGTTGATTGAGTCCAAAAAAGAGGTCCTCTTTCGTTGGAAAATAATTATAGACGGTATTTACCGACACATCAGCCGCTTCAGCCACTTCGGTCACTGTCACCTGCTCAAAGCCACGCTCAATAAAGAGCTCCATCGCTACTCTTGCAATCTTCTCTCGCGTTTGCTGCTTTTTTCGTTCACGTCGTCCTGGTGTCTGTGTCATAAACGCATTGTAGCTCTTTTTGCAATGGACCGCAAGATTGGGGTTGACTTTCTTTCTGCATTGCGTTTATAATTAGAGTAACTTAAAAATTTAAGTGAATGCAAAATATATGAAGTGCAGAAAGGAAGGCCCCTTTGCTGGGGGCAAAAGGAAGAACAATAATGGCAGATGTCTCTGTTCCGGTTTTGATTGTTGGTGCCGGACCAACCGGCCTCTCGACCGCGCTCTTTCTGGCGCAGCAGCAGGTTCCGTATATACTCATTGAGCGACATCCAAGCACAGCGATTCATCCCCGACCGATTGGCCTGGGAGCGCGGACGATGGAGGTATTTCGGGCGCTAGGGCTGGAAGAGAGAGTCAGGAAAGCCGCCGAGCCGCTCAGCAGGAGCCGGGGTGAAATTTTTGTCGAGACCCTTGCCTCTGTCGACATGGCACAGGTCAAACGCCTAAACCTGGATGGGAAAGATCTTGAGACGTTCGATCAGATGAAAGAAGCAGAGAAGGCTATCAGTCCTGCCACAGGCTGTCTGTGTAATCAGGCTGCTCTGGAGCCCGTGTTGTTTGAGGCGGCGCGGGAACGAGGGGGAGATCTGCGCCTTCAGACTGAATTACTGTCTTTTGAGCAAGATGAGACGGGTGTGACGGCTCTCGTTGTGGATCGCAAGACGGGAGTGCAGCAGCGTATCCGTGCTGACTACCTGGTTGCCGCGGATGGGGCTAATAGCCTTGCACTGCGCACTCTTGCAATCCCGACGAAAAGCTTTACGTTGTCAAAGACGCATACACTCGCGATTGACTTTCATGCAGACCTGAGCGAGCTGGTACGAGGCCACGAGTTTATACTCTGTACGATAGAGACCCCTGAAGCTC
>Ga0070730_10002424_pt1 | contig 16926 bp, 18 predicted proteins | sample Coa_R1_3_FD_66447 | JGI IMG/M metagenome (GOLD analysis project Ga0070730, IMG submission 66447) | Surface soil microbial communities from Centralia Pennsylvania, which are recovering from an underground coalmine fire - Coalmine... | ecosystem: Environmental > Terrestrial > Soil > Unclassified ... | reverse complement strand
TCCGCCGAGCGTGCCGGCGAGATCCTGCGCGGCGGGGCCGACAAGGTGGCGGTGAACAGCGCGGCGGTCCGGGATCCCGGGCTCATCGGCGAGATCGCGCGGCGCCATGGGTCGCAGGCCACGGTGCTGTCCATCGACGCGAAGCGCGAGGGGACCGGCTGGCAGGTGGTGGTCGACGGCGGACGCACGCCGACGGGCCGCGACGTCGTCGCCTGGGCGACCGACGCGGTGGCCCGCGGCGCGGGCGAGATCCTGCTCAACAGCATCGACCGCGACGGCACGAAGCTCGGATTCGATCTCGAGCTCACCGCGGCGGTCGCGGACGCCGTGACGGTGCCGGTGATCGCCTCCGGCGGCGCGGCATCGGCGCACGACTACGTCGAGCTGTTCCGGCGGACGCACGCCGACGCGGGCCTCGCGGCGTCGATCTTCCATTACGGCGGCCTCTCCGTCGGTGACCTGAAGGACGCGCTCGCGGCGTCCGGCATCGCGGTCCGGCCACCGGAGCGGGCGTTCGCGTGACCATCGCCGGCCTGACGTTCGACGAGCGCGGCCTCGTGCCGGCCATCGTGCAGGACGCCGCGAGCGGGAGCGTGCTCATGCTCGCGTGGATGGACCAGGAAGCCGTCGACGCGACGGAGCGCACCGGCCTGGTCCACTTCCACAGCCGGTCACGCGAGACGCTCTGGAAGAAGGGCGAGACGAGCGGGAATGTGCTGCACGCCGTCGAGCTGCGCGCCGACTGCGACGGCGACGCGCTCCTCGTCCGCGCGCACCCGCAGGGTCCGGTCTGCCACACCGGGACCGCGACCTGCTGGGGCGCGGATCCGGCGCCGCCGCTCGCGCGGACGATCTCGGAGCTCGCGGCGCTCCTTCGGGATCGGAAGCGCGAGCTGCCCGAGCGCTCGTACAGCGCGGAGCTCTTCCGCAAGGGCCGTGGCGCGATCGCGCAAAAGGTCGGCGAGGAGGCGCTCGAGCTCGCCCTCGCGACCGTCGCCGAGTCCCCGGAGCGGGCGCTCTCCGAATTCACCGACCTCGTCTACGCGCTGCTCGTCCTCGCGACCGAGCTCGGGATCGGCGCGGACGATGTCGTGCGATCGCTCGCCGAGAAGAAAGCGAGCGCGGTCCGGTGAGCGGAACGCGCGTGGTGAAGCTCGGCGTGCTGGGCGGCGACGGGATCGGTCCCGAGGTCGTCGATGCCGCGTTGCTCGTGCTGGACGCGTGCGAGGCGCGCTTCGGCTTCCGGACGGAGCGGACCGCGTTCGACTGGTCCGGCGAGCAATACCTCCGGGACGGCCGGCGATTCGACGCCGCGGCGCTCGAGCCGATCCGCAAGCTCGACGCGGTCCTGCTCGGCGCGGTGGGACACCCCGGTGTGCCGCGGGGGATGCTCGAGGCCGACATCATCTTCGGGTTCCGGCGCGGCCTCGATCTGTACGTGAACCTGCGGCCGCTGATCCTGTACGACTCGCGGCTCACTCCGTTGAAGGACAAGACCGAGAAGGACATCCGGATCTTCGTGATGCGGGAGAACACCGAGGACGTCTACGGGCGACAGGGCACGCGCACCGGCCAGGGCACACCGGACGAGCGCGTCTCGGTCGACATGGTGTTCACCCGACGCGGCATCGAACGGATCACGCGCTATGGCTTCGAGCGCGCCCGCGAGCTCGACCGGAAGAAGGTCACGCTCGTCGACAAGGCGAACGCGGTGCCGATCCAACAGCTGTGGCGCGACGTGCTCGAGGAGGTCGCGGCGGAATACCCGGACGTCGAGCATGACGCGATGTACGTCGACGCGGCGTGCATGTGGCTCGTGCAGAAGCCGGAACAGTTCAGCGTCATCGTCACGACGAACCTGTTCGGCGACATCATCACCGACCTCGGCGCGGCGATCTGCGGCGGTCTCGGCACCGGCGCCTCCGGCAACATCCATCCGGGCCAGGTTTCGATGTTCGAGCCGATCCACGGCTCCGCGCCGAAGTACGCCGGGCAGCGCGCGGCCAGCCCGATCGGCGCCATCGGCGCGCTCGCTCTGCTGCTCGACCACGTCGGCCTCGGCGACGCGCGCGCAGCCGTCAACGAGGCCATCTTCAGGGCGTTCCGCACCGGGCGCATCGACGGCGTCGACGCACGGCCGGGCCGTACGGTCGACGACGCGAAGGTGATCGCGGACCTCGTCGCGAACCCGTGAAGGTGCTCCGCACCGTGACGGCGGTGCGCGAGTGGCGCGCATCCGCCGGCGCGGTCGGGCTCGTGCCGACGAGGGGCGCGCTGCACGCGGGCCACGCCGCTCTCGTCGACCGCGCGATCCGGCAGAACGAGGCCGCGATCGTCTCGATCGTCGCGGATGAGGATCCCGACCTCCGATCGAGCAGTGAGCAGGCGGACCTCGCGCTCCTCGAGGCGCACGGCGCCGCGGCCGCGTTCATCCCGGCGCGCGAGGACCTCCATCCCGCCCACGGGACGCACGTGACCCCGGGGACGCTCGCCGAGCCGCTCGAGGGCGCCGCACGGCCCGGCCATCTCGTGGCGGTCGCGACGCGCATCGTGCAGCTGCTCGGCATCGTGGCGCCGGATCTCGCGTACTGCGGTCAGAAGGACTTCCAGGAGCTCCGGGTCATCCAAGCGTTGGCCCGTGACCTGCGCCTCGCGACGCGGATCATCGGCTGCCCGACCGTGCGCGACCCGAGCGGGCTCGCGCTGTCGTCCCGCAACGTCGCCCTGACGGAGGCGCAGCGCACGAACGCCTCCGCGCTCTCGCGCGGGCTGATGGAAGCGGAGCACGCGTTCGAGGCTGGCGAGACCGACGCGGACGATCTTCGCTCGCTGGTGCGGTCGGAGCTCGAGATCTGGGGCCTCGCCGCGGAGTACGTCTCGTGCGCGGACCCCGTGACGCTGCAGGAGCTGTCGGGTCCGGTGGAACGCGCCGTGGTGTCGCTCGCCGCGCAGATCGGGACGGTCCGCTTGATCGACAACGCGCTCCTAGGGATACGCCTCCAGGACCTCGACGAGCTTCAGTAGCCCGTCGTTCACCGGCGTCGGCACGTTGTGGCGCCGACCGCGGCGCGCGACCTCGCCGTTGATCCAATCGATCTCGGTCGGCCGCCCGTTGCGCACGTCCTGCAGCATCGACGAGCGATTCGCGGCCGTGAGCTCGGCCATCGACCGCCACAGCGTCAGCGCCTCGTCGTCGGAGATCGGCACGCCCTCCGCGCTCGCGACGCGCGCGGCCTCGCGCGCGGCCGCGTCGACGATGCGCGACGCGAGGTGCTGGAGCAGCTCGCCGTTCGTCACGCCGACGAGCGCGCTCACCGGATTCACGGCAGCGTTGCCGACGAGCTTGCGCCACACCGCCGGCCACGGGTCATCGACGACGGTCGCCGCCATGCCGCCGGCCTCGAGCGCGGCTGCGAGCTCGTCGACGTACGGCGCGCGGCCGAGCTCGACGCGACCGGGGCCGGTCGTGCGAAGCTCGTCGCCCGTGAGCGCCGCGCCGACGTAGATCACGCCGACGGCGACGCGGTCGTCGCCAAGGACGGTCGCGAGCCGTTCGCGGTGGCCGAGGCCGTTCTGGATCGTGATGACCGTTCCGCGCTTGGTCAGCACGCGCTTCGCGGTCTCCGCGGCCCACGCGGTGCCCTGCGACTTGGTCGTGACGATCGCGAGGTCCACCGGCTCGATCTGCCCGTTCAGTGGCGCTTTCGTCCGGTCGACGCGCGTGACGGGCAGGCGCCCATCGAGCGTCCGGGAAACGAGGGTCCCGATCGCACCCAGGCCCAGCACGGCGACGCGCATTCCGTAGCGACGATAGGCCGCTCCAGCGAAAGGGCTGGAGTAGAGTCCCGCAGCAGCAGGAGCAATCAAGGGCTTGGAGGGGGATATGGCGAGCGTGACGACCCGTTCCACCGCGATCGACGACGAGATCGGCTTCATGCCCCGCAACCGGACGGTGCGCACGGTGGTGGTCTCCGGCGTTCTCGCGGCGGTGGCGATCGCCCTGGCCGTGACCCGGATCGGCTTCATCCCGATGCCGACCGGCATCAACGCGACGATCCTGCACGTTCCCGCGATCATCGCGGGCGTGATGGAAGGGCCGATCGCCGGGCTGGCCGTCGGAGGCATCTTCGGGATCTTCAGCTTCCTCCAGGCGACGACCCCGCTCTTCCAGAACCCGCTGATCGCGATCGGGCCGCGCCTGCTCATCGGCGTGGTCGCGTACTTCGTCTACCGCGCGGCGAAGCCCATCAACGAGCCCGTCGCGCTCGGGCTGGCGGGACTCTTCGGCACCGTGACCAACACCGCGCTCGTGCTCGGCCTGGCGGTCACGTTGAACGGACCGAATGGCGTGCCCTACCTCACGCCGCAGCAGGCCTGGGGCGCCGTGACCACACAGTCATGGTGGGAGGCGATCCTCGCCATCGTGATCACCGTCGCGGTCGGCATGGCCGTCCGCGGCGCGGGCCGCATGCGGAAGTCAACGGTCTAGGCGACACTCGACACCCGGCGGGGGCTGCGGCCTCCGTCGGGTGTCCGCACCGCCCGTCAGAAGGAGCAGGCCAGCGTTGTTCGACTACGCGTCGCTCTTCCGCCTCGACGGCCGGCGGGCGCTCGTCGTCGGCGCAGGCAGCGGCATCGGCAAGACGAGCGCCGAGGCCCTGGCCGCATTCGGCGCGCACGTCACCTGCGCCGACCTCGATCTCGCAGCGGCCGAGCGGACGGCCGCGGCGATCGTCGCGGCAGGCGGGAAGGCCGACGCGGCGCGCGTCGACGTCCGCGACACCGCGACCGTCACCGCGGCGTTCGCGAAGGATCGCGCGATCGACGTGCTGGTGAGCACGCCAGGGGTGAACGTCCGCAAGCCGATCCTGCGGATCACCGACGACGAGTTCGACCGGGTCGTCGACGTGAACCTGAAGGGCACGTTCCGGCTGATCCGCGCCGCCGGCGAGTCGATGGCCGAGCGCGGCAGGGGGAGCATCATCGCGTTCTCGAGCATCCGATCGCTGACCGTGGAGCCCGGCCAGGGCGTCTACGCGGCGACGAAGGCCGGGATCGTCCAGCTGCTCCGGGCCCTCGCCGCGGAGCTCGGGCCACGCGGCGTCCGGGCGAACGCGATCGCACCGGGCGTCGTCGAGACGCCGCTCACCGCGCCGATCAAGCAGGACCCGGGGTGGTACGACGCGTACGCGCGGAAGAACGTGCTCGGCCGCTGGGCGAAGCCCGAGGAGCTCGCCGGCATGGTCGTGTACCTCGCCTCGGACGCGAGCTCGTACGTCACCGGGGCGTGCATGTTCGTCGACGGAGGATGGACCGCCGCGGACGGGCGGTTCCAGCCGCCGCTGTGATCGGAGCGGCCGATCCGCTGATCCGGATCGACTCCGTCTCCGTCGCGTACCAGGTCCCCGGGGGACGCGTGCGGGCGCTCAGCGACGTGTCGCTCGACGTCCATCGCGGGGAGTGGCTCACCGTCATCGGCCACAACGGCTCGGGCAAGAGCACGCTCGCGAAGCTGTTCAACGGCCTCGTGATCCCGGGCCGCGGCACGGTGACGGTCGACGGCCTGTCGACCGCGGACGACGAGCAGCGGAAACACATCCGCCAGATCGTCGGAATGGTCTTCCAGGACCCGGACAACCAGCTCGTCGCGACGGTCGTCGAGGAGGATGTCGCGTTCGGCCCGGAGAACCTCGGGCTGCCGCGCGCGGAGATCGCGCGGCGCGTCGACGACGCGATGCGCCGGCTGGAGATCGAGGACCTGCGGCTCCGCGCGCCGCATCAGCTCTCCGGCGGACAGAAGATGCGGGTCGCGATCGCGGGCGTGCTCGCGATGCAGCCCGCCGTGCTCGTGCTCGACGAGTCGACGGCGATGCTCGATCCGTCCGGCCGCGCCGAGGTGCTGCGCGCGGCGCAGGCGCTGCACCGCGACGGGGTGACGATCGTGGCGATCACCCACTTCATGACCGAGGTGACGTTCGCCGATCGGGTCATCGTCCTCGCCGATGGCGAGGTCGCGCTCGCGGGCGACCCGCGAGCGCTCTTCGCCCGGCCGGAGCGGCTCCGCGAGCTCGAGCTCGACGTGCCGCAGGTCACCGAGATCGCGGCCCGGCTCCGGGCCCGCGGCATGGACGTCGGCCTCGTGCCCCTCACGGTGGCCGAGCTCGCGGACGCATTCGTCCGGATGCCGCGATGACGGAGCACGTCATCGAGGTCCGTGACCTCTGGCACTGGTATCTGCGCGGGACCCCGCTCGAATCCGTTGCGCTGCGGGGTGCCTCATTCACGCTCGCGGCGGGCGAGATCGTCGGGATCATGGGCCACACCGGGTCGGGGAAGTCGACGCTCGTGCAGCACTTCAACGGCCTGCTCCGGCCGCACCAGGGCTCCGTGCGGGTGTTCGGAACGGACCTCGGCGACCGGCGCGCCGATCCGCGATCGCTGCGGCGGCGGGTCGGTCTCGTCTTCCAGTTCCCCGAGCAGCAGCTCTTCGATCCGACGGTCGGCGACGACATCGCGTTCGGGCCGCGGAAGCTCGGCTGCGATCGCGCCGAGGTGCGGCGGCGCGTGACGGACGCGATGACGGCCGTCGGTCTGCCGTTCGAGACGTTCAAGGACCGCTACACGTTCGGGCTGTCGGGCGGCGAGATGCGCAAGGTCGCGGTCGCCGGCGTGCTCGCGCTCGAGCCGGAGGTCCTCGTGCTGGACGAGCCGACCGCCGGCCTGGACCCGCGCGCGCGCCGGGATCTGCTCACCGTCCTTCGGACGCTGCACGACGAGCGCGGGACCGCGCTCGTGTTCGTGTCGCACAACATGGACGAGGTCGCCGAGCTCGTGACCCGGGTCGACGTGCTCGCGGACGGCCGGACCGTGCTCTCCGGTCCGGTCCGCGACGTCTTCCGCGAAGGGGATCGGCTGCGCGAGCTCGGGCTCGGCGTGCCGGCCGCGACCGAGCTGGCCGGCGCGCTGCGCGACCGCGGCCTGGACCTGCGCGGTGACGTCCTGACGATCGACGACGCCGTGGAGGCGATGTGGACGAGTTCGAGCTCTCCCGCAGCGTAACCATCGGGCAATTCATCCCGGGCACGTCGGTCGTCCACCGGTTGGATCCGCGCGCCAAGCTCATCGGATTCGTCGTCATCATCGCGGGCGTCATCACGGCCTCGTCCTATCTGGGAAACGCGGTCGCGTTCGGCGCGGTCGTCCTGCTCGTCGTGCTGAGCGGGATCCCGCTCCGCTACCTCTTCGGCGGGATCCGGCCGATCCTCCCGATTCTCGTCGTCTACACGGTCTTCAACTTCCTGTTCCTCGGGAACTACGACCCGACCGGATCGCCCGTCGTGTTCCGGACGCCGGTGTCGCTCGGGCCCTGGGAGTTCGCGTTCACGGTCACCGACAACTCGATCCGCCAGACCGTGCAGGGCATCTTCCGGATCTTCGATCTGATCCTGCTGTCGAGCCTCCTCACGGTGACGACCCCGATCACGGCGCTGGCCAAGGGCATCGAGAGCCTGCTGGCGCCGTTCCGGCGGGTCAAGGTGCCGGGCCACGAGATCGCGATGATGCTCGCGATCGCGTACCGCTTCGTGCCGACGGTCGCCGAGGAGCTCGAGCGGCTGATGAAGGCCCAGGCATCCCGCGGTGCCGACTTCGGACGGCCCGGCCGGCTCCAGTTCGTGCAACGGACGCGCCAGCTCGTGCCGGTGACGGTGCCCCTGTTCGTGTCGGCGTTCCGCCGGGCCGAGGACCTCATCCTCGCGATGGAGTCGCGCTGCTACGTCGGCGGCGCCGGGCGCAGCGCGGTCGACCTCGGGCCGCTGGGGCGGGCCGACTGGGCCGCCCTCGCGGTCGCCGCCGCGTTCACGCTCGCCCTCTGGCGGACGCCGTTCCCGTGGTGACCGACGGTGAGCGGGTCCGGGACGCGGTCCAGGCGTTGCGCCCCGAGTGCGAGGCGTTCCTCCAGGAGCTCGTCCGCATCCCCACCGTGAATCCACCCGGGGACCGGTACGAGGACTGCGCGCGGCTCATCGGCGACCGGCTGGCCGCGCTCGGCTACGCCGTCCAGTACGTACGGCCGCGCGCGACGGACGACCGGCCGCCGCGCCTGAACGTCGTCGGCCGGCTCGATGGGCCCGAGTCCCATCCGACGCTCCACTTCAACGGGCACTTCGACGTGGTCCCGCCCGGCGACCCCGAGGCCTGGACCCACGAGCCGTTCGGCGCCGAGATCGCGGACGGACGCCTCTGGGGCCGGGGCACGGGAGATCAGAAGGCCGGGATCGCGGCATCGATCTACGCCGTCGAGGCCATCCGCCGGGCTGGCATCAGGCTCCGCGGCAGCGTCGAGCAGAGCGCGACCGTCGACGAGGAGACCGGCGGATTCGCCGGGGTCGCGGAGCTGTGCGACCAGGGGGTCATCTCGGCCGAGCGCACGGATCACGTGATCATCACCGAGCCGCTCGACGTGGATCGCGTGTGCATCGGCCACCGCGGGGTGTACTGGTGCGAGGTCACGGCACGCGGCCTGGTCGCCCACGGGAGCATGCCCGACCTCGGGCGCAACGCCGCGGTCGCGATGGCGAAGCTCGTCACGCGGATCGAGACCGAGCTGCAGCCGCGGCTCGCGGCGCGGGTCACCGCCGTGCCGGTCGAGCCACCGGCGGCGCGACACGCGTCGATCAGCCTCAACGCTCTGCATGCGGGCCAGCCGCTCGGCGCCGATCAGTCGCCCGTGGTCCCCGACACGGCCGTGGCGACGTTCGACCGGCGATTCATCGCCGAGGAATCGAGCGCGGACGTCCGGCGCGAGATCGACGCGCTCGTCGCGAGCCAAGCCGATGCCGACCGCGAGATCCGCTGGTCGGTGCGCGAGCTGATGTTGGTCGAGCCCACGACGTCCTCCCCCGACGGACCGGTCGCGCGGGCCGTGCGGGACGCGGTGCGCGAGGTGCGCGGGCGGGACGCGACGATCATCGCGAGCCCCGGCACCTACGACCAGAAGCACGTCGTGCGGCGCGGTGGGGTGGCGGACTGCATCGCATACGGACCGGGCCGGCTCGAGACCGCGCACCGGCCGGACGAATACGTGGACCTCGCCGAGCTCGCGGACGCGACCGCCGTCATGGCGCTCGCGACGCTGAGGCTCCTGGGCTAGTCGACGCCGATCGCGGTCGAGATCTTCATGGCGCCGACGCCGGCCCGCAGCTCCTTGCCCCGCACGACGATCGCGCTCGGCCGGGCGAAGTGCGAAGACGCGAAGGTCTCGGTCTTCGGGCTCACGGTGTGGCCCATCGCGACGAGCGCGTCGCGCGCGGCCGCCGGGATACGCACGTCCAGGAGCAACGCCTCACCCTCGCAGTGGGACCGCGGCGAGTTCACGGCGCGCTGCGGCTCGAGCCCCCAGTCGACGAGATTCGTCACGACGTGGAGCATCGCGCTCATGATCCGCCGCCCGCCCGGCGCTCCGGTGCAGGCGAACGGTGCGCCGCCCTTGAGCAGGATCAATGGAGCGATCGCGGACAGGATCCGCTTGCCGCCGGCGATCGAGTTCGGCCGCCCCGGCCGCGGATCGAACCAGGTCATCACGTTCGCGAGCATGATCCCGGTCCCCGCCGCGACGACGCCAGATCCGAAGGCGCCGCCGAGCGTCGTCGTGAGCGCGCACATCCGGCCTTCGCGGTCCACGACGTTCACGTGCGTCGTGCAGTCCATCGACGGCGGGACCGGGACCGCCGCGGCCTGCGGCGTGGCATGGCCCGGATCGATCGACGCGCGCGCGGCAGCGGCGTGCTCGGCGGAGACGAGCCGCTCGTAGATCGCGGGGCCGACGGTCCCCTCGTCGCCGAGATACGTGAACCGGTCGGCGAACGCGCGCCGCTGGGTCTCGGCGATCAGATGGAGGGCCAGCGGGGACAACGGGTCCATCTTGCCGAGCTCGAATCCCTCGAGGATCCGCAGCATCTCGACGGTCGTGACGGACCCCGACGCGCCGGGGAGCGTCCGCAGCTGCGTCCCGCGGTAGTCGGTCGCCAGCGGCGGGCGCTCACGCACCGTGAATCCGGTGAAGTCGGCGTCACCGAGGATCCCGCCGTGGGCCTGCACGTCGCGCACGATCGCGCGGCCGAGCTCGCCCCGGTAGAAGATGTCCGGACCGCTCGCGGCGATCGCCCGGAGGCTCTCGGCGAGGTCGCGCTGCACGAGGCGATCGCCCGCTTCGAGTCCCGTCGGCGCCCGGAGCGGGAACCGGCCGTCGCGGAAGAAGATCGCCCGCGAGGCCTCGATCGGCGCGAGCCGGTCGTAATAGAGGCCGAGTGCGAGGGTCAGGACCCAGTCGGTCTCCCACCCGTCCGCCGCGAGCGCGATGGCGCCGCGCATCACCGTCGCGCGGTCCAGCGAGCCGTAGCGCTCGAGGGCGTGACAGAGGCAGCCCACAGCGCCCATCTGTCCGACGGCGCGGTAGCCGTAGTTCTGGGCGTTCCCCTTGGTCATCGGCCAGCCGTACATCCCCGCGGATCCGCCGAACTCGAGCTCGTACATGTCGGGTGTGGCCCGCGCCGGCGCGGCCCCGGCACCGTCGATCGTCGTCACGGTCCCGTCGGGCTGCCGGATGACGCACCAGGCCACGCCGCCCAGGCCGCTCGTCGTGGGCTCGACGACGCCCATCGCGAACGCCGCCGCGACCGCGGCGTCGACCGCGTTCCCACCCTCGCGCAGGATCTGCGCGCCGACCTCGGCCGCGAGCGGATGTTCCGCCGTGATCATCGCGCCGGTCGAGGCGGCTTCGGTCTTCTGGATGCGGTGCTCGCTTCGCGTCGCCACGCCGGAATGGTGGCAGACTCGGCGGCATGACGCTGCCGTTCGGCTTCACCGTCGGGCATTGGACCGACCCCGTCGCCCTGACCGGATGCACGGCGATCGTGTGCGAGGGCGCAGCGACCGCGGGCGTGCACATGGGTGGCGGCGCGCCGGCGACCATCCAGACCGACATCATCGGACCGGGCTCGGCGACCGGCATCCTGCACGCGGTGCTGCTGACCGGCGGCAGCGCGTTCGGGCTCGCGGCCTACGCGGGCGTGATGCGGTTCCTCGAGGAACGCGGCGTTGGCGTCGCGGTGCGGGACTGGCGTGTGCCACATGTCGCCGGAGCGGTGATCTTCGATCTCATGGCCGGTGACGGACACGTCCGGCCCGACGCGAATTCGGGCTACGCGGCCTGTGCGGCCGCGACCGGTGAGCCGACGGAGGGCCTCGTGGGCGCAGGCACCGGTGGCACGGTGGCGAAGCTGAAGGGTGGCCGCGTCCCCGGCGGCCTCGGGGTGGCGAGCGCGCGCGCCGGATCCGCGACCGTGACCGCGGTCATGGTCGTGAACGCCGTCGGCGACGTGTGGGATGGCGAGCGCAACGAATGGGTCGCGCGGTCGCAGCCTGGCACGACGCCGCCGGCCGCCGGCGCCAACACGACCATCGGCGTGGTCCTCACGGACGCGAAGCTCGGGCGCGAGGCCGTCCGACGCGTCGCTGCGACCGCGCACGACGGGCTCGGGCGCGCGATCCGACCGGCGCACACGGACCTCGATGGCGACACGATCTTCGCGCTCGCCTACGGCGAGAAGGACGCCAACCCGATCGAGGTCCAAATCGCGGCCGCGGACACGGTCGAGAAGGCGATCGTCCGGGCGGTGCGATCGTCCGGTGGGACAATGAGGACATGAACGACATCGTCATCCTGGGCGGCGCGCGCACCGCCTTCGGCACCTACGGCGGCGCGCTGCGCGAGGTGTCCGCCACCGACCTCGGCGTCATCGCGGCGAAGGGCGCGCTCGAGCGCTCGAAGGTCCCACCCGGCAAGATCGATCAGGTCATCTTCGGCAACGTCCTGCAGACGAGCGGCGACGCGGTCTACTTCGCGCGGCACATCGGCCTCAAGACCGGTGCACCCCAGGAGACCCCGGCGCTCACGATCAACCGGCTGTGCGGCTCGGGGCTGCAGGCGATCCTCCTCGGCGCGCAGGAGATCCAGCTCGGCCAGGCCGACTTCGTCCTCGCCGGCGGCGCCGAGAACATGTCGATGGCCCCGCACCAGATCCGCGGCGCGCGCTGGGGGCTCCCCCTCGGCGAGCAGAAGCTCGAGGACTACCTCTGGGTCGCGCTCGTCGATTCGTACAACGGCCTCGGGATGGCCAACACCGCCGAGAACCTCGGCCGCAAGTACGGCATCAGCCGGAACGAGGCCGACGAGCTCGCGTACCGGAGCCACATGCTGGCCGCGAGGGCCCGCGAGTCCTGCCGGTTCAGCGAGGAGATCGTGCCGGTCGAGGTGAAGACGAAGAAGGGCACCGTCGTCGTGGACAAGGACGAGCACATCCGCCCGGACACCACCGTCGAGGCCCTGGGCAAGCTCGTCGCGCGCTTCGAGAAGGACGGGACCGTCACCGCGGGCAACGCGAGCGGGATCAACGACGGCGCCGCGGCCGTCGTCGTCGCGTCGGCCGAGGCCGCGGCGAAGGCCGGGCTCACGCCGATCGCGCGCGTGGTCTCAGGCGGCGTGTGCGGCGTGGACCCGGACATCATGGGCATCGGCCCCGCGCCGTCGAGCCGCCAGGCGCTGAAGCGCGCGGGCCTGACGATCGCGGACATGGACCTGGTCGAGATCAACGAAGCGTTCGCGACGCAGTACCTCGCCGTCGAGAAGGACCTCGGCCTCGACCGGGACAAGACGAACGTGAACGGCGGCGCGATCGCGCTCGGCCATCCGTTGGGCGCGTCGGGCGCACGCCTCGCGCTCACGCTCATCACCGAGCTCGGCAAGCGCAAGGGCAAGTACGGCCTCGCGTCGCTCTGCATCGGCGGCGGCCAGGGGATCGCGGCGATCTTCGAGCGCGTCTAGCGCCGTGCGTCGCGCGCTGGTCGTCGTCGACATGATCGAGGATTTCGTCCACGAAGCCGGCGCGCTCTACTGCGGTCCGTCGATGGCGACGATCGTCCCCGTCATCCAACGCGAGCTCGAGCGCGCGCGCTCGGCGGGCGAACCGGTCGTGTACCTCACCGACGAGCACCTGCCGGACGACGCGGAGTTCGCGCAGTTCCCGCCGCACGCGCTCAAGGGAACGCCGGGAGCCCGGATCGTGCCCGAGCTCGCGCCACGCGCGGGCGATCTGGTGATCCGGAAACGGCGGTTCTCCGGCTTCTTCGGCACCGACCTCGACATCACGCTCCGCGAGCGCGGCGTCGACACGCTGCGGCTCGTCGGCGATTGCACGAACATCTGCGTCCTCTATACCGCGGCCGACGCGCGCAATCTCGGATACGCGGTGGAGGTCGTGCGCGACGGCGTCACGTCGTTCGACCTCGAGGCGCACGCCGACGCCCTGCGCGAGCTCGAGAAGACCCTCGGCGCGACGATCCTCTAGATGCCTCCGCGCCTCGCGGTCGAGCCGCTGGCGGTGACGCGGGCCGGCGCCGGGAGGTGGAAGGTCCGCTGGCGCCTGACCAACGAGGGCCCGCCGCTGCAGCTGACCGCCATCGCCGCGCCGCACGGCAAGTTCCGCTCCCCCGACCACGCCATCGACGTCGCCCTCGCCGCGGGCGGGACGTTCGAGCCGCAGCTCGAGGTCGCCTCGGCCGAGGCCGCGGAGACCGAGATCGAGAACGCCTTCCTCATCCTCACCGCGGAGGAAGATGGCACGACCTGGCGGATACTGGCCCGGATGCGCGTTCGCGTCGACCGCGACGGCGTGCCGCACCCGGCCACGGAGCGGATCGACGTGCAGGAGGTCGGGTTCTCTGGACAGGGATGACCGCTACGTCCTCGAACGGATGAACGGCTGACGGCGCAACTGAAGCCGAGGCTTCGAGGAGACCATGGGCATGGTCTCGAGCGCGTTGGACCTGGAGCTCGCCGATCTTCGCACGCGGCTCGAACGGATCCACGCGCGCTGGAAGGACGATCCCGAGTACACGAAGCTGCGCGCGACGCTGCCGAAGCAGTGGCCGATCTGAGCCGATAGCCTCGCGGCGGTGAAGCTGCCCGCGGTCCTGGTACCGCTGCGGCATCGCGACTTCCGCCTCCTCCTGACCGGGCAAACGGTCTCGAGCTTCGGCAACTCCATCTCGAATGTCGCTGTCCCGTTCCAGCTGCTCGCGCTCGGCGCGTCGCCGCTGCAGCTCGGGATCACGATCGCGATCCAGACCGCGTCGAACGTCGCCTTCCTCCTGCTCGGTGGGGCCGTCGCCGATCGCATCCAGCGCCGCACGCTGATCCTCGCGAGCGACGCGCTCGCCGGGTGCGTCCTCGCGACCGTGGCCGCCCTCTCCCTGTCGGGTGCGCTGCGCGTCGAACACCTCTACGTCGCGGCCGCGGGGCTCGGCGCCGCCGAGGCGTTCCTGTTCCCGGCGTTCACCGGGATCATCGCGGAGCTCGTACCGGCGGACATCCTGCGCGCCGGGAACGCCGCTCGTCTGCTCAGCCGGAGCGGCGCGCGCATCCTCGGTCCGACGATCGGCGGGCTGGTCGTGGCGTTCGTGAGCCCGGCCGCGGCGTTCGGCATCGACGCGCTGACCTTCCTGTTCAGCTTCGGGACGCTGCTGCTGGCGCATCCGGACAAGCGGACGGTGGCGGCGTCGACGTCGATCGTCGCCGACATCCGCGAGGGCTTCGGCTACGTGTTCCGGTACCGCTGGCTCTGGACGACGACGATCTACTTCATGCTCGTCAACATCGCGTACGCCGGCCAATCCGGCGTCATGACGCCGCTCCTGGTGCGCGACACGCTCGCCGGCGACGCGCGCATCTTCGGCTTCGTGAACTCCGCGTACGGCGTCGGCACGATCGTCGCCGGGATCGGCGTCGCGCAGCTGACCATGCGCCGGCCCGGCCGGGTCATGTTCGCCTTCGAGCTCCTCGCGGCGCTCGCCGTGGTCGCCGTCGGGCTCGCGCCGACCCTGCCGGTCCTGCTGGTCGCGATGGTCGTGATGGGCGTCGCGCTCGCGTCGTCCACCGTGATCTGGCAGTCGTTGCTGCAGCGCCTCGTGCCGGCGCACGTGCTCGGGCGGGTCACGAGCATCGACCTGCTCGGCAACTCGGTGATCAATCCGCTCGCGCCGCTCATCGCGGCGGGGCTCATCGGTCGGGTCGGCCCTCCGGGGACCTTCCTGGTCGCGGGGATCTACGCGCTCGTGCTCGTCACCATCGCCGTCATCGCCTCGCCACTTCGCACCATGGAGGACGCCGCGTTCACGGCAGCGTGAACTTCGGGACGTCGAGCGTGATCGGCGCCTGTCCGCTCCAGTACTCGCGCTTCCCGGTCATCGCCTGGACGTGGCCGTCCCACTCGAAGTTGAAGGCGTTGAGGCCGAGCTTCACCGCGGCGCGGACCTTCCGCTGGGTCTGCTCGTCGCGCGCGAAGCGGCGGATCGCGTCGATCTGCCGGTCGCCGTGCCCGGTGTCCTGCTCCGCGTGCAGCTCGTACGTCGCGGCAGCCCGCTTCGAGAAGCCGTAGTGCTTCGTGAGCGCCTCGAACATCCCGGCCGCCGCGCCGTTCGGGCCGCCGTGCATCGCCTCGACGAAGCTCAGGAGCGCGATCCCCTCGAGCGCGCTCCGCCGCTGGCAGCCGCCGACGATCATCTCGATCGCCGCCATCGTGCCCGGCGCGGGCTCCGCGCGGTCCGCCGCGGTCTTGTCCATCCCGGCCTCTTCGAGCATCTGGAGCATGACGTCGACGTGGGTCTTCTCGCCGCCGAGCTCCTCCATGAAGTTCTCCATGACGATCGGCATGAGGTCGTAGTTCTTCTCCGCGGTGACGTTCGTGACGATGTAGCCGAAGAAGACCGGGTTCTGGCTCACCCGCAGGTAGTGCTGCATCTCGCCGAGCACGATCTGCTCGCGCGTCCAGCGGTGCTCAACGACGCCCTTGAACCAGGGGTGCTCGCGCATCTCGAGCTCGCGGGCATACCCCCAGAGCTCCTCGACGAACGCGTCGGGATCCATGGCCGCCACGCTAATCCGCCTCGCTCGCCGCCGCGGCGGGCGTGGCGGCGCGCGCGGCACGCTGCCGGGCGCCCTCACGGGTGACGATGAACGCCACGGCGGCGACGATGATCGCGGCGCCCAGCACGATCGACGGCGTGATCGGCTCGGCGAGGACGATCGCGCCGAGGAGGACCGCGATGACCGGGTTCACGTACGCGTACGTCGCGACGAGCGAGACCGGCGCGTGCTGGAGGAGCCAGCTGTAGGCGGTGAACGCGACGAGCGAGCCGAAGACCACGAGGTAGCCCATCGCGAGGAGCGAGCTCGCCGACCAGGTCGACGGCTCGAGGTGCGTGACCTCGCCCGCCGCGGCGCCGATCCCGACGAGCACGATCCCGCCGGCGAGCTGCTGGATGCCCGTCGAGAGCAGGCCGTCGCGCGGCATCCGCAGGCGCGGCGCGAGGAACGTCCCGAGCGCCCACGAGACCGTGGCGACGACGAGGAGCCCGAGCCCGCCCGGATCGACCGCTCCGGTCGCCCCCCGGCCGACGACGAGGAACGCCACGCCGGCGAAGCCGACCGCCACGCCGACGAACGTCGACGGATGGATCCGCTCGCCGGCGATGCGGCGGAAGATCACGATCCAGAGCGGGACCGACGCGATGATCAGCGCGGTGAGCCCGGAGGGGACGCTGCGCTCGGCCAGCACGACGAACCCGTTGCCGCCGACCAGGAGCAGCAGCCCGACGAGCGACGCGCCGGCGAGCTGCGCGCGATCGACCCGCAGCCCGCGGCGCGCCGCGATGAACGCGAGCAGCACGACGCCGGCGAGGCAGAACCGCAGGCCCGCCGAGAAGAGCGGCGGAAGCGTCTGCACCGCGACCGCGATCGCGAGGTACGTCGAGCCCCAGATCACGTAGACGCTCGCGAGGGCCGACCAGATCGCGAGCCGCGACGCGGGA
>Ga0070730_10002423_pt1 | contig 16926 bp, 10 predicted proteins | sample Coa_R1_3_FD_66447 | JGI IMG/M metagenome (GOLD analysis project Ga0070730, IMG submission 66447) | Surface soil microbial communities from Centralia Pennsylvania, which are recovering from an underground coalmine fire - Coalmine... | ecosystem: Environmental > Terrestrial > Soil > Unclassified ... | reverse complement strand
GTCGGCGTCGGCGCGAGCCGCGTGCGCGACCTGTTCGATCAGGCCAAGCGCAATGCGCCGTGCATCGTGTTCGTCGACGAAATCGACGCCGTCGGCCGCCAGCGCGGCGCGGGCCTGGGCGGCTCACACGACGAGCGCGAACAGACGCTCAACCAGATCCTGGTCGAGATGGACGGGTTTGACTCCAACACCAACGTGATCGTCATCGCGGCGACCAACCGGCCCGACGTCCTCGATCCAGCGCTGCTGCGGCCGGGGCGGTTCGACCGCCAGGTGGTGCTGCCGGCGCCGGACATCAACGGGCGCAAGGCCATCCTGGAAGTCCACGCCAAGGGCAAGCCGTTCGACAAGACGGTCGATCTGAATGTCATCGGCAAAGTGACGCCGGGCTTTTCGGGAGCCGACCTCGCCAACCTGATCAACGAGGGCGCTATCCTCGCGGCGCGGCGCAACAAGAAGACCATTGGCATGTCCGAGCTCGAAGAAGCGATCGACCGCGTGATCGCTGGACCCGAACGCAAGAGTCGTGTCATGTCCGACCGCGAAAAGGAGCTCACGGCGTACCACGAGAGTGGCCACGCCATTGCGATGCGGTACCTCGAGCACCACGATCCGGTGCACAAGGTGACCATCATCGCCCGCGGCATGATGGGCGGCTACACGCGCCCGCTGCCGCCTGAAGACCGCTACTACATGACCAAGAGCCAGTTCAAAGCCAGCATTGCTTCGGCGCTGGGCGGCCACGCGGCCGAACACGTGGTGTACGGCGAGATCTCCACCGGCGCCGAAAACGACATCGAGAAGGCCACCAATATTGCCCGCAAGATGGTCAAGGAATACGGCATGAGCGAGCGGCTCGGGACCGTTGCGCTGGGCCACAAAGAGGAGCTGGTGTTCCTCGGGCGCGAGATCGGCGAGCAGAAGAACTACTCGGAGAAGACCGCCGAGGCCATCGACGAGGAGATTCGGCGGCTGATCGACGAGGGCTACCAGCGCGCAGTGGAGATCATCACCGAGCACCGCGACGTGCTCGATCGCTTCGCCAAGGCGCTCATTCAGTTTGAAACGCTCGACGGCGACAATCTCGAGCGGGTCTTCCGCGGCGAGCCGCCAATCGAGGGCGGCACGGCGGCCGAAACCCCGCAGCCCGCGCCAACCGAGAGCGGCCAGCGCGAGCGCCCGACGCTCCAGCCGGTGCCGCGCCTTTCCCCAGGGGCAGCCAGTAGCACCAGCTAGCGGAGCACGTTCCTGGCCCCGAGCGCGCTTTACACTGCCCGCCTCGCCGCGCTCGCTCCATAGCGCTTCCGTGGGGAGTGAGCGTTTTGCGCGCATGCCCGCTTCTCGGAGCGGATCGAGCTGCCCGATTCGCTGCGCTCGCTGCTTTCCAGTCTTCATGGGAAGTGCTTGTCTGGGGAGGGTCCCCCCTGGATTCGAGACGGAGCGAGCGCAGCGATGCGGGCGGGCTCCCTACGTCGTTGCGCCGAAGGTCGCGACGTGAGCACGGGGCTGGCGTACTCCGAGGCGTTCTTGGGCCACGAGACTGGTGCGCGGCACCCGGAGCGGGCGGATCGGCTGCGGGCGATCGTGGCGCAACTGCGGGCTTCGGGCACATGGGATGAGCTGGGCGTGTGGGAGCCGGCAGAGGCCGATGAGGCCACGCTGGAGCTCATCCACTCGGCGACGCACGTGGCCCGCGTGCGAGAGTTCATTGCGCGCGGCGGGGGGCACATTGATGCCGACACCGTTGCCTCGGCGGGCTCGTGGGCGGCGGCGCTGCGGGCGGTGGGCGGAGCCGTGGAAGCCGTCAAGCGGGTCAGCGACGGCGACCTGGACAACGCCTTTTGTCTGGTGCGCCCGCCGGGTCACCACGCGACGCCCGATCAGGCGATGGGGTTCTGCCTGTTCAACAACGTCGCAATCGCCGCGGCGTGGCTCCTTAGCAGCAAACGAGCCGAAAAAATCGCGATTCTGGACTACGACGTCCACCACGGCAATGGCACCCAGGACGCGTTCTACGAGCGAGACGATGTGCTGTACATCTCGACGCACCAGTACCCGCTGTATCCCGGCACGGGCCACTGGCACGAGCGCGGCGCCGGCGCGGGCGCCGGGTACACGCTGAACCTGGCGCTGCCACCGGGCTCGGGTGACGACGTCTACGCTGGCGCGCTCGAGCAGATCATCGAACCGGCGGTCCGGCGCTATGCACCCGACTTTGTGCTGGTCTCGCTCGGCTTTGACGCCTTCTGGGCCGATCCACTGGCATCGCTGAGACTGTCAATCGCTGGCGCTTACACCCCGCTGCTGCGTTCCGCGTGCACCCTGGCGGCTGAGCAATGCACGGGTCGACTCGTGGTGGCACTCGAAGGTGGTTACAACCTGGAGGCCCTCGGCACTGGCACCGATGCCGCCTGCCGGCTGCTCCTCGGCCAGGAGCCGCGGCCAGATCCGCTCGGCCCGCCGCCCGAACAGCTCAGCCTGCGCCAGGTCGAACCACTGTTGGGTTCGATACGCAGTCTTCACAAACTGGTTTGACAAAGCGGCCCGACCGGCCCTAGAGTGTCTGCCAGTATCCCCACTTTTGCGAGGGTTCGATGCACCAGTGCATCTTTGGCGGTCACACCCCCGGCGCGTGTCTTTCGAGCGCGCGTCCGTGGAATGGTGCGCCACCGCCGCGGAGCCCGATCCAGGTGGGGAAGCGTCGTCGTTGAGCCCGCTGTAGCGCTCTAGCGCGACCCCGTTCTCCACCTCATCGGCCGCGGCACGTACCTGCCGCCCGAGCTGCCGATCTTCCGCCGTGTGTTTCCGATGAGGTTCAAGAACATCCGTGACCGTGGTCGCCACTCTCCAGCCTGCTCAATCTGCCCCGCGTGCCCATCCGACTTCTGCGCTCGCTGCGCTCGTGCTGCGCGATGTCTCGAAGATCTTCGCCAGCCGTCCGCTGCTGCGGATGCCCTGGCGTGCCCAGACAGCAGCGAAGACGGTCGTCGCGGTCGATGATGTTTCGCTGACGGTTCGCCGCGGCGAGATCTTCGGCGTGCTCGGCGCCAACGGCTCCGGCAAGTCGACGCTGATTCGCGTCGTCTCGACCCTGCTGTTGCCCGATCGCGGCACCGTCGAAGTGTTTGGCCTCGACGTGATCCGCGATGAACTGGGCGTCAAACGCCTCATCAACCGAGTCAGCGTCGACGCGGCGTTCTTCAAGAAGCTGAGTCCCATGGAGAACTTGCTTTACGCCGGGCGCTTGTACGGATTTGGCGCACGTGACACCCATCGAAAGGGTCTGGAAATCCTGGACCGACTGAGCATTACTCGCAAGGTCGCGCTCGAGCCAATGGAGCACATGTCGCGCGGTATGCAGCAAAAGGTCGCGATCGCGCGTGCGCTGTTGACCTCGCCCGTTCTGCTGTTGCTCGACGAGCCAACGACCGGCCTGGACCCGCGCTCGAAGAAGGACGTGCAGCGCATGATCCTGGGGATGCGCGAGGAGCACGACGCGACCGTGGTTCTCACGACCCACGACATGGATGAGGCCGACCAACTGTGCGATCGGTTGGCGCTGCTCGATCGCGGGCGCGTCGTCGCCCTGGACACCCCGACCCAACTCAAACAGGCCGGCGGCTCGCTCGAAGACGTCTTCATGCGCCTGACAACCGAGGATCCGGAGACTGCCGATTGATGATCCAGGCGACCCATCGCGACCTGAACATCGCGTACGCGTTCTTCGAACGCAACTGGAACCTGACTCGACGCTATATCGGTTGGGAAGTCGTCTGGCTGGTGTATTCGTTGGTCAACGCGCTGACCATCCTGTTCATCGCGGCCGCCACGGAACGCATCACTGGCCAGGCGGTCGATACTCGCTTCTTCGTGCTGTACCTGCTGATCGGCACGACGATGTGGAGTTACCTCTCGGCCGTTTTCGACGTGGTGGCCGAGACCATCTCCTGGGAGCGGTGGGAAGGCACGATCGAATACACGCTCATGGCGCCGGTGCCGCGCTGGCTGCACCTCATCGGCACCTGCTGCTATGCGGTGACGTACTCGGTCGTGCGGGCGACGCTGATCTTCGCGGCGGTCGCGCTGATGTTCAACGTCGACCTCGGGCACGCCAACGTACTGACGGTGGCAGCCGTGGTCGGCGTCGGGAGTATCAGTGTGATCGGTCTGGCAATCGTTGCCGCCGTGCTCCCGCTGCTCTTCACCGAACGTGGGGCGCAGATGACCTTCGTGATTCATTCGGGCCTGCTGCTGATCTCGGGCGTCTACGCGCCGATCGACGTCCTGCCAGTCTGGCTACGGGTGCTGTCACCGCTGTCACCACTGACGTACACCCTGCGAGCCGTGCGGGCAGGTTTGCTCGACGGTGCGCCGCCGGACGCCGTCTTTGGCGACCTGGTGATGCTTGCCCTCATGGGCATCTTTCTCGTTCCCGCTGGGCTGCTGGTTTTTCGAAAAGCCGAGCGGTTTGCTCGACGTACTGGTCGATTGAAGAGAAGTGGATAGAGGCAACGCATGCAAGTACAGGAACACCTGACGGCGACAATCCGGCCGTTCGACCCAACTGACTACGACGCGATCGCCCGGCTGCATAGCGTCAACTTTCCCGAATTTGCGATGGACGCCGCCGAATGGCGCTTCGACGACGAACACCGTCCCGAGCACTGCCGCTCAGCTCGCTGGGTTGCGGAACAGGGCGACCAGGTGGTGGCCTTCGCCCAGTACGACCAGCACGCGGGCCACTACCATCCGCGTAAATTCCATCTCGCCCTGGTCGTCGACCCGGACCACCTGGGCCGCGGGATCGGCCGCCGGTTGTTCGATCTCGTTCTGGCGGCAGTACGTGTCTTCGACCCGCTGAGCGTCGATGTCTGGAGCCGCGAAGACATGTCGGGGCGCATCGGGTTCTTCGCGCGTCGCGGCTTCATCGAAGACTGGCGGATGTGGACGTCTGCCCTCGATCTGACGGCCTTTGATCCGAGCCGCTTCGCGCATGTTGTCCCGGCGGTCGAAGCCCGGGGCATCCAGATTCGATCGCTGGCCGACCTGGGGCCGACCGATCCAGTCGTGCGGCGCAGGCTGTACGAAATGTGGCTCGAAGTACGCCAGGATGTACCCGATCCCGCCACCGACGACTACGTCGTCGTGCCGTTCGAACGGTTTCAGGAGAACATCGACCGGCCGTACTTGCTGCCGGCCGGCTACTTCGTCGCCGTCGATGGCGACCAGTACGTCGGCACCAGCCAGTTGTGGATGTCGCCCGAGGCCGGGGTGTTGCGTACCGGGCTGACCGGCGTGCGCCGCGCGTATCGCCGGCGTGGCATCGCCCTGGCCATGAAGGTACGCAGCCTGGAGTTGGGGCAGCGGCTGGGCTACCAGCGGGTGATCACTGAGAACGAATTGCACAATCAAGGCATGCTGGCGATCAACGACGAGCTCGGGTTCGTCAAAAATCCGGCATGGGCCCACTACTTGAAGTCGTTTGAGGCGTAGCGCGAACGTATACTCCGGTCTGTATGCAGCCGGCGACGCTACTCGCTCCAACGGCGCGGCCGACCGCGTCTCGAAGAGGCCTCCCGATGGTGTACAGAGACCTATCCATCTTCAGCGGAACTGCACATCCCGAGTTAGCGCGCGCGGTCTGTCGGTACCTCGGGGTGCCGCTCGGCAAGGCGGAGGTCGTCAAGTTCTCGAACGAAAACATCTTCCCCAAGATCAACCAGAACGTCCGCGAGCACGACGTCTTCGTGATCCAGCCGACCTACCCCGATGTGAGCGACTCGATCCTCGAGTTGCTCATCATGATCGATGCCCTGAAGCGCGCCTCGGCCAGTCGCATCACGGCGGTCGTGCCGTACTTTTCGTATGCCCGCTCTGACAAGAAGGACCAACCGCGCGTCCCGATCACGGCCCGGCTGATCGCCGACATGCTGCAAACCGCCGGCGCCAACCGCTTGCTGACCATCGACCTCCACGCCGGCCAGGTTCAGGGCTTCTTCAATATCCCCGTCGACGAGCTGACGGCGATGCAGCCGCTGTTGCGAGACTACGTGATCGGCATGGAGCTGATCGATCCGGTCGTCGTCGCCGGCGACCTCGGCTTCGCCAAACGGGCGCGCAATTTCGCCGACATGATCGGTGCCTCGGTGGCGTTTGTCGAAAAGCGACGCCTCGGCAACAACAGCCGCAGCGAATCGCTCGGCGTGATCGGCGACGTGGTGGGAAAGTCGGCGATTGTGATCGACGACGAGATCGACACCGCGGGGTCGATCGTTGGCGCCGCCGAGATCGTCGCCAAGGCCGGCGCCCGGGTCGTGTACGCCGCGTGCACGCACGCCCTGCTGACTGGGCCAGCGGTCGATCGGCTGCGAAACTCGCCGATTCAGGAAATCATCGTGACGGACACGGTCGGGCAGCCGATGAGCAAGCGACTGCCGAACATGACGGTGTTGTCAGTGTCGCTGTTGTTGGGCGAGGCGATTTCGCGCATCCATACCGGCGAGTCGGTCGGCGCCCTGTTCGGCGCACCGGTCTAGACTGCACCTCCCGAGGGCCATGCGGGTCGGCGTCCCCGCATCGCTGCGCTCGCTCCCTTGCGACTGGAGATCTGAAGGGTCGGGTTTCATGTTTGCTGCGAAAGTGTGTCCGAGACGAATGTTGGCTCGCGGGCGCGTGATCGGTGACAATGCACGTGCTCTGTGGGGAGATCGGTCTAAACTGACGACTGACCACTCGAATGCTCAACTGGCTTACCAAGCTCGGCGGTGATGCCTCCGAACGCGAGATAAAAAAACTACGGCCGTTCGTTGATCGGATCAACGCCCTCGAGGCCGACTATAAGTCGCTGTCCGACGAGGCGTTGCGCGACAAGACCACCGAGTTCCGCGGCCGCGTGCTGGCCGGCGAGACGCTGGACGACGTGCTGCCGGAGGCCTTCGCCGCCGTGCGCGAAGCGGGGCGGCGCACGAGTGGCAAACGGCTGTACGACGTGCAGCTCCTGGCCGGCGCGGTGCTGCATTCGGGTCGCATCGCCGAGATGCGGACTGGCGAAGGCAAGACGCTGACCGCCACGCTGCCGCTGTACCTCAATGCGCTCGAAGATAAGGGCGCCCACCTGGTCACGCCCAACGACTACCTATCGCGCCTGGGCGGCGGCTGGATGGGGCCGGTGTACGACGCGCTCGGGCTCAAGGTCGGTGTGATCGCCCACGAATTCGCCGCGATCTACGACGCGACATTCGACGATCCCCTCAAACACCCCGACGAACGGCTGAATCACTGGCGCCCCGTACCGCGTCGCGAGGCCTATCAGGCCGACATCACCTACGGCACCAACAACGAGTTCGGCTTCGATTATCTGCGCGACAACATGGTGTGGGAACCCGAGCAGAAAGTCCAACGCCCGCTGAACTATGCGATCGTCGACGAAGTTGACAACATCCTCGTCGACGAAGCCCGCACTCCGCTGATTATTTCCGGGCCAGCCGAGGAAGCCAATCAACTGTATGGCGTCCTGGCGCTGGTGGTGAAGAGCCTCGTGGCGGCCCCCAAACCAGACAACGACGAGGACCCCGAACCAGACGCGGACGTCATTTTCGACGAGAAGTATCGCGTCGCGACGCCGACGGAACGCGGTATCGACAAGGTCGAGTTGCTGTTGCGGCGCATGAATCCGAACTTCACCGGCAGCATCTACGACCCGCAAAATATTCAGCTAACCCACTTCCTCGACAACGCGCTGAAGGCGCAGTTCCTCTTCCATCGCGACGACCAGTACATCGTCAATCCCGAGGGCGAGATCGTCATCGTCGACGAGTTCACCGGGCGACTCATGCCCGGTCGTCGCTACTCGGAGGGCTTGCACCAGGCCATCGAGGCCAAGGAGGGCATGCTCGTTCAGCGCGAGAACGTCACGCTGGCTCGCATCACCTTCCAGAACTACTTCCGCATGTACGCCAAGCTGGCCGGGATGACTGGCACGGCTTGGACCGAGCGCGAGGAGTTCCAGAAGATTTACAACCTGGACGTGGTCGTGGTGCCCACGCACCGGCCGATGATCCGCGGCGATCAGCCAGACCTTGTCTACAAGACCGAGGACGCCAAGTTCACCGCGGTTATCGAAGAAATTGCCGACTTTGCCAGCAGTGGACGGCCGGTGCTCGTCGGGACCACCTCGGTCGAGAAATCGGAGCGCCTCAGCACACTGCTGGTCGAGAAGGGCGTCCCCCACGAGGTGCTGAACGCCAAGCAGCACGAGCGAGAGGCGTGGGTGATCGCTCAGGCTGGACGGCCAGGCGCGGTCACCCTGGCGACCAACATGGCTGGGCGCGGCGTCGACATTCTGCTCGGTGGTAACCCCGACGGTCTGATCGAGCAGTTCCTGATCGAAGATGGCGCCACCCTCATGGAGGCCACGCCAGAGCAGCGCGACAAGGCCCGGCAGCGAGCGACCGAGCAGTGCGACCGGGACGCCGACCGGGTGCGACTGCTGGGCGGACTCCACGTTCTGGGCACCGAACGCCACGAGGCGCGACGCATCGATAACCAGCTTCGTGGTCGCGCCGGGCGCCAGGGTGATCCTGGATCGTCGCGCTTCTTCGTGTCACTGGAAGACGAATTGATGCGGCGGTTTGGCGGCGCTTCGATCGCTGGGTTGATGGATAAGCTCGGCCTCGAAGAAGACGTCCCGCTCGAGCATCCCTGGGTGAGCCGCGCCATCGAGAACGCACAGCAAAAGGTCGAGGCGTACAACTTTGATATCCGCAAGCACGTCGTCGAATACGACGACGTGCTGAACCGCCAGCGCGACGTCATCTACGGCGATCGTGATCGCGTCTTGTTCGAAGAGAACTTGAAGCCGCTGATCATGGAGTGGGTCGAAGAAACGCTCGTCGCGCTGACTGGCGACGCGCTCGGCGGCGACCGGCGTGACTGGGACCTGGACGGGCTGCGCCAGCAGGTCGAGCGCATTTTCCCGATGCCGGAGAACTTCTCCTGGGACGACGTCGAACGGTTGACCGACCGCGAGGAAGTCGTCGACCACCTGATGGAGCTGGCCGAGGCGGCCTACGATCACAAGGAGCAGGAGCTCGGGCACGACCAGATGCGGATGCTCGAGCGCATCTGGATGCTGAATGTCATCGATCGGCTGTGGATCGCGCACCTCACGGCCATCGACGATCTGCGCGAGGGCATCGGCCTCCGCGCGTACGGTCAGCGCGATCCGCTGATTGAATACAAAGTCGAAGCCGCGCGCATGTTCGACGAGCTGCAGTCGAGCGTCCGCGCCGACGTCGTGAACGCGATTTATCACCTGCAGTTGCGGCAGCAAGCGCCACCGCCGCCGCCGCCGACGGAGGCGGCTTTCGCGGGCCGCAAAGATCCGCCGCCGAGCGGAGCGAACGGCACCAATGGCACGGCGCGGCGGCCGCAGCGGCCGGGCACGGCCCCCGGACAGGGTGCGCGCGTGGCCGCGGGCAAAGTCGGCCGCAACGATCCATGCCCGTGCGGCTCTGGCAAAAAATTCAAAAGATGCCACGGAGCGTAGCTGTCAGCAGCCAGCTGTCAGCGGTCAGAGGATGCTCGAACAGGAGTTTGCTGAAAGCTGATGGCTGAAAGCTAATGGCTCGTTGAGCGGCACGCAAACGCTCCGAGACCTGGTCGCCGCGGTCGAATCTGTCCTGATCGGCAAACACGCCGAGGCCGAACTGACCGTCATCGGCCTGGCGGCGGCCGGGCACCTGTTGATCGAGGACGTGCCGGGTGTCGGCAAGACCATGCTGGCCAAGAGCCTGGCGCGAGCTACCGGCTGCACGTTCAAGCGCATCCAGTTCACGCCCGATCTCTTGCCCAGCGACGTCACCGGGGTCTCGATCTACAACCAGCGGACCGGCGAGTTCGAGTTTCGGGCAGGGCCGATCGTCGCGCACATGGTCCTGGCGGACGAGATCAACCGTGCCACGCCGAAAACGCAGTCGGCGATGCTCGAAGCGATGGAAGAGAAGCAGGTCACCGTCGAGGGCGTCACGCGCCCGTTACCGACGCCGTTCATGGTCCTGGCCACCCAGAACCCGATCGAGTACGAGGGCACGTTTCCGCTGCCTGAAGCGCAGCTCGATCGTTTCCTGCTACGCATTCACCTGGGGTACCCGGAGCCGGCCCAGGAAGCCAGCGTGCTCGAGCGCCAGATGCTGCGGCATCCGATCGAAGACCTGCGCGCCGTGACCAGCGCCGGTGAGCTCCAGCAGTTGCAGCAGGCGGTCCGCGGGATCCACGTCGATCCGCAGATGCAGCGGTATATCGTGCACATTGTCGGGCTGACGCGGGACCATCCGGATGTGTATCTGGGGGCCAGTCCGCGCGGGAGCCTGGCGCTGATGCGAGCCTCGCAGGCGCGGGCAATGCTGGCTGGCCGAGACTACGTGACTCCCGACGACGTCAAAGCCCTCGCCACCGCCGCGCTGGCGCACCGACTCATCATGAGCCCCGAAGCGCGCATGCGGAACGCGACGGCGCAGGCCGTCATCCGCGGCGTGTTGCAGGAGGTCCCCGTCCCCGGATCCCGAGTCCCAGCATGATCGTTCGCCGCTGCGCGGCGTTGTCGCCCACGACTTCCGGCACGGTCGTTCAGTGCCTGGCGGCGGTGTCGGCCAGGACGTCCGGCGCGGTCGTTCGGTGCCTGGCGGCGGCGTCGGCGAGGACTTCCGGCGCGGTCGTTCGGTGCCTGGGCGCGGCGTCGGCCACGGCTTCCCAGTATCCCCGGGGTGGCGCCCGAATCGCGCGAGGGCGCCGGTAGCGATGCTCCGTAAGCTTGGGGGGCTGCTCGCGCTCTGGCTGGTGCTGCTGTTGCTGGCGCTGTCCACCGGCTGGAATGCGACGTGGATGCTCGTCTACTCGCTGGGGTTGCTCATCGTGGGCAGTGCGTTCTGGGCGAACTGGAACGTTTCAGGGCTCGAGTTGCGGCGGCGGCACCGGGCGACACGCGTCCAGGTCGGCGATGCGTTTGTCGAACAGGTCGTCCTCGAAGCGTTGCCCGGCCCCGGCCAGTGGTGGCCAAGACTGTGGCTCGAGGTCCACGACGCCTCAGATTTCCCGGGCCATCACCTGGACGGTGTCCTGTCGCTCGGCCCGATCGCCCACAAGGCCTGGGAGCTGCGCTCGATCTGCTCGCGGCGCGGCCGCTTCAGCCTGGGCCCGGTCTGGGTCACCAGCAGTGACCCGTTCGGTATTTTTCGCGTCAGTCGTCGTTTGACGGACGGCACCACGGTCGTCGTGTACCCGCGGACCGTGCCACTGCCCCGCTTCGGGCGCGTCCCGGGCGAGCTCCCCGGCGGTTCGCTGCAGGGCGTGCGCGTGCCATTCAGCACGCCGAACGTCTCGTCCGTCCGTGAATATCGACCCGGCGATGCCTTCAACCGCATCCACTGGCCGACCGTTGCCCGCACGACGCGCCTCATGGTGCGGGAATTCGAGTTGGACCCGACCGCGGACGTCTGGATCGTGCTCGACCTGCACGGTGACGTCCAGGCCGGTTCGGGCGTCGAAAGCACCGAGGAGTACGCGGTCACCGCCGCCGCGTCGTTGGCGCGCCACCTCCTCGACCAGGGCCGCGCGGTAGGACTGGTCTCGCAGACGGCAACGCTGCCCGCCGATCGCGGGCCACGCCAGGTTGAGCGCATACTGGAGGTTCTGGCCCTGGTTCGCACGAGCAGTCATCTGAGCCTGGCGGCGCTGCTCGGAGCCGAGACCAGTCGCTTTGCGCGCAGCTCGACGCTCGTGGTGGTCACCTCGTCGGCAGCCGAGGCCTGGGGCCGCTACTGTCAGGCGCTGGGGACGCGTGGCGTGCACACGACCGCCGTGCTTGTGGAGGCGGCGACGTTCGGGCCGGCGCCGTCAACGCTCCTGCTGGTCAGCTCGCTCGCGGCCGCACACATTCCGATCTACATGGTCAAGCGTGGCGACCCACTGGACCACGCGCTCTCAGCCCCGCGCCTCGGAGCCGGAAGGCCGACGCCATGAAAGCGGCGCGGGCAGCGACTTCTGATCGCGCGCAGGCACGTGGGGGCCTCGGCGCAGGGCGACCGACGCCGTGAAGGTGATGCAAGCACCGACATCAGGCGCTGACCGGCGGTCCGACACGAGTGGGGCTGGAACCAGGCGCTGGTCCCTTCGCTTCGGACACGCTGAGACGCGTTTTCGCGCAATGGACGTGCTGGTGCTGCTCGCGGCTGGGCTGCTGCTCGTGCAAGCGCCATCGTCGCTTGTCGACGCCGGCTGGGTCCCGGACCTCGCGCCACTGCCGAAACTGGCCATCGCGGGACTGATCGTCGGCTACCTGATCGAGCGCACCCAGCTGCCCGCTCCGCTCGGGCTACCACTCGGCTTGCTCCTCGGCGTCGAGGCGGTGGCCTATGTCTTTGCTCAGGTCGCCGTCGCCGGCAGCCTCGCCGAACGAGTTGACTGGCTCGACGGCCGCATCGGCGCCTGGATGGATGCCATCGCCAGCGGCGGGGTGAGCAACGACCCGCTCGTCTTTGCGGTCGCCATGGGGGCCCTGGCCTGGGTGCTGGGCATCCTCTCGGCGTGGCTGATCTTCAGAGACGACGTCCCCTGGCTGGTAGTGCTGATCAACGGCCTCGCGCTGCTGATGAACCTGTCCTATGCGTCGACGAGTCTGGTCGGCTACGTGGGCTGGTTTGCGTTCTCGGCGTGCCTGCTGCTGGCCGCCAGGCAACTGGCCAACCGCACCGAACTCTGGCGTCGCGATCAGCTGAAGGTCGGCTGGCGGGTCATCGCCAACGTCCTGGCCGGGACGGCGCTGGCCTCCGCCGGCCTGCTGTCGGTGGCCTGGGCACTGCCGTCCAACGTGTCGAGCAGCGAAGTCGCGAGTGGCTTCAATCGCGTCACTGCCCCCTGGCAAGGCATGGAGGGCGAGTTCGATCGCTGGTTCGCGGCGCTGAACAGCAGCGACCACACTGCGCGTGGACTGAGCTTCGGTCGTACGCTGGCGCCGCGCGGTTCGTTTGACCTGGCGGACACACCCGTCCTGCAGGTTCAGTCCAGCGGGCCGCTGTATCTGCGCGCCACGACTGCCGATCGGTACACGGGGCAGGCGATCACGAGCACCGAGACGGTCGGGACCGCGTTTGACGCAAATACAGACCTGCTGGCCCAGGACGCGCTCCCGCAGGCGCGTGGGCTGCTCCAGGCGCAGATCAAAGTGCTGGCGAGCCGGACGTCGGTCGCCTTTGCCCCGGATGCTCCGCTGCGGTTCAGCCAGGCCACCCAGGTCGATACGCGGGGCGATCCCAGCGATGTCGCGACCGTGCGCCTGGATGTGCCGGTGGTGCAGAACCAGGACTACACGGTCATCGCCGCCATTTCGACCGCCACCGTGCAACAGTTGCGAGCGGCTGGCGAGGACTATCCCGATTGGGTGCGCCAGCGTTACCTGCAGCTGCCGCGCGGCGTCTCGCGCCGTACGCTCGACCTCGCCCATTCGGCGACCAGCGGCGCGACCTCGGCATTTGACCGAGCGGCGACGCTCGAGACCTATCTGCGCGACAACTTCACCTATTCGACACACGTCGTCAACGTCCCGCCCGAGCAGGACTGGGTCGACTTCTTCCTGTTCGATTCCAAACAGGGCTACTGCGACTATTTCGCGACCACCATGGTGGTCCTGCTGCGCGCCGAAGGGGTGCCCGCCAGAGTCGCCTCTGGATTCGCGCCGGGCGACTTCGATCCGACGACGGGCGTTTCCATCGTCCGCGAGAATCACGCGCACACGTGGGTGGAAGCCTACTTCCCGGGGTTTGGCTGGATTACGTTCGAGCCGTCGGCGATTCGGCCGATTCCGACGCGCCTCGAAGAAGCGCCGATTGCTGAGCCAGCGCCCGTCGCGACCGCACCCGAGTTGCCGGATGCGAGTGGGTTGACGTCCGCGGAGCTGGATGAGCTGATGAACATGCGCGATCAGGGCGGGGCAGCGCAGCCCGGACCGTTTCTGACGACGTGGCCCGGGCTGCTCCTGCTGCTGGTCGGCGTGTTGTTTGCGTGCGGGCTGATCGCGGCCGGGTTTGTGGCGTTGGCCTGGCGTCGCGGCCTCGGTTCGCTCGCCGCGTACCAGCGGCCGTACGCCCAGCTCGTCAGGCTGGGTGGGTGGTCGGGAGCCTTGCGCGCGCGCATCAGCGACACGCCGTGGGAAGTCGCGGACAGGCTGGGGCGGCAGGTCCCGCGCACCCGCTCGGCGATCGACGAGCTCACCGGCGCCTACGTCGAGGGCACCTACGCGAACCGGACCCCGGTCGTCGATCCCTGGCCAGGCTGGTTGGCCGTGCGGCGCACCGTGATCCGCGGGCTGTTCGGCCGCAGGTTAGGCGGCTGGTTTGGCGAGGACACGTCCGTGACGCTCGCTCCGCGAAGTCATCCCGAGCTGCTCAGACAGTGGGGACGGCGGAAGCCTGTGCCTGGGCCGCCGGCACCTGGGAAACCAGACCGGCCGGATTGAGCGCTTGTCCAAGGAAGCGTTCGATCCGCTCGAAATAGTCGTCTGGGTCCAGGTCCCGGGCTTCGACGTGGCGGGCGCCGGGGACGATCCACAACTCCTTCGGTTCTTCGGCGGCTTTGAACAACGTGTACGCGTGGTTCAATGGCACAATCTCGTCGAGGGTTCCATGGGTGACCAGGATCGGTCGGGGCGAAATGCGACCGATCACGTCCACGGGCCGCAGCGCGCTCGGGTCGACGTGCACCAGCCACTTGGCCCAGTGCATCGCCACCGACGCAATCGGGAAATGGGGTAGCCGGGCGACGACTCGAAAGCTGTACCTGACGGCCTCGAGAAACGACGCGTACGCGCTGTCCGCGACCACCGCGGCGATGTCGGCACATTGCGCGGCGGCTTGAATCGTGGCGACGGCGCCCATCGAAAACCCCACGACGCCGATCCGTTTGGGATCCACTTCGGGCCGCTGCTTCAGGTACTGCACGCCACCGATGACGTCGTTGGTCTCGTGAAGCCCGACACTGCTGAATTGCCCGTCGCTGCGGCCATGCGCCCGAAAGTCGAAACACAACACGTTGTAGCCGGCCGCGGCAAACCGCAGGGCGATCGGCAGGCACTCGCGCCGGCCGGTCCCAATGCCGTGGCACAGCACCACCGCCGGGGCCTGTCCTCCGCCGCCGACGCCAGCAGCACTGAAAAACCAACCGCTGAGCTGCACGCTGCCCTGGTCAGACGGTGCAGCCGGGAAGCTCACATCCTCGGCCATGCCGGCTGGCGGCTCGTCCGTGCCCCATTGGCCGCGTGCCCGCGCATACTGATACACCAGGAAACCCGACACCGCGCTGACGACGGCGGCGGCCGCACCGGTGACGCCGAGGGCCGCCGCGGTGGCCCAGAGCAGGTAGCGAATGAGCGGCTGGGCGGGGCCAGGCGCCGCGTGCGTCGTCCGCGATTCAACGGCCATGGTCATGCCACCATAAACGCAAGACGTAGACCGGTCTGGTATTGAGAAGCGAAGCCATGCGCCCCCGACTCAGCGCCGCTCTGATGGCCGGCCGCGCGGCGGCCGTCCTGAGCCGGCGGCTCGGTCGTGGCGGCGGCACCGTCATCGCCGGGCACCTGGTTCCACGAATTGCGCCTGGCGCATTGCGTGAGGTCACCCGGTCCCTACCCAACGGCAGCATAGTGGTCTCGGGTACCAATGGGAAGACGACCACGACGCGTTTGATCTCGCATATCTTGAGCAGCGCGGGGATGCGACCAATCCACAACCGCGCGGGTGCGAATTTGCTCTCGGGGCTGTTTACCGCCGTGGCCCAGGGCACGGACTGGCAAGCGCGGCCCCGCGGCGACGTCGGGCTGTTTGAAGTTGACGAGGCGACGATTCCGAGCGCGCTGCAGCACATTCAGCCACGGGTCCTGCTCTTGCACAACATTTTTCGCGACCAGCTCGACCGATACGGCGAGGTCCACTTCGTCGCCGGCCTCTGGCGCGAGGCGATCGCGCGTTTACCGTCGACGAGCACGGTGCTGCTGAATGCCGACGACCCGCTCGTGGCGGGACTACCCGTTCCGTCGACAGAGGAAACGAGGGGACATTCCGCAGACGACCCGCGCGCTGTGCCCGCCCTGCTTCCCATCGAGGACGTCCGGTACGTGTCGCCGAGCCCCGCAGCGTCCGGCGAATCGCCGCCCCGTCTGCCGAAGGACTCCGCTTACGCGGGAGCGGACCGCGCCGCGTCGCGGGAATCGCCGCCGCGGGCGAAGATCCTCACCTACGGCATTGCCGACCCGGCCGTCGGCGTCCCGGCGCAGCCGCACGCGGCCGACGCGCGCTTGTGTCCCCGCTGTGGCGCGCCGCTGGACTACGGCGTCTTCTTTTATGGCCACCTCGGCCACTACGCCTGTTCGCGCTGCGGGTTCGCTCGGCCGAATCCGTCCGTGAGCGCCACCAGCGTCGAGCTCCTGGGCGACGCCGGCTCGAACATGGCCGTAGCCACGCCCGACGGGCTGGTCCGCGCCCGCCTGCAGCTGCCTGGCCTGTACAACGTCTACAACGCCCTGGCCGCGGTGGCGGTCTGCACGGCGCTCGGCGTGCGGCGCGACATGATCGTTCGCGGACTCGAGACGTTCACGACCGCTTTTGGGCGCCTCGAACGCATCCAGGTCGAGGGTCGCCAGCTGTTCCTGACGCTGGTCAAAAACCCGGTCGGGTTTACCGAAGTCCTTCGCACCGTGCTGGCCACGCCGGGCCGGCGCACGCTGCTGATCGCCATCAACGATCTGTTCGCCGACGGGACCGACGTCTCGTGGCTCTGGGACGTCGAGTTCGAACGACTCGCGGACCGGGTCAACGTGGCCGTCTGCTCCGGGTCGCGCGCTGAAGACATGGCCGTGCGACTGAAGTACGCCGGGGTCGA
>Ga0070730_10002422_pt1 | contig 16926 bp, 20 predicted proteins | sample Coa_R1_3_FD_66447 | JGI IMG/M metagenome (GOLD analysis project Ga0070730, IMG submission 66447) | Surface soil microbial communities from Centralia Pennsylvania, which are recovering from an underground coalmine fire - Coalmine... | ecosystem: Environmental > Terrestrial > Soil > Unclassified ... | reverse complement strand
TTCTCCGGCATCCAGCCCTCGGGCATCGCCCATCTCGGCAACTATCTCGGCGCGATCCGCAACTGGGTCGCGCTGCAGGACAGCCACGATTGCCTCTACTGCGTGGTCGATATGCACGCCATCACCGAGAACTGGCCCGCCCCCGGCGAGCTCGAGCGCAACACGCGCGAGATGGCGGCGGTGCTGCTCGCCTGCGGCATCGACCCGCGGAAGCACATCCTGTTCAACCAGTCCAGCGTCCGCGCGCACGCGCAGCTCGCCTGGATCTTCAACTGCGTCGCGCGCATCGGCTGGCTGAACCGCATGACGCAGTTCAAGGACAAGGCCGGCAAGAACCGCGAGAACGCCTCCACCGGCCTCTACGTCTATCCGAACCTGATGGCCGCCGACATTCTGGCGTATCACGCGACCGGCGTGCCGGTGGGCGAGGACCAGCGCCAGCACCTGGAACTCGCCAACGACATCGCGCAGAAATTCAACCACGACTGCGGCGTGGAGTTCTTCCCCCACATCGAGTCGCTGATCATGGGCCCGGCGCCTCGCGTCATGAGCCTGCGTGACGGTTCGAAGAAAATGTCGAAGTCGGATGCCTCGGACCAGAGCCGCATCAACATCAACGACGACGCCGACGCGATCGCGCTGAAGATCCGCCGGGCGAAGACGGACCCGGAACCGTTGCCGTCAGAGCCCCAGGGTCTCGAGAACCGGCCCGAGGCGCGCAATCTCGTTGGCATCTACGCGGCACTGGCCGGTACCGACCATGCCGGCGTACTCCGCGAGCACGGTGGCAAAGGGTTCGGTGCGTTCAAGGAGGCACTCGCCGGGGTACTGATCGAACAGCTCAGCCCGATCGCGAGCGAGACGCGGCGGCTCTTGGACGATCCCGCCCATGTCGACGCTGTGCTGCGCGACGGCGCGGCCAAAGCGGCGGCGCTTGCCGAACCGATCCTGGCCGAGGCAGAGCGCCTCGTGGGATTCCTGCGGGTCTAGCCAGCTCCTCTTAGGCGAATCTTCACCCGCCGGCGCAACCATGGCTCCGTGCCATGGACATGCTGTCGCTCACCCGGCCTGTCATTTCCGTTGTCATCCCAATGTACGACGAAGCCGAGATCATCGGCGAGATGCACCGCCGCCTCGCCGCGGTCATGGCGACAGTGGGTACGCCCTGGGAAGCGATCTACGTCAACGATGGCAGCCGGGACGCAACGCTGCCCATCATAGAGACGCTGCGGGCATCGGACCCGCACATCGCCGTGGTCAACCTGTCGCGCAACTTCGGCAAGGAGATCGCGACCACCGCGGGGCTGGACCATGCGCGCGGCGACGCCGTGATCGTGATCGACGCCGACTTGCAGGATCCACCCGAGCTGATCCCGCGCCTGATCACCGCATGGTGCAGCGGCCACGATATGGTCTACGCGCGCCGGCGTTGCCGCAATGGCGAGACGTGGCTGAAGAAGCTCACGGCAGCCGCATTCTATCGGATGATGCGCCGGCTGGGCGACGTCGAGCTGCCGCGGGACGTCGGCGATTTCCGCCTCATGAGCCGCCGGGTGGTCAACGCCGTGCAGCAGCTCCGCGAGCAGCATCGCTTCATGAAAGGCCTGTTCGCCTGGGTGGGCTTCCCTAGCACTGCCATCGAATACGACCGTGATCCTCGGGCCGGCGGCACCACGAAGTGGTCATTCTGGAAGCTGTGGAACCTGGCGATCGAGGGCATCACCTGCTTCACCGTCATGCCGCTGAAGCTGGCGACCTGGCTGGGGCTGGGGGTGGCGGCGTTCGCGGTGGTGTTCGGTGCCCAGCTCATCGTCCGCACCCTGCTGTTCGGCAACGCGGTCGCCGGCTATCCGAGCCTGATGGCGGTGATCCTGTTCCTAGGCGGCACGCAGCTCGTGACGCTGGGGATCATCGGCGAGTATCTGGGCCGCGTGTTCCACGAGACGAAGCGGCGCCCGTTGTACCTGGTGGAGCGCTATGAACCGGCGACGGGAACGGTGACGCCGATCATGTCCCCCTCCCGCACGATCGCCGCCAGCTGACCCTCGGACCAGCTTTCGGTGCCGGCCGGACGCCGCGGCAGCACCATCCAGCGATAGTCGGCGGTCGAATCGACCACGCGGATCTTCATGCCCTCCGGCAGTACGGTCCCCCATTCGGCGATCGTCCCGCGCGGATCGCGCACCGCACGCGCCCGATAGGCGGCCGACTTGAACCAGAACGGCGGATAGCCGAGCACGGCGCGCGGATAGCAGCTGCACAGCGTGCAGACGACGAGGTTATGCACCTCGTCGGAGTTCTCCAGCACGCCGAGCGGAGGGGCGCCCCGCATCGGGATGCCAAGTTCCTCGGCCGCCTTGGTGCCGTCAGACAGCATGCGCGCGCGATAGGCAGGATCGGTCCACGCCTTGGCCACCATGCGCGCACCCTGGCCGGGATTGGCGGAATCGGTGACCGAGATGCGTTCGGCGATCTCGGCGCTGGTCACCAGCCCCTTGGCTGCCAGCAGATCACGGACCGCGACCAGCAGTCTTTCGCCGTCGGTTTCCAGGACATTCATGCTTGATCACGAGCGACAGCCCGCCCTCCGATCGTCGTGGCCGGATTTGATCCGGCCATCAGACCGGCTCCAGCCAATGTTCGTAGATCTCCACCAGCAGTTCATCGCCCGCCCGGCCTTCCTGCCACACCGCCGGCTGGTCGAACGCGACGTGGTAGAGCGGTCGGGTGGCGGCAGGCCGCGCGAAGGCGAGGTCCTCCGGGTTGGGATACGCACCAAGCTGACGGATCACCTTGCCCTGCATGCCACGCAGGTAATGCGGCGTGCGGATGTGGACCGGGCCGCGCGTCTCCGGCCAGTCGTTCTTCACACGGACTGCGACGCCAGGCGCGAACATCGATCCGGCCATCAGGCGCGGTCCAGCGCGGCGCGCAGTTCCGCCTCGGTGATCACGCCTTTCACCAGCAGATTGTCGGTGATCGACCGGATCCAGCGCCGGTAGTAGCTCAGCCGGTGGTAGTCTGCCTCGGGGATCGCCTCGATCCCGCGGCGGAGTTCGTCCACCGACATCACCCGCTTCTGGCCGAGGATCGAGCGCAACGCGTCGACCTCCTTGTCGAAGTCGGTCAGCGCATGCGACTCCACATCGACCGGCTCGCACAGGAACTTCGAGACGCCGCCCAGATCGTGATGGGCGCGGGGCACATCCTTTTCCATGCGCGCAGCATAGACCGGGAGATCAGCCGCCCGCCACTACCTCGGCGGGGAGCGTGCCCCAGAACTGGCTGCGCTGCAGATAGCCGCGATAGTCCCCCACCTGCACCTGGCACCAATCGGAGTTGGCGGCGCAGGAACGCAGTCGGCCAATCACCCCTTGCTTCAGGACAGCGACCGGCGCGGCCGTCTCCTGCGGGTCATGGCGCAACGTCGCGTCAGCGCCGTTGATCATGAAGCTGCGCCGGCCGGACAACGTCGCCTGGTGCATCCAGCCCTTGATGCCGTCAGGGGCTTCCACCAGCCGCCAGACGTCGAACTCGCGCAGGATTTCCACCGGCATCTCGCGGCGCTTGTAGACCCACTCAATCGGATAGCGCGTGCCGGGACCGGCCCGCAGGTACACCTCGTCCGAGCGCAGCGACACGAAGCGCGGTATCGGCAATTGGGTCACGGAGCCCTTGTTCGGGTCCTGTTCGGGTAGCGCTTTGGGCGGCTCGATCGCCGCAGGCTTCGGCGGCGCAGTCGGAACAGGAGGCAACGGCGGGGTGGGAGTGGCCGATTTCTGCGGCGGCGGCTTCAGGGCATGCGTCTCGCCGTGCGGCTTCACCACCGGCACAGGCTTGTGTGGCGGCGCCGTGTGCTGGGGTATGGTGGTCTGCGCCATGACGTCGGGCGCGCTGAACAAGGTACCACAGAGCAGCACGGGGGTCAGCGACGCCAGGACACGCAGTCTCATGCCGCAATGCGTGCCAAGTCCCGGCGAGCCGGGTCAAGTTCGGCATGCGTTTGTGTCTGGACCGGCCCTGATCAGCCTCCCGCCGCCGTTGCAGTCTTCGCGACTGCCGGCGCGGTGGCGACCCGCATGCCATCAACAGCGTTGACCGGCGGATCAAGGATGACCTGGTCGCCCGCCTGCAAGCCGCTGCGCACCTCCACCTGGCCACCGTCATCGGCGGCAAGATCGAGATGTCGCAGCTTCAGCGCGCCATCGCGATAGACCGCTGCGCTGAGCCCGTCCTGATTGAAGATCACTGCCTGTGACGGGAGGATGACCACAGGTTCCTGGCGCGGCACGTCCAGATGCACGATCCCGTACAGCCCACCGGCGAGCTTGCCGCTGGCATTGTCCACATCGACCTCCGTCAGCAGCGTGCGGGTCTGTTGCTGCAGCACGCTCGCATTGCGCGCAACGGTGCCGTGGAATGTCTGACCCGGGAGTTCTGGTACGGTCACCGTTGCCTGTTCGCCGTCCGTGAGGCCGAAATAGTAATCCTGCGGTACGTAGACCTGCACGCGAAGCACGTCGGTGCGGGCGATCGAAAACAGCGCTGTCCCACTGGCTGCATCGGCGGCGACCAGGCTGCCGACATCCACCTGCCGCGCAGTGATGGCGCCGTTGAACGGCGCCACCACACGCTCGAACCCGGTGAGCTGTACCAGCCTGTCCACCTGTGCCTGCTGCGCCTGGACGTTCGCCTGCGCCACCGCGACGGCGGCGATCTGCGAGGCCAGGTTCAACCGATCGGTATCGCCCTGCTGCTTGCTGTCCCAACCCTGCTGCACCAGTTGCGTCGTCCGATTGTTGGTGGCGTGCGCGAGGTCGCGGTTGGCCTGTGCCTGCACATAGGCCGCCTGCATCTGCGCCAACTGGCCGCGGGCCTGCTCGAGCTGCGCATCGAGATCGGGCGCGGATATCACTGCCAGAACGTCACCTTTGTGCACATGGCTGCCGATATCGACGTTGCGCTTGCTGACATAGCCGGTGGCACGGGCAAACAGCGTCGCGCTGTCGAACGGCTGCATGGTGCTGGGAAGCTCGATCTGCCGGGGCGTGTCCACCGTCGTCACCGCTGCGATGCGGACAAGCGGCACCGCCGCCCGCATCGCCTGTAGCGTATCCACGGCGTCCGCGCGCTGCGACGCGTGTTCAGCCATCCCTGTCGCAACGAGGACTGCGACCAGCGCCGCAATACCAAGCCCGAGCCAACGCGCGGTCCGCCGGCGGTGGCATTCGCGCTGCGGATCGGCCGCTGTCGCCTGCTCGCTGTCACGCTGCAGGGCGTGCGACGGCGTGGGAGATTGTTCATTCATGTCGAGGCCCCGTGCTGCATCAGGCTTCGCGGCAGTTCGGCGCGCCGCCGCTCAAATTGTCCGATGACCGAATAGAGGTAGGGAACGAACAGCAGCGTGGTCATGGTGCCGACGACCACGCCGCCGATGACCGCGCGCGCGAGCACGGCATTCTGCTCCTCGCCCGGGCCGCCGATGGCCATCGGCACCATGCCGACCATCATCGCCGCGGCCGTCATCAGCACTGGACGCAGACGCGTGGTGCCGGCCGACATCGCAGCGTCGAAGGCGCTCATCCCGATTTGGCGTTGTTCGCGCGCGAAGGTCACCAGCAGGATCGAGTTCGCCGAGGCCACACCGACCGACATGATGGCACCCATCATCGACGGCACGCTCAGCGTGGTGCCTGTCACGTACAGCATCAAGACGATGCCACTGCCCGCACCAGGCAGCGCCAGGATGACAGCGAGCGGATCGAGGAAGCTCTGGTAGTTCACCACCATCAGCGCATAGACGAACACCGCCGCGAACAGCAGGCCGATGGTCAGTTGGGCGAAGGCGCTGTTCATGCTTTCGATCTGGCCGCGGATGACGATGCGGTCACCGGGGCCGAGCTGGCCTTGCAGGCTGTGAACGACACGCTGGATCTCCGCCGCGGCACTCCCAAGATCTCGACTCTGCAGGCTGGCATACACGTCGTAGACTGGCTGGATGTTGGAGTGATTGTAGACGGACTCGACTAATTCGCGCTGTGCGGACGCCACGTTGCCGAACGTGTCGGGCACCACCGCGCCATCGGACAGCGAACCGCCGATCGGCGTGTTGTCGAGATCGTTCTTGGTCGCGAGCCGGTATTCCGGCGTCTGCACCGCGAAGTAGTACGGGATGCCGTTCTTTGGATCGGTCCAGAAGTTTGGTGAAACCTGCTCGGACGAACTTAGGCTGATGTTCAGGTCGTTGGCGACCTGCTGCAGGCTCAGGCCGAGCTGCTGAGCCCGCGTGCGATCGATCGTGTAGGACAGCTCCGGCGCATTGAGTTCCTGCTGGAGATGCACATCCACCAGGCCCGGAATGTTCGCGAGCTGCTGACGCAGATTGCCGGCGATGGCGATATTGGCGGCGCGATCGCGCCCTTGCACCTGCACATCGATCTGCGACGGCACGCCGAAGTTGAGCACCTGTGTCGCGAGATCAGCCGGCTGGAAATAGAACTGCAAGTCAGGAAACTGCACCGGCAGGACCCGGCGCAGCTGCCTGATGTAGTCCGCGGTCGGTGCGTGACCTTCGTTGAGCTGCAACAGGATCTGGCCGTCATTCACGCCGATCGTGGTGCCATCGGTGAACGCCATGTTGTATACACGCTGCGGCAGCCCGATGTTGTCCAGCACCAGGCCAAGGTCCTTGGGTGGGATCTGCTGACGGATGGCTTGCTCCACCGAGGCGAAGATCTGCTCGGTGCGTTCGATGCGGGTGCGCGCCGGGGCACGGACGTGAAGCTGGATCAGGCCAGCGTCGACCTGAGGGAAGAAGTCGCGTCCGACATTCAGTGACAGAACTGTCGCACCGGCGACGACAAGGCACGCGACGGCAGGCGTCAGGATGCGCCGCCGCATGATGCCCGCGAGCAGCCAGTCGTAGAAATCCTTGAACCGGTCGAACCCGGCATTGAACCGAACGTGGAAGCGGCCAAGCCAGCCGGGCGCAGCACCGTGGTTTTCGTGCTCGCTGCGCAGCAGCAGACGAATGACGATGGGTGTGAGCGTGCGCGATATGCCGTAGGAGGCGAGCATCGCGAACACCACGGCCATCGCCAGTGGCGTGAACAGGTAGCGCGCCGCACCCTGCAGGAAGAATACCGAGACAAACACACAGCAGATTGCCAGCGTGGAGATCAGCGTCGGCACCGCGATGCCCGCGGCACCGTTCAATACCGCGGTGTCGAACTCGGTGCCGTCCTCGAGCAGCCGGTGGGTGTTCTCGATCGTGACGGTCGAGTCATCGACCAGGATGCCGACAGCGAGCGCCAGGCCGCCGAGTGTCATCGTGTTGATTGTCTGTCCGAGCGCTGTCAGCACCGCGAGCGAGGTCAGGATCGACAGCGGGATCGACACCATGACCACCAGCGTCGAACGCCACGAACCAAGGAACACCAGGATCATCAGCGCGGTCAGCCCGGCGGCGATGACACCCTCGCGCACAACGCTGGTGATGGCATCTGTCACAAAGACCGACTGATCGAACAGCAGATTGATCCGCATGCCGGGCGGCGCGGCTTTCCGGATCGCAGGGAGTGCTGCCTTCACGCGATTCACCACATCCAGCGTGGAGGCGTCGCCGTTCTTGATGATGGTAAGCAGCACCGAGCGCTTGCCGTCGGCGTGGACGATGTTCTGCTGCACCGCCCAGCCATCGCGCACATGCGCCACATCCGACAGATAAACCGTGGTCTGTCCCACCTGCTTGATCGGCACGCGATTCAGCGCGGCAATCGTCAGCGGCATGGCGTTGACCCGCACGATCATCTGGCGCTCGCCCAGCTTGGCGTCGCCGGAAGGCAGCGTCAGGTTCTGCGCGTTCACCGCGGTAAGCACATCGGCGGGCGTGATGCCTCGTGCCCGCAACGCGTCGGGGTCGAGATCGACCATGATCTGCCGATATTTCCCGCCATATGGCGTTGGCAGGGTGATCCCGGGGATCGGCGCCAGCGCCTGGCGGATCTGGTAGATGCCGTAATCATACAGCTGCTGTTCGTTCAGCGTATCGGAGCTGAGGCTGAGCTGCAGCACCGGCACCGACGATGCACTGTATTGCACGATGATCGGCGGCTGGATGCCCGCCGGCATCAGCGCCCGGATGGCGTTCGTGGCAGAGGCGATCTGGCTGATCGCGAGATCGATGTTGACGTTGGGCTGGAAGTAGATCTTCTGCACCGTCAGACCCGACAGCGTCTGGCTTTCCATGTTGCGGATATCGCTGACGTTCGAGCTGATCGAGTACTCGCTGTAAGTGGTGACACGCTGCTCCATCTGATCAGGCGTAAGGCCGGTCTCCTGCCAGATGACGGTGACGACGGGGATGTCGATCGCCGGGAAAATATCCTTCGGCGCAACCACGATGGCGCTGATGCCGAGGAACAGCATCAGGCCCGCCAACACATAGAAGGTGTGAGGATATTTCAGGGCAAATCGGACGATACCCAAGATGAGCGCTCCAGAGGCAAGGTCGTGCCGATATCAGCGACCGGCTTCGCGAACGTTTTTTGACAATGCCCCTCGGACGCTGCGTGATCTCCCCGCAGCGGCCGGGGATCGCGCGGCTCGGTATGAAGTGGTGCCGATGGTTCAAGGCGCAAGCTTGGGCAGGCGCCGAATGCGCACCCGCGTGCCCATAGGTTTCATGCGCGGAGCGGTGAAATGGCGCGATGCGGCCCGGCGCTATCGCCCCGTCATCGTGGCCACGGCACCGGAAAAGGCACGCGCCACCGCCCCGAGATGATGCAACGCGGGCTGGCTAGTTCGAAGCGTACTTCACTTCGACAAAGGCATCGACGCGCCCAGCGCAGCAGCGCCGCTGACCGCAAGCGCTGTCCGTTTCATTTGGATATCCGTGTCTCCGGCATGAACAGGGAATCTGTCATGCGGCTGAGCCAGGCACCCCACGCTTCATCTACTCGCGTGAGCAATACGCCAACCATGAGGACCGCCGCAGCGTAGATGACCGCAACGATGATCGTGCTGCCGCCATAGGACGTGACTTCGCGCAGCGCGAGGAACAGGCCGCAGCCGAGCGAGCAAAGCAACGGAAAATGGAACAGGTAAATGGGGAACGATAACCTGCCAAGGAAGAGCAGCGGTCTTGCGTTCAGCACGCGGCCTGCGCCCTCATTCGCAATGATCCCGAACATCATGAGCACCGCAGCCAAAGTATGCACCAGGATCCGGTCGTATCGGTAGCCCGCACCGTCTTGGATGACCGCCATGCCTGAGTAGGCTCCTGCTGGCTCGAGGTAACCGAACAGGAATAGCCCCACACCAATGCTGGCGGCGGTCGACAGCCACCCAAGGGTCATTCTCCGGTTGCAGACAAGCAGAGCCAGCCCCGTCCCAGCGACAAATGGGACCAGCCAAGGATCCGCAGCCCCCGCCAGGAACGCGACACACACTGTGATGCCGCCGGATGCCTTCACGGATGTGCGGCGGATAGCCAGCGCCAGGCCCATGCTGAGGAAACTGCCAAGCAGTTCGTGACGCATTGTCCAGAGCACCGGATCATAGGCATCGGACTTGTCGACGAACGCCCCGACCAGGCCCTCACGGATCGCTCCTGCCAGCGAAAGAGACAGCGTGCTGCCGGGGGCGCCCCCACCATACTCGCCAAGCCAGTCCGACCCCGTCAGAGCGGCAGCCTCCCGATAGTGAAATAGGCCGAAACGGAACAGCCCGTAGGAGAACAGCACAGCAAGGACCGACAGACCGGCGAGCCTCGGCCAGCGCTTGGTAGCCGCATGCACGACGGTCCGGGCTCGGCCGGAACGGAAGAACCGAAGGGGAATGACGAACCCGGAGAGCACAAAGAACAATACGACCGCCGCCGGGCCGTCTATGCCTGCGGCGATTGGGCTCCCGACCAGCCCCTGCTCAGGCGAACCCGCCACGCTGCCAAGCTCCGATGGCGCGAATGCCCATACGAAATGCCATGCAACCACCATCGCGGCTGCCAGCCCACGCAGCCCTTCAAGCTCCAGGAACTTGCCCGAATTCACAGCAACGCGTTCACTGCGACGCCCCATACTGGAAGAGTCCATTGCGCTCATCACAGGAGGCAGGTCCTACGCGGCGATTTTAACTATTCGCCAGGTCACTGTCGGCCGCCGCGTTCGCGACATCCTAAAGACTATCGTAGGTAAATATCGGCGCTCTGCCGCACTGCGCCGTTGTGGGTTCGGAACAGTCAGGAAGAGCAGTCGCATCGCGCTAAAACGCACGGGCGCCGGCCCGGCAGCAATCGCGGCACGTTCAACTCCGTTTGAGCGCCCGTGCTTGTCAGACCTCGGCCCGATTTGGCCGAACACGAAAGCCGGCGTCTCGCACGTCTCCTGCCCGAATGCGCAATCGGCGCTTCAGCAAAGGCGATGAAACACTCACCGCCTCTCAGACCGCGATGATCTGCCCTGCGCCTACCGATGAGAGGAACGTTGCGACACCGGCAACCTCGACGCCCGGCATAAGCCGCGCTGGTTCGATGTTTTCGACCCGCAGGCCAGCCTCGCAGGCGATCATGCGCACGCCGAGCTCGCGCGCCGCGTCACGCAGCTCTGCCAGACCCGCGACACCTGCCTCACGGGCGCGTTCATCGCGCGCGGCGTCGCCCAGGCCGGACCAATCGGTCAGCACCGCATGACACCCGGCATTGGTCGCGAACAACACCACCTGGCGCCCGATGGCCGCGGCGCCCGAGGCCAGCACAAAGGCGTAGTGAGCCCGATCGTGCGTGCCGGACAGCAACAGGATGCCGAGCGGTTCAGCCGGCACAGGCAACGACAGCGTGGCGGTGCTCAGACAGGTCCTTGATCGTCGCGGCGGGGCTGCAGAGCGCGCAGGTCGGGTCCGGCCTCAGCCGGACAGTGCGGAAGCGGGTCGCCAGCGCATCCCAGATCAGCAGCTTGCCTGCCAGCGTTTCGCCGATACCAAGGATCTCCTTCAAAGTCTCGGTCGCCTGTAAAGTGCCCATCACGCCGGTGACGGCGCCGAGCACGCCCGCCTCGGAGCACGTCGGCACCGCGCCTTCCGGCGGCGCCTCAGGATACAGGCAGCGATAACACGGTCCCTCGACATGCGGCTTGAACACCGAAAGCTGCCCCTCGAAGCGCAGCACCGCCGCCGATATCAAGGTGCGACGCGCCAGCACGCACGCATCGGCCACCAGGAACCGCGTGGCGAAGTTGTCCGTGCCGTCGCACACGATGTCGTAGCGTCCAATCAGCTCGGCCGCATTATCCGCATCCAGCCGCACGTCGTGCGGCTCGACGCGCACCTCAGGGTTGATCGCGTGAGCGGTCTGGGCAGCCGACAGCGCCTTGGGCTGGCCGATCCGGTCCGTGGTGTGCGCGATCTGGCGCTGCAGGTTCGACAGCTCCAGCCGGTCGTGATCGACAATCCCGATGGTGCCGACACCGGCTGCCGCGAGATACAGCGCGAGCGGTGAACCCAGCCCCCCCGCGCCTATCACCAGTACGCGAGCCGCCTTGAGCCTGGCCTGGCCAATGCCGCCGACGTCCTGGAGCAGGATGTGGCGCGAATACCGACGGATTTCGTCTTCGGAGAAATCGAGGTCCATGGGCAGAAGGATAGTGCGCGCCCCGTGTCATTGCGAGGAGCAGCGCGACGAAGCAATCTCCGGCACCTTGTTCATCGCAGTTGCACATGTCGCCTGACCACGCTCTGGTGCTGTTCTCCGGCGGCCAGGACAGCACCACCTGTCTGGCCTGGGCACTCGCCCGCTATCCGCATGTCGAGACCGTCGGCTTCGCCTACGGCCAGCGTCACGCTGTCGAACTCGACTGCCGCGCCCCGATCCGCTCCGCCATCGGCGCCATGTGGCCGGGCCGCCTCGGCCCCGACCACACCGTCGATCTCGCGGCGACGATCGGCGGCCTGGGCGCCACCGCGCTGACCAGTGAAACGACAATCGCGATGACCGAGGAAGGCCTGCCCAACACCTTCGTCCCCGGCCGCAACCTGCTGTTCCTCACTGCCGCCGCGGCGCTGGCGTACCGCCGTGGCCTGCGCCGCATCGTCGGCGGCATGTGCGAGACCGACTACTCCGGCTACCCCGACTGCCGCGACGACACCATCAAGGCGATGCAGCTTGCGCTGAACCTCGGCATGCAACGTCGCTTCGTGCTCGAGACACCGCTGATGTGGCGCGACAAGGCCGCCACCTGGGAACTGGCCCAGTCGCTCGGCGGCGATGCACTGGTCGAGCTGATCCGGCACGAAACCCACAGCTGCTACCTCGGCGACCGGTCGCGCCTCCACGCATGGGGCTATGGCTGTGGCACCTGCCCGGCGTGCGAGCTGCGCGCCAATGGCTGGCAGCGCTGGCGCGCGAGCGCAGCCTCGGCTTCAATCAACGTCACATCCTTTTCAGGAGACTCCGCATGAAGTTCGTCCTCCCGCTCGCTGTCCTGGCTGTGGCCCTCGCCGCGCCGGCAGCCCAGGCCCAGCGCGGCATCAGCATTCAGGCGCGCACCGCCGGCGAACTCGCAGAGCTATGCGCCGCCAATCCCAAGGATGCCCAGGGCGACGCCAAGATCAATTTCTGCCAGGGCTATGCCCAGGGCGCCCTGTCCACGGAGCTGCGCCACACCGAGGGCAAGAAGCTGTTCTGCTTCCCGAGCCCGGCACCGACCCGGTCAGCAACCATGGCGCAGTTCGTCGATTGGGTGCGTGCCCTTCCCGACCACAAGTCGCTGCCAGCGGTTGACGGGTTCTTCCGCTTCCTGGGCGAACGCTTCCCCTGCAAGTAGCTTGGCGAGTCACCGCGTCCGCACAGCGGCGAGCAGCAGGTCCACCCGGCTCGCTATCGGCGTCATCGGGTCGCGCAGCGCATGCGCGGCTATCGCGATGAGGTCATCGCGCCCCTGCACCGCCGCCCGCAGTTCCTCAATAGTCTGATGCAAATCCTCGGTCACGTTCCGCCGGCGATTCTGCAGGTCTGCTAGTTGGGCAGAGCCGGCGGATTCACGAAGTAATCCCTGGTTCATCCCCGCTTGACGCCAGCATCGCAATGCGTGGCCTCAACGAATCCCCTTGACGCGCCTTCTCCGAAAACTACCTCACTGGCACTCGAACGCAGGGAGTGCTAACGCCGCGGTCGCACCCTCCCTTGGTTCGAAGCAACAGATAGGGAGAGGTCACAATGGCATTGTTTCCTGACCCATTCGGTACACTCCTGGGTCTTCAGAACACCCTCGATGCATTCCGCCGCAGCGACTGGCTGCAATCAGGCCCAAGCGCCGGCGGCAGCTACCCACCCCTGAACGTCTTCCGCAAAGGTGACGACTTCACCCTCGTCGCCGAATTGCCGGGCATCAGCAGCGCGGACCTGGACATCCAGGTGAAGGGCCGCACAGTCCGTCTGTCCGGCTCGAAACCGGTGAAGTATCCAGAGAAGGCCAGCGTCCATCGCCGCGAACGCCTGCAGGGTCGCTTCGATCGTTCCATCACCTTGCCGGTGGAAGTCGACCAGGATCGCGCCGCCGCCGAATATCGCGACGGAATCCTCGCGATCACGCTGCCGCGCGCGGAACGCGACAAACCCCGTTCGATCCGGATTGGCTGAAGGAGGCGACGATGTCAGGTTCTCAGGAGCTGGCTGTCCGTGAAAAGCAGGAACTGGCGCGGCAGGAAGAGCAGACGGTCCCCGGGCGCTACTACGTCCCGGCCGCTGACATTTTCGAGACGGACGACGCGCTGACACTTCTGTTGGAGATGCCCGGCGTCAGCAAGGACAATGTTGACGTCCAGATCGAAAACGACGTGCTGCGTGTCGAAGGCAAGATCGACTACGCGACCTACAAGGACATCGAGCCTGTCTATACAGAATACAATATCGGCCACTACGCGCGTGCATTCACCCTGTCGAACAAGATCGACCGGGATGCGATCAGCGCCCGGGTGGAGGACGGCGTGCTGACCTTGACGCTGCCAAAGGCCAAGGAGGCCATGCCCCGCCGGATCACCATAAGCTGACGAACCGCCGGATCCCGCCACGGCGGCGGGGTCCGGCCTTCAACCTGACGGTGCAAGCAAAGGAGGATCGGAACCGTGAGGCAGGATCGTGTGACGCACCATCGTGCCGTCGACATTGCCGTGCTGGTGTGCGTGGTGGGGCTCGCCGTCGCAACCTGGGCCGCGATATCTGATACCGGCAGGACTTCCACCTGGCGGCCCTGTTTCACCATATCGGCAACCATTTTCCTGGCGCTTGCCGCTGCGACGCCGCACGCGACGTGGGCCGCGGCTATGCGGCTCGCGATGAGCGGCTGGCTCATGATGGCGCCCTGGCTGCTGGCGTTTGCCGACCTGCCGCTCGCCCGGTGGTCTCATGTCATTGCCGGTTCACTGATCGCCGCATTGTCAGCGCCACGCTTGCTGCGCAGTCCGGCATTGCTGACAAACCAGGATGCAGGCTGCACTTGAAGTGCCGCACCGGAAAACTATCTGGCCGGTGCCGGGAGGCCTTCGGGGCTCGGCACTGAACAGTCCATGTTGCTCTCAGGAGGATGTGGTCATGCAGATCGATACCGCGACACCTACCGATCACCTGTCCAACCAGGCCATCATCGAGCGCTGCAGCGAAACCCGCCAGACCGACGAGAATGCAGACCCGCCGTGGCCATTATTGTCACGGCCAATGCAAGAGCCGATCGTCTGGCCGCGGGTCTTCCCCGGTCTGTAGCAAAGGCACCCGGATGCACGCGGGGACTGCGGCCTCTGTCCGCGTCCATCCGCGTGCAGCTGCGGTTCCAGTTCCCTAGCCCGCCCCTTGCGCCAGTCTGAACGGCGCCGCCGGATAAACGCCCAGCACGCGCACCTCCGAGGAGAAGAACCCCAGCTCTTCCAGAGCCCGCCGCAGCCCCGGCTGCTCCGGATGCCCATCCGCGTCGCACAGGAACTGCGTCGCGACGAAGTGCCCTTCGAGCATGTAGCTCTCCAGCTTCGTCATGTTCACGCCGTTGGTCGCGAACCCGCCCAGCGCCTTGTACAGCGCCGCCGGCACGTTCCTCACCCGGAACACGAACGTCGTCATCAGGTTGGGCTCGCTCACCGATGGCGTCTTCGGCTGCCGCGCCATCACATAGAACCGCGTCGTGTTGTGCGCTGCATCCTCGATGTTCGCCGCCAGGATCTTCAGCCCATAGATCTCTGCCGCCAGCGACGACGCGACCGCCGCCTCCTCCCGCCGCCCCCACCCGGCGACCAGCTCAGCCGCCCCCGCGGTATCCGCCTGCACCACCGGCGTCAGCCCCAGCCGGCGCAGGCTGTGCCGCACCTGCCCCAGCGCCACGGTATGCGAATGCGCCCGCTTCAGCCCCTCGATCGAGGCGCCCTTCACCGCCAGCAGACAGTGCTCCACCCGCTGGAAGTGTTCGCCGATCACGAACAGCCCCGACTCAGGCAGCAGGTGGTGGATGTCCGGCACCCGCCCCGCCAGGCTGTTCTCGCACGGCAGCATCGCCAGGTCGGCGCGCCCCTCGCGCACCGCATCCATCGCCGTCTCGAACGACTCGCACGGCAACGTCTCCCTGTCCGGATAGGCCACCCTGCATGCGAGGTCCGAGTACGCCCCCAGCACCCCCTGAAACGCTATTTTTCCCGTCGTCATCCCGCCTTCCGCTTCGGATCCAGTACTCGCCTGGCGCGCTCCAGGTCCGCCGGCGTATCGACCCCGAACGGTCCGTAATCAACCCGCGCGCAGGCAATCCGCATCCCCGCTTCCAGAGCACGCAACTGCTCCAGGCTCTCCCGCCGCTCCAGAGGAGCAGACGGCAGCAGCACGAAGCGCGCCAGCGCCTGCCGCCGGTAAGCATAAATGCCGATATGGTGCCAGCGCGGCCCCTCGCCCCATGGGATCGCCTCCCGCGAGAAATACAGGGCAGGCGCCACCACCTGCCCCTCATCGAACGCACATGCCGCCTTCACGAACGACGCCGTATGCGCCTCCTCATCACTGGCGATCGGCGTTACCAGCGTCCCGATGTCCACCTCCTGATCGACCAGAGGCAGCACCACCGCCCGAAGCTGCGCCGCCGTCACCGTCGGGAAATCCCCCTGCACGTTGACCACGACATCATGCCGCCCGTCGGGGTCGATCTCTGCCAGTGCCGCGTAAACACGATCGGATCCCGTCGCCAGGTCCGGGTTCGTCATCACCGCCCGGCCGCCAGCCGCGCGCACCGCCTCGGCGATTTCCGGATCCGCACACGCCACCGCCACCGGACCAATCGTCGCCTCCTGCGCGCGCTCCATCACGTGCACGATCATCGGCTTGCCATGGATGTCCGCCAGCGGCTTGCCAGGCAGCCGCGTCGAGGCCAGGCGGGAAGGAATGACAATCACCGGATTCACAAAAGCACCACGCCCACGGTGGGTTGATGGGTAAGGACCGTTTCCCTATGGTGCGCGCACCTTATGGAGGCGAACGGCCGCGTGCAACGGCTGGCCGGTGAACCTCCATGCACGCATGTTTGGACTGGGGAAGTCACGCCGCATGGATACGATGGAGGTCAATAAGGTCATTGCCGCCGTTCTGGTGGGTGGCATCCTCTTCTTCCTCACCGGCCTTCTCGGCGATCATCTCGTCCACCAGACCGAACTGGAAAAAACCGTTCTGGCCATCGCCGCCGCCCCCGAGCCGTCCGGCGGCCCAGCCGCGCCAACCGGACCCGGCGATATCACCCCGCTGCTCGCCTCCGCCGACGTCAAGGTCGGTGAGCAGTTCACCCACCGCGTCTGCATCGCCTGTCACACCTTCGACAAGGGCGGCAAGAACGGCGTCGGCCCGAACCTGTATGGCGTGGTCGAGCGCCCGCGCGACTCCGAGCCCGGCTTCAGCTATTCGCCGGCGATGGAGAA
>Ga0070730_10002421_pt1 | contig 16929 bp, 15 predicted proteins | sample Coa_R1_3_FD_66447 | JGI IMG/M metagenome (GOLD analysis project Ga0070730, IMG submission 66447) | Surface soil microbial communities from Centralia Pennsylvania, which are recovering from an underground coalmine fire - Coalmine... | ecosystem: Environmental > Terrestrial > Soil > Unclassified ... | reverse complement strand
CCTGTTGGCCTGACGCTGGCAGGTGACCTGCTGCGCCGTAGTATCCGCTGCCGCCTGATCGATCAGGCGGCAGCGGATACTACGGCGCAGCAGGTCACCTGCCAGCGTCAGGCCAACAGGCCCCGCTCCAACGACCAGAACGCAGGGTGTGCTAGCAGTCAGGGAGTCTCCAGATGGGTTCTTTTCTTCTTGCATGGATCTCTTCCTCTCTTGCATTTTGACGTGACTCTCAAAACACGCCCTCTTGCGCGTCTTCCACGGAAGCAGATGCAGCATTTACTCTGTCTTCTGGGTGGAAATCATCTCCATCATATGATCAACAAACGTCCCAATGGCACCTGGGTCAGGTATCTGAGGGGCTTGCATATGCTGCATAAGCCCATTCATGAGGGTGTAGGTGAGTAACGTACCCAAAAACATACGCGCCACTGTTGGCGGATCGATGTGTTCTCGGACCACTCCATGGCGTTGTCCAGAGCGCAACAGTGTCAGGAAGTAGCTGAATCCCTGTGCCGGAACAGTCTGGCGAAACAAGGTCCCAAGCTCAGGGAAGCGCGGCAATTCAGCCAGGATGAGACGAAGGATGGCCAGATACTCAGGTTGCATCATCGTCTCTAAGAGACCCTGGGCCGTAGTCAGCAAGAGCGCGCGCAGCTCCTGTGTGTTCCTGGGCTCCGTAGACTGCTCCGCCAACTGCACCCAGAAAGAGCGCTCGATCGTGAGTGAACGCAGCACATCCACGAACAGATCCTCTTTTTTCGCGTAATAGCGATACAGCGTCTCCTTGGAAGTAGAGGCAGCAGCCGCAATCGCATCCGTACTCGTGGCCTGAAACCCATGCTGAAGGAACAGGTGTTTGGCGGCATCTCGTATCTGCGCTCGTTTCTTCTCTGTACGAGTCTGGGTCACAGATGGCTCTTGCATGCTTTCTCCTCTGTCTCATCAATATACCAGCATCAGTACGGTACGGTACGGTACAATTATAACGTAGAAACAAGGAGATTGTCCAGGTCTTTCTTTGATTCTTGATCTCAATTCTCTGCACACTCTTGCTAGTTTTATGGTACGTCGTATCTTTTCGTTAGTTAACGTCAAGATCGCACTGACAGGCCATCTCTCTATTCTTCTAGAGACGCCTGACGGCGATAATGTTGTCGGTGACAATAGCGGACTGTCCATTTGGACCACTCGCCTGACGTTTGGGCGCCTCCAAACGTTGCGGGCGCCATTGCTCGGTGCTCAAGTTGAGCATGGCGAGTATCTCCTCTGGAGTAGGGAAATGCGTATGCGGGTCAGAGTGAGAGGACCAGGGCGCGACCGAAGCGTGCTCGACGATGAGCAGGAGTCCGCCGGGTGCCACGGCCTGTGCCGCTGCCTGCAGAACACGCTCACGAGGAAACTCCACTGGCGACTGGAGATACTGGGCGGAGACCAGATCGAAGGCGCCTGTGGGAAAGGTGCGAGCCAGATCGTGTTGCTGAAAGTCAATGCGTGCCTCGACACCGACGGTAGTTGCCTCAGTCAGGGCCCGGTAAAGAGCTGTGGCGGAGACATCAATAGCAGTCACTCGCCAGCCATGCTGGGCTAACCAGATCGCATCTCCTCCTTCACCGCAGCCAAGGTCCAGCGCTGTGCCCGGCGGCTCCGATCCCACCGTGTCGACCAGGACAGGGTTGGCTTTCCCGCTCCACACCCGTTCATGCCTTTGGTAGTGTCTCTCCCAGAACTGCTCGGCCTGGTTGCTGTCTCCCTCGCTTTGCAGTCCACCATCGTGTGTTGGATTTTCTGCGCTTGCCCCGACCTGTCCGCGAGCGCGGAAGGCAGCCACCGCGTGGGCGGTGTCCTCTGTGACTAAGTCGGCGTTTATCATGGCCCCGGCCTTCAGGCCTGCGGCAGCGGAGGTGATGAGCTGGCCTGCCAGGTCGGTGACGTTGCCAGCAACCCACACCCCCGGCACAGTGGTGGCTCCGTTGGCATCCGCAGGCACGTAGCTGCCGAAAACAGAACCAGCCACCTCCAGGTCTGTTGTTCCCAACCCCAGGGTGCTCAGCAACCCGGCACGTGCTGTGAAACGGGGAGAGACCACGACGGCCTGGCGTGGGACAAACTCGCCGGAGCGGAGCCGTACCCCGCTGAGCCGGTCGTCGTGGACTTCAAGGGCCGCGACCTCACCTTCGACGATCGTGATACCACGCGCAGCCAGTTGCTCAGCCTGCTCCTGAGACAGGGCGGTCAAGGTATGCTGAAACAGGATGACGTCAGCGCTCAACTGCCGGAACAGCAGTGCCATGTGGACTGCCATCGGCCCGGTAGCAAGGATGCCGATTGCCTGGTCGCGTACTTCCCAGCCGTGGCAATACGGGCAGTGCAACACGTCACGTCCCCACCGCTCGGCTACACCCGGCACGTTGGGCAATTCGTCAATCAACCCGGTAGCCACCAGGAGCCGCCGCGCGTGGACGATGCCACCATTGGTCAGCGCCACATGAAAAACGCCTCGGCCGTCCTGGCTACTCAGGCGCTCGATTGAGACGACATTACTGGAGATGATCTGACCGCCGTAGCCAGCCACCTCGGCTCGGCCAATGGTCAATAGCTCCGAGGGTGGAGCGCCATCGCGCGACAGGTAGTTATGTAGATGCGCGGCCGGAGTGTTGCGAGGCTGGCCGCCATCCACTACCAGCACTGAACGCCGCGAGCGGGCGAGCGCTAACGCCCCGCTTAATCCGGCAACACCCCCACCAACTACCACTACATCGTACCATTCGCCTCGGCCCGCGGTCAGCGCCTGATCGTCCGAGCCATTGCCCATACTTACCGCATCAAACATTGTTTCACCTCTCTTCATGTATCATAGACTTTATAGATCACTAAAGTCTATGATTGAAGTAAAAAAAAACACGCATCCTCCTGTTAAGGAGGGTATTTACATGACTATGTGTCCACTTTGGTCGACCAAAGCGGATCCCTTTCAAGAAATTCAACCAGGTGATCAACCAATTCAATCAGCTTGCGCTCTCTGAGGTAAGCTTCCATCTGTTGCTCTGCACTCATCATGACATGCTCAATTAAGCATCCATCATGATGGTGTCCGACACCACCCTGAAACAATGAGCCAGTTCCTTCAATAGCATGAATAACCTCCAGGAAAGAAAGATCGGCTTTATTCCTGGTCAGCCTGTATCCTCCATGGATGCCAGGAGTAGACTCGATCAAGTCTGCCTTCACAAGCCTGGTCAAAATCTTGGAGAGATAGGTTGGGGAAAGCCCTTGAAGCTCTGCCAGTTGCTGAACACCAATCGTTTTTCCCTGGGGAAGAGCCACAAAATGCAACATGGTGTGGAGCGCATAGTTCGTCGCTTGTGAATACTTCATCCTTCTCTCCATTCTATTACAGACTCAATGAGTCTAGAATATAACATGCGGAGGAGATTGTCAAGTCGAGAGACCTCTCACGATTTTGTAGAGAAAAAGAAGCGAGCAATATCGTACAATATTCTTAGAACCGCCTGGTTTTGCCTGGAGCAAGGTTCAAAAAACATTTCCTGCATGCTGGCACATGCATACTGGAGGATTCATCGAATGGCTTCTACCTTTCAGCGCGCGTATCCACCGACTACTCCTGAACCCGGCCAGGCATTCTGGCTTCCGTTTCGTGGGAATGAACTCATCGTCCAGGAAAGTGAGCAAGGCATCGCACTCATCCAGACTGATGGTGAGGACATAGCCGTCGTTCAGCCGCACAACACGCTCTATGTGGGTGTGCTCGACGGGAGGGCCTGTATGGCCTGTGAAGTAACGCCGGAGCAGCCGCTTCCCGAGGGATGGCGGGCACTGGGATTACGCGCGCTTTTTGGTCAACTTGACGAGGCTGCCTATAGTGTAGTCGGCTATGCCTCCCAGATTTTGCACTGGCAGCGCACCAGCCGGTATTGCCCGGTCTGTGGAGGGCTGAATGGACCGCTCTCAGAAAGTTGGGGGCGCCAGTGCCCTACATGCGGCCATATCGGGTATCCTCCTGTTATACCAGCAGTACTCGCCCTGGTTCATGATGGAGGAGAACATGTACTGCTCGCGCATCAACCCGGTTGGGGCAAACGCTATAGTATTCTGGCTGGATTTGTCGAGCCTGGTGAATCGTTAGAAGGCTGTGTGCGTCGCGAAGTTGCTGAAGAGGTGGGCATTGAGATAACCGATGTCACCTATTATGGCAGCCAATCCTGGCCCTTTCCAACCCAACTCATGGTAGGCTTTCAGGCGCGCTACGTATCCGGTGAGTTGCGACCCGATCAGCAGGAACTCGATGACGCCGCCTGGTTTCATGTTGACGCGCTACCAGAATTACCAGCGCCACTCAGTCTTTCGCGCCAGCTTATCATGGCCTGGGTCAGATCGCTACGACCAGGGCAAAACACATAACCAGTTGCTGGGCCTGTCCTCCACGAAGGCTCACATCAGGTGAGGTCAGCGCCTCACTTTCTCTGGGGACTATCCTTAATCTCTCCTTAGACCGCGGACCATACTGGGCCTTCGGGAAAGGCGAACTCTTTGAGCGACTCTGATCGCATGGTGATGCTATATCCGGGGGCAGCGGGAGGCATATAATGCCCACGTTGGATGACGACTGGATCGACAAAATGTTCGTGCAGGTGATCTACATACTCCAGCACCCGGTTCTCTAATGAGGCGCTCACACAGATATAGTCAAAGAGAGAGAGATGTTGGACATATTCACACAGGCCCACCCCTCCGGCATGAGGACAGACCGGCACGCCAAACTTTGCCGCCATCAGCAGCACGGTCAGCACCTCATTGACGCCCCCCAGACGACAGGCGTCGATCTGGCAGAAGCCAATCGCCCCAATCTGTAGCATCTGCTTAAAGATAATGCGATTCTGTACATGCTCGCCGGTGGCCACTTTAATCGGTGTAATGGCGCGCGCGATGGTTGCATGCCCAAGGATATCATCCGGGCTGGTGGGTTCTTCAATCCACCAGGGATGATACTGTCCCAATTGCGCCATGCGGCTAATGGCTTCATTGACATCCCAATACTGATTGGCATCCATCATTAATTTGCGCTCAGGTCCGATCTCCTCACGCATCAGATGCGCCCGGCGTAGATCATCCTGCGCGTTGACGCCTACTTTGAGTTTAAAGTGGGTCCATCCCTCCGCGATCGCCTGGCGGCAGAGCAGGCGGATCTTTTCATCACTATAGCCCAGCCAGCCTGCTGATGTTGTGTAGGCAGGATATCCGGTCTGGCGCATCTCTGCTTCGCGCTGTGCTTTCGTTGGCGCATTGTGCCGCAAAATGGCCAGCGCCTCCTCCGGTGTGAGTGCATCGGTAATGTAACGAAAATCGATGCAGGCCACCAGTTGCTCCGGTGACATATCCACTAACAATTTCCAGAGTGGCTTTTCTTCCAGCTTCGCGTAGAGATCCCAAACTGCATTAACTACGGCCGCAGTCGCCAGGTGAATGGCCCCTTTCTCCGGCCCAATCCAGCGTAACTGACTATCGCCCGTGAGCAGGCGCCACATCCCGGCCATATCCGCCAGCAGCGCTTCCACTGTCTGACCGACTAGCAGGCGTGCGATCGCCTTGATGGCCACGACACAGATCTCGTTTCCACGGCCAATGGTAAAGGTCAGCCCATGTCCTGTGTGCTGGCTATCAGTCTTCAGGATCACATACGCCGCCGAATAATCAGGATCGTGATTCATGGCATCGGAGCCATCCAGGGAGCGTGAGGTTGGGAAACGGATATCGTAGGTTTCGAAATCAGTAATGGTGATGGGCAATGTTTCTCTCCTCCAGTGGAGTACCTATTTTTTCTCTGCCGTCGAGCCATCCGGCTGATCTTCCAGTAAAAGCCGCCTCCGCACATCCTGCAAATATTCCTGCAAAACAACTTCGATATGATTTTTTATCTCCTGCACAGCATTATCCACTACCCCATCTTTCAGCGCGGAAAAAATAGCTATATGCTGATCAGCGGAACGTAGCAACGAACCAGGAGCGCCTCCGGTTACCATCTTGACGGTCCAGCGCTGCAGTCGCAGCACTGTTTCTACCGTCTCGGCCAGGAATGGATTATGAGAAGCGCGTGCGATCGTGTTATGGAAATCATTATCGCTCTCCATAAACGGTTCCCACTGCCCGGCCTCAGCGGCCTGCCGGTTAAGCGCCACAATCTTCTCCAGAGCTCGCAGTTCTACCAGTGTAATGTGCTGAATGGCCAGACGCACGGTGAGCATCTCCTGCATACAGCGAAACTCGAAGAGTGCACGCATATGCTCAACATCCACGGGCATAGAGAGATGAATGGCCGCGGTCGCGAATGGTTTGGCTCCATCGCTCACATAGATGCCACTGCCCCGACGTGTGCGAACATGGCCTCTGGCGGTGAGAATCTTGACGGCCTCTCGTACCATAGCACGGCTGACGCCAAGTTGTTCCGCCAGTTGCTGCTCCGTTGGGAGGCGGGCGCCTGGTTGCAAACTGGCATCCTTGATCAACTCGACAATTTTGGCGGCGATGGTCTCATACCCTGGCCGGTAAGTACTCTCTGCCCCATTGGTAACAAGCATTCTGTTTTTCCCTTCATGGACGAAAACGCTTCATGCTACCCAATAGGAAGGAAAACCTTCTCTCTATGATTCTACAGCAATATTAGTAATACTAATAGTGTCGGAAATCAAGCGAATAGGGTGTTACGAAGAGTCTCACTATAGGGCATTCTACCATATTCATCTCTTCCTGACAAGATGTCTTGTGCCGATTCCATTCAAGCGAATCGTTTTTCTCTGACGTTTTTACAATTAGGCGTATTCATTCTTTACAGATGCTATGGATTATCAGACTCCATAGTCTTGACAATGACAAATGAGTATGATATATCTGTACTATACATATGGGCACTCGGCCAGAACCTCGAAGCGCGCACTCGGTTTCGAAGACGATCAGGGGAAGCGTAGGTGGTCCTCATAGTTTCGTGCTTTTTTATTTGAGAACGCGCTGACGGCATTGTTGCTTTTGTCACACTGGAATTTGTGATATTTCGCCTCGATCCACACAAGGAGGTACTCAATGGTATCGAAGTTCGCCAGTCTTCTGCGCGCGCTGGCTGCGCTCGTCGTTGCCGCGACAGTCCTGGCGGCGTGCGGTGGTACGTCGTCTCCCTCAACGGGGTCTGGTGGCACCTCAGCTCCCGGAGGTGCGCTTGCCCCAGGTGCGAATTTCAAGCTTGGTGTTTCGCTGACCTTCAACAACACCGATTTCTGGACAAACTACATTACGTATCAGACAAAGTTCGCAAGTCAGTACAACGCCACACTGATCGGCCCGCTGGTCGCCAATAATGATGCCGCCAAGCAGATCACGGATATCCACACGCTGATCCAGGAAGGCGCTCAAGCGTTGATCGTCAACCCGGTGGATAGCGCCGCCATCGCTCCCGCACTCGATTTCGCTGCCAGTAAGAATATCCCCGTGGTCAGCGTGGATGTTGCACCGAGTAGTGGCAAGGTGTTCATGATTGTGCGTGCCGACAACGTGCTGTATGGCCAGAACTCCTGTAAGTTCATTGCCACCCACGCATCTAGCGGCAGTGGCCACATCGCGATCCTGGAGGGGGATCTCGCCTCCTTGAACGGGAAAGACCGGACGGATGGCTGTAATCAGGTCATCAAGGCGAGCTATCCAAACTTGCAGGTTGTTGAGTACGCCACGAAATGGGACACCCCGACCGCTGTCAACGATGCCAAGACGGCGATAAGTACCTACCCGGACCTGAAGGGCATCTACGTTGAGTGGGGCGCACCCGAAGATGGCATTCTCGCAGCCGAGCAAGCTGCTGGCAAGTTTACCCCGGTGGGCAGCCCATCGCACATTGTCCTGATCGGCAACGACGGGGTTCCGCATGAGCACGCGCTGATCCGTGCCAGCAAGCTCGACGGGACTATTTCTCAGCCTGCCAACTCCTACGCGCAGTATGCTGTCTTCTACGCACGCGCTGCCCTTGAAGGAAAGACCTATACCGCCGGTCAGACTACTGATCACAATAGCACATATGTCAATCTGCAGGGAAATCTTGAGGATGCCTTACCAGCGCCCGTTGTGGACAAGACGAATGTAGACGACCCGAACCTGTGGGGCAACGCAAAGTCCGGCTCCTGAGCACGATTTACCCGGAGTCGTGATCGAACCTGGCAATGGAGGGATCGTGATTGAACCTGTAAACGGAGGAGGGTCGGCCGTGTCTCGACCCTCCGTTGGCGTGGCGCAGGGCGTCTGGAAAGCCTTTGGCGAAACCCAGGCGCTGCGTGACGTCTCACTTGATGTCGAGGCTGGTACATGTCACGCGCTGGTCGGTCGCAATGGTGCAGGGAAATCTACACTGGTAGCCATCCTGACCGGCCTGACCAGGCCCGACCGTGGCTTTGTTCGGCTTGGTGGCGCACTAGGGTCGTTGCCCGTCGCCGCACCGGGCCTGGCGGATCGTGCCAGCTGGCAACGTCTGGTCGCGTGCGTGTATCAGAAGTCGATGGTGGTGCCCAATTTGACGGTTGCCGAGAATGTCTTCCTCAATCGCGCGACCGGCAATGATCGTGGGCTCGTCAATTGGGGCGCCATACGTTCTCGTGCTCGCCAGGTCATGCTCGACTGGGGCTTCGATCTGGACGTGAATCGCCTCGCCCGGGACCTGACTGTTGAACAGCGCCAGGTGGTCGAGATTGCGCGCGCCCTTTCCGTTGGCGCGCGCTTCCTGATCCTCGATGAGCCTACAGCATCGCTGGAGAAGGCCGCCATTGAGCGCCTGTTTGAAAGTATTCGTCGGCTCAAGGCGAGTGGGGTTGGTATCCTCTACATCTCTCATCACCTGGAGGAGATCTATGAGGTGTGCGACCAGGTTACTGTGTTGCGCGACGGCGCGCATATACTGAGCACTCCCGTGAGCGCGATTAAGCAGGATCGTTTAATCGAGGCTATGGTCGGGGTCGCTCCACAGCGGCCAACGGAGATCACCGCCCCTGTCCGCGTTATCGATTCAGCTCAGCCACGCCTCGAAATTTCACACCTGCATATTCCGGCTATCTTAGGTATGGTGGAGGACGTGAGCTTTTCGGTGAGTTCGGGCGAGTGCGTTGGCCTGGTTGGCTTGCGGGGCTCCGGCACCGCAACTGTTGCAGATGCTGTGGTTGGTATCGTGAAACCAGCATCTGGCGAAATCAAGCTGGACGGCAAACCGATTCTGGCGGGGAGGGTAGATGCAACCCTGCGACAAGGCATTACGTATGTACCTGAGGATCGTCATGCGCGCGGCTTCGTCCCCTACCTTGGGGTGGGCGAAAACCTGACATTAAGCATTCTCGACCGCCTGGCGAGTTGGGGAGTCGTTTCACGCTCCAGCCGTACCTCAGTCGCGGCAGGCCTGGTGGAACAGCTAGGCATCGTCACCAGCGGCCTCGACCAGCAGGTTGGACAATTAAGCGGCGGCAACCAGCAGAAGGTTGTTGTTGGGCGAGCGCTCGCCCGACATCCGACAGTGCTGGTCGTGATTACGCCAACCGTCGGCGTTGATGTAGCCTCCAAGGAGTCGCTCCTCAATGTCATCGGAGCGGCACGCGATGACGGCACTGCAGTGCTGCTAGTCTCTGACGACCTGGAAGACCTGCGCATCTGCACACGGCTGCTCGTCATGGTCAAGGGAAGACTGGTCAAAGAGTATCGTGAGCCACCCTGGGATCGGCATGACGTCATCGCCACAGTCGAGGGCCTCGAAACGGCCTCTGTAGACGGGAAATCGGAATGAGTAAAGGGAATCATCATGAGTAAGTCGACAGTAGATCGTCCCGTCGACCGATCGGAGCAGACGATCGCCGGGACGCTACGGCGCCATAGCCAGCATATTATCGCGAACTGGATTCGGGAACTTGCTCTCATTCCGGTGATTGTGCTCCTGCTGATCATTGGCGCCTTTGTGAATCCGCACTTCCTGACCGCAGATAACCTTATCAATGTCGCGCAAGAATCTGCTGCCCTGGGAGCCGTCGTAGTAGCTGAGACGCTGATCCTGCTGATCGGCAAGATGGATCTTTCGCTACAATCCACCTACGGCCTGGCGCCGATGGTGGGGGCCTGGCTGATCGTCTCAAAGGACGGACAGGGCCTGGGGACCATGTGGAACCCCTATCTCGGGATCGCGATCGTCTTGCTGGTCGGGCTTATCGTCGGAGCTATTAATGGCTTCCTGATCGTCAAGCTGGGCTTCAATGCCTTCATCTTCACTCTCGCCATGTTGATCCTGCTGGCTGGCATTCAGATAGGCATTGTGAGTGGGCGTACTGTCTACCACCTGCCCGACGAATATATTTATTTGGGCTCACAGTCGCTGCTTGGCGTGCCCGTCTCCGTTTGGGTTACCGGTGTGATCTTCTTGTTGGCGGCGCTCTTCTTGAGATATCACCGGGTCGGACGTGCCATCTATGCTATTGGTGGCAACGCGGAAGCGGCCCGAGCTGCGGGCATTCGTGTGGACCGCATTCGCATTGGTGTTTTCATCGTCGCCAGTCTGCTGGCCGCGCTCGCCGGGCTGATGACGGCCGGACAGGTGGTAGCGGTCACCTCCAACCAGGGCAACAACCTCATTTTCTCGGTCTTCGCGGCGGCCGTCATTGGAGGGATCTCCCTCGATGGTGGTCGAGGTCGGATGCTTGGCGCCCTCACGGGTGTCATCTTGCTGGCGCTGGTCACCAACATCCTGGTCCTTTCTCAGATCCAGACCTTCTGGATCGACGCGGCTACTGGACTTATCATCCTGATCGCCCTGGGCCTGGCCCGCTTGATCGGTACCGAGCGCGCTTAGGCTCGACAAGTCTCTCTCCAACCTCCTGACAACCATGAGGGCGAGAATGGGTGCCTCACCATTCCCACCCTCATGGTTTCTTCTTCTCTTTGTTGCCTCCTTTTTTGATATTCCAGCTCGAAAGGCGTTAGTAAAAGTAGAGATTGTTCTCTGGCTTATTTATAGCGGCAAAGATTGAGCGTCCCCGCCCCAGAAATGCTCTGCTGGTAGAGGCCGTCTTCAGCGGTACACGGGCATTGGAGTGGCGCACTCCTTCTGTACATCGCTGTAGGGAAAGGAGGAAGTTCCTGGAAACTCTATTGACACCGGAGAATCTCTTCTTCGAACTCCCATTGCTTTTCGCGATCGTGCTTACCGTCATCCAGCTCATCGGTGGGCTGGAAGCGGGGCATGCTTTACACGCAGACATTGGTCATGATATCCCTCACGACATTGGCCACGATCATGACACAGGACATGAGCAGCATGCTGGACCAGGGAGGATGACAAAGGCCTTAGGATTTCTAGGTATTGGGAAAGCTCCAATTTTCATTGTGGTAGCCACATTCTGCTATTGCTGGGCATTCTTCGGCTTCGCGAGTATGCGCTTGCTCCCTCTGTGGCTGCCTGCAAGTTTGTATGTCTGGTTGTCCATCGTGATCACACTGGTTCTTTCTCTGTTCGCCACACGTTCTATCGCGGGCGTCCTGGGTCGTTTTTTCAGCACCGAATCCTACGGAGTCACGATGGAAGAACTGATTGGCGCGGAGGCCAGAACGCGTATACGCGTGACAACTGCGTTTGGAACCGCTGAACTGCAGGATCGCTTCGGCACAACACAGGTGGTAGAATGCCGCATCGCTGCGGGCGAAGATATCATCCAGGCTGGAGCCAGCGTCATCTTATATCAATGGCTGCCAGAAAAAGGGGTGTTCCATGTAATCACTGAAGATCAATTGGAACATGTGCAATCTATCAAAATACTTCACTAAAAGAACAAGGAGGTTTCATGGTATGTCTAAGACAGGTACGGATCTCGATGCGTCATCAACAAACAGAAAGTTGTATGTGAATCAGCCAACCAGGCCGCAACAGGGAGGGTCTGGTAGTACAGCAATGGCAGTGTTGCTCATTCTTCTCGGCCTGCTGGCGATTGGTTTCGCCCTGATTGCTCCATCAATAAACATCGCTCTTCCTCAACTGAGTCAGATAGCACTGATGGGTTTTGGCATCCTCTTACTTTTGCTCAGTTGTGCTCTGATGTTTACCAGGCTGTATCATAAGGTGCCTGCGGACATTGCGCTGGTACGTACTGGTATGGGCGGTAAAAAGACGGTCCTCGATGGTGGTACACTTGTTATCCCAACTATCCACGCCGTCATCTATGTCTTCTGTGGCACAATGAAGTTCGTCGTCGTGCGAGAAGGCAAGAATTCGCTGCTCACCCAGGATAATCTTCGCGCTGATATCACTGCCGAATTTTTTCTGCGTGTGCAAAAGAATGAAGATGCGGTGAATAAAGCGGCTGCCTCTCTTGGCGAGAAGGCCATGAATCCCGATGAAATACTGGCTATTCTCGAAGAGAAGCTCGAATCGGCGCTACGCGAAGTCGCGGTGAGTAATACCCTGCACGATCTGAACTCCAATCGATTAGCAGTCATTGAAAGTGTTTCCCGCCATGTCGCTGATGCCCTTCCCGATAATGGTCTGAGCCTTGAGACTATGACGATTTCACGTCTGGATCAAACACCTCCTACCGCTTTGCGCGATACCGACAACATCTTCGACGCGCGAGGCAAGCGTACCATCACTGAGATCACGACAGAGCAGCAGGTGCTGAGTACCCAATTGCAGCTTACTGCCAGGCGCCGGACGCAAGAGATGGAAGTGGAAACGAACAAAGCTCTTTATACGCTTGAAGTCGAACGCGCGACAGCAGAAGCTGAAAAGCTCCGACAAATCAGAATGGCGCAAGCCGGCGCCGAGCAGGCATCCGCATCGCAGGCAGCAGAGCAAGAGCGTCTGGCCAGACTGGCTCAGGTGGCCAAAGAACAGGCGGTACAACTGGCTGAGGTGGCACGTAATCAGGCGATCCAGGTAGCTGATCAGCAGCGTGAAGGCGCCGCCAGCCAGGCCCAAATTGAGAAAGAGCAGGCCATTGCCCTCGCTCAACGGGTAAGCGCCATTGCCGTTGCCAAGCGAGAAAAAGAACGGGCGGAAGCCGAGGCTGGCGGCGGAAGCTGAACGTATGAAGCGCGAGCAGGAAGTACAGACGGTACAGATAACTGCGGATGCGGAACGCAAAAAGCAGATCGCAGTTATCGCAGCTCAGGCGGAAGCTGAGCGCAATCGCCTGGCTCAACAGGTACAGGCCGATCTGCAAGCCTATGGAGTGGTTAAGAAGGCGCAGGCTGATCTGCAAGCAGCGCAGAGTCGGGCGGAGGCTCAGAATGTTGCGGCAACCGCTGATAAAAACGCTCGTCTGTTAAACGCGGAAGCCGAACGAGCCTTGCAACTTGTTCCTGTCGATGTGGCGCGCAAGCAGGTTGAAGTGGATCAGGTGAAACTGCTCATTCCTGTCGATGTGGCGAAAAAGCAGGTCGAAGTGGATCAGGCAAGGGTAAATGTTCAGGCGGCAGAGCTAGCCAATCAGACGCAATATGCCGATATCGCGTATCGCAAGGAGATCGACCTGGCTCGCATCGAAGCGGCCAAGCAGGTGGAAATTGCGCGTGCTGAGGCCTTAGGTCTGGCGTTAAGCAATGCCAAAATGCAGTTATGGGCCGATGCGAGCGCTTTGCAGAAAATGACTGCCATGTTTAACCAGGGACAAAGCTTTGGGGCCCTGCTGGATGGCGTGACCAGCACTACTCCGCAAGGGGTAACCGGCGCCATTACCAGCATGGGGACAGCGCTCTCAACATTCCTGCTTGAAAAGGTCGGCGTGCAGCTCGACCCAGCTCTCGCTGAAGAAGCCCTGCGCAATATTACCCGGCAGCAGGAAACGGCAAAGGACGGCGCGAAACCCACTTCCCAGCAATAGGAGTGTTCTGTCAAGCTTCCCCTGACGCTCCTGCCCTTGTCTCGATCAGTAAGAACAAGATGGTCGCGATTACCGCCGTTGCTAACAGACCAAGAATAAGGGGCGAGGTCCACGGATAGAGGGTTTTATCAAGCGTCAGACCGAGCAACAATGGGGCAACGGCGACAATCAAAAGTATTGTACCTGGCCAATCGATGGAGGCACGTACACCATTTCCAAATCTTGGCATTCTGAATAGGAGTCTTTTGAAGATCTTACAGCTACGCTCTTACTATTGAAGAATTTGGCACTCATGTTTCCTACATCAGGTGAGGTAGCGAGATAAATGGCGACACTTGCCCCTTTCTCAACAGGTGTTGCAAGTAGGCACCGATTTATCACGTCCTTCTCCCTAATTGATTACCGAGGCGGCTTGGATAGCAAGCCGCCTCACATTTTTGTACCGCATCGCCCCGACCATGTCGTCGAATACTTCGTTGTCGACACGAGGGATGGCTTCATCAGCTACGAGACCGGAAGTGCGGCCTTTAGTTGATTACCAGCACTAGCCTGCCTCGAACGTGCCCGTACTCACTCACGCGGTGCGCTTCCGAGATCTCATCGAGTGGATAGGTTCGCTCGACGGGAAGCCAAAAGCGCCCGGCTTCGATGAGCTCTCCTATTTCAGTAAGCGCGTGAAAGGCGTGGCCTTGAAAGCCATTGCTGAAGCGCACCTCGTACTGTTTCGCTCCGTCGAAGTCGGCGAGCGTCACCACGTTCTGCGAGCCGCCGGCGAGATCGATCAACTCGGGTAGCACACCACTTCCGGCGACGTCGAGCGCGGCGTCGACGCCATCGGGCGCGAGGGTGCGGACTCGTTCGGCCATGCCTTCGCCGTACGTCACGGGCTCTGCGCCGAGGAGTCGAAGGTAGTCGTGGTTGGCGGTACTGGCGGTGCCGATCACGCGCGCGCCGCGGGCGACGGCGAGTTGAACGGCGGTGCTGCCGATCCCACCTGCGGCGCCATTGATGAGCAGGCTGATTCCACTGCCAACGCTGAGTTCGTTCAGGCTGCGCGTGGCCGTTTCGAGCGCGACGGGGAGACCAGCGGCGTCGACGAAACCGAGGGACGGCGGGATCAGCGCCCGATAGGTCAACAGCGCCAGTTCGGCCGCTCCGGCGCCGTCGTCGGAGACACCGAATACCCGATCGCCGACAGCGACATCTGTAACACCTTCCCCGACCTCGTCGACGACGCCCGCCACGTCGCGACCCGTCGTCTGCGGCAGCCCAGCGCCGAAGCTCAACAGACCCTTGCGCAGCTTCCACTCGGTTGCATTGATGCCGGCCGCGTGCACGATGATCCGGATCTGTCCGGGACCGGGATGCGGGTCGGGAAGATCTACGATCTCAAGGACTTCGGGACCTCCGAACCGGCTGAATTGTGCTGCTTTCATAATGTAGAAATCTCTCTTTCTCTTCTTCCGGGTCTTACACACTCCTGGTGAAAAGGATCAGCCTTCTCCTCAAGAAGTTACCTCTGTATGCTCAGGATAAGAAAGACCTTTTCTCTATAAGCTCATGCTTCACCAGGAGTGTGTAAGACCCAACATTCACGCTATTTACTCTCATCTTTTTCCATCATAAAGCAGAATTGTAAATACAATTTAAACTGGAGGTACAGAAACAGAATGCGCACGATATGGAGGCTAGACATCCGCCTGCATTGGCTGGATCGGTAAAGAAATGAAGAAGGTCGTGCCAGCACCAGGAGTGCTTTCTACTTTGATGTCGCCGCGATGCATCTCTAAGATCTTTTTGACAATGGAGAGCCCTAACCCGCTGCCTTCCTTTGAGCGCTGGCGTGCCTGATCTGCTTTGTAGAAACGTTCAAAGATATGGAGCTGATCTTCCCGAGCAATACCGATTCCGGTGTCACGAATTGTACACGTAATGGTTTTGTTGTGCCGCGAGAGTGTGATGGAGATGCTGCCGCCGGGAGGCGTAAATTTGATGCTGTTGTGAAGGAGATTGAGCCAGGTCTGATTGAGGAGATCTTCATCAGCGGTGATGGTAACTTCTTCCAGAGACACATCCATGTCAAGCGCCTTCTCCGTCCACTGCGGCTCGCAGGTGAGGATCAGGTTGCGCAGCTGCCGGTCCAGGCGATAGGGCTTCGGCTCGAATTTTACCTGTTCCGCTTCCAGAGAAGCCAGTTTCAACAGGTTGTCACTCAGCTTGGAGAGCCGTCTGCATTCCGTCTCAATAATTTGCAGGTAGTGATTTCTCTTTTCAATGCTGAGGTTGTCGCTGTGCAACGCCTGTGCGAAACCATTGATGGAGGTGAGCGGCGACTGAATTTCATGAGACACATTGGATATGAACTCCTGGCGCATGGTCTCCATCTGATTCAATTCCTGTGCCATACGGTTGACACTCTGGATTAACTCGTCAAGCACGCTCTTGTTCTGGAAGTTAGGATCAAAGATATTCTCGACTTGAACGCTAAAATCTCCCGTAGCTATTCTCGCCAGCGCATCAATAATCGGCCCATAAATCCTCCTCTCTCTGCGCTGTGCTAGAAGGAAGAGGCGCGACACCAGGCTGGTAACCAGGCTGAACAGGAGGATGCTTCCCAGGAGATTGGTGATTTCTGCCACGAGAATGGGAGGAGTGAAGCCGATGATGCTATAGAGCCTGGTGGTTCCCCAAAAGGTGATGCTGAACATCAGGGTGAAACAGAGCACTATATAACCAAGCCACAGGGCAATCACGAGTTTTGGATGAAGTTTCAAGTAGCGACCTCCACGCGGTAGCCCAGCCCACGAATTGTTTTGATACGGAAGGAATATTGATGTTCCGGGAAGCGCTCGCGGAGACGGTTGATGTGGACATCCAGTGTGCGCTCGTTTCCTTCAAAATCGTAGCCCCAGATATCTTCAATTAACTGGTCACGAGAAAGTGTTCTGCCTGGGTTACTTGCCAGCTTAAAGAGCAGTTCGAACTCTTTGAGGGGGAGCGTGAGGCGTTCGTTGCGTGCCGTGACCTCGTAGGTTTT
>Ga0070730_10002420_pt1 | contig 16932 bp, 9 predicted proteins | sample Coa_R1_3_FD_66447 | JGI IMG/M metagenome (GOLD analysis project Ga0070730, IMG submission 66447) | Surface soil microbial communities from Centralia Pennsylvania, which are recovering from an underground coalmine fire - Coalmine... | ecosystem: Environmental > Terrestrial > Soil > Unclassified ... | reverse complement strand
TCTGGGCAACCGCCCTCTACCTGTTCAACCCCGGCGTGCTGCTGGCCGGGCCGGCGTGGGGCCAGGTCGACGCGGCCGGCACCCTCGCTTTCCTGCTGGCGCTCGTCGCATCGGCCGCCCGGCGCCACGCCCTCGCCGGAGGCCTCGCAATGCTGGCCGGCCTGCTCAAGCCGCAGTTCGGGCTCGTCCTGCTCCCGGTGCTGGTCGTGGCGGTCAGGCAAGCCGTGCGCACCCGACGGCGGGGCCCGCCCCTGGAGGTCGTCCTCGCTGCGGTGGGCGTGTACGCGCTCGTGGCGCTGCCCCTGCGACTCGACCCGATCCGCTATGCCGGCGAGCTCGCGAGCGTGACGAACAACCTGCCGGACGCTTCGCTGTTCGCCATGAACCCGTGGGGACTGCTGCTGGGCTTCGAGACGCCCGACCAGGGCTTCGCGCTCCTGGGCGCGGTGCTCCTGCTCGCCGGCCTGCTGCTCGCCGTCCTGCCGATCTTGCGACGTGCCGACCTCCCGACGCTCCTCGCCTGCGGCGCCTTCGTAGCCTTCGCCTTCTACTTCCTGCCGACCCGCGTCCACGAGCGCTACCTCTTCCCGGTCTTCGCGGTCCTGGCACCGGTGGCGGTCGGAAGCCTGCCGCGGCTGGTCGCCTACATCGGCCTCAGCCTGGCGTTCGGCGCGGCGATGCTCTACGCGCTGGTGGTGGTGACGCCCTTCAGCCTGCCCGATGTCATCGAGCGTCCGCTCCTCACCCCATTCGCCATCTGGACGATGGGGATCGCGCTGATGGGCTTCGCCCTGTGCTGGGTCGTCCTGGCCTGGCGGCCGCCGTGGCGGTCGCCGCCGGCATCGGCCCCGGAGGCGGTGGAGGCTAGCTGACCGCGCGGGTCACGCTGGTCACGTCGTTGACGCGCTCGATGCGGCTCAGGACGCGCGAGAGCTGCTGGAGGCTGGTGACCTTGAGCGTGGCCGTGATCGAGGCCATCCCGTCCGGGTGCACGCCCACGCTGGCGGCCACGATGTTCACCTTGAACTCGGCCACGACGTTCGTGATCTCGTTGAGCAGCCCCGGCCGGTCGATCGCCTCGATCCGCACCGTGATCGGGTAGGTCTGCAGCCCGGCCGACTCCCACTCGACGTCGATGAGCCGCTCGATGTCCCGCTCGGAGAGCACCGACGGACAGGTCCCGCGGTGGATCGTGACCCCCTTGCCGCGGGTCACGTAGCCCACGATCGGGTCGCCGGGGATCGGCGAGCAGCACTTCGCGAAACGGACGAGCAGGTCCCCGACCCCCTTGACCCGCACGCCGGTCGTCGAGGGCGCCGCCGGCGGCGCGATCTCGGGCAAGGTGATGGCGACGTCGTCGTGGACCTCGAGCTTGCTGACGACCGACGAGGGTGAGACCGCTCCGTAGCCGATGGCGGCGTAGAAGTCGTCGAGCTCCCGGTAGTGGAGCCCGTTCGCGATCTCGGTGAGCTTGTCGGCATCGGCCGAGGCGAGCGTCTCATGCGCGATCCGACGGAGCTCGCGATCGAGCAGGTCCTTGCCCTGCGAGACGTTCTCGTCGCGCTCCTGGCGCTTGAACCATTGCCGGATCTTCTCGCGCGCCTGGTTGGTGCGGACGAGGCCCAGCCAGTCCCGGCTGGGACCATGTGCGGCCTTGGTGGTGATGATCTCGACGATGTCGCCGTTCCGCAGCCGGTAGTCGAGCGGGACGAGCCGGTTGTTGACCTTGGCACCGATCGTCCGGTGGCCGACATCGGTATGGATCCGGTATGCGAAGTCGAGCGGGCCCGCGCCGGCGGGCAGGTCCTTGACGTCGCCCTTGGGGGTGAAGACGAACACCTGGTCCTGGAAGAGGTCGAGCTTGAGCCCCTCCACGAACTCGGTCGCGTCGGCGACCTCGCGCTGCCATTCGATGAGCTGCCGGACCCAGGCAAGCTTCTCGTCGTAGCGCCGGTCGCCGCGCGAGCCCTCCTTGTAGCGCCAGTGCGCCGCGATCCCCGCCTCGGAGACCTCGTGCATGTGGTGGGTGCGGATCTGGACCTCGAGCGGCTTGGCATCCGGGCCGATGACCGCGGTGTGCAGGCTCTGGTACATGTTCGCCTTGGGGACCGCGATGTAGTCGTCGAACTGCCCGGGGATCGGCCGCCAGAGCGAGTGGACGACGCCCAGCGCGGCGTAGCAGTCCTTCACGTCACGCACCAGAAGGCGGACGGCGTGGATGTCGTAGATCTCGTCAAACTCTGCGCCCTTGCGCTCCATCTTCTTGTAGATCGAGTACAGGTGTTTGGGGCGTCCGGAGATCTCCGCCTCGATCCCGACCTTGGCGAGCTCCTTGCGCAGGATGCCGATGCTCTTGTTGATGAACGACTCGCGGACCTTGCGCTGGTCCGCGAGCATCTCCGCGAGCTTACGGTAGGTGTTCGGCTCGAGGTACTTGAAGGCGAGGTCCTCGAGCTCCCACTTGATCTGCCACATCCCGAGCCGATGGGCGAGCGGGGCGTAGATCTCCATCGACTGTCGCGCGATGCGGACCTGCTTGTCGGGGGAGAGGTACTGCAGAGTCCGCATGTTGTGGAGGCGGTCGGCCAGCTTGATGACCACGACCCGGACGTCCTCGGCCATGGCCATGAACATCTTGCGGATGTTCTCCGCCTGCTGCTCCTCCATGGTCCGCGCCGACCCGAACTTGCTCAGCTTCGTGACGCCGTCCACCAGGCGCGTCACCTCGCGGCCGAACCGCTTCTCGATGTCGGCCATCGCCAGGTCGGTGTCCTCGGGCACATCGTGGAGGAGCGAGGCGGCCAGCGTCTCCGCGTCCATCTGCAGCTCGGCGAGGTAGAAGGCGACCGCGAGGGGGTGGGTGATGAACGGCTCACCCGACGCGCGCAGCTGGCCCTCGTGCGCGGAGGCCGCCACCTCGTAGGCGCGCTCGATCAGGCCGGCGTTGATGCTCGGCCGATGTCGGCGCGCCTCGGCGACGACCTCCTGGATGGTGTGCGTGCCGGATCCGGCCTCCGAGGAGCGCGCAAGGCGCTGCACCACGGCGGCGGGAGCCGCACGCAGGCGTGCGAGGTCCATGAGGCGGAAATCTTACACGTCGGCCCTCAGATCCCGGGAATGCGAACGGTCTGGCTGCGACCGGGAATCCGGCCCACTCGGCCGTTCAACCCGCGATGAGCGTTGGGCGAGGATTCAGGGGCTGCGGCGGCGGAGGCGGGAGGCGACGTCGCGCAGGCCATACAGGAGTGGGTCGATGACGAGTTCCCACGAGCCGGCCCAGGAGACGAAGCGGCCGCCAAAGCCCTTCTTGAACAGGCTGTAGCCGTACCACGGATGCTCTGGACCGGCATGGGCGGGCGCGACACCCCACAGATCGTGTGTCCTGGCGCCCATCTCGCGAGCGGTGAGCATCATCCGCCACTGCGCCGCGTACGACGGGAAGCGTTTCGTGTCGCCCTTCGCCTCGCGGATCGAGCCGCCGTACAGGTAGAAGGATCGGTCCCCCTCGACCACCAGGAGGGCCGCGGACTCGAGCCGGCCCTCGTACCGAGCCTCGACGATGCGCGCCCGCCCGGCACGGGCCAGCCCGCGCCACGCGAGCCGGTAGCGCTCCAGGCTCGGCAGGCGGTAGTGCGCGCGATCGAGGGTCTCCGACACGAGGGCGTGGAGCTCGCTGAGCGCGGCGTCGTCGTCCGGTTCGGCGATGACGGCGGTCACGACGCCCTCACGCTCGGCGCGACGGATCGCGTAGCGCGTGTCCTTGTCGAAGCTCGCGAGCAGCGCGTCGTCATCGAGCGTGAGGTCGACGAGACGGGTGTCGGGTGTCTGCAGCGTCACCGGGATCCGCCGCAGGCCCGCGGCATCGAAGAGCGCCGCCGCCTCGCTGTGCCGTTCGACGCGAGGCTCGAGACGGACGGCGATAGCCCGATCCGCGCGAGCGGCCGATCCCAGTCCGGCCAGCACGGCGCGCAGTCGCTCACCGGCTCGAGATTCGTCGTAGTCGAGCACCGGGCCGCGCGCCACGTACCAGAACGAACGCCCCAGGCTCGTCCGCCGCACCTGCGCGGCGCAGGCAGCGACGACCTGCCGGTCCTCGACGAGGACGAACCGTCGCGCGGGCGTGCCATCGAAGGCAGCGACCGCCGCCCACTCCCAGTCCTGGAGCAGATCGGCCGAAGGCGAGCGCTCGACGAGCGCCTGCCAGGCCTTCGCATCGGCCGAGGTCGCCTCGCGGAAGCCCGCCGGTCGGTCGCCATCGGTCCGTCGCCGCATCGAGCGGATGCGGCCGACCCCGTCGCGGGCCGCCAGGGCAGCGCGCACCGCCACATCCCCGGCACGATCGATGACGAGGTCACGCGCCCCGACGAGCTCGAGTGGCTCGCCGCCGAAGCCCTCCTTGAACTGGGCGATGCCTCCGGTCGGCTGGCCCCACAGGTCGTAGCGGGCGAGCCCCTCCGCCTTCAGCTCGAGCATCGCGCGCCACTTCACGAGATAGTTGGCGTGGAGGCGCGTGCCCTCCGGCGTCGCGCCGCCATAGAGCTCGGCGACCTGGTCGCCACAGGCGATGTGGAACAGGGTCGCCAGCCGCTCACCGTCGCGGGTGGCGAAATAGAGGCGCACCCGATGGGCCGCCGCCAGCGCAGTCCAGACCTCGCGGTAGTAGCCGGGCACCCGCACGTTGAACTCGGCCCGCTGCCCGGTTGCGGCCAGGATGCGGTGGAAGTCGGCGAGCGCCGCGTCGAGCTCCCCCTCCGCGGACCGAGCATCGAAGCTTTCGACGGTGAGCCCGTCGCGCTCGGCCCGCGCGATGTACTGGCGGTGCTTCTTGCGGAGCGCCGAGCGCAGCTCCTCCTCGGACAGCGACAGGTCGACGACGCGGGTGAGCACCGGCTGGATGGCGGGTGCTCGGCGCCAGAACCGGGCGCGCAGCCGCTGGCCGACCTTCGACAAGGCCGGTGCCTCGGGCTCGAGGCGGATCGTGGCGATCCGCTCGTCGGTCGCCAGCCGGCGCATGCCGGCCACGAGCTCGCTCCACACCGCATCCTCGTCGAGCGCGCCGACGGGGCCGCGCGGCGCGTATCCGAGCCCGACCTCGACGAACGGGATGCGGCGGACCATGAGCTGGACGCCGGCACGGATTGGCGAGCCCTCGACGTCCCGGTCACCGACCGCAAGGCGGAGCGGCGTCCAGCCGCCCTCGAGGCGCAGCTCACCCCAGGCCCACAGCTGCGAGAAGGACCGATACGGCGCCGATTCGACGAACGCGTCCCAGCGCGCCGGATCGTGCTCGACCCACGAAGCCAGCCTCATCCGCCCGCCGCCCTGCCATCAGGTTCCTGCGGGCCGTGTCCCGCGGCCCGGAGCTCCTGGCGCGCGACCTCCGCCTCGTCCCACCAGATCGGACCGGACGCGAGGAAGATGCTGTGCTCATGGCCCTTGCCGGCGAGCAGGATCGTGTCGCCTGGCATGGCCTGCGCGATCGCCAGGCCGATCGCCCGCCGGCGATCGTTGACCACCCACAGGTTCCCGCCCTCGCGGCCGCCGGCCTCGAGGGCGCCGCGCGCGATCTCGCGGTTGATCGCCTCGGGATCTTCACCGCGTGGGTCCTCATCGGTGACGATGACCGCATCCGCCATGGTCGCGGCGATGCGGCCCATCTCGGCACGCTTGAGGACGTCGCGCTCCCCCGCCGAGCCCACCACGACGAGGAGCCGGCCGGCGGTGATCGGGCGCAGGATGCCGAGCACCTTCTCGAGCGCGTCGGGCGTGTGCGCATAGTCGACGACGAGCGCGAACGGCTGCCCGAGGTCGACGCGCTCCATCCGGCCGGGCACGCCCCTGGCGACGGCGAGGGCATTGCGCGCCACCTCCGGGTCGATCTCCCAGGCGACGGCAAAGGCGAATGCGGCCAGCCCGTTCTCGACGTTGAACGCTCCGGGGATCGGGATCTCCAGGTGGCCGGTCCAGCCGGGCGCGCGCACCTCCACGCTCGAGCCGGCGGCCGTGGCCACGATCTCGCCCGCATGGACATCAGCCAGCGGGTGGAAGCCGTAGCTCAGCACCCGGTCCCGGGCACGCTCGCGGAAGACCTCGAACGAGGGGTCGTCGCGGTTGAGGATCGCCATCGGCGCCTCCTGGACGAGGAGTGTCTTGGCGTCGCGGTACGCATCGAACGTGCCGTGGAAGTCGAGGTGCTCGTGCGTGACGTTGGTGACGACCGCCGCGCGGTAGCGAACGTTGCGAACGCGCCCCAGCGCCAGCCCGTGGGACGAGGTCTCGATCACGGCACAGTCGTTGCCGGCGGCGACCATGCGCGCAAGGAGCTCCTGGAGCTCGAGTGCCTCCGGGGTGGTGGCCCGCGACAGGTTGTCGGCAAGCTGGTCGCCGACCTGGACGCTCACCGTGCCGATGAGGCCGGGATGCCGATCCGCGGCGCCCAGCAGCTGTGCGCACAGGGCCGTGACGGTCGTCTTGCCATTCGTCCCGGTGACCCCGATGGTGGCGAGCGCCCGGCTCGGCTCGCCGAACCACAGGTCGGCGGCGTCGGCGAGCGCGTGGCGCGTGTTGGCGACGACGAGCTGCGGGACGCCGGGATCGGGCTGTTCGTGCTCGACCACGACCGCCAGCGCTCCGGACTCGACCGCGTCGCCCACGAAGCGGTGCCCGTCGGTGTGCTCGCCCGGGACGGCGAAGAAGAGGGTTCCCGGCTCGACGCGTCGCGAGTCGTACGCGAGCGCGCGAACCTCGCCGACCGGCAGTCCCAGGACGCGATCAGGCGCGATGCGGTCCGCCAGGCTTGCGAGGCCGATGGCGCCGCCCGGCGGCCCTGGCGCACCCGACTCGGTCATGCCTCGTCACCCTCGCTCGATCGGCGCCCGAAACGCTGGCCAAGGACCCCGCTCAGCTCGCCCATCTCCCGGGAGATCGGCGGAGCGGCTCCCGGTCCGCGACGAGCGCGGATGCGCCGCTCGGTATGCGGTTCGCAGGGCCGCATCGGAGAGGTGGGTGTAGATCTGGGTCGTGGCCAGGCTGGCATGACCAAGGAGCTCCTGCACGCTCCGCAGGTCCGCCCCTCCCTCGAGCAGATGGGACGCGAACGAGTGCCGCAGGGTATGCGGCGAGGTCCCGCGCGGCAGGTGCGCGGCCTCGACCCAGCGATCGACGGCGAGCCGTGCTCCTCGCGCGCTCAGCGCATGACCCGAGGCGTTGAGGAAGAGGGCCTCGCTCGGTCGCCGGGCGACATCGGCGAGCACCGGACGGCCCTCCGCGAGATAGCCGCCGAGCGCATCGGCCGCATGGCGGCCGAACAGGACCTCGCGCTCCTTGTTCCCCTTGCCGACGACCCGCAGCCGTCGTCGCCCGAGGTCCACCTCGCCCACCGTCACGCCCGCGGCCTCGGAGATGCGGATGCCCGTGGCGTAGAGAAGCTCCAGGAGGGCGCCGTCGCGACGCCCGAGCGCCTCGTCGATGGCATGGGACGGGCGCCGTCGGCGGTGGCGCTCGATGTGGCTCGGCGCCTCGACGAGCCGCGCCGCCTCGTCCACGCCAAGCACCCGGGGCAATCGCTGTGGCCGGCGCGGGGTGCGGACGCCGGCGAGTGGATCGGTCGCCAGCGTGCCCTCGCGCGTTGCATGGCGGTAGAGCGAGCGGATCGCCGAGAGACGACCGCCGACCGAGCTGGCGGCGAGTCCGCGGTCCGACAGCTCGGCGAGGTAGGCACGAACCGTCGACCGATCCGGCGCTCTCCAATCGACGCCGCGGGCTTCGAGGAACGCGAGAAACTCGCCGGCGTTGCGCCGATACTCCACGATCGTCCGATCAGAGGCGTTCCGACCGGCGAGCTGTCCGAGGAAGCGCTCGAGCGCCAATGCCGCTTCGCCGCGCGGCCCGTCAGCCATCGGTACGGCGGGTCACGCCGGTGCGGCGACGGGCGCCTGCGGCTCGACCACGCCTAGGTCCGCTCCCCCGTCCCGATCCACCCTTCGAGCCGTCGGCGTTGAGGTCTGCAGAGCCGGCGGCCGCGCCACCGACAGCCGCGATGCCGTCTCCGGGACCGATGCCGTTGCCATCGGCGCCGGCGGTCGCATCGGTGCTGACCGCAATTGCCTCCGGCCGGGTCCAGGTCGAGTAGTCGCAATCCGGGTAGCGGTCGCAGCCCCAGAACGGCCGCCGTCCGCGGCGCGCCCGCTTGGTGACGACCGTGCCGATCCCGCATTTGGGGCACGTTCCGAAGCGCTCGGTGGCGGGCGCCGCGTCCTTCTTGATGTACCGGCACTCCGGATAGCGATCGCACCCCACGAACGGCCCGTAGCGGCCGCGTTTCGCCACGAGGTGCCCCTCGCCGCAGATCGGGCAGTCTTCGCCGACGCCCGGCAGGTCCGGCGCAGCCTCGGGCTCCTCGCCGGGGAGCGGCATCGTGAACGTGCACTCCGGGTAGCCGCTGCAGCCGAGGAACCAGCCATTGCGCCCGAAGCGCTTGACCATCAGGTCGCCGGAGACCGGGCAGACGATGTCGGTGACCTCGACCTGTTTGGCGATGTTCGTTCGCCCGGCGACGAGCTTGACGTTGAACGGGTCCCAGAAGCCGCGGACCATCGGCACCCAGGCCTGGTCGCCGCGTGCCACGTCGTCGAGCTGGTCCTCCATGCGCGCGGTGAAGTCGACGTCAACGACCTCGGGGAAGTGCTCGACGAGCATGTCGGTGACGCGCTCGGCCGACTCGGTCGGGTGCAGCCGCCGCTCCTCGACGGTCACGTACCCGCGCTTGCGAATCGTCTCCATGGTCGGGGCGTAGGTCGACGGTCGCCCGATGCCGTGCTCCTCGAGCGCCTTGATGAGGGTCGCCTCGGTGAAGCGCGGCGGTGGCTGGGTGAAGTGCTGCTCGCTGCTCAGCCCGGCGAGGTCGAGCGGCTCGCCTGCGACGAGGTCGGGCAGGACGGACATGCGCTCGTCCTCCTCGTCGTCCCGGCCCTCGACGTAGACCGCCTGGTAGCCGTCGAAGATGCGCTTCGCGGCGCCGGCATGGAGCGTGTAGCGACCGGCGCCGATGTCGACGCTCACCTGGTCGAACCGCGCGGGGGCCATCTGGCTGGCCAGGGCGCGTTTCCAGATGAGTTCGTAGAGGCGGAACTCATCCGGCTTCAGGGCGGACCGCACTGCATCGGGCGTTCGGGCGAAGCTCGATGGCCGGATCGCCTCGTGCGCCTCCTGGGCACCGCGGGTCCGGGTCCGATAGCTGTTCGGCCGCTTGGGCAGGAACGGATCCCCGTACCGCTCCCCGATCACCCGGCGGGCGTCGGAGACCGCGCCGCTCGAGATCGCCACCGAATCGGTGCGCATGTAGGTAATGAGCCCCACCTGGCCCTCGGCCAGGGCGATCCCCTCGTAGAGCGACTGCGCGGCGCGCATCGTGCGGCTCGCCCCGAAGCCGAGCTTGCGCGAGGCCTCCTGCTGCAGGGTACTGGTGGTGAACGGCGGTTGGGCGGCGCGCTTGCGCTCCGAGCGGGTCACGCTCTCCACCGCGTAGCGGGCGCCGCGCAGCGCCTCCTCGTGTGCCTGTGCCTCCGCCTCGGAGCCGATGCGCGCCTTCTCACCATCGATGCGGCTGAGCTCCGCCGCGAACGAGATCCCGTTGCCGGATCGCCGCAGCTCGGCGGTCAGGGTCCAATACTCCTCGGCGACGAACTTCCCGATCTCGCGCTCCCGCTCGACTACGAGCCGCACGGCGACGCTCTGCACCCGTCCGGCGGACAGACCGCGCCGGATCTTGCTGGCGACCAGCGGGCTGAGCTTGTACCCGACCAGCCGGTCGATAACCCGTCGCGCCTGCTGCGCGTTCACCAGGTCGAGGTTGATCGTGCGCGGATGGGCGAAGGCCTCGTCGATGGCCCCCTTGGTGATCTCGCTGAACGTCACCCGCCGGATGCGCTCGGGCGGGAGCTTGGCGTATTCGGCGATATGCCAGGCGATCGACTCGCCCTCACGGTCGAGGTCGGTGGCAAGCCAGACCTGGTCCGCGCGCTTCGCCTCGTCGGCGAGGCGCTCCAGCTCCCGTCGGCGGTCCTTCAGTGGCTCGTATCGCGGTGCGAAGTCGTTCTCGAGGTCGACGCCGAGTGCCTTCTGCGGCAGGTCGCGCACATGGCCGTAGCTGGCAAGGACCCGGTAGCCGGGTCCCAGGTAGCGTTCGATGGTCTTCGCCTTGGCGGGCGACTCCACGATGACCAGGTCGCCGCGGTCGCCGCCGGCGCGCTTCGTCCGTGGCATCGGTCAGGGAGTGTAGCACCGGCCACCGGCCCCTCCGGGAGGCGCGGCGGGGGCCCGGCGCATCGTCTGGCTGTCGCGGGAGACGGGCACCGAAGGCGCCCGCCTCCCCCCAGGCGCTAGCCGATGAAGTCCCAGGTCATGACCAGCCTGCCGTCGCTGCCCTGGCCGTATCCGAATCCGACCCTCGTGAAATTCGGGTCGAGGATGTTGGCGATGTGGTTCCAGACCCCCGGGTAGGGCTCGGCCATCATGTGCGAGTGGCACCACGAGATGGCGCGGGTGATCGACTCGTAGTCCTCGCACTGGTTCTCGCCCGCATAGCTCCAGCTGATCCCCGCCGCCGTGATGCGATCGCGGTAGCTGGACCCGTCGCGGCTGACATGGCTGAAGTAGCCATAGCGAATCTGGTCCCAGGCATGCGCCGACGCGACCGCCGACAATCGCGCATCGAGCGTCAGCGGCGCGAACCCGAACGCCCGTCGTGAGGCATTGATCAGGGCGAGGGCGTATGCCTGGACGCTGCCGCTCGGCGCCGGAGCGCTGTACACCGGTCGGACGTCCGCCCGGAGAACCGGGGCTGGCGCCTTGGTCGTGAACGCATAGGTGGCGGTGATCGGATTGCCATCGGCGTCCCGAGCGCCCTTCAGGATCCGGATCTCGAACCGATGGCCGTTGGGCAGCGCGCTGCGCGCCTCGTAGCTGAGCTGCGTACGGTCCGCATTCCAACTCAGCCTGCCAGAGACGGCCGCCCTGACGTTGGTGTCCACCAATCGGAAGGCGGCACCGGTCGCATCGGGATCGACGGCACTCGAGAACCAGACCTTCACCATCCGAGCGACGACGCCCTTGGCGCCATTGCCTGGAGCCACCTTCGTCACCGCCGCGCGCGACGCGATCGTGAACGAGAAGGCGATGTCGCCGCTGAGCCGGTTGCCTGCCACGTCGTGCGCCCCCACGATCGCGACCGCGTACCGGCTCGAGGGATTGAGCCTGACCGATGGCGTGAAGGTCAGCGTCGTGCCGCCCCAGCTGAGGGTGCCCGGGACGGAGGGGGTGATGAGGAAGCTGTGCTCGACCTCGCCGCGGTTCATCGCCGCACTGAAGGTGATGTTCACCGTCGCCGTCGCGCTCGCGCCCGTGGCGGTGTCCGCGGGAACCTGCGACGGGTCTGGTGCGAGGAACTGGTCCTGGGACGGCCATTTAGAGGGCGCCCCCGGCGGGTCGCGATGGACCGAGAAGGCGGACACCGTCGGGGCGGTGCTGGTCGTGAAGCTGTAGCGCAAGGCGGCGCCGAGCACCGACCCGTTGCCCAGCCGGGCGCTCGCGGGAATGACCACGACGTAGCGCTCGTCGGTCTGCCAGCGCGGCGCGGGAGCCACCGTGAGGTGGCGAGCGTCCGAGCTCCAGGAGAGGACGGTCGGCGTCTCCGGGTAGGTCTGGAGCGCGCCGCCGACCGAGGTCGGGTCCATCGGCTGCGCAAACGTGAGCCTCACACCATGGTCCGTCGCAATGCCCACGCCAACGTTGGCCGGCAGGATCGAGACCGGTGTCAGGGAAGTCGGTTGGGGCGTCGCCTCGCTCTGGCCCTGCCGGGCGGCAAGGACGACGATGGTGAGGGCGGTGACGGCGACCGCGATGCGAACCGCGGGTCGCGGAAACGGTCGGGGGGTTCGGGTGGAATGGGACGCAGCCGAAGCCACATGGGCACTGAGTCGACGCAATAGACAGGGCCTCCACGGGGATGTTTGGCGCTGGCCCGGGCGCGGCAGCAGGCCGAAATGGCGCCAGCAGTATACCCGGAGTCGCCGATGGCAAGTCGCGCGGGCCGCCATTCGCCAGGAGCCACGCGGTCACGGGCGCGCGCCGATGCGCTTGGCCGCGAGGGTCGGGTGGAAGGTCACGCCTCCGTAGCTCGCCACCAGGCCGCGAGCCTCCAGGAGGGTCAACGCGCTCGCCAGCTCGCCTGTGCCGAGGTGCGTGCGGCCGCTCAGCTCCTCGATCGAGCCGCCGTGCTTGAGCAGCGAACCGAGGACAAGCCCTTCCGACTCCGATAGCGATGCGACGGCAACGGAGCTGCCCGTCGCCGGGTGGAGGCCGAGGCGCAGCACCAGGGAGGTCGCCGAAGTGACGAGCTCGGCGTTGTGGTCGGCGATGAGCCGATTGCAGCCGCGCGAGGTCACCGCGTCGATCGGTCCGGGCAGCGCGTAGAGGTCGCGCCCCTGTGCCATCGCCGAGGCGGCGGTGAGCAGCGCACCCGAATGATCCGGCGCCTCGATGACCACGGTCGCCTGGGCCAGGCCGCTGATGATCCGATTGCGCCTCGCGAAATCGGGCTTGCCGCTCGTGCGTCCCGGCGGTGCCTCCGAGACCAGCGCGCCGCCCTCCTCCACGATGCGGGTCGCCAGCCCTCGGTGACGTGGCGGGTAGACGCGGTCGATCGGCGAAGGGAGCACCGCCACGGTCCGTCCCCCGGCGTCGAGGGCCGCGACGTGCGCTGCGCCGTCGACCCCGAGCGCGAGTCCGGAGATGACGCTCACCCCGGCCCTTGCGAGCTCGTCCGCGATCTCCACCGCCATCGCGCGTCCGTAGCCGGATGGATGCCGGGTCCCGACCACGGCGACGGCAGGTTGTGCGCAGGCACCCAGGCTCCCGACGACGTACAGCACCGGCGGCCGCAGGTCGACTCGCGTGAGTGCGGCCGGGTAGTCAGCATCGAGTGCCGTGACGATCGACCCGCCGGCGCGTCGGGCAGCCGCGGCGAGCTCCCGTGCCACCTCGAACGCCCCGTCGTGCTGGAGTCGGCGCAGCCCGGCCGCCGTCGCCTGGTCGGGGCGGTTCAGCAGCTCCAGCACTCGCTCCGCTGGCTGGCGAACCGCGGAGCGCGCGCTGCCGAAGCGGCGGAGGAGCGCGCCAAAGCCCGCGGGGCCCACGCCGGGCACCTCCGCCAGCGCGATCCAGGCCGCGCGCTCGTCGCCCTCCATCGCGACCCTCGCCATCTCGTCTGCTCGCCCCCTCGACCCGTGCATCGGTCTCGCTGCGCCGGGACGGGACGGCTGCTCGCCGAGCGGTCCCGAGGCGCTCACGCCCATCACGAGACCCGCTCCGGGCGGTAGGCGAGGGCCTCATCGAGGTCCTCGCGGCGGATCTCCGGTCGTCCGGCCAGGTCGGCGATCGTGCGAGCCACTTGCGCCGCGCGATGGAGGCGCCGCGGTGAGAGCGCGAAGCGCCGCCCGCGCTGGGCGAGGAAGGCTCCCATCCGCGACGTCAGCCCCGGCACGCGCTCGAGGCCGCCGGCCAGCTCCGCGTTCGCGCATCCCTGCCGGTCGAGCTGCCGGCTCCAGGCATCGCGGATCCGGCTCGCCACGATGCCGCTCGCCTCGCCGCCACCCGGCTCAAGGCCGTGCGGCTGGCTCATCACCACCCACAGGTCGATCCGGTCCCGCAGCGGACCTGACAGGCGCCCGGCATACCGGCGGGCGGTCCCCTCCTCGCAGGTGCAGGGACGCGTCGACGAGCCTCGCCAGCCACAGGGACACGGGTTGAAAGCACAGAGCAGGACGAATCTCGCGGGCAGCGTCAGCGCGCCATCCACCCGGGCGATGGTCACGAGGCCCGACTCGAGGGGCTGCCGCAACGCATCGAGGGCATCGGCGCGGAACTGGAGCATCTCGTCGAGCATGAGGACGCCGCGGTGGGCAAGGCTCGCCTCGCCGGGCCGCACCCGCGTCCCACCGCCGACCAGGCCCTGGGTCGAGACGGTGTGGTGTGGCGCCCGGAACGGCCGGCGGCGGATGACCGGTTCCCGGCGATCGACGAGGCCAGCCACCGAGTGGATCCGGCTCACCTCGACCGCCTCGTCCTCCGCGAGCGGCGGGAGCAGTCCTTCGGCGCAGCGCAGGATGAGGGTCTTGCCGATCCCCGGAGGTCCGGTGAGGGCGAGGCTGTGATGACCGGCGACGGCGATCTCCAACGCCCGGCGCCCCACCGACTGCCCGACGACGTCGGCGAGGTCAGGGACGCCTGAGGGCGCCGTCCAGCCGGGAATCGGGGTCGGCAGCGTGGCGGGCAGCTCACGGACGCCCACCAGATGGGCGACCGCCTCTCCGAGCGACGCGGCGCCCCGAACGCTCACCCCGCGCACGCTCGCCGCCTCGCGGGTGCTGGCGGCGGGGACGATCACCTCGCCCACGTCGGCCGCGCGCACCGCGGCGGCGAGGGCGAGCGTCCCGGGAACAGGTCGCAGGCTGCCGTCCAGCGCGAGCTCGCCAATGAGCGCGCTGCGTCGGGTCGGCCCGGATCCCAGCTGCCCGGACGCGCCGAGGATGGCCATCGCGATCGCCAGGTCGTAGCTCGTCCCGTCCTTCGGCAGGTCGGCGGGCGCCAGGTTGACGGTGATCCGCCGCGCCGGCACCTCGAACCCGCAGTTGCGGATCGCCGAACGGACGCGTTCCCGCGCCTCCTGGACCGCGCTGCCGCCGAGTCCCACGATCGTCAGCGAGGGCAGCCCGAAGGCGACGTCGGCCTCGACCCGGACGGGGACGCCCTCGACGCCGAGTACGGTTGCCGAGAGCATCTCGCTGAGCACGCGCGCCTCCTGCTGGAGGCATGTGCCGCGGTCGTGCCGCGGGAAGGATCGAGTGCCGGCCGTCCGCCTGCTCGCCTCCATGCTCAAGCGACGACCGGCAGCGCCGATCGTATGGAGGGCGCCTTATCGGCTCGTTAGTGCCGGCTTACCGGCTGGCATTCGCCGGGTCAGCGGAGGGCGGGAGCGACCTCGGCGGCGGCCTCGCGGTCGACTTCGCGCGCGAAGTCGGAGACGCTCCGGCCCAGCGGTCCGTCCGGCCGAGAGAACATGAAGGGCTCACCCGAGTTCAGGGCGGAGATCGCGCCGCGGTACTCGTTGATGACCTGGTAGTCGATCTTGCGGCCGAGCACGGATTCCGCGTTCTTCACGTTGATCCCCGTGTACGCGTTCGACCGATTGAGGACCAGCTGCAGCTTGCTGCGCTCGTAGCCCAGGTTGTCCATCGTCTTCAGCACGAGCTGCACGTTCTTCAGGCAGCTGAGGTCGGCGGTCATGACCACGAAGATGACATCGGCCTCGTCGAAGAGCTGGAGGTTGAAGTCGTCGATCGACTTCGCCATGTCGAGGATGGTGTAGTCGTACTGGCGGCGGGCGATATTCAGCAGGTTCGTCAGCAGCGCGGGATCGGTCCGCTGTCGCTCCATGACGATATCGGCCGACTCCGGCGAGGTCGGCGCCAGGAGCAGGTCCAGTCCGGAGTGGTGGTGGACGACGAGCTTCTTGAAGAGCTCGCCGTCGAGGTCGGACTCGCTCATCGCGTTGACGATCGAGGCGGTCTCGAGCGCGAGGTCGAGGAAGACGCGGAGGTCGCCGAACTGGAGATTGGCGTCGACGAGGAGCGTCCTGCGCTTGAGTTCGGAGGTGAGCGCGATCCCGGAGTTGATGGCGATCGTCGTCGTCCCCACGCCGCCCTTGGCGCCGTAGAACAGGCAGATGCGCCCCAGCGTGGGGTGCTCGGCGCCGGTCGTCGGCGCCGTCCCGCCGGTGCGGGCCAGCAGAGCCCGGATGCGGGCGATGAGCTCGAGCGGATGGAACGGCTTGACGATGTCGTCGTCGGCACCCGCGCGCAGCCCCTTGACCCGCTCACCGACGTCGGCTTCCGAGGTGAGCATGATGATCGGCACGCGCTTGCCGTCCCGCTCGCCGGATCGGATCTGCCTCGTCGCCGCATAACCGTCCAGCTTGGGCATCGCGACATCCATGAGGATGAGGTCCGGATCGGCCTCTCGGGCCCGCTCGACGCCCGCCAGACCGTCAGAGGCGACCAGCACCTCGAAGCCTTCCTGCTTGAGGGTGAAGACCAGCACGCGCTGGATGTTCAGGTCGTCGTCGACGACGAGGACCTTGGTGGCAGCCATCAAGAACCCCTGGCGGATTGGGAAGTCCGCGCCAGTATAGAGGGGGCTTGGTTCGTCAGGCCGATGGCGCCGCTCCATCGAGATGCCGCGCCAGGAAGTCGAGCACCCGTCGTTCGTAGTGCGCTCCTCCCACCGCATGCGCTTCCGGGTGTCCGGCCCCCTCGACGACGTACAGCTCCTTGGGCTCGCCGGCCCGCTCGTAGAGGCGCAGCCGCTGGTCGTGGTCGATGAGGCGATCCTCCCGCGGCCCGATGATGAGCAGCCCCCGCGGCGCGACCTGCGCCACTCGCTCGAGCGGCGCGCGGAGCCGCATCCGAGAGCGAACCGCTGCGGCGGCCACGATGAGCCGAGAACCCAGCCACGGGAACGGGTAGTGGAGCTCGCGCATGCGGTTGGCGATCGGGTTGAACAGGTCGGCATAGGGTGCATCGGCCACGACCGCGGCGACCGGCAGGTCGGGCGCCGCCATGATCGCAACCGCCGCGCCCATGCTCACCCCCATGAGCGCGATCGGGCCCAGTCCGCGGCTCTCGACGAGCCGCACGGCTGCCGCCACGTCGAGCCGCTCGGCCGTGCCAAGGGTGATATCGGCGTCGCCGCTCTCACCGTGTCCGCGGAAGTCGAACTGCAGGACGTGGTAGCGCTCGGCGAGCCATGGAACGAAGGCGGCGAGCTCCCCGAGCCGATGCCAGCCGAAGCCGTGCATGAGAATCACCGCGGCCCGCG
>Ga0070730_10002419_pt1 | contig 16933 bp, 17 predicted proteins | sample Coa_R1_3_FD_66447 | JGI IMG/M metagenome (GOLD analysis project Ga0070730, IMG submission 66447) | Surface soil microbial communities from Centralia Pennsylvania, which are recovering from an underground coalmine fire - Coalmine... | ecosystem: Environmental > Terrestrial > Soil > Unclassified ... | reverse complement strand
CCGGCTTTCGATAAGTGCTCAAACCGTGAGACAGTCTCCATGAGCGGCAAGAACATCGGTGACCTGCTCAACGCGAAGGGCGTGAGCTGGGGATGGTTCAACGGTGGCTTCCGCGACTGCACTGCTTCACATATCGGCAGCGACGGCAAACCCAAGGGCGACTACATTCCGCACCATGCCGGCTTCCAGTATTACACCTCTACCTCCAATCCGAATCACCTGCCGCCGACCTCAGTGGCCATGATTGGACACCAGGGCGACCAGGCCAATCATAATTACGACATCACTGATTTCTGGGCCGCCGCCAATGCCAACAACCTTCCTGAAGTCAGCTTCTTGAAAGCCCCGGCTTTCCAGGATGGGCATGCCGGCTATTCCGATCCTCTGGCGGAACAGCAATTCATCGTGGACACCATCAACCGCCTGCAAGGCATGCGCGAGTGGAGCGAGACTGCGGTCATCATCAGTTATGACGACTCCGACGGTTGGTATGACCATGTGATGTCGCCCATCATCACACCTTCCAACACCACGGCCGATGCGCTCGGTGGCTCGGGCAATTGTGGAACCAGTGCTGCGGGCAGTGTACAGGGAAAATGCGGCTTTGGCCCCCGTTTGCCCCTGGTGGTCGTTTCTCCATTCGCCAAGCAGAATTTTGTAGACAGCACGCTGACCGACCAGTCTTCGATTCTTCGCTTCATCGAAGACAACTGGAACGCAGGCAGAATTGGCGGTGGGGCAGCCGATGAACGCGCCGGCTCTCTGTTGAATATGTTTGATTTCAGCGGACGCGACCACGATAGAAAGTTATTTCTGGATCCTGTGACCGGCCAGCCGACCGACAGAGATGAAGATCGGGACCGCGACAACAATTAAACGAAGGCGATTTTACTTCTTCATTGCAATGGGCAGGGTCTTCAACCCTGCCCATTTTTTTGGTGAGGGCAGGTTTGCTTCTACTGTGATTACAGAGACGAGAACTGTTATCGGCTTTCGTGGCTTTCGTGCCCTCAATTGCTCAAATAACAGCTCTTGGATAGCATCAACTGAACCGTATTGCGGTTCACTGGTTTCGTCCTGTTTGAGATTCGACAAGAAGGATATGTTTCCCCGGATACGCGGCACTATTCTGAAAATTCCTCCCGGCCATGTCTCAACCTATGGCGCGATTGCCCGCGCCGCCGGATATCCCGGCGCGGCGCGGCAGGTGGTCTGGGCGTTGCGCGGAGCCCAAGGGCTGCCCTGGCATCGGGTGGTGGCTGCCGGCGGACGGATTGCTTTGCCTGGTGAAGCGGGAATGGAACAGCGATTTCGCCTGGAAGCCGAGGGGGTGAAATTCAGCGGCTCCCGCGTGCGTATGGCCGAGTGTGAATTTAAGTTCGTAAAGAAGCTGCAAAAGCCTCGAACGCAGCCACGCAAGAAAAAGTCCAAGAACAAGAAGTAGCCACGAATTTACGCGAATGACACGAATTGATTCTCAGCGCTCCCAGCATTCCTTTCCAAATTTAAACAAGCGGTCTTGGAATTTATTTAGGAATCCCGGGGGGTATATGGTCTTCGTTTTTTATTCGCTTCATTCGCATTAATCGGGGCTAAACCGGCTTTCGGGGCAGTTTCTGGCGGACACCTCAGTCCAGCTTGTCGATACACCTCCGAAAACTAATGAGCCGGTCAAACAACTTTTCGGCCAGTATCGGCTTCCTAAATACCAAGGTTGAATGGGGCCGTGTTGTCTTCGACTATGATGAGGAGGGTGCAACGTGAGTGCGCAACCAAAAATGGAAACAACGGCAAGAATTCCTGAGGAAATCAACACCAAACTTCGGTCCCTGGCCCATGATTTGAGCAACGCCATCGAGACCATCATGCAGGCCTCATATTTGTTGGCGCAGATGAATCTGGATGAGAACAGCAAAAAATGGGCTGACATGGTAGACCAGGCAGGTCGTGACGCGGCCAAGATCAATCGAGAGATTCGAGAAATACTGCGCGGCAATTCATAGGAGCATCAAGAAGCCGATCAAGCCACGCGCAACGCCTGGCTCTGTGCTCGCAGATAATCTTGGGCGTTGCGATAACCTTCGAAGGTTCCCACATCCATATAGACCTCCCCGCTGTACCTGCCTCGAACTATGTTGCCGGCGGCGATAAACGCGTTCAGCAGATCTCCCAGATATTCGTCGGTCCGATGACGGGCCTCCCATAGAAGCTTGAGTCGATGAAAGGACTCTCCCCGGCTGGTGACAGCTCCCCAAATCCAATGCGACCTGGCTTCTTTGGTTTTGACCTGAACCTGCTGGACGTAACCTTGGTCGTCGCAGCTCACAGCATCGAAGATCGAGGAATCAGCCACCGGAAACAAGACCAGATTAATGTCCGCCTGCCCCAGATCAAGCGCCGCCCGATCGAGTGCTGGCAGATACGCGTTCTCGGGAAACCAGATGGTGTCCGGCAGACCGATCAACACCTGGTCATGCAGCCGGGCAAAGGGTTCGGCGCGGAAGAGGGCGTCGCAAAGACCGCACGGTTTCTGCTGGACAATGTAAAAGATCTCCGCCGCATAGTTGCGTTCGGCATAATACTTCACAATGTCGGTCTTCTCGGCCGAAATGACCATGCAGATTTGCTCTGCGCCGGCAGCGATCATTCTCTCCACCAGATACTCGGAGACCGCTTTGGGCCTTTCCACACCCTCTACGATGCGCGACCCCACCGGCAGCAACTCTTTGGAGCAGCCCAGCGGCTGGATGCGCTGCCCGGCGCCGGCGGCAGGAATTATTCCGATCATCGAGCTACCTCATGGGCCTCAGCTCTTGTAGGACAGGCTGAACGGGCCTCTTCAAAATACTGGAGCAACTGTCTGGCACGAACCGCGCCGGTGTGGTCATCTAATGTCCGTTCACGAGCGTGAGCAGCCAGCGCTCGCAAATCTCCGTTGTCCAGGCGCAATGCATCTTCAACTTGTTCGCTGCTGGCCACGACGCGGATATCGCGCGAGACATCGAAAAACCAGTCCAGGCCCTCCCACCAATCGCTGATCAACGGCGTGCCGCAGGCCGCAGCTTCAAAAAAACGTCCTGAGGGGCACCATCCGTTGCGCGCCATCTCCTGGCGCGTGAGGTTCAAGGTGATGCGGGAAGATGAGTAAAAGCCGGGATGCGCGTTCGGAGAAACATGATCGACGCGGCGCACGTTCTGTGGCCACTGCCATCCCCAAGGGTAAAGCGAACCTGCCAACAGAAATTGCCTTTCAGGATGGCGTCGGGACGGCTCCAGGAACAGATCATCAAGTTTCTTCTGGCGGTCGGAGGCGTATGTACCCATATAGCTGAGGTCACAGGCGAACTCCGGGGTAGCTTCTACCCGGGCATAGGCATCGGGATCAACGCATCCATAAAGAGGGCGGGCTATGCGGACGCCGTAGTCACGCTGTAGCTCGTCCAGGACCGTGCCGCCGGTAAACGAGAGCACCAGGTCGAATTCCTGAAACTGGTCAGAGCGCAGGTACTCAACACCACCCTCCGCCATGTTCTTTAGAGTGACAGGGGTATCAAGATCATAGAAAACATGCAGCGGGCAAGCGAGATCTAGCATTTCGTCAGAAATGAGCTGGCCTTGGGGAAGATAACTGGCGGTGATCACCACATCGGATTCATTGGCAGCCTGCAGCGCCAGCTTTCGCACCTGTCGCCATTCCGGGTAGAACGTAAGCCTACAGTAATCACAGCTTTCAAAGTCCCTGCGCGAGCTGTAATAAGGAACGTCTTTTTCGAAGAAGTGGATCTGGTGGCCCATCCCATGCAATGCCCGAATGATGGCCCGATAGGGAGTAGCATGGCCGTTGCCCCAGGAAGAGGAGATTGTCAGGCCAAAGACGGTAATCTTCACAGAGGGGTGAGATGTGGGCCGAGGCTGTGCTGTTGCCGGCGGGGAATTGGGTAGTTTTGAATTTGGTAAATGGGTGATTTGGTAAGTGGGTAATTGGAGGCACTTGGGGGGTCGATTCCCAATCCGGAGGAATGTGAGGGCGAACCTCCTTTGTCAATTGAGTTAGGTGATTAGGACGTGCGTTCAGCACCAAACAGGCTTAGACTGCACAACGGACCATGAGAGAGCATCCTCAACCCCAATCACACTCTCCTGAAAAAGGCGGGGCATCCGCTCCCCTCAACCCTTCCGCCTATTGTCCCAATTGCGGCTCCCAGATGCGCGAATCGCGCTGCAAAGTCGTGTGCAAGACCTGCGGGTTCTTTTTGAGCTGCAGCGATTTTTACTGAGGAAGCAATCAGCACTCAGCCAAACTGAGTTTTTGCCAACAGACCTGTGGGCGGACGAACATATTTGCGCGGAGGAATGCGCATAGATATGTTCTTGGTCTTAATTAAATCAAAAGGGGCACATTCATCAGCTTGAAGAATGCTTCATGGGCTAAATGCTGAATGCTAATTGCTGAACGCTTTCCGCTCATTTACTCTAACTGGTTTATCTAAACTCATTATGGCTGAACAGCTCACCAAACTTGCAACCAGGATTGACGCTACTTCTCCCCGCTTTGAAAAGAACATGCGCAGCATGGCGGAACTCGTTTCTGACATTCGCAACCAGGAAGAGGAGATCAAACAGGGAGGCGGGTCCAAAAATATTGAATCGCAACATGCCAAAGGCCGCCTGACGGCGCGCGAACGCATCGATCTGTTGATCGACCTTGGCACCGACTTCTTTGAGCTTGGACTTTATGCTGCCTATGAGATGTATGAGGAGTGGGGCGGAGCCCCTTCGGCAGGCGTGATCACCGGCCTGGGGCGCATCCACGGACGGCTGTTCATGCTGATTGTGAACGACGCCACGGTCAAGGCCGGCGCATTTTTTCCCATGACGGCCAAGAAAGTTATCCGGGCACAAAACATTGCCATCGAGAACCATATTCCCACCATCTACCTGGTGGACTCCGCCGGCGTCTTTCTTCCTCTGCAGGAAGATGTCTTTCCCGATACCGATGATTTTGGCCGGGTGTTTCGCAACAACGCAGTCATGTCGGCGATGGGCATCTCGCAAATTACGGCCATCATGGGTATGTGCGTGGCCGGAGGCGCTTACCTTCCGGTGATGTGCGACACCATCCTTATGACCGAAGGCAGTGGACTCTTTCTGGCCGGCCCCGCCCTGGTGCAAGCGGCCATCGGCGCAAAATATACGTCAGAAGAGTTGGGCGGCGCCGCCATGCACGCCCAGATCGCCGGCACCATTGACTATCGCGAAGCCAATGACCAGGCATGCATCGAGCGCATCCGCTCTCTGGTCAGCAAAATGGGAGCCAAGCCGAAGGGTCCGTTCGACCGGATTGAATCTGAGCCTCCGGCACATGCGGAAGAAGAAATCTACGGCATCTTTGAATCCGATCCAGCCCGTCCCTACGATATGAAGGAGATCATTGCCCGCATCGTGGATGGCAGCCACTTTGACGAATACAAGGCTGAATACGGCAAGACGTTGATCTGCGGGTACGCACGCATCGGCGGATTTGCCGTAGGCATCGTCGCCAACCAGGCCGTGAAGGTAGAGCAGACCGATCGTAATTCCGGTGACAAACGAATCGAATTTCCCAAGGTCATCTACACCGAAAGCTCGGAAAAAGCGGCACGCTTCATCATGGACTGCAACCAGAACCTTGTTCCACTGATCTTTCTCCACGACGTGAACGGCTTCATGGTTGGCCGGGACGCCGAGTGGAGCGGCATCATCAAAGCCGGAGCCAAGATGGTGAACGCCGTCTCCAATTCCGTGGTGCCCAAGATTGCGGTGATCATTGGTGGTTCGTTTGGCGCGGGACATTATGCCATGTGCGGCAAAGCCTATGATCCGCGTTTTCTCTTCGCCTGGCCCACGGCCCGGTACGCAGTGATGAGCGGAGCCGCTGCCGCGGGCACGCTGGTGGAAATCAAAATTAAGCAACTGGAGCGCGGCGGTAAAAAACTCAGCGATCAGGACAAGCAGGAGCTCTTCAATTCCGTGAAGGCCACCTATGAACGCCAAACCGACCCACGCTACGGCGCAGCCCGTCTATGGATCGACAAAATCATCGATCCGGTGGAGACCCGCGAAGCCCTGATCACAGCGCTGGAGACGGCGGCGCTGAACCCGGAGGTGAAGGAGTTTAAGGTTGGCGTGCTGCAGACATGAGAATCAAAACCCACCACGGAGACACTGAGACACGGAGAAAAGCAGTACGGAGAAAAAGCGGCTTTGCACTTATGAAGCGCTTGATAACGATTAGGATGGCTGAACTATATCAATACTCGTGAGGATAAAGTCATGGTTGACCAAGGGGGCACGGGAATACAAAGGGCATTAATTCACCAGGAACTAACTAAAAAGATCCTGGGCGCTGCTATCGAAGTGCATAAGGCACTCGGCCCTGGACTGTTAGAATCCGCCTACGAAACATGCCTTTGTCGTGAGTTGACGTTACGCAATCTTTCTTTTGAGCGACAAGTGCCGGTTCCGGTCCTCTACAAAGGCATCAATATCGAGTGCGGCTATAGATTGGATCTATTGATACAGGGTATTGTGGTCCTCGAATTGAAAAGCATTGAGCAGATCCTGCCAGTTCATGAAGCCCAACTGCTCACCTATCTGAAACTCATGAACAAACCAGTGGGATTCATCATTAATTTCAATGTCCCCATTCTGAAAAACGGAATTATACGGAAGGTTTTATGATTTTCTCCGTGCCTCCGTGTCTCCGTGGTGGGTTTTGATTTTATGTCGAATGAAATAAAACTTATCGAATGTCCTCGAGATGCCTGGCAGGGCTTGAGGGGCCAGATTCCTGCCAGCGTCAAGGCCCAATACTTGCGCGCGTTGATTGACGCTGGTTTTAAGCATATTGATGCTGTTTCTTTTGTCTCGCCCAAGGCCATACCGCAGATGGCAGACTCTGAAGAAGTCCTTACGGAACTTGGGTCAGTTGACGGCGTCGAAATCATCAGCATCGTGGTCAACGAGAAGGGCGCGGACCGGGCCATTGCTACGGAGGCTGTACAAACCTTAGGTTTTCCTTACTCCGTCTCGCCGACATTTCTCGAACGTAACCAGCACCAGACTTTGGAAGAGTCGATTGATGCTCTGGAAAAGATCAAGCTCAAGGCCGATGCGGCAGGGCTCAACGTAGTGGTCTATATCTCGATGGCCTTTGGAAACCCTTACGGCGATTTGTGGAATGCGGGCGAAGTGATTGAGGCGGTCGGGATTCTGGCTGACATGATGATCCATGAGATTTCTCTGGCGGACACCGTAGGCCTGGCGACTCCTGAACAAGTTGGCGAGTTGGTCGGCGCTGTGATCGGCGCTTATGATCATCTGGAGATTGGCGCACATCTGCACAGCACGCAAGCGGGCGCGGCGCAGAAAATTCTTGCCGCCTACAACGCGGGATGCCGGCGGTTTGATGCAGCCATCGGAGGGTTAGGGGGCTGTCCTTTCGCGCAAAATGAACTGGTCGGGAATATGCCCACGGAGATTGTGATCGAGACCCTGGCTGCCCAGGGAGCATCGGTGCCGATGAACAAACCGCTGGATCTGTTGATCGAAAAATCCGCTGATATAGCCAAGAGGCATTCGGTGGTAATGTAAAAAGTTGCCAAGTGGTCCCAGTGCAGAGAGCAATAACACGTCAAATTTTTAGCTGATTAAAACTCGGCATTTCCAACGTACAAAATATAAGGACTTTTCAAAACGTGGATTTCAAAACCCTTCAATACTCGATATCTCATGGGACGATCACCATCACGCTCAACCGTCCGGACAAGCGCAACGCCATCAGCTATGAACTGATTGACGACCTTATGGCGGCCCTGGAAAAAGCTGCCGCCTCGCATTGCCACGTGCTCATCCTGACTGGAGCGGGCAAAGCGTTTTGTGCAGGCATGGACCTCGAAAATCTTCAGCAGCTTGCCGGCCGGACGCATGAGCAGAACGTGAAAGACTCCGAGACCATGGCGCGCCTTTTTCGCTCGCTCTATGATTTTCCCAAGCCCACCATCGCTGCCGTAAACGGCGCGGCAATCGCCGGAGGAACGGGCCTGGCGACTCTTTGCGACTTCACCCTGGCTGTGCCGGAGGCAAAATTTGGTTACACCGAAGTGCGGATCGGATTTGTGCCGGCCATTGTCTCCAGCTTTCTGATTGCCAACGTCGGAGAAAAGAGGGCCCGCGACCTGTTGCTTACCGGACGCATCTTCAATGCCCAGGAGGCCCTACAGCTAGGTCTGGTCAACGAGATCGTCGCTCCGGATCAACTTATGCACCGGACCCATGAATTGGCCGCGCAGCTTCTGGAAAACAGCCCCGCTTCCCTGCACGCCACCAAATCACTGCTCTCCGGTTACACGCGGGCACAGTTGGACCGCCAGATCGATCAAGCGGTCCAAGAAAACGCCGCCATACGCCAAACCTCGGATTTCAAGGAGGGCATCGCGTCCTTCCTGGAAAAACGCAGACCCAAATGGAAAGACTGATGAACAAAGCGATCTGTGGCGAAACGCAGTTCCGTGTCCGCTACGCTGAAACCGATCAGCTTGGAGTTGTCTACCACTCCAATTTCGTAATATGGTTTGAAATCGGCCGGGTGGAGCTGTTGCGGCAGCTTGGGTTTCGCTACCGCGACATGGAAGAGCAGGATAGATGCCACATCCCAGTGGGCGACCTCAAAATACGCTATAAGGCCCCCGCGCTCTATGACGATGAAATCGTGGTCCGTACCCAGCTTACCAACATACGACCGTCGTTGTTGCGGTTTCAGTATGAAGTTTTTCGCGCCGGCAGCCGCGAGCTGCTGGCTGAGGGCGAAACTACGCATTTCATCGTCGACGAAAAATTCAAAATCACCCGGCTGCCGCAGAAATATCTCGCTGCGTTTGCCCAGGCTTCTGCGGAATAACACCCTATGACCTCTCTCTTGATCAACGGTAACGATCTCACCCTGGAAGATTTGCGGCAGGTCGTCTGGCAGCGGCGTCCTGTGGGAATCACCGAGGCAGCGCGCGACAAAGTGGCAGCGGCCCGCGCAGTCGTCGATAAGCTCGTCCAGGAAAACCGCTTGGCCTATGCCATAACTACGGGCGTAGGCAAACTGAGCGACGTCCGCATTGATGCAGACCAAAACCGCAAACTGCAGATCAACCTGGTGCGCTCCCATTCGGTGGGCACAGGCGAACCTCTTTCCCAGGAAGAAACGCGGGCCATGATGTTGCTGCGCGCCAACTCGCTGGTCAAAGGCTTTTCCGGAGTGCGCGCGGATGTGATCAACATGCTTTGCGAGATGCTCAACCGTGGCGTGCATCCGGTCGTTCCCTCGCAGGGCAGCGTGGGCGCCAGCGGCGATCTGGCCCCTCTGGCGCACCTGGCGCTTGCGTTGATCGGCGAAGGTGAGGCAGTGTTCGAGAACCAGCGCAGCAGCGGCGCAGAGGCCTTGCGGCGCGCCCGCCTCGAACCGTTGATGCTGGAGGCCAAAGAGGCCATCTCGCTGATCAACGGCACGCAGGCCATGCTGGCCGTCGGAACTCTGGCGTTGTTGGAGGCTGAAACCCTGGCCGATACTGCGGACGTACTCAGCGCTATGTCGCTGGACGCGCTCCGCGGGACCGATGTGGCCTTTGATGAACGAATTCACGCCGCACGGCCACACGTTGGGCAAATCAAGGTGGCCGCCAATCTGCGCCGCTTGCTCATAGGAAGCCAGATCCGCGAATCACACAGAGATTGCACCCGCGTTCAAGATGCCTATTCTCTTCGCTGTGTCCCCCAGGTCCACGGAGCAGTACGCGACACGCTGGAGTTCTGCCGCAGAACATTTGTCACTGAGATGAACTCGGCTGTGGACAATCCCCTGGTGTTTGTGAATGCCAAAGCGGAAGGCGATATCCTCTCGGGCGGCAATTTTCACGGCGAACCACTGGCGTTTGCTCTGGATTATCTCGCCATCGCTTTGAGTGCATTGGCAGGAATTTCCGAGCGCCGCATCGAACGCCTGGTGAACCCCAGCTTGAGCGAAGGTCTTCCGCCATTTCTGGCTTCCGATGCAGGATTGAACTCCGGGTTCATGATGCCTCAGGTGACAGCCGCCGCCCTGGTCAGCGAAAACAAAGTGCTGGCCCATCCGGCCTCGGTAGACTCCATCACCACCTCCGGCAACAAGGAAGATTATGTCTCGATGGGAATGACGGCGGCCATCAAGCTGAAGAAAATAGTCGCCAACACCACCAACGTTCTGGCCATCGAAGCCTGCGCTGCCGCCCAGGCCATCGATTTTCTTGAGCCGCTCAAGACCAGCAAAACGTTACAACAGGTCCACGGCAATATCCGGCAGGTGAGTCCGAAGCTGGAGCAGGACCGGGTATTGGCGAATGATTTCATCAAGGTGGCAGAGTTGATCCGCTCCGGTGCGCTTACCGTAAAACCGGTTTAACCACTGATTACCAATGAGGCCACTGATCGAACCGGAGAAACCCTACCGCGGATTGCGCGGATGAACGCGGATTCTGAACTCATGACGGCCAATCCGCGTTTTATCCGCGGTAAAAGTTTTTGGTTGATCAGTGTCTTCAGTATTAATCAGCGGTTCATTGAGCTTGCACGCCTGCCAAGCCTAACTCTCCGGCGATCTGTTTCATGGCTTCAATGCAAAATGTGATGTGCTCATCGAGGTCCACGCCCAGGTCGGCGGCGCCGTTCACGATATCGTCGCGACTTACGCTACGGGCGAAAGCTTTGTCCTTCATCTTCTTGCGGATGGACTTGGCGTCCACTTCGGCCAGCGACTTGCTTGGCTTCACCAGCGTGGTGGCGGTGATGAAGCCGGCCAGCTCATCGCAGGCAAATAGAGTTTTTTCCATCGGTGTCTCGCGCTTTACACCGCTGTATTCGGTATGGGAGAGGATGGCCCGGCGAATCTCTTCCGGATATCCGCGTTCTTCCAGGATCTTGTTGCCGACGAAGGGGTGCTCCTGCGGCGTAGGATATTTCTCATAATCAAAATCATGTAGCAAGCCCGTAATTCCCCACTTGTTTTCGTCTTCACCGTGTTTGCGCGCATAGGCTTTCATGCAGGCCTCTACCGCCATCATGTGCTTGCGCAAGCTTTCCGACTGGGTGTATTCACAAAGTAAACTCCACGCAGATTCACGATTTATCATGTTTTTTGTCCTGTTTTCGCCTATTCTTCTCTGGTTTTCTACCTATCTATCCGTTTTTTGCCTGAGATTTACATTGACAACCCTAAAGTGATGCTTGAAACTACCTTCAGTAGTAGGCTCTAGCAGTATGCTTTGGAGCAGCCCGCTCTGGCCACTCCGAAAATTCTAATGGCTACAACACTTGCACCGGTTGATTCCCGGGAAGTAGTACGTTGCGACCATTGTCATCTGGTTCAGTTTCGGACCGCTAACAATCTTTGCAGAAGATGCCGAACCTCGCTCGATGAGGATGAGCCCGAGCCTATCCTGGAAATCCAGGCCCCGGCGCCGGAACCGACGCATGGAAACCACTCTGATTTGCAGGTTGCCGCAGCCATCCGCATGCTCCGGCAAAAATCGGGACTGAGCCAGCGCCAGCTTGCCTTGCGCATGCAGGTACCGCGCACCTACGTCTCAAAAATTGAGAACGAAAAGGCCATGCCGACGCTCTCGTCGCTGCAGCGTTTGGCGACCGCTCTGGAAGTCTCCATGTCCGATTTAGTCAAGGGCTCCAGCCGGACCCTGGAAGACGAGATCGCCGAGCTTATGCAAGACGAGTTTATATCGCAGGTTGTCCCGCATTTAGACAAACTGGACACGATGCAGCGCTCCAGCCTGTTGTCCCAAGTCCGTGACCTTAGCACGCGCCCATGTCGTAGCGCATAGAATTCATGATCTGTGGACCGGAGCCCGGGCTCCGGTTTCGCCCCTTTAGCGAAATAGATTCTTCAAAATGAAGATGGCGTTGGCCGGACGCTCCGCCAGCCGGCGCATCAGGTAGGGATACCACTCCGTGCCGAAGGGAATGTAGACGCGGCAGCGCCAGCCCTCCTTCACCAGCTTTTGCTGGAGATCCCGGCGGACACCGTAGAGCATCTGGAATTCAAAGGCCGTGGAAGGCAGGTGCTCCTGGCGAGCAAATTCAATGGTGGAGCGGATCATGTTTTCGTCGTGGGTGGCGATACCGTGGTAAAGGCCGCTCTTGAGCAGCATTTTCATCAGCTTTACGTAGTTGGCATCCACATCTGATTTTTTTTCAAAGGCAATTTCCGGCGGCTCTTTGTAAGCTCCCTTGCACAGGCGAATGCGGATGCGGTCGGCTACGAGTCGCTCAACGTCTTTTTCACTACGATGAAGGTAGGATTGAATCACGGCCCCCACGCGGCCCTCCAATCCCGAATTGCTGTGGAGCCGGCGAACAAAAGCCAGGGTCTTTTCGGTATAGGCGGAGCCTTCCATATCCACGCGGACAAAGTTTTCGATCGTGGCCGCATGGGCGATCAGGCTGGAAGTAATTTCATAAGCCAGGTTCTCATCCACATCCAATCCCATGTGGGTCAGCTTCAGGCTCACATTGGCATTCAACTTCTGCCGGTGCATCTCCTCCAGGAGTTGATGGTAGAGCTTCGCGCTTTGGCGGGCCTCTTCAACGTTGGTGACGTTTTCGCCGAGGTTGTCGACGCTTACGGCCAAGCCGATCTGGTTCATGGCCTGGGTGGCGCGCAGGGCGTCATCAATCGAAACCCCCGCGACAAAACGCCGGGAAACCCGCCGGCCAATCGCCGTTTTTTCAGCCAGGGAACGTAAGGATTTACTTTGCGAGAGGGCAATGAACAATGCTTTCAGCACAGTTCTCCTGGGTAAACGGATATGAAGGGGCCAATCACAATTAAGACCAAGTTATTTTTGTAACATAAACGGATCGATATGCGTCCGCGTTTCGTAGTGACGAGCGTAAATTTCCTGGAGCACGGGAGCGGCCTGGTAGATTCTGCCCCTCGTTTCTCCCTGCCCGGTCAAAAGACCCTGGTCGACCAGGACCTTCAAATCGCGGCTGGCTACCTGGCGAGAAGAATCGGGTGATCGGGTGATCGCGTGATCGGTGCATCGGGTGATCTGGCTTGGTGCCGGCAGCATGTGCAATTTGGTGGCGTAACACTCGAGCGACGCATTTGGGGGATTCGGTTTTCCGATCACCCGATGTGCCGATCACCCGATTTCTTCAAGGAACTTCTCCACTTCCATGGCTGCGGCGCAGCCGGAGCCGGCGGCGGTGATGGCCTGGCGGTAACGGCGATCCTGCACGTCGCCGCAGGCGAAGACACCGGGGATTTTCGTGAATACGAAATCGTGGGTCTTGAGATATCCATCCTGGTCCATATCGAGCTGCCCAGCAAACATCTTGGCGTTGGGCTCATGGCCGATGCCCAGGAACATGGCGCTGGTGGGGAAATCCCAAATGTGGTTGGTCTTCACGTTGCGCAGCTTGAGGCTCGTGACCTCTTTCTTGCTGACATCCTGCACTTCTTCGACCACTGTGTTGGCGAGGAATTCGATCTTTTCATGCTGGCGGGCGCGGTCAAGCATGATCTTTGAGGCCCGAAAGTGTTCGCGGCGATGAATCAATGTGACCCTGGTGGCAAAGCGTGTGAGGAAGAGCGCCTCTTCCATGGCTGAATCGCCTCCGCCGATCACCGTGATCGGTTTACCCTTGAAGAAAAATCCATCGCAGGTGGCGCAGGATGACACTCCATATCCAACCAGGGCCTTCTCGCTGGGCAGCCCCAGCCAGCGCGCCGAGGCCCCGCTGGCGATGATGAGGGTCTGAGTCAGGACCGTCTGCCGTCCGAAATTGAGCTTGAAGGGGCGGTGCGTCAGATCAGCACTTACCAGGTGTCCGGCCATATACTCAGCGCCAAAGCGGGCGGCCTGCTTGCGCATGTTGTCGATCAGCTCCGGCCCCTGAATGCCATCGGGAAAACCGGGGAAGTTTTCCACCAGCGTAGTGATCGACAACTGTCCTCCGGGCTCATGGCCTTCTATCACCAAAGGCTTAAGATTGGCGCGACCGGCATAGATGGCGGCCGTGAGACCGGAGCAACCGGTGCCAAGGATTACAGTGTCGCGAACGAGGTTTTCCATAGTTCTCCTGGGGATCTACTTATTTAAAGATTCATCCAGCTCAATTTAGTTTCAAAGGGGTTTTTTGGACGCAGTGCGAGGCTTGGCTTTGCCGCCACCACTCAGCCACTCGATATCGGAGCGGAAGGCGCTACGCATGCCCAGAGCCACTCGATAGCGCGACATGATCTCCGCTGCCTGCTTGAAGAGTGGTTCATAGGCGGTCTGATCAACATCTTGGCAACGGGAAAGAGCAACCGCACCCTTGCCCAACCTCTCGATCCTCACGCGGGCTGGCGGAGTGTCGGCGGCCAGCACCGTAACCGGCGAAGCAGCTTCGGTCGAAACCCGGTCTTCCATGGAAATCTCGTGGAAATCTTTGGTGTCGCGCAGGCGCAGCACCAGAATCTCAATGGTGTTTTTCGGGTCGGTGCTCATCGAATACTGCACAGTCAGCCACGGCGACTCGGCAGCAAAATCCCTACGCAGGCGCACGAATTTTGAATCGGTAGCGTCCTGGAGCGAGGTCTTCCCGCGCGATATTTCAAAGTCCTTGGAAAAAGCCGGTTTGTTGGAGATGCGGGACAGGGCTGATTTAAGTACCGCCTGCTCTTCCGGTGAAGGAGTACAGACATTCAGGTAGTTCAGCCTGACCTGTGGCGTGCCTTGCGGCTGCTGCGGACTGGGCTCCTGTTGCTGGCCAGTCGCCGTGACGGCCAGAAAAAACAGAAAAACAATGGCGAATCTCAACACGGTGGGATTGTAGCACCCTCGAGAATCGGGTGATCGGGTGATCGGTAGATCGGGTGATCTGAGACCCTGGCTTTTGATCTTGGGTTTCCTCTGTGTTCCTTCGTGTCCTCTGTGGTAAAGGGTTTTGCTTGCGTCTCTCTGGGATTCCATCAGTTCCTAAGGATAGAATGCTGCTATGGCAAAACTGACTTTAGTTTATGGAATGCGACTTCTGCCGGAAGGAGAGGTCAAGCAAATTGGAGAAGCTCCTATCGAACTTGGCAACGGCCGTACCGCCCACGTCACCATGCATGTAATCGAGGGCAGCAAAGAAGAGATCGAAGCTCAACTGCGACAGAGCGTGGAGGCATTCTTTGATCTGTATCCGGAAATTTAGGGAACGATAGCGACAACGCTTTTCCTGTGCAAGCACTCTCTAATCGCGGTGGCCTTTGCTCCAACTCTGGGCCGTCCCGCCGCAGATGATCGGATTTCCATGAGCATCTCGGATGACGTTTCCGCGACTATCACGCTTTGGCTTTCTTTCCAGATGACGTCGATAACCAATATTTTTCAAAATCCCTAGCAAAGCCGCTGCCACAATCAGGGCAGAGTTCACCAGGAAGTCTACTGACTTCTAACGTTCCAGCCATATTCCCTACCTTTCACATTGCGATGGCTTTCAGTACAGCCGGGAGCCGCTGTGCTCCAGATTCTTTTTACTTCTTGAGATACGAGTCCACCCACTCGCCCACCGTCTTGTACCAAAGCTGGCTGTTTTGGGGCTTCAAGACCCAGTGGCCTTCGTCGGGAAAGTAGAGCATCTTTGATGGCACTTTCAGCCGCTGCAACGTGGTGAAGAGTTGGAAGCCCTCGGAGACATCGAGCCGGTAGTCGAGTTGGCCGTGAACCACCAGGGTGGGCGTCTTGAACTGGGAGACATACTGGTGGGGCGACCATTTCTGGTAGAGCGCGCGGTTGGTCCAGGGTTCGCCCTTGAATTCCCATTCGTTGAACCAGAGTTCTTCAGTGCTGCCATAGGCCGATTCTGCATTGAACATGCCGTCGTGAGACACCAGGCACTTGAAGCGGTTGGTGTGGCCCAGAATCCAGTTGATCATGTAGCCGCCATAGCTGGCGCCCAAGGCACATTCACGGTCTTTATCCACGAACGGATAAGTCTTCTCGACGTAATCCAGGCCCTGCATAAGATCCACAAAAGGCTTGCCGCCCCAATCACCGTTGATGCCATCAATGAAAGCCTGACCATAGCCGGTGGAGCCCCGGGGATTGATCTGGACTACCAGGTAGCCATCGGCAGCCATCAACTGGGCATTCCAGCGGAAAGACCATTCGTCGCCCCACGCACCCTGAGGACCGCCGTGGATCAGGAACTTCATGGGATACTTTTTCTGCGCGTCAAAGACCGGAGGCTTTACCAGAAACCCTTCCACTTTGGCTCCCGCCGCTCCGGTAAACCAGAAGGGCTCAACCGGCTGGGTGGCCACTTGGGCAAGCACAGTATCGTTGAGATGGCTGAGTTGCTCCGCGGCTCTTTTTGCGCGGTCTTGTCCGCTCAGAGAGAACTTATAGACCTCATTGGGAGCCTGAGCCGACATACGGGTAAAGACCAGGGTCGCGCCATCGGGAGACACGATCAGGTCATCATCCGCGCCCCGGACGACCTCATCTACGCTCGAGTTCTGCTCGACATTCACGCGGTAGATTGGGGCCTCTCCTTTATCTTCCGCAGTGAAATAGATGGATTTGGAATCGGGTGTCCACGCCATGGTTCCCACCCAGCGATCAAAGGCCTGGGTGAGATTTCGGATCTGTCCGCTCTTGCGGTCATAGATCACCAGTTGAAAACGATCGCTCTCGTATCCAGGGCGGTTCTGCATGCGCCAAGCCAGATAGCGGCCATCGGGAGAGTAGAGCGGCGTTGAGTCGCTACCGGGACTGGTGCTGAGCTTCTTTGGCGTGCCGCCGGTGATAGGGACAATGAAAATATCGTTGTTGGTGCTGGTGGCCTCTACCTCGTCAATGTTGCTGGTGAAGGCGACCTCCTG
>Ga0070730_10002418_pt1 | contig 16935 bp, 14 predicted proteins | sample Coa_R1_3_FD_66447 | JGI IMG/M metagenome (GOLD analysis project Ga0070730, IMG submission 66447) | Surface soil microbial communities from Centralia Pennsylvania, which are recovering from an underground coalmine fire - Coalmine... | ecosystem: Environmental > Terrestrial > Soil > Unclassified ... | reverse complement strand
TAATCCCAACCTCGGACCCTGCAACGAGGAGCCCGTCGTGGGTCAGTGTGTAACGAAGGGGCCGCAAGCCGTTGCGATCAAGTTTCGCGCCGACGTACTGACCGTCGGAGAACACTAGTGCCGCCGGACCATCCCAAGGTTCGCCGTTCTGGGACAGCGAGGCCAATGCCGCGCGGACGTCACGCGAGAGCTGCGGATCATTCTCGAAGGCCGGGGGAACCATGGACAGCATGGCAGCGTCCGACGAAAAGCCTTCCAGCAATTTCAGCTCGAAAGCATTGTCAAAACTCGCGGAGTCACTGACGTTTTCTTCAAGTAGACGCAGCCACGGGCCGGCCGTGAGCTTGGCGCGAATTTCCCGCTCTTTCGCGCGCAACCATCGCCGATTCGAGACGATCGTGTTAATTTCACCGTTGTGCGCAACGTACCGGAATGGCTGGGCCAGATGCCAGGAGGGTTGCGTGTTGGTCGAATAGCGCTGGTGAAAAACGGCGAACATGGTGGCGAAGGCCGGATCGCGCAAGTCTTCATAAAACTGAGGGAACTGCCAGGGGGTCAGGAGACCTTTGTAAACTACGGTCCGGGAAGAAAGCGAGCAGATGTAGCAGTGGGCCGGCAAAAGTGATTCCGCGCGTTTGCGCAACATCGAGAGCCGCCACTCAAATCGCGCGGTGCCCCGCGCAGGATGAAAGGGCTCGATAAAGAATTGCCAGCCTTCTGGCATGGTTTCCAGCGCCATTCGCCCAAGCGAATTGGTATTGACCGGAACGCGCCGCCAACCGAGCACCCGGAGCCGCTCGACCTCCGCTGCCGCTTCGACCGCAGCGCGCGCATCGGCCGCCGATGCAGTGGGAAAGAAGGCAAAACCGAGCCCGAAAGCCTCTGAGAGCGCAATTCCCAACTCCTCCGCCCGGGTGCGGAAGAAGCTCTGTGGAATCGAGGTAAGCAGGCCCGCGCCGTCACCGCTGGCGCCGTCAGCATCCACGCCGCCGCGGTGCGTCAGCCGCTCCAGGGCGGTCAAAGCGTGCTCAATAATGTCGTGGTGCGGGGCGCCGCCGAGGCGCGCAATAAAACCCGTGCCACAGGCGTCGTGGTCTGGGTGGCCCCAATTGGGGTGCGGGCACATGGTTGTTTATCGGATGCGGAGGGCCTGCTTGTACAACGCAGAATTTGCATTCGATAAATCAACTTTTGTGGTCCGGACGTGACGGGAAATACCGGCTAGAACTTGGTGGCTTCCGAGAAGTGAAAATCTCGTACTTTCATTGCAGGCACTACCATTTCAAAGGCCTCTTCGCCGGTCGCCCGGACGGCGGGCCCCATCAACTCGACGTTGCGCAGCATCTCCAGAATCGACTGGTTAAAGCGGAAATTCCGGACCGCCGACACGACCTGGCCCTTCTCTATCAGGAATAGGCCGTCCCGGGTCATCCCGGTCATAATCTTTTCGTAAGGGTCGACTTCACGGATGTACCACAGCCGGGTGACCAGAAGTCCCCGTCCGGTGGAAGCGATCATTTCCTGCAAGGAGGCTTTGCCACCGGAAAATACGAGATTCATCGGCGCTTCGCCGTATTCATTCGGCAGCACAAACCCGTGGCCGGTGGGCCGCTTCTTCGCAGCTTTTGCCGAGGATCGCGAATACACCAAATTTGTGGGAACGCCGCGATTCACGAGCAATACCCGCTGGCGGGGTATTCCTTCGCCGTCATAGGGTGCGCCGAGTTGAAGAGGGTGGTAGACGTTATCTTCAATGGTTATGTTCTTGCCGAACAACTGCTTTCCCAGGCGGTCGTTGAAACAAGACCGCTGGTCCTGCAGGGCGGTCGCGGCAAAGTCGTAAAACAAAAACCCCACCAAGTCCAAGACCGCAGCCGGCTCCAGAATCACGGTATAGCGCCCTGGCGAAAGTTCCAGAGCGTCCTTCGCACGATGCGCTTTCTCACTGGCTCGCCGGACTAATTGTTGGGTATCAATCTGGCCCACGTTCGCCGCGTTTTCTTTGGCCCAACTGGCTGCCGTGCCTTCCTGGATAGTGACGGAGAACACCGCATGCGTATCGCGATACGTGGCCAATAAACCGCGCGAATTTCCTATGGCGCTTTGCGACTGGGCGCAAGAGAAGATTCCTGCCGCGTTTTGGCCCCGCTTGACCGCCAGATCGCAGGCCCGCCGCACCGCCCGCGCTCGATCTTCCGGCGTCAATGCGGCGGTCTGCTTCGCGTAGCGGTTAACTGTACGGTATTTCTGCATCCCCGGCATTGCCAGCAGGTTGGAATTCTTTGGCTGGCTGCTCGCTAGAGACAACGTGGCCTCGATGGCCGCGCGCAGCGAATCCTCGTCCGTTCGATTGGTGGTGACCCGCGCGGTGCGCTGCTCGATCTGCGTTCGCAGCGAAACGCTGACGGTATGCTCCGCGACGTTTTGGTGAATGGCGTTATTGGCAAAACGCGTTAGCGCACTGATGGTTTCATCAACGTGCACTTCCGTCTCCGCCACGCCAAAAGACTTCGCCAGTCGCAAAACGGTGTCGACAATGCCGCGAAGGTCACGGTCAAATGTTGCGGGACCCCTCGCGACGGCCGCGCTGCTTGATTTGGGCGCTGCGGTCATTGCTTAGAAAATGCCGCCCCGATCCGCACGTTGTGGAACCGCGAGGGCGACGCTCCATGGCCCGTGCCCATGGTTTGCATAGGCTGCCCTTTTCCGCAGTTCGGCGTGCCCCACAAAGTCCAGTGCTCGCGGTTACAAATCGCGTCGCAGGAATTCCAGAACTCGGTGGTGATTCCGCTGTAACTGGGGTTCTTTAGCATTTGCCCGCGCCTTCCGCCTTTGATCTCCCAACCAATCTCTGTTGAAAATTGGAATTGGTAGCGGCGGTCATCGATGGACCAGGAGCGGTTCGTCTCCATCAAGACGCCGTCGTCCGTATCGGCCAGCAAATCCTCGAACGTCCAGGTGCCGGGCTGCAAACTTACATTGGTCATGCGGATAATCGGCAGCCGGTTCCAGCTTTCCGTGCGCATCGTTCCGGAAGAGCGATTGAGCCCGATCAGGTGGGCGGTCTCGCGATTCGAGAGATACCCGCGAAACTGGCCGGACTTGATGATGTCCGTGCACTGGGCCGGCACGCCTTCGTCATCGTAGGCAAACGTCCCAAGTCCCGGACCATGCTCCAGCCGCGCGTCAGCCACCACGTTGACGATATCGGATGCATAGCGAAGATTGTTGAGCTGATCGAGGGTAAGAAAACTGGTGCCCGCAAAATTTGCTTCCTGGCCCAGCACCCGATCCAGTTCAATGGGATGCCCAATGGATTCGTGAATCTGCAGGCCCAACTGGCTGCCGCCCAAAATCAGCGTGCCGCTTTTCTGCGGACATTGCGCGGCCGCGTGCAAAGCCACGGCTTCTTCGGCGATGACCGGCGCGTGCTTCAGCAAATCCAAGGACTCTACCAATTCGTATCCCTGCAAGGCGTGTTGACCGCCAAAACTGTTGGGGTACGAGCGCTTCTGGATTTCATCGCCTTGAAACGATGTGGCCACAAGACCGCATCCGGTTATCACCTTGCGCTGGTGAATGCGCGAGCCAATGCTGGAGGCAAACCAAGAATCAATCTTGCGGAACTGCATGTCGGTCTCGGTTAGCGTGACCCCTTTAACGCGCCGCATTTCGGCATCCGCCGACAGGAGAAGCGCCAATTGCGTCTCCAACGGCAGCTCGAACGGGTCCTTGCGAAACGGGCTCTGCCAGCTGTCCACGTAGGCGTTTTCTGGCGCCATCACCACGTCTTCGCGCTTGGCCCGGGCAGAAGCCTTGGCGATAGACACCGCCTGCGCCGCGCATGCCGCGACACCTTCCCGGGTTAGCCGATCCGTGGACGCAAACCCCCAGGCGCCATCGGCGAGCACGCGAATCCCGAGACCGATGGATTCGGACTGCACCAACGTACCGACTCGTCCATTTTTGGTGGTCAAGTCGCGCTGCCGCAAATGCATCACGCGCACGTCAGAGTAGGAGGCGCGGCGAATTCTTGCTGTGTCCAGCGCCAGTGAGGCTAGATCGTACATGCGGCGGAAAGCGCCTCCATTCTTGCTGGTTGCCACTCTTCGGTGGTGAACTCCATGATGTCATCGAGCACGAATTGCTGTCCATTCCATCGATAGATGAAATGGCGCTCGCCGCCTTCGGCACAGTTCTCACGCATTTCGTCGGAGTAAACTGGAAGCTCTGCACCAGCCGGCCATCTTTTAGCACCAGATTCATGTGAACGCGCAAGCCCGGGTAAAGATTTTGGCGGCGATGAATTGTATCAATCTTCATTGATAATGGCCGCGTGCTACAATTAGATGTTGCCCTCTGCCGCTAAACCCTATGACTAAGGTCGGATTTGTGAGTTTGGGATGCCCGAAGAACCTTGTGGATAGCGAGGTTATGATGGGCATTCTAGCGCGCGAGGGGTACGAGTTGACGCCGCGCGCCGATGAAGCCGAAGTACTGGTGGTGAATACGTGCAGCTTTATCGAACCCGCCCAAAAGGAATCCGTGGATGTTATCCTGGAAATGGCGGAGCACAAGAAATTTGGCGCCGCAAAGAAGTTGATCGTCGCGGGCTGCCTGGTGGAGCGGTTCCGAGAGCAGATTCTGGAGCAAGTGCCGGAAGTGGATGCGGTGGTAGGCACTGGCGAAGTCGAGCGTATCTTGGAAGCGGTGGAAGGCGATTTGCGAGTGCTGCCGGCACAACCGCCGGCTTTTCTGTACCACGACCTGACGCCGCGCATCGTAACCACGCCGCGGCATGCCGCCTACATAAAAATTGCCGAGGGTTGCGACCATCCCTGCACGTTTTGCATCATTCCGCAGCTTCGCGGTAAATTTCGCAGCCGGCGCTTTGAGTCCGTTTTGCGCGAGGCCGAGAATCTGGCGTCGGCCGGGACGCGCGAAATTACGCTGATCGGTCAGGACACCACCTCCTACGGAGAAGATTTAGGACTACGCAACGGCCTGGGGCAACTGCTGGCCAAGCTTGCGCAGGTAGAAGATCTCCTCTGGGTTCGGTTTTTGTACGCTTACCCGAACCGAGTTACTCAAGAATTGCTGGATACGCTGGCGGAACATTCCCGGCTGGCAAAATATATGGATATGCCACTGCAACACGCCAGCCGCAATGTTCTGGCGCGCATGAAACGAGGCTCGCACGGCGACGCCTTTCTGAAGCTACTGGAGCGTATTCGGGCCACCATTCCGGGAGTCTCCCTGCGCACTTCGTTCATTGTGGGCTTTCCGGGAGAAACCGAATCGGATTTCGAGGAGCTGTGCTCCTTTGTGCGCCAAGCAAAGGTGGATTGGATGGGCGTTTTCGAGTATTCCGACGTAGACAACGCCGGCAGCTACGCGCTGGACGAAAAAGTAGACGCGCAAGTCATCGCCGATCGTCGCAATCGCTTGATGGCTATTCAACAGAAAATTTCGCGCCAGAAACGGCGAGCCTTTCAGGGCCGCACTGCGACGGCCCTGATCGAAGGGCCCTCAACGGACAATCCGCTAGTGTGGGAAGCGCGCCTGGAAGGCATGGCGCCAGATATTGACGGCAAGGTTTATCTGACCGACATCGAGTTGCCGAACGGAACAGCAGCCTCCAGCGGGGACGTGGCCCGTCTGGAAATAACTCGTGCCGACGCGTATGACTTGATCGCCCGAGTCCTGGAAATCTTGCCGGGGCCCAGGAAGAGTGGCGCCAGACCGCCGGTATCCTTACCGCGCCCTGAAGCGCTAGCGCGTATACCCACCGGCGCCCCCCTGCGAATCCTCAGCTAAGCTATACTGCTTTGCGCTCAACCTGAAGAAGGCGCAAACACAACACCAAGTAAGGCCATGCGACACCGATGTCCAATTTGCAAAAAGCCGAGCGACTCTGAGGTACATAGCGAATTTCCGTTCTGCAGCGAGCGCTGCAAGCTGCAGGACCTGGGCAACTGGGCCGCAGAAAAATATGTCGTCTCCGAGCCCATTTTCAGCGAAGATGACGACGAGTCAGACGCTTCACCCAAGCCGAATGACACCGAACACTGAGGGCTCCATCACTCCTGCAACGGGGCAAAAGAAGCCGAGATTGGCTTACGCTATCGCTACCGCGCTGGGCACCGGATACCTGCACCCCTCGCCGGGGACCTATGGGTCGCTGGTGGGCGTCGGCACTATTATCCTCTCAGCGATTTTCTTCCTGCATCCGGTTTCCGTGACTGGGTGGTTTTCGCGCCATCCGCTCTCGGAGGCTATGTTTGCTGACCGTCATTTCCTGGTCCCCGGCAGCGACATTCACGATACGGCACTGATCGTACCCATAGTTTGCGCGCTGGTGCTGCTGGTGATTCTCGGCGCCATCGGGGTGTGGAGCAGCGCGCGGGTAGTGGATTTTTCCGGGATAAAAGACCCCCAATATATCGTCATCGATGAAGTTGCCGGCCAACACCTGACGCTGCTGCTTCCCCTGATTCCGATTGCCCTGCCGCACCTGACGGAACATTTCGATTTTTCCGGATACGCGATTTTCTTCGCACTCAGTTTGGTGAATTGGAAGTACCTGCTGCTGGGCTTTATCCTTTTTCGAGTATTCGACATCTGGAAGCCGTATCCCTTGCGCCGGCTGGAAGAACTTCCGCATGGCTGGGGCGTAATGGCCGACGACTGGATGGCGGGCATCTACGCTGCAATTCTGCTGCGCCTCGCGTTACACTTTAATCTGGTATGAAATTCGGCTTCGGCGCTCCGGCAGAAAAGAACGGGTTCCCCCGTATCGACAGAATCGCGCCCGCCGCCGCCATCCCCGGAGGTGAAATTGTAATTTACGGCAGCGGTTTCGCATCGCGCGGTGGGGCACGCCCCATAGTGCATTTCGGGGAGGCCGAGGCCAGCCTGGTGTTGACCACCGATAATCGGTTGATCGCGCGCGTCCCAGACAATGCCAATGGCGGGACCGTGCGTGTGGCCACCGCCCAGAGCGAAAGCCAGCCGCATCCGGTTTCCATCGCCGTGCAGATCGCGGACAATCTGCATCCCGTAGCGAATCCCGCAGTCGACGCCAACGGAAACATTTACGTGACTTTCAGCGGGCCGCGCGGGCAACGCGTTCCGGTTTCACTTTACAAAATCACGTCGAACTACAGCGTCAAGCCGTTCGTTACTTCCCTGATTAATCCCTCAGGACTGGCCGTGGACCGGGCCGGTAACCTGTTCGTTTCTTGCCGTCACGACGGAACTATCCACCGAGTAACGCCGGACGGCCGCTCAGAGCAGTGGGCCGAAGGCATGGGTGTTGCGACCGGGATCGCGTTTGACCAATCCCAAAACCTGTATGTGGGGGATCGCAGCGGCACGATTTTCAAAATCAGCCCAAGCCGCGAGATCTTTGTATTCGCGACGCTGGAACCATCGCTAGCCGCCTATCATCTGGCTTTCCATCCTAGCGGCGATCTCTATGTCACCGGTCCGACCACATCAAGCTATGACCGCGTTTACCGGATTACCCAGGGCGGCGAGGTTTCGGTGTTTTATCGCGGGCTTGGCCGGCCGCAGGGTTTGGCTTTCGATCGCGACGCTAATCTGTATGTCGCGGCGTCACACGGCGGTCACCGCGGCATCGTGCGCCTCACGCCAGAAGGCCATGCGGAAACCGTTCTGAGCGGCTCGGGGCTGGTAGGGATCGCACTGCAACCGTCGGGCCGCGCGATCCTAACCACCGTTAGTGCCCTGTTTACGCTGGACTGGGATGTGCGGGGCTGGCCCCTGGTCGGATAATAATGAAAGCGGAGATCATCGCGGTTGGTTCGGAACTGCTTACGCCGGATCGCCTGGATACCAACTCCCTCTTTCTCACCGAAGAGTTGAACACCATTGGCATTGAAGTGGTCAGGAAGACGGTTGTCGGCGACAATCGTGAACTCCTTGCGGAAGCCTTTCGCGATGCACTGAATCGCGTGCCATTGATTATCTCCAGCGGCGGACTCGGACCTACCGAAGATGACCTCACACGGGAGACGGTTGCGGATCTGCTGAGCCGTAAACTGCGCCGAAATGATGCAATCCTGCGTTATATCGAAGGACGGTTTCGCAGGCTGGGCCGGGAAATGCCCGAAGTAAATGCGCGCCAAGCCATGGTTCCGGAAGGCGCCGAAATTCTGGAAAATTCGCGCGGCACTGCGCCCGGATTGTGGCTGGAAGACTCCGGCCGGGCCGTCGTACTGCTTCCGGGCCCGCCTCGTGAGCTGAAGCCTCTTTTTCGCGAACAAGTGCTGCCACGCCTGGAGCGGCGGGCTTCCGGAGTACGTCTGCACAGCCGCGAACTGCGCGTTACCGGCCTGGGCGAATCGCATGTGGAGCAGCGCATCCTGCCCATTTACAAACGCTTCCCGGAAGTGCAAACCACCATTCTCGCGGCACCCGGTGAAACGCAAATCCATCTGCGTTTTTGGACCGAGGACGCGGCGCACGCCAAAAAGACCCTGGATGAAATTGTACGGGGCTTCGAGATTGCGCTTGCCGATCGCATATTTAGTCAGGATGGCCGCGCTTTGGATGAAGTTGTCGCCGAACAGTTGACGCTCAACAGCGCCACCATCGCTGCCGCCGAAAGTTGCACCGGAGGATTGCTGGCGCAGCGGCTCACCAGCGTTTCCGGGAGCTCATCCTATTTTCTCGGCGGCGTGGTGTGTTACAGCAATGAATTGAAGACCGCGTGGGCCGATGTACCGGCGGAATTGATCGCCGCGAAGGGCGCCGTGAGCCCGGAGGTCGCCGTGGCGCTCGCCGAGGGTATTCGCCGGCGGGTCGGAAGCACTCTCGGCCTTGGCATCACGGGTATTGCGGGGCCGGGCGGCGGCTCCGACGAAAAACCCGTTGGCACGGTGCACGTGGCGATGTCCCACGCTGCCGGAATTAAGGAGCGCGCCGCGCGCTTTCCCGGCGACCGCGAATCCATCCGCTGGCAGGCCTCGCAACTGGCACTGGATCTGGTTCGCGTACATTTTCTCTACAATAACCAGCCCGCCGCAAAACCTTCCGCCAAAAGGGGCTGAGTTGTGCGCCTCTTCGTCGCGCTGGAGATTTCCGCGGCCGTGCGAGACAATCTCGCGGCCCTGCTCGCTGCGGTACGCGCGGCAGATGCGGCGCCCTCAGGGCGTAGGGCACGATGGGTGCGCCCGGAGAGTCTTCACGTGACGCTCAAATTTATCGGTAGCGTGGATGCTCGCAAGTTGGACGAAATCTCCAGCGCGCTCAGCGAAATTTGCTGCGATGAGGCTGTTGAGCTGCGTTTTCGTGGAGTAGGATTCTTTCCCGACCACGAGCGCCCGCGGGTTTTCTGGGGCGGCATCGAAGGCTCGCCGAATCTGCCACGGTTAGTTACTGCAATCGATGCGCAGCTTGCAAAAATTGGAACCCCACGCGAAACCCGCGAATTCGCTCCGCATCTCACGCTCGCCCGCTTTGACCCACCGGGAGCATCCGACAAGATTCGTGCCACGGCGCGGGAAATGGCAGGACAAGAGTTTGGCATCCTGCGCACAGGCAAATTTCATTTGTTTGAGAGCAAAACCCTGCCGACCGGTGCCCAATACACGCGACTGGCACCCTTTGCCTTCGCCAAGACCGAGGTTTAAGCGCGCATGGCTAACATTTCGCCGCTGCTCTTATGGATTCCCGTCGCCGGATACTTGCTGGGCTCCATCCCTTTCGGTTTGCTGTTTACTCGCATTTTCGGGGGCGGCGATGTCCGCAAGGCCGGCAGCGGCAATATCGGCGCCACCAATGTCGCTCGCGTTGCCGGTCCTCTGCCGGGAATACTGACGCTGCTCTGCGACGCCGCCAAGGGCGCGGTGGCCGTCTGGATCGCCGCCCGGGTCACCAATGAAAGTGCCGCCTGGATGATGACGGCCGCACTGGCCGCACTCCTCGGCCACTGTTTCCCAATTTGGTTGAAGTTCCACGGAGGCAAAGGAGTGGCCACCGCCGCGGGTGCTTTCTTCGTGCTTTCGCCGTCCGCGCTACTTGGCTCCGTGATTCTTTTCCTGCTCCTTGTTTTCTTCTGGCGTTATGTTTCCCTGGCGTCTATTGCTGCCGCTGCGGCCATGCCCTTGCTGATCTATCTCCTGTGGGCGCCACATCATGCGCCGCCCCTATTGATAACCTTTGGTGCGCTGGCCGCCGCCGGGATCATCATCTACAAGCATGACGCTAACATCCAGAGATTGGTGCGGGGCGAAGAACCTAAGTTTTCCTTCGGCAACAAAAGGAACCCGGCGTGAGCAGGATCGTTGTTCTCGGTGGAGGCAGCTGGGGCACCGCTCTGGCCATTGTGCTTTCACGGGCGCGTCGCAAACACGATGTGTCGTTGTGGGTCCATGACCCGGCGCTCGCAGAGTCCGTCGCACGCCATCGCGAGAATCACAGATATCTGCCTGGACATCGCTTACCGGCGGAAGTCCATATCCATTCCGACATTCTGAAAGCGTCTACGGACGCCAAGATTTTTCTCGGGGCTATACCCACCTTGTATGCGCGTGCAGCATACTCCGCACTGGCAACGAATTTTTCGCCGCGCTCCATATTTGTAAGCGCCGCCAAGGGTCTCGAACCAGTCACCCGCAAACGAATGAGTCAGGTGGTCTCGGACGTTTTCCCGCCCGGGTCCGCTCCGCGCTTCGCGGTGCTTTCCGGCCCTTCGTTTGCCGCGGAAGCCGCCGCAGGACAACCCACCGCCGTTGTTTTGGCGTCCGGCGATGCCGGTCTCCTTTCTGACTTACAAGAGGAGTTTGCCGCCCCGAACTTCCGGGTATACACCAACCAGGACGTGCTGGGCGTGGAATTGGCCGGGGCCATGAAAAATGTAATCGCCATCGCAGCCGGAGTCTGTCAAGGACTGGGGTTGGGCTACAATCCGCAGGCGGCCTTGATTACGCGTGGTCTGGCCGAAATGTCCCGTTTGGCCGCCGCATTGGGCGCCCAGCCTGAAACGCTGACCGGCCTGGCCGGCTTGGGAGATCTGGTGCTTACCTGTACGGGCGCGCTTAGCCGCAATCGCCAGGTTGGCGTGGAACTAGGCAAAGGTCGCACTCTCAAGGAGATACTGGGCGGTATGCGCATGGTTGCCGAGGGTGTGGGCACTACCGCCGCGCTCCTCTCCTTGGCACGGGAAGCCAAGGTCGAGCTCCCCATCAGTGAGCAGGTCGCCGAAATCCTCCATCACGGCAAACCTCCGGGCGAAGCCATCCGCGACATAATGGACCGTCCCCAGCGGCGGGAATGACGACCTAGCGCCTTCCGGCGCGTAGTACCAAGGTTCCAGTTGCAAGTCGGCGACGCCAGCCTCCGCAAATCCCCGGTCTTCCGCCGGAAATCGTTAAACTTGGTAGCAAGCCGATGTCTGTCAAACTGCCCATACTCGTCAACTTCAAAGCCCCCTGGGAACGCATGCGCACTGGGCGTGTGCGGATTCTTTGGTTGGTGCTGGGAGCGTTGCTGCTGGTCAGCGCGTTACCCATCGGCTTGTACCACCGCCAGGTCCTGCAGCTTAGTCAAGATAAGCTGCTAGATACCGAGCGCGTTCAGCAGACGGACCTCACCCGTTCCCTGACCCAGGAAATTCAGTTCTTTGAAGGCAACATGACGCAGCAGCTCATCAATGAGCGCCAGATCCTGGCACTGATGAATGTTAGCGACAACGTAGAGGATCCGGTCTCGGAACCGAAAGTCACCCGGGTACTGGAAAGCTTTGCGGACAGCAACAATACGTTCCTGTACTTGACCGCTGTCGGCAAGTCCCGCAAAGGTATTGTGGCCTCGCAAGGAAATTATCGCGCGGACCAGGACCCCTTCGTAGCCAAGGCGCTTCAGCGCGCCTTTGTGTGGTGCATGCAGCAGTCTGGAGAATTTCGCTCCGACCCGCTGGCCCTGGAGCCTGATGATCGACCAGCTTTTGTGGTAGCGGTGCCGCTGAAAGATATCAACCAGAATTTTACGGGAATGCTGGCCGCCGTGGTGTCGCTGGATCCGGTCCTGCACCGCCTACAGGACGCCAGCGTGCGCGGGCGTACCGTATTCGTGGTCGACCATTTCGGCCACATCGTGGCCCACCCAGACACCAAAAACTTCGTCCCCGGTACGGATCTCACCGGCAACTCCGACCTGGTTAAGCAGATCCGCACCTTGCCGCAAGAACTGCGCAGCACGGAAACAGTTCGCTTTACCCAGCAAATCAAGGGGCGCACGGTGGAGATGGTAGGCACGTTCAGTACCTTGCCGGAGCTGAATTGGGCGGTCGTGGCGCAGCGCAGCCTTGAACAGGCGCGCGGTGACGCAGGCGTTACTGAATTAAACCGGCAGGCGCTTGCTTTCGTGAGCATCGTTGTGCTGGCCGCCGTGCTGCTCGGGTATTTCTTCGCCGTGGGTATTAGTGGACCCATTCGCGGCCTGGCCGCTTCCACCCGCGCCATCAGCCGCGGCGAATTCCATCAGCGCTCGCCGGTGCGTGGCGCCTCCGAAATCAGCGAGCTGGCCGAAAATTTCAACAAGATGGCCGACGATATCGAAGAATACATCGAGCGGCTCAAGGAATCGGCGGAAGAGAATCGCGAGCTGTTCGTCGGCTCCATCCGTATGCTCGCGGCGGCCATCGACGAAAAGGATCCTTATACCCGCGGTCACTCCGGGCGCGTAGCGAAATATTCCACGTTGATAGGGCGCGAACTTGGACTGACCCCGGAAGATCTGGACACTTTACGTATCTCCGCGCTGCTGCACGACGTCGGCAAGATCGGGGTCGAGGACCGGGTGTTGAAGAAGCCCGGTGCGCTGACCCCCGAAGAGTTTGATTTGATGAAGCAGCACACCGTGAAAGGCGCGAACATCATGCGCCCGGTCTCGCAGCTCAAAAACATGCTGCCCGGTATCGAACTGCACCACGAGCACATGGACGGCCGCGGTTATCCCTATGGCTTGCAGGGGCCGCAGATTCCGATGATGGCACGGATTATTGGCGTAGCCGATACGCTGGACGCCATGACCACGAATCGTCCTTATCAATCCGCGATGGACCTCGATTACGCCCTTAGCAAGATTAAAGCACTCGCCGGCAGCAAATTTGACGCCGTCGTGGTCACCGCGCTCGACGCTGCAGTCAACGCGGGCAGGCTCCGCCTCAGCGCTGTCGAAGTCCAAGTCTGACCCACAAAAGTCTTTCGAGAAATCCGGGTAACATCTCCCAACACCGCGATGTTCAAGAAAGACTGGAAAAGGCCACGCCGGATCGCTCACTCCCAGGTGCATGCTGCTCTTCTGTTACACTTTTGTTTGGCGCTTTCGCCTGAGCACCTGGAAAATGATTTCCCTTTTTGGCAAACCGGAACCGACCCTGGCAGAACGCCTGAAGGCCAGCGTCAGCAAGACCAAGGCGGCGCTGTCGGAAACCGTCGACACGATCTTTCTCGGCGAGAAAAAAGTCGATCCGGCGCTTCTCAAGCAACTGGAAACCGCGCTAATCTCCGCTGATCTCGGCGTAGGCACCACCCGCGAAATCCTGGACGCGGTGCGTGAGAAGTTGGATCGCAACGCGCTGTCCGACTCTTCGCAACTTAAGGCGGAGATCAAGTCGCACATCGTTCGCATCCTCAATGCCGCAGCCGATTCGAAGCCTGCGCAACTCGTTGCGGTGCCTGGATCCTCCAACGGAAAAGGCCCGCGCGTCATCTTCATCGTCGGTGTCAACGGCGCGGGCAAGACTACCAGCATCGGCAAACTGGCCAATCGCCTGCGCAAGGAAGGCTCCAGCGTGATTCTCTGCGCCGCAGATACGTTTCGCGCTGCCGCCGTGGAGCAGCTCGAAATTTGGGCGCAGCGCAACGGCATTGAGGTCATCAAGCAGAAATCCGGCTCTGATCCTGCCGCTGTCGTTTACGACGCGGTCGCCGCGGCCAAAGCCCGTTCTTCCGACGCGGTAATCGTTGATACCGCCGGCCGCTTGCACACCAAATCCAATCTGATGGCCGAGCTGGAAAAAATGAAACGCACGGCGGCCAAAGTGATTCCCGGCGCTCCTCACGACGTGCTGCTCGTGCTTGACGCGACCACCGGGCAGAACGGCCTCGCGCAGGCCCGGGAATTTACCTCCACCGTCGGCGTCACCGGAATCATCCTCACCAAGCTGGATGGAACGGCCAAGGGCGGCATCGTCGTAGCCATTTCGCGCGAGCTGGCCCTGCCGATTCGCTTCGTCGGCACCGGCGAGCAGATCAACGACCTCGTGCCTTTCGACGCCGACACCTACGTCAATTCGCTGTTCGACTGATTCGTGGACGCACACGACATCCGTTTCATGGAGCACGCACTAGCCTTGGCGCGCAAAGGCATCGGCCTGGCCAGCCCAAATCCGCAGGTTGGCTGCGTGATTGTGCGCGACGGTCAAATCGTTGGCGAAGGCTTTCACCAGTTCGAGTGGCGCGATCACGCGGAGATCGTTGCGCTCAAATCCGCCGGAGAAAAGGCTCGCGGCGCAACATTGTACGTAAATCTTGAGCCTTGCAATCACACCGGCCGCACCGGCCCATGCACCGAAGCCATCATTGCCGCTGGCGTTCAGCGCGTTGTCGCCGCGATGCAAGATCCGAATCCCGCGACTTCCGGTCGCGGATTCGCGCGCCTCCGTGCCGCTAACATCGAGGCAGTGAACGGCGTGTTGGAAGATGATGCGCGCCGCCTAAATGAGGCTTTCGCGTGCTGGATTCGATCCAGGAGGCCGTTCATCACACTGAAATCGGCGCTGACTCTCGACGGCCAGCTAGCGCTTTCGAATTCGCCGCGACGGAAAGCCAGAATCTGGATTAGCTCCGACGAATCACGCGCGGAAGTGCAACGGATGCGCCACGCTTCGGGCGCGCTGCTCACTGGAATCGGCACTATTCTCGCGGACAATCCGTTCCTCACCGATCGGAGCGGCTTGCCACGGCGGAAGCGTCTGCTCCGAGTAATCCTGGACACCCGGATGCGCTTACCCCTGAAATCGCGCATAGTGCAAACCGCCGAGGATGATCTACTGGTCTTCACCGCCGCCAGCATAAATTCCCCAAGGGTACGGCGCATGCAAGACAAAGGCGTCGAAGTTATTCGCGTTCGTGCAAGCTGCGGTCGACTTGATCTGTCATCGGTGTTGGCCGAACTTGGCAAACGCGAAGTGCTCGGCGTCCTGCTCGAATGCGGCCCAACATTGAATGGCGCCGCGCTTTCCGCGGGCGTGGTTCACAAGCTGGTGCTTTTCTACGCTCTCAAATTTGCAGGCGATGCCGACGTCCCGTTCGCAGACTTTTCCGGTCAACTCCCTCCGCCTTTGCCGAACCTCCGCGTTGCGCATTTCGGTCCGGATCTCGCGGTCGAAGCCTATCTCCAAGATGTATACGGGAAATGACGCAACGGCATTTCTGACTGTCCGTCCTTGAACTACCGCGCCCCCTCGCAGGATGCTATTCTCAACACAATGTTTACTGGAATCATCGAACACTTGGGCACTATCGAGTCTTTCGTGCAGGATATCGACCGCGGCGATATCACTATTCATGCGCCCACGCTCGCGTCCAAACTCGTCGTTGGTAACAGCATCGCCGTCAACGGTTGCTGCCTCACTATCGTTTCCGCAAACAAGAGCCGCTTCTCCGCGAATCTCTCTGGCGAAACCATTACTAAAACCACTTTTGGCGTCAGCTTGGGACCGCTGAAGAAAGGCGCGCTTGTAAATTTGGAGCAGCCGCTGACCGGTGGCAAGGAATTCGGCGGCCACTTCGTGCTCGGCCACATAGACACAACCGGAGAAGTGGCGCACCTCCGGAAAGAAGGAGAAAGCTGGTGGTTCGGAGTACGAGTGCCCAAAGGATTCGCGCCCTACATTGTGCCGAAAGGTTCTATCACCATCGATGGCGTCAGTCTCACCGTAGCACGCTGGCACGACGGCCTAGTTGACATCGCGGTGATCCCTTACACCTACCAGCACACCAACATTCGCGAGCTAAAGCCAAGCCATGCCGTCAACCTCGAGGGCGATATTCTCGGCAAATACGTGGAGCGATATCTCGCGGCCAGGGGCTCAGAAATGAGTAGGAAGATTTCGCTGGCTGAGCTAACCGAACAAGGATTCTAGTTGGCGTTTGCAGGGGCTCGCCCAAAAGTGCGGCGCCTCTAGCCGTCAGTCAGGCGCGCTTCCTTTTCCTTGGCTCGCAGACCCCGATAGTAGAGCGTCAGGCCCAGGGCCATTGCGCCGAGGGTCGAACCCACTACCTTAATCAAGAACAATCCGCGATTCGCCGAATCACCCGGTGGCAGCACCGAAACGATAATGGAGAGCAAGGTGACCGCGAAGGCGATGCCGCTGGCAATCCACACACCAGGCTTTCCGCCCGGAATCAGCACGGCATGCGGATTTTCCCACCGGTCCTTGCGCCCCGCCAGCTTGATCGCCGCTGCGTACATGTAAAGGAACGGAATGAAGTAGAGGATGATGGCAACATCCACGAGGCCTTGATACGCACCGCGCGTCGTTTCGCTGATCTGGCTTAGCAGGAGAATCGCTCCAGAAACAACTGCTTGTACCATGATCGAAACATACGGAGTTTTCCATCGCGAGTGAATCTTGCCAAATGCTTTCGGCAGGTAACGGTCGATGCCAACCACAAACGGCACACGCGCAATTCCTGCCACCGTGCTGCCCACACCTCCCGCATTTCCGACCGTCACCAGGATCGCCGCCAGAATTCCTACGAAGCCAATCTTCAGCACTATCGCCCCCGCCGTAATCGCGTGAAACACCCCGGACGTCGGAGAAACATCCGGCGCCGGCACCAACGCCAACACCGCGACCGTGCCGGCGATGTACATCAGCGCGATCAGCCCGCCGGCAGC
>Ga0070730_10002417_pt1 | contig 16939 bp, 17 predicted proteins | sample Coa_R1_3_FD_66447 | JGI IMG/M metagenome (GOLD analysis project Ga0070730, IMG submission 66447) | Surface soil microbial communities from Centralia Pennsylvania, which are recovering from an underground coalmine fire - Coalmine... | ecosystem: Environmental > Terrestrial > Soil > Unclassified ... | reverse complement strand
TCAGCGCCGCGCCAGTGGGCCAACTGCACAGCAAAGGCCCCGACGCCGCCCGCCGCCGCGTGGATCAGCACGCTTTGGTGCGGCGCCAGATGCGCGTGATCGAAGAGCGCCTGCCAGGCAGTCAGCGCTGAAAGAGGCACAGCAGCGGCTTGTAAGAAATCGAGCGAGCGCGGTTTAGGGGCGAGTTCGCCGGGCAGCGCGATGGCGTACTCTGCCTCGGCGCCGTCGCGTGAGAAGTCAATGAGTCCATAGACTTCCTCGCCGACGCTCACACCCGTGACGCCGGGGCCGATCTCTGCGACGACGCCCGCGAACTCGTGGCCGGGAATGGGCCGGTGGCGCTCGGCCCCCGAAGCGGTCTGCCAGGTCGCCGACCAACTCAATTCCATCGGTGTGATGCTCGCGGCAGAGACACGGACCAACACCTCGTCGGCGCTGGGCACTGGCACTGGCGCGTCTTCGTAGACCATCTGGTCTGGGCCACCGCGAGCGTGCAGACGGATGGCTTTCATTGTGTCCATAGCGTGTTCCTTCCTTCTTCCTATTCAGCGCTTAGACTCTTCAACTTTCGTGCCAGGCGCATAGCCCGTATTGCCAGAAAGCCTCCCCGATGGGATCGAGCGCGCGCGCGCGCGCCTGCCTGTAGCGTCAGCCTCCGCGCTGGCACGTCGGCGCGCGCTCAGGGCAGCGTCTTCAGCGCGGCGCGCAGCAGCCGCAAGCCGCGCTCCGGGTCGCGCCGACAGGCGCGGCGCTGCGCCTCTCGATAGAACTGGCCGATGCGCAGGAACACCCCGCGCAGCGCCGCCTGCTGCCGCTCGTTCGTCGCGCCCTGCGGCCACCACTGCCAGACGAGCAGGCGCACCGCGCGCTCAACTTCCAGGGCCATATTCCAGCCGATCTCCACCAGACGCATCTCGCGGGGAAGCGAGCGCGGACAGCCCTCGCTGGCGCGCTCGCCCCAGAACGGCTCGGAGTCGCGCCACAAGAGCGGTGGGCTGTCCAGATACTCCTGCCAGGCGCACGCCCGGTCTTTGATCGCCTGGATCAGTTCCTCGCGGACTTCTTGAGGCAGGAGGGCTTCCGGGGCGGGCGGCCAGGGAGCGCGGGCAGGTCGCCGGGCATGTGAAGCTGCCAACGAGCGCGCACACGAAGCGGCGGTAGAGCGGGTAGAGCGGGCAGAGTGGGCAGATGAGGAAGCAGAGTGAGCAGCACGCGCAGCAATGGGAGACATGGAAGAAACCCCTTTCAACAGGTTGAGAAAGGGCACAGCGACCATCCACCCGGAATCCCCGATGCGCGGGCCGCAGAGAGCAGCACAGCCCTGCTCCCTGCGGACATCCGGCGCTTCAACCCATCCAGAAGTTGGTCGCTGAGAGGTCTTCCACCAGGCCAATGGGATAGAATGTCTCCCAGCCCCGTCTCTGGGATACCAGGGATGGGGTGAATGGCTCGCCGGTGTGGACACACCGGCGAGGCCGTGCCGTTGCCAGATCAGACGCTTCAAAACGGCAAAGAAGCGCTGCCAGAAGTATACCCGGTTGCTGGGGGCTTTGTCAAGAGGCGCTGGCTGGATCCGAGCGGCGCCGCCGTGCAGGTTCCCTCCTGGGTCAGAACCGTCAGCGGCAGCAACGGCACAAAAATCGATGCCACCGGGGGATTCTATAATGGCCTCTGGCTGCACCTGCCCATCTCTGTGCCCGCCAATTATAATCCGGCGGCTGGCAGTGATTGGTGGCAGATCGAATACAAGACCAATGGCACGCCCAACGATACGATCACTATCAGTATCTCGCGCAATGGCAGCCCCGTCCATCTGGTCGCTGAAGTGATAGGCTGAGCCAGAAAGGGTCGCGCGCACGTGGCGACGCAACCAGGACTTCATCAACCGTTTTGAAAAGTCCTTGTGACTGGCGCAAGCCGCCCAGCGTCTTCCTGTAGAGAGGTCGAGCAGGTCATCGTTCACCTATTCCTCTAAAGGATGCTGGCCGATGGCGTCAGCAGTAGGGGAGGAAGGGATGACAGAAAACGAGCGAGAAAGCGCTCCAGCCGAGGACGCCGCGCCAGAGCCGGAAGGGGGAACGCCAGGTTCTGAAATTGGCGATGCGCCGCCAGAGTCGGCGGCGCAACCAGCGTCGGCAGGTGGCGCTGCTCTACCAGCGTCGGCGGCGCAACCAGCGTCGGCAAGCGACTATGCCCCGCCGAAGAAGGTCCGGCGCAAGCGCCAGCATGGCAAATGGACGGCGCGTGGCATCCTGGCGCTGCTCTTTGCGTTGGGGTTCTTTCTCTCCGTCGTGCCAGCGGGGCGGGCAGTCGTGCGCGGAGCGATCCTGCTCCCCGCGCTGCTCAGCGCCTCCGAGCCAGCGCCGCTGCTGCTGGCGGGCGAACCGATCAGTCACATCCAGAAAACAATTACCGCGCAGACCGGCCAGGTCTTTCTAGACATCTACGCGCCCACCAGCGCGCCGCCGCCCATCCCTGGGGTGCGCGAGGCGGTCGTGATGATTCCCGGCGTCGGCGATAACCGCACCGACCCGCAGCTTATCAACCTCTCAGAATCTCTGGCGCGCGCGGGGATTGTCGTCGTCAATATGACCGACCCGACCTTGATAGACTTCAACCTGGCGCCAGCGGATGAAGATGCAGTCGTCCAGGCGTTCAACTTTGCCGGGCGCCTCTCCGGCGTGGACCCCCGGCGCGTGGGCATCGTCGGCTTCAGCGGCGGCAGCGTGCTGGCCTGCCTGGCCGCTGCCGACCCGCGCATCCGCGAGCAGGTCGCTTTTATCGCCCTCTTTGGCACGCTCTTCAACGCCACCGAGGTGATGCGCGATTTTGGCCGCCGCTACGTCGTGGCCGATGGCGAGCAGGTTCCCTTCCATCCCTACGCGGACCCCATCGTCGTCATGGCGAATCTGGTCGCCCAGACACTGCCGCCCGATCAAGCCCAACTGCTCGTTGATGGCCTCATGCCCGGCGGCGCTGGTCTAGCTGACCCCGACGACGAACTCACCGCGCCTGGCGCTGCCGCTGCCTATCACCTGATTGCCGGTGACGAACCCAACAATGTTGAGCAGAACATTGTCGCGCTCTCGCCAGCCGTCAAGCAACTACTCAACGCGCTCTCGCCCAGCACCGTGCTGAGCGAGATTCACTGCCCGGTCTACCTGCTCCACGACCACAACGACCCCTCTATCCCCTTCACCGAATCGCGGGCCTTCGACGCCGCGCTGACGCGCCTGGGGCATCCGCACGAGTACGCCGAGCTTGGCATCTTCCACCATACGGAAGTCACCACCGGCTTTGGCCTCGGCCCGCTGCTGAGCGATGGCAGCAAGCTCTATCGTATTCTGACTGGCGTTCTGCTCGCCAGCGCGTGAGAGGAAGGGAGAGATGCTGATGCTGCTGTTCTCGTTGATCTGGCTTGGGCTGGGCCTCCTCGTTGGCGCGCTGGCGCTGGCGGCGCGGCTGCGCCCCGCGTCGTGGGGCCGCCGGGGCTGGCTGATCGTGCTGGGCGTCGGCGCGGGCGCGGCGCTGCTCGGCGGATGGCTCGGCTCCTGGCTCTTCAGCAAGCTCTTTGGGACACCCACCGCGCTCTGGGTCGCCATCCTCGCCGTCTTTCTGGCCTGGCTGGCGCCCCGCCTCCGCGCCCATCCAAAAGTCCAATTTCGGCAAAAATGACGCCCCAACCTTTGATCTGGGGGCGAGAGGCGCTATCAGGCGCCGGCGATCTCGACCTCGGCCTCAATTTCGACGGGGATGCCCAGGGGCAGCGCGGCCACACCGATGGCGGAGCGCGCGTGCGCTCCGGCGTCTGGCCCGTAGAGGTCCAGGATCAGGTCGGAGAAGCCATTGATGACCGTCGGGGTCTGGGTGAAGCCGGGGGCGACGTTGACCATGCCGAAGACGCGCAGCCAGGCGACCACGCGGTCCAGGTCGCCGAGTTCGCGCTTGAGGGCGCCGAGGAGCGCCAGGCCCGTGAGCTTTGCCGCCTGATACGCCTGCTGCTGCGTGACTTCCGCGCCGACCTTGCCCAGCGGCTCGGCAAACGAGCCATCGGGATTCAAGGGGCCAGCGCCGGAGATATAGGCGCGATTGCCGCGCACGCGCACGGGCGCAAAGGGCAGCCGCATGCCCGGCGGGGGCTTCATGGGTTCTGGAAGGACCAGACCCAGAGCCTGTAATCTGGCTTCAATCTGCATCCTGTTTCCTCGTTTCATGGTGTTCTCTCTGCTACACAGACAACACAAGTCTATCACGTTTTACCTGGGCGCTCAATGGCCGCTGGATGTGTCGGCGCCCAAGCAGTCGCTATCCGTACACCGCCTTGAGGACTGAACACGCGCGCAGAGTCACCCATTTGCTCAGTTGGCCCTGCTTGTCAATATCCACCCAGGTTTTGCCATTGGAGGCAGCCTGATTCCTCCAGCGTCCTGACGGTTCTTGTTGGCTGATGAGCCACTCGACTGCGCCCGCGAGACGCGCATCTTGCGCAAAGCCCAACTCACACAGGACCGTGAGATTCTGGAGGATGTCGGTGACATAGCCTAAGGGGAAGCCCAGCTTGAACCAGGATGGGCTGGGCTGCCCATTGCCCCAGCCAGCCGGGTATGCGGCGGTGGCCGGGTCACAACTGAAGAGGAACGCTTCTCCCTGCTGGATGGCGCGTTCGACGTGTGGCGCTCGCCGCTGTGGAGGGATGCGTGCCAGCGCCAGCAGTCCTTTGATGGCTCCCCAGGCGCAGGGGAGGTGTTCGTTCGACACGCAGCAGAATCCCGGCCCACTGGTTCCCGAACGGGAATAGCGGCTGAAGCCTTCGCCGGTGATCGAGCGGGCTTGCCAGTCAATCGCCCGCTGCACGCGCTCATCCTCCAGCCAGCCAAAACCGATCAGCGCCCGCAGCAGATTGCCATTGAGACAATGGATCACAAGAGAGGGGGGTGGGGGAGCTTCTTCCCGGCTCCCCCCCTCCCAGGAGGCAAATCCCCCCGTCCTGGCCTGGCTGTGGGACAACACATAGTCACATGCCGCTTGCACGCGGACATCTCTGCCATCGGCGCCAAGCTGATCGAGAAAGATGAGCTGCCAGACCGTTCCCCGGTACTTGGGAGTATAGCCTGGGCCGGGTTTGACCCAGAACCCCTCTGTCTGCTCGGCGGCGAGGATGGAGGCAATGGGGTCGGTGTGCATGGCGGCGGCGCGCGCCTGCTGCACCGCTGGCGCATCCGCTGGCTGATCGAGGAGCTGGCGCAAGGCCAGATGGCGAACCGCAGGGGTCTCTTCTGCCAGCAACCAGGGCAACGGATCCCCTTTGAGCATGCGGAGCCAGGGAGTCATGTCTCTGCTTTCCTTTCTCGTCTCCTGATTCACGTTCTCTCTGCTACCACCATCAGAGGTGACGGAGGACGAGTTCTTGGAGGTGTTCTTGACAATGCTCAATGACATCTCTCGTTCGTTCATACGCATATTTATCTGGTTGAAAGAACGTGTCGTCCAATTTCCTCAGCATCTCAATATCACGCTGGTAGACCTGGCGCAACAGGCCACACACCGTAGAGAGCGGTTGATCGCCAATCATCGTGACAATCGTGGCGTTGATCGCATCATTCATCACCGCTTGCTGTGTTTCGTCGGCAAACTCCAAAGGTGGCATCCCAGCAACAACGTGGGGAATACGCACCGTTGCCATGACTTCCCAGCCTGCCAGATGGGCGACGATCTCACGTGGTCCCCATGTCTCTCCCTGGCGGGTAACGCCGCGCTGTGCGGCTTCAGTCGCAGCCGCTATGAGTTGCTCAAATGCCTCTGCTACCTCCTGGAGAAGTTGTTCTTTTGACATGGTATCCTCCTCTGTTTGCATCTATTCAGATTGACCCGCGTTTCTGGCTTAAAGTCGCCATCTGTGCGCCAGATGGCGCGCGTGTTCCTGGCTCAGCCCGCAAAGAAAAGCGGGATTGGGTGTTCTAGAGCCGAGTCGTTCCTCCAACAAGAGGATGAAGTTCTTCCAGTATACAGGCTTATGCGGTCAGAATCAGCCCTGATTACAGCATTGCTTCTCTACGGCGCCTGAAAATTATCGGCCAATCTTCGAGGAAAAGAGCTTCCAGAACAGATTGTCGGCGTAGGTTTTTTTTGCTGAAATCGGTATGGAACTTGCAGGTAGCAGCGTCCTCAGGCGCCTGGCTTCGGGCGCCATGCTCAGCTATCGGGACCCAGCAGAGCGTTATCTTAGCGAGGAAGGAGGTAGAGTTTCCAGCCACCTGGCACGGGAAGCGCCCGCTCAGCCAGCGATTCTTCCGCACAGGTATCACCCAGACTCCAGGTGTTGAAAAAGCAGGCGAGAAAGTAGGGAGATATGGCGGACCATTTAGACGCACCGGGTCTTAAATCCCCGAATATGGATGCGCGGATTGATATTACCGACATCTACGCTTTCCAGAAGCCGGGCGATCCCCACAAATCGATTCTGATCATGAATGTAAACCCGCTGGCGCCGACGCTGGCGGATTCCTTTGAGCATGAAGCTATTTATGAGCTAAAAGTCGATACCAATGGCGATGCTGTTGCGGAGATTGCGTTTCGTATTCGTTTCTCAAGCTTTGAACATGGGCGCCAGACGGCCACTGTGCGGCGGGCTACCGGCCATATGGCCGCAGGCCCCGGCGATGCGGGCGAGACCATTATTGAGAACGCGCCTTGCTCGTTTGGCAAAGAAGCGCATATTACGCGCAACGGCGCCTACAAATTCTTCGCCGGGCTGCGTAGCGATCCCTTCTTCTTTGATCTGATGGCCTTCCTCGCGGGCTTCGCGTTCCACAACCCTGGGACCGATTTCTTTATCGACAAGAACGTCTTTGGCATTGTGCTGGAAGTGCCTAACCAGGCGCTTGGCTCCAACCCGCATATCGGCGTCTGGTTTCGGACACTCAAGCACAGCAGCGGTCAGCCGGAGGGGAGCGATCTCTTCCAGGTGGATCGGATGGGCCGCCCGGCGATCAACACGGTGTTTAATCACGGCGATGCCAAGAACCTCTTCAACCATATTGAACCCACACAGGATCGGCGGCTCTTCCTGGCGAGCTTCGTCAGCACGTTGGAGATGCTGGGCGGGTACAATCAGAGTGAGGCCGAGGCGATTGCCAAGATTTTGCTGCCGGACATTCTGACTTACGATTACAATAGCGCTGCCGGGTTCTTGAATGGGCGCAAGCTTCAGGACGATGTGATCGACATCGAACTGGCGCTTGTGACCAATGGCAAGATTACGTCAGATTTTGTCGGGCCACACCACGATTACCTGTCTGTCTTCCCCTTTCTGGGAGTTCCGCATTAAGGAGGCGTCACAATGAAAGGGATAAACCGACGGAGCTTCTTGAAGCTGGCGGGGGCGGGGTCGGCGGTTGCCGCCGCTGGGGTGAATCTGCCAGGGGTGAGCCTGCTGGCAGGGTCCGCGCAGGCCAGCACGCTCACCTTTCGGGCGGTGGCAGGATTGCCCGCGAAACCTCTGCCGAGCTACGCTTCCTATGTGGTTGAGGGGCATGTGAACCTGGTTGCCCGCTCAGGTGTTGTGACCAAGCGGCTCATTGCGGGCGGACCCGAAGATATGAGCGCGATTGCGCTCCCTGGGCTGTCGCGTATTGTCCGCGTCACAGATGTGCGTGAGGCGAATAATGGCCTGCATATCACTGGCGTGGTAGATGATCGCTCCCAATTGCAACGTGGCGAAAGCGCCACTGTCGAGTTCCACGTTGATCGTGACCAGGGCGCGCTGCACACCGATTTTGTGGGGCACGCGGTGGAGCTGCGGCTGGAGCGCTAGACCCTCTGCTTTCAACAACGGTAGCTGCTGGCAGCGCCGCTGTCTCCGCTGGGCCAGGGATTGGCCGCCGGGACGGCGGCGCTGCCGCGCTGTTGATGGGGGCTAGCCCACGACTGGCGGAGAGAATGCTTGCATGACGGGATAGCGCCAGAGCAGCGCGCCGGTGGAGGAATCGAGCGCAAAGACAGCGCCCTGGTCGTTCTTGCCATTGCGCCAGATACTGGCATAGCTGGCCCCGTCAGCCGTTCCCCATACTTCTACCTGCTGCTCTGCCTGGAAATACCACCTGGGCGAGCCATCGCTGGCGTTCACGGCATAGATGTCCGCGCTAGCGAGGCTGGCGTAGACCAAGCCGGCGCTGACGCCCAGCACGGTGGCATCTTGCCCGGCGGTGGTGGGGGTGGGGGTTAGGGCGCTGCCGCTGCTCGATGAGAGCGAGGCGTGCCAGCCTATCGAGCCGTCGCTGGCGCTCAGCGCGGTCAGGAAGCCATCCTGTGATCCCAGATAGATCACGCCGTCGGCGAGCGCGGGAAGGGTGAAGGTAGGGTCGGTGATCTGCGCCTGCCAATGTATTGAGCCATCGCTGGCGTTCAGTGCTGTCACAACATTGTACAGGGAGCCGACGGTCGCATTCGAGGTGACATAGACGACATTCTGATCCACGCCGATGACGCCCAGCGCGCCCACCGGGCTATTCCCGCGCGGGAAACGCCAGCGCACTGTGCCATCACTGGCGTTGAGCGCGACCAGCCGGGTGGGCGCTGTTTTCCCTTGGGTGAGAAGATAGGCGCTGGTCTGGGTGATGCCCAGCACCCGCGCAAAGCCGCTCAGCGTGGGTTTCCACCGCACCGAACCATCGGCGGCGTTGAGGGCATAGAGGCCAGCCGCCGTGTTGACATAGACCGCGCCGTCGGCTACCGCTTGCAGGCTATAAAGGGTGACAGGCAGGGCAGCGCGCCAGCGCGTGGAGCCATCGCTGGCATTGAAGGCATAGATAGCATCGGAGACGAGATAGACGACGCCCTCGGCCACTATCGGGGCAGCCGTTGGGCCTCCTGCCGGTTTCTGCCAGAGCAGCCTGCCATCGGCGGCGCTGAAGGCGTACAAGGCTGATGCCGCCGCGTAGAGCGTTCCATCGGCCAGGGTGAGCGCGGGGAGCTTCCCGGCTGTCTGGCTGCGCCAGCGCAGGGTTCCATTGCTGGCGTTCAAGGCCAGTACGGCGCCATTTTGGGTGGAAAGGTAGACGCTCCGCTGGGAAGTGGGAGGCGCGGACGACCCCAGGCGAATGGGTGTGGGCGTCTGATCAGGTGGCGCAGAGCCAAAGACCTGGCCGCATCCAGCAAGCATGAGCGCGAGCGCGCCCAGCAGCAAACAGAACCTGAGAAACCAGCCATTACTACGTCTACGAGCCGACGAACCTTGTCGCGTAACAACCATACAAGCGCCTCTCTTACAATGCTGTTCAGATGAGTGTAGGGGAGGACTACGGCTGTGTCAAGAGCGGGCGAACAGGGGCCAGCAACGTTCTGTGGCGAGGAGCCAGAGGAAGGGGCTGACGGGGATGACGCGCACAGGATCGCTCAGGTCCAGCGTTGTCCGCGAGAGGAGCAATCCCTGGCCGAAGACCTGGCGGATGGTGTGTCCATCGGCCCGATGGATATGCGGCTGATATTTGACTTCGATAGGAAGTTTCTCCGTGCCAGACCCAGCAAGAAAGGCTACTTCTTTCTCGCGTGCCGAACGCCGGTAAAACAAGGCGCGCGGCACGTTGAAGGCTTCGATGAAATTGCGTTCCACGGCGCGAAAGAGCGCAGCGCCGACAACGGCCTCGACCACTTTCGTAATGTCGGGCTGGCAGGCCGCGCCAGTCAGGGCTTCAGGGAAACGCAGCAGCAGCGGGTCGAGTGGATAGAGCTTGCGGCCTTTGCGGGGCGCGATGGCTGCACGCGAGGTATCCCAAAAAGAAACGACCAGCACCTGAAACGCCTCGGCGAGCAGGCGAATGTACTCTTCGGCAGTGATGGGCGAGGCGACGCCAACCGATTGGGCTGATTTTGTCAAGTGGACTTGAGTAATACGTAGCGTTTTTGTAAAGCCTGCATGTGTGAACAACTTCACACTCTGCATCCCTGTTCCCAGGCCAGGCCGCCAGGTAGGATGTTTCTCCCATTCCTTGCGCTCTGCTGTAGGAACGTGTATTCTGCTTACAGCCCAAGAAAAGAGTGGACTGAAAATTGCGCGAGAGGAGCATCCGAGAAACGTTTTTTAGACAGCGCGCAAGGTGGGATGCGTTTGATCGATCAGTCATGATCCGGCGAGAGCTGGAGGGAGCATAGACCAGATGGCAGCCTATAACGAAGATCACCAGACCCCAGAAGGGGACGGAGCCGTGCCCGATGATGCCGCCAGTACCATCGCGCAGAGCTATATCGATCAGGGCAACAAGGCTATCGAGGAGAACGATTACGATGTGGCCGTCGAGTCGTTCACGCAGGCCGCGCGACTGGCCCCAGCGGATGCCCACGCGCAGTACAATCTGGCCCTGGCTTTGCAATATCAGGGTGAGACCGAAAAGGCGGCGGCAGGCTATCTGCGGGCGATTCAGCACGATCCGCAACTGATCGAGGCGTATATCAATCTGGGGAATCTGTATAGCGAGTTGGGCCAGCACGAAAACGCGCTGGAGACGTTCCAGCAGGCGCTGGAACTGCGCAATGACGACGACGATCTCTATGTAAATGTGGGCGACGCTTATCGCAATATGGGCCTGACCGATGATGCCATCCAGGCGTATCGCCAGGCGCTGATCATCAACCCCGCCAACACGATGGCCGCTGATATGGTGGCCGTTGGGCGCGAGCGCATTGCCCAGGAGTGGAAGCGTATCCTTGATGCCGAGCGGCATATCGACGCGGCGCCCGGTGATCTGCTGCGCTATCCCAGCGCGGTGGCGGCCTATGTGGGCGCCCGGCGCTATCAAGACGCGCTGTCGGTCTGCAATCAAATGCTGGCGCTGGAGCCAGATAACCCCCATTGCTTTGCCGCGCTGGCCGAAGTCTACGAGGCGATGGATGACGCGCCACAGGCTATTGAAAGCTGGAGCAAGGTGGTGGACCTGGAGCCGGGCAATACCGAAGCCTGGGAGCATCTGGGCACCTGGCACACGGCGCAGGGCCATCTTCCAGAGGCGATCATGGCCTACGCCCAGGCGGTGGAACTTGACCCCAGCAATGTTGGGGCGCGCTTCAGTCTGGCCGAAGTGTATACAGACGCCGAGCACTATGATGAGGCGATGGCGCTCTATGAGTCGCTGGTCAATGAGTCGGGCGGTATCGGGGGCGCGCTGGAGATGAATGATGAACTGCTGGCCGATGCCTACGCCGGATTGGCCGATACATATAACGCGGCAGGTCGCTATGAAGCGGCGCGCACCACTGCTCAACAGTTTCTGGACCTCTTTCCCGATGACGCCGTAGGTCTCTATCAGCTTGCCACAGCCTATGATGGGCTGGGACAGCGCGAGGAGGCGATTGCGACGTATGAGCGCGCGCTGGAGGCCGATCCACTGAACACGGATGTGTTGAACGATCTGGCTGATAGCTATCTGGCGGCGGATCGGGTAGATGAGGCGATTGAGGCTGCCGAGAACGCCATTGCAATTGATTCGAGGCTGGGCACGGCCTGGGAAACACTGGCCGAAGCTCTGCGCTCGGCTGGCCGCGCAGATGAAGCTGACCGGGCCGAGCAGCGCGCGCGCGAGCTTGAGGCGTAGCGTCCGTGATGGATGGGTATCCGTAGCTCTGCTGCTTGCTGCGGAGATTCAGGGAGGCATGAGATGTTTTGCCAGCACTGTGGGGGCGAACTTCGCTTTGAAGATGCGTTTTGCGCGGTTTGTGGCACCCCAGCGCCCAGGCCGACGCTGCATCAGGAACCAGAGCAGCGTGGTCGGCAGGGACGGCGGCGCGATGCTGAGCCGCTGAACGGGGCCGTGTCCAGCAATGGGCACGCTTCCGGTGCTGGCTTTTCTTTGTCTGGCTCTAATCCGCCTGGCAGCGCCTCTCACGCCGATCCCAGGCAGATTCGCACCTTTCAGGCGATCCGGCACGCCTCTGGGCAGCGCGGCAGCATGCGCGCGCTGCCGCCGGTTGCCTCGCTGGCGGTTCCTTCGTCTCTTGCCGCGCCTGAGCCAGCCGCGCCTCCATCCGCGGCGGCGTCGGCGCAGGCGCAGAGCGTCTGGATCGCGCCGCCAGAACAGGCGGTAAGTCTGCCAATGGCGGGCGCGCAGGCGCTGTCAGCCGTCCTCAACAGCCAGCCATTGGTGGTGGCAGGGGAGACTGGCGCTGTCACACCAGTCTCCCCTGCCAACGGCCACCAGCCGATGATGCCGATGGCGCCTGTTGCGCTGACGCCTCAGAGCAACGGCCAACCGGCTCTGAATGGCTTCCACCCCATAGGATGGGCGCCACCGGGCGCCCCAGCCTCCAACAGCAGCGCGCCCGCTGCGTCTGGTTGGGGCTATGTCAATGGCAGCGCGCCTGCCGCGCCTATGATGCCTGGCTGGGGCTACGCGCCCCAAGCCGCTGCCTCGGTCGCTCCTGGGTATCAGGCGGCGGCCAATGGCTTTCGCTTGCCTGGCGATCTGCCGAACCGCTTTGCCCTGGCTGCGCTGGTCTCTATGTTGCTCAGCTTCTTCCTGCCCTGGGTGATCATCAGCGGTATTCGCGCCACCGCGCTGACGATTGGCTGGCCGATGGTGATCCCGATGGCGCTCATCGGCATCACTGCACTCACCGTGCTGCTGCCGGAGCGCGCGCTGTATGCGCGCTTCTTCCTGGCGCTGCCGCTGGTGGTTGGCTGTTTCGCGCTGGGCAGCGCGCTGATCGTCTTCCTGGTGAGCAGCGCGATTGCAGCCAATACGGTTGGTGGCGCCTTCCTGGGCGTAGATATTGGCTTTGTCATCTTCACGCTGGCCGCGCTGCTCCTGGCCTGCGCGGGCTACTATAAGCTGATCCGCGAGCTGCCCCTCCTGCTTTTCGGGCGGCTGCGCCTGGTCCCGCTGCCGGGGATGCTGGGCGGCCTGGCGGCGACCTCCGGACCGCGCCCACCCACGCCGCGGACCCCGCCGCAATTCCCCGCGCCCTATGCAACGTACTCTCCCGTGCAGCCAATGCCCCCGCAGGCGCCCGCGTCCAACAGGACAGGGCAGAGGCCATCTTCAAACCAGGCGCCGTGATCCTGAATGTTAGAAAAGAACTTCTGCGACAGCATTTTACTCATCGACCAGCAGCCTGGCGATATTCATTAGAGATGTTTTGATCCCTTCGATGCTCTCCTCTGATAGAGGCTTTTTGCCTTTTGTAAACTCGATGGCTAATCGGTTAAGGGCGTGTGTAATCTCCTGTTCAGTTCGATCTTCGCTGAAGATAGCCAGGAATTTCTGCCAGGCTGAAAGCGGGATTCCAGATAACTCCTCGTGAAAAAGACCCTTTATATACTCATCCATGAGGCCCGTGCGAGTAAAGCGCCCAAAGTTGCCGCCATTGTCACTTTTGGGAACGTCCGCGATCATATCAGCTTTTGCCGGGTAATGATGAGATACAGGGGAGAGGGTGATCTCATTCGTGCTGCCCCGATCCTTTTTCCGATACCTCCAGTGCCAGTTACGGTATTCAGCCGCGTAACGGGCGCTTACAATGTAGGGTTCAAATAATTCGGGCGACCCTGAGATTACATTAGAGAGCGCCCAGGGATAGACGGCAAGAATATCTTGGGGGCGCATACAGCCGGTGTTACTCTATACCGGAAGCTCGGCTCACTCTCTTTGGAGAGAACATACCACCCTTTGAGTTCGATGCCCATAAGGATAAACGGCTCCACATCAGGTGTTGAGGCTCTTAGAATGACATCGGGGAAGCGCTGTGCCTGCCGGACGAACTGATAGAGCGAGTATTTTTGATCGAGATCCCATGCTGCTCGCATCGCGTTCAGCGCTCTGACCAATTGCCCCTCAATGGTGGCTCCAAGTGAGGAGTTGAATGTGAACAGATCGGTTGCGGCCACCCCTGAGACAACCAGATCGGTCTTGAAAAAGGCAGGAAGCGCAAAGAGTACTTTGCGTACCGCTTCATACAAATCACGGTACGGCCAGGTTTCGTCAGGGCTTTCAGGTTGTGGGGCAGGCGCCGCTGAGCGGTTTCTGTCATCTGTACGAGCAGGTTGGTTCTCTTCAGGAAGCGGCGTGCCTTCTTGCATCAATTCTCCGCTCTCGTTCTAGGCGCAGCTTCTCTCGTTCCAGGCGCGCCTTCGCCAATTGGTGGTAGCCAGGGTCTATCTCGGCGCTATAGCAGCGTCTGCCGGTGCGCAACGAAGCAATTGCTACAGAGCAAAGCCCCCCAAAAGGCTCCCAGATAACATCGTCCGGATCGCTTGATGCGAGAATAATCCGCTCGATCAAGCGCAAAGGTTTCTGGTTAGCGTGGAGACACTTAGCACTCTCATCTTTCAATCGCTCAATCCCTCGGACGGCGGGTTCTGCCCAAACATTTGTGACCCCATGAATATGGTTCCACTTTGCCCGCATCTGTTCCCACTGTTCAGCCGTAATCGGTACTTTCCCATCAATGGAGAAGTAAGGCCATGTGGTTGGGCGCCCGTGTCTATGAGCATACGCTGCAAGTCGCTCGATCATTTCGGGTGGCGGGAAATACCAGAGATGGTCTTGAGTGAAGTATTTCCGTGTTGCCGCATTTTTTATGCCGCACGCTTCATTTGTCTTAGAGAAAGGAAGGCCCGTTCTTTGCCACTCCCAGCGTAGCCAGTCTCGTATCGGCAAGCGCCGCCCATCATTTGTAGGAAGCTCTACATTACGGACATACTGGGCGCAGACTTCAGTCACGATGGGAAAACGGCGAATTGTCTTGCTATTTACGTTCCCGGCAACATGGGCGACACTCTTATCCCAGATATGCAGTTCACGATACTCCCACCCATACTTTGCCATCACTGGATGGACAGTAGCCCAACCGATCTCGGTGCCCCAGAACCATAAGGTCGTGGCAGGCAAGGCAGAGCGCGCCCAGGCAGCAATGTGGGCTTCGTACCAGTCCGCCAGCCCGTTCGACGTTGGAGGGTCGCCTGGGAAACCACCTACGCCATAGGCTCCATCCGATATGATCACCGTCGGCGCAGGCCAGAGCGGATAGCAGGTTGTGGCATCAGCCAGGTCAATCTGGGCAAAGCCTGTGCCAAGTTGTGGTGTTGAGCCAGTAACCTGCGTCTGATCGGCTGATGATTCGTCTAGCCTGGTGAGCATGTCCAGCAGATCATCGCTGTGATATAGGAGGCTATCGGCCATGCGCATAGTCCTTCTGGAACCCCAAAAGCAACCCTTCCCTTAGAAGAGTAGAATAGAAGAGTATCTCTCGGAGTGACTCTAAAATAACCTACGCTTATTCTATACGACTTACCAGGGAGGCGCAAGATTCACCTATGCCCATCTTTTTTTATCGCGCCAAAGAGCAGCCGTATGGGTGCTTCTCGAATATGGCGCCGTATAGCTTTGAGCTGGATGGGGCCGTGTGGCCGACCAGTGAACACTATTTTCAGGCGCAGAAGTTTGCGGGGACGCCGCGCTGCGAGCAGATGCGCCAGACGCGCTCGCCGATGGTGGCGGCGCGCATGGGCCGCTCGCGTAAGTATCCGCTGCGGGCTAATTGGGAGCAGGTGAAGGACGCGCTGATGCTTCAGGGCGTGCTGAAGAAGTTTGAGACGCACGCCGATATTTGCGCCGTGCTGCTGGGTACTGGGGATGAGGAAATTATCGAGAATGCGCCCCATGATTACTACTGGGGCTGCGGCGCGGATGGCAGCGGTAAAAACAAGCTGGGCCAGACGCTGATGCAGGTGCGGGCGATCTTGCGCGAGAGGGATGCTGACGGATAAGCGCGCATCTGGCTGCATGCTGCGTGTAGCGCCGCCGTCCCTGGTGGCGCATCGCTGGGCTGCCGCGACGGACGGCTTCAGGGGCAACGTCCGCGCCAGGAGAGGCGAGGAACCCGCGCAGACGGGTCTGGTGGCAGCCGGAGGCTGCCCTGAGGTGCGGTTTTAACCGCCAGCCTTATGCCGGAAGGGTGAAGAGGAAGGCGCTGCCGGGGCCGGTGTCGGGGCGTTCCAGGTCCAGCGGCCAGCCCGCGCAGGGCGAGAGCGCGCTGATCTGGCCGCCGTGCGCTTCTATGAGGGCGCGGGCGATGGTGAGGCCCAGCCCGGCGTGCGCCTGCGCGCTGATGCTGCCCCGCGCTTCGCGGGTGCGCGATGGTTCGCCGCGATAGAAGCGATCAAAAATCTGCGGCAGGTCGTGGGCCGGAATGCCAGCGCCGGTATCCATCACATCCACCAGCACGCCGCGCTTGCGGCCTCGCAGGGCAGCGGCGCGGATCAGCACGGCCCCTCCCGCCGGGGTGTGCTGGATGGCGTTCTGGAGCAGATTCAAGAGGACACGCTGGATGCGCTGCACGTCGATGCGCGCCAGCGGGAGATCGCTCCCGACCTGGCCGATCAAGGTGACACCTTTCTCCTGGGCGGGCACTGACATGACCTCCAGCGCGTCGGAGATCAGGTCGTCCACTGAGGCGGAGTCGCGGTGCAGTTGCAGCGCCCCGGCGTCCAGCCGCGAGAGTTCAAAGAGATCGTCGATGAGCGTGCTGAGGTGCTGGGTCTCGCCCCGAATGGTGTGGATGTAGCGCGCAATGGTTGCGGGGTCGGTGACGACGCTATCATCCATTGCCTCGATCATGGCGCGAATGGAGGTGAGCGGCGTGCGCAGGTCGTGGGAGGTGGCGGCGAGAAACTGGCGCTGCGATTGTTCGGCCTCGCGCTGGCGCTCGAAGGATTCCTGCACGCGCTCGGCCATGCTGTTGAAGCTCGCGCCAAGCTTGCCGAGTTCGTCGCCATCGGCGATCACGCTCTCCGGGAGCCGCACGCCATAATCGCCGCTGGCGATCTGCCGCGCGCCCTGCTCCAGTGTGCGGATGGCCGCTACGCGCGGCCCGGCCACCGCCGAGGCTAGCCCCAGCGAGAGGGTGAAACCAAAGGCGAGCAGGAGCAAGAGCAGCCCGACATCTTCAGGCG
>Ga0070730_10002416_pt1 | contig 16941 bp, 15 predicted proteins | sample Coa_R1_3_FD_66447 | JGI IMG/M metagenome (GOLD analysis project Ga0070730, IMG submission 66447) | Surface soil microbial communities from Centralia Pennsylvania, which are recovering from an underground coalmine fire - Coalmine... | ecosystem: Environmental > Terrestrial > Soil > Unclassified ... | reverse complement strand
GCTAAGGATCCGATCGAAGGGCAGCTCCGCGCGGCGGCATACGTCCTCGACTACTGTCGAGGAGGCGGCGTCGAACAGGAAGAAGGCGACCTCATCCTCGAGGATGACGAATGCGCTTCGATATGAGACGGCAGTCCCTTGGGCGGCGAGGACGGCTGCGGCCTCCTGCGCGCGTCGCGTGCTGGTCGCCACCCGAACGCGGGTCACTCCGGGCCAGTAGCACTCGACTAGATAGCTTTGATGGACAGCGGCCACGGAGCCAGGCATCCACCCGAGGCTAGATGTCTGCCGGTGGCACCGCATCAGGGATTTCCCTATGGGCGCCTGTACGCAACAATCGGCTGCTAATCTTCCGGCACTCGAGTCATGCGGGCAGAGATAGTCGGTCGCGAGCCTGAGCTCCGGAAGATGGCCGCCTTCCTCGACTCGGCAGCCGAGGGCACGTCGGCCCTGTACCTGGTAGGGGGCCCCGGGATCGGCAAGACGACGCTGTGGGAAGCGGGTCTGGAGGAAGGTCGACGGCGCGGCTATCGCGTCCTCTCCTGTCGCCCGGTCGAATCGGAAGCGCCACTCAGTTACGCGGCCCTCGCCGACTTGCTCGCCACCGTCCCAGAAGCGGTTCTCGGGGTCCTGCCTAGAACACAGCGAATTGCCCTGGAGGCCGCCTTGCTACGAAGTAGCACGCGCACGGGCAACCACGACCATCGCGCCGTGGCCACCGGGTTGCTGAGCGTTCTGAACGGTCTGGCGAGAGAGGCCCCGGTCCTAGTTGCGATTGACGACCTGCAGTGGCTCGACGCCTCATCAAGGCGGGCCCTCGAGTTCGCCGTCAGGCGGCGCTCGGCAAGGATCGGGATCCTCGCTTCGATCCGAAGCACTGCCCGGGACGCTCGATACGCGGAGGCCCAACTCAGCGACGGCGAGCAGAGAGAGCACCTTGAAGTAGGCCCGCTCAGCCTGGGCTCGCTGTCTCGACTGCTAAAGCAGAGAACAGGAAGGACGTACTCGCGCCCGGCGATGGTGCGAGTGCTGGGGGTTTCAGGCGGAAACCCATTCTTCGCGCTCGAACTCGCGCGCGTCCTCGGTGACATGCAGGCCCAAACAGCGGGCATGCGCTACCCAGAGACTTTGGCCGACGTCGCCCGAGCACGGCTTGCACATCTCGACCCCCGCGCCGCTGAAGTCCTCCTGGCAGCCGCAGCACTCGCCGTCCCCACGGTCGAGGTCCTCGAGCGGCTGCAGGCGGGGGCAACGGCGTCTCTCGAGCGGGCCGAGGAGCTAGAAGTGGTCGAGATCGAGGGCAACCGCGTTCGGTTTGCTCATCCCCTGCTCGCGTCCGGCGTCTACGCCATGGCGTCACCGGCACGGCGACGCGACATCCACCGGCGACTGGCGGCCGCTGGGCTGGACCCCGAGGAGCGGGCGCGCCACCTGGCGCTGGCCGCCGTAAAGGCCGACGCGGAAACGATCGCGGCGCTGGACGAAGCGGCCCTCCGCGCCCGCCAGCGCGGTGCCCCGGCAGCTGCAGCTGAGTTGCTCGAGCTCGCGCTTCGCCTGGGGGCCGACGACTCTTTGAGGCGGTTGACCGCGGCCCGCCATCACTTCGACTCTGGAGATCCGCTGCGCGCACGCGCTCTCCTGGAAGAAACCATCGAGCGGCTGCATGGCGGCTTGCTCAGGGCGGAGGCCCAGAGCCTTCTGGCGAGCGTCCGGCTGCACGACGACAGCTATGCAGAGGCGGCCGGTCTACTGGAGCAAGCGCTCGAGGATGCCGGGGATAACGCTCGCTTGCGTGTTCGGATCCAGCTCCAGCTCGGGTATGTGCTGACCAACCTGGGACGCGTCAACGATGCAGTCGCCATGCAGCCCAGCACCCTTGAAGACGCGGAGCGGCTGGCCGACCGCGCGCTGCTTGCGTCCGCCTTGGCCGCGTCAGCCATCACTCGCTTCCTTAATGGTCAGGGTCTGGACGAGGCAACGCTGGATCGTGCTCTTGCCCTCGAGGACCGCGAGCTTGCGATGCCGATCATGTTCCGGCCGACCCTGATAGCGGGGCTGCTCTGGATGTGGACCGGCCGCCTGGAGCGCGCCCGCGCGACCTTCTACTCACTCCGGCGAGAGTGCTTGGATCGAGGTGAGGAGACAGACCTCATGTTCGTCGCCTTCCACACCGTGCTGCTCGAGTGCTGGCGAGGCGACCTTGCCGGCGCCAGAGAGATCGCCGACGACACCCTCGAGCGCGCTCTCCTCCTCGGGACGGACGTTCCGCACGCGATCGCCCTCTCCACCATCTCAAACGTGGCCGCCTACGAGGGCCGCGTCGACGAGGCTCGACAGGCCGGCGAGCGGGCGCTGGCCATTTTCCAGCACGGGACCTGCCTGGTAGCGACCCTGTGGCCCATGGCCGCCCTTGGTTTCCTCGAACTTTCGCTGGGCGATTTTGGAGCCGCCGCCGCTCGGCTCGCCCCGATGGCGGTCGGAGCCGCGTCGATGGGAGTGCTCGAGCCGGTTTGCATCCCCTTCGCCGCGGATGCCGCGGAAGCGTTGATCACGTTGGGGCGAATTCAGGAAGCAAGTGCCCTCGTCGATCAGCTGGAGGCACATGGAAAGCGCCTTGATCGCGCCTGGGCGCTGGCCGCTGGCGGGCGCTGCCGGGCGCTCCTCCACGCCGCCGCCGGCGACCTGCCGCTGGCCGTGGAGACCGCCAACGTCGCGCTTACCCACCATGAGAGGGTTGCGATGCCATTTGACCGCGCCCGCACTGTTCTCGTCGTAGGTGCTCTGCAGCGACGGCAGGGGAAGCGCCGGGCAGCGGGCGAAACGCTGAAAGAGGCCGCTGGCGTCTTCGAGAAGCTCGGCACGACCCTCTGGGCTGGCCGGGCGCGAACCGAAATGGCACGGCTGGGACTCCGGCCGGGCGAGGCGACCGAGTTGACGCCGACCGAGCGACGAGTGGCCGAACTGGCCGCCACAGGGCTTACCAACCGCGAAGTGGCGGCGAGCCTCCATATCAGTCCCAAGACGGTCGAGGCGAACCTGGCTCGCGTCTATCAGAAGCTGGACATCCACTCCCGCGCCGAACTCGGGCGGCGAATGGCGGCCGTGACGACTTAGCCAGGACACGAGGCGACGGTCTGTGCTGCGATTCGGTGGCAGCCGGCCGGGGCACTCGTGCCCTCGCGATATAGGGAAACACCTGATGCGTGAGCTTCAGTCTGGCCATAACGTCTGCCGTCAAGTTGGCATCGGTGCAAGAAGCAGTAGATCAATCCAGGGCTCTCGTCACCGCCCCGGGTAGAAGCCAGTCCAGCCTCCGGACGCGCCATGTCGATCGTAGTTACTCGACCGCACTGCTCGTCCTGGGCGCCGCCGCTATTCATTTCGCAGTCACTCCGGAACACATCAGCGAATACCTGCCGTATGGGATCTTCTTCGCATTCTTGGCGCTTGCCCAACTAGGCCTGGCGCTCGCGCTCCTAATCGCACCCGGCCGCCCCCTTTTCGTTCTCGGCGCGTGTGGGATGGGCATTGTCACCGCGATCTGGCTGGCCTCTCGAACGGTGGGACTGCCGATCGGCCCCGACTCCGTCAAGCCGGAGCCCGTAGGGTTCATCGACCTCGAGGCGACGGTCATGGAGACGATCGCGCTGCTGCTCTTCCTACGGCTGCTCCGGCGGCGCACGCCGAAGACTCGAAGGAGGATCCGAGTCGCACTCACCACCGTTCCAGCGCTGCTCGCCGCCATCCTCGCTGGCCTGGTTGGTGCCGGAGCGGCGGCGAACCCGATGATGATCGCCTACAACGCGGCGCCCGCCATGCCCGGGCAGCAATCCACGCCGGTGACAACGCTAACCGGCCTCGCCGGTGCTGAGCCGGTGAAGGCGTTTACGCTCACAGCGGCGGCGACGAGGATCGCCGGCGTGGACGCTTGGGCCTACAACGGCACCGTCCCTGGGCCGGAGCTGATCGTCACCCAGGGCGACCGAGTGCGCGTGACGCTCGCCAATCGGCTGCCAGTCGCAACCTCCATCCACTGGCACGGCCTGATCGTTCCTAACGCGGAGGACGGTGTGGCCGGCATTACGCAGAACGCCGTTCCGTCGGGCGCGACGTACACGTATGAATTCGTGGCCAATGACGTAGGCACCTACTGGTATCACTCGCATCAGGACACGCTTCACCAGCTGATCCGCGGCCTCTTCGGAGCGATCGTGGTCCTACCGCGGGAGCGCTCCGCGGCGGAGGAGCGCGATTACACCGTGGTAATCCACCACCGCACGGACGGTTCCGGAATCGAGGTGAACGGGAGCTCGAGCCTTCGCCTTGCCGCCGCGCCGGGTGAGACGGTCCGCCTTCGCCTGGTCAGTGCATATGAACCGGACGGGTTCAACCTGGCGGCAATCGCGCCCGTCCTACTCGGAGCGCCGTACGTGGTGAGCGCGCTGGACGGGCACGACCTGAACCAGCCTCAGGAGCTTGGGCCCGAGCGCATCGTGCTTGGGATCGGACAGCGCGCCGACCTCACCTTCACCATGCCGGCGTCAGGGTCGGTCCACCTGGTCGGGTTGACCGGAGTTGCCCCGTTCTTTTCATTCGGCGCCGGGCCGCCGCAGGCGGTGGTCAGCATCGGAGATGGGCCGGCGCCGGCAGGAATCGACCTGGCCAAAGTGCCGCAATTCGACCTGACGAGCTATGGAATTCCGGCGCCAGACCCGGTGGCGGACGCAGCTCGCTTCGATGTGGAGGCGCGCATCGTGCTGCGCGGCGGCCCAGGCTTTCGTGACGGCGACTTCAATTTCCTGGACACGTTCAACGGCCGAGCGGCGCCATACGTCCCACCCATCCACGTCCGTGCGGGCCAGCTGGTTCGCCTCCGGATCATCAATCCGAGCCGAAACGCTCACCCGATCCACATCCACGGACATGTCTTCACGGTCCTCGCCCGCAACGGCAGGTCGCTGACAGGGAGTCCGGTCCACCTCGACACGGTTCTGGTGCCGCCCGGTGAGACGTGGGACGTCGGCTTCGTGGCCAACAACCCTGGCATCTGGATGCTTCATTGCCACATTCTCGATCACGCCGCCTCAGGCATGAGCATGACCATCAACTACGACGGCATCTCAACGCCTTTCACGATGGGCGTGCAATCCGGGAACATCCCCGAATGAACGCTCAGGGGTGCGGGATCAGCGTTCCGGCGGAAGGAGGTCGGGCCATGACGTGAGCCGCCATCCACGGCCCGGATGCAGAAGCGTCGCGGCGAGGGAGCACCGGGCGCCTCGACGCAACAACTTTGAGAACCGGCGCAGATTCGTGTCCGCGAATCATTCAGATAGGAGATAGGGTCATGCAAAGGTTGGTATCGCGGCTTCGCCGGGTTGTGCTGGGCGCCGGCACAGCGTCGGCCCTTGGCTTGGGGATGATGATCATGGGACCCACCCCGGCTGCAGCAGACTACGGCAACACCGCCGTCTATCAGATCGAGATCTCGGCCAACAGCAGTGGTCCCTCAGGTGGCGGTGCGTGGCTCTGGATCGAGCTCGATTCGAACGGGACAGGGACTTACGCCGGATCAGACTGCGGTCATGGCTCCGGCGCCATCTCGGACATCGGCGACGTGACCTCCTGGTCGTCGTCGGGAGGCGTGCTGACCATCCACGGCGTCGCTCTATTCGGTGGCCTCGCTCCGGTGATAGTCACCGTACCGTCAACCTTCGGGCACTACACAGAAACTGTCCCCCAGGTGTTCGGGCTGCCCTTCCCGGGATGGGCGCAAGTCCAGGTTGCGCCGTAGAACCTGGCTAACGTCGGGGCTGCCCGAGCAGCCCCGACTGCGCCGTCGTCAGGATTGCAAGGTCACGTCAGGTGTTCGCTCCCCAACCATTGACAGGCAGTCGTGATCGGCCAACCTGGCACCGCTTGAGCTGGCTTCATCAGTGGCGCCATTGAATCTCAGACCCGCGACTCCATCAGCACGACGGTGACCGAGAACCCCAACCGAACGTCTAGGAGGCGACATGCATGGCTGTGATGAGACAGAGCGCTGAGACATCTCGTTGGCCGCATCTCGTGTGGGCCGCGACGGGAGTCGTGGGGACCGGGGTGTTCTTTCTGGTCGCGTTTTCGCCCAACCTCCCGATGTACGGGGACTCGCTAAACGATTGGGGTCGATGGGCTGCGACGCACCAGTCCGACGCGCGCCACGAAGTGGCGATCCTGTTCCTGGCCTATCTCCTCTATATGGTCTTTGGCATTTACGTTGCGACCTTGGTCAGAAGAAGCGATACGTGGACACCGTTGCTGGTGCGCGTCGCAACCGTTGCCATCGGCGTGAAATTTGCGATCGAGATGATGCAGATTGCGGTCCTCAACCTGCCGACCGAGGCTGCTTCGCAGGACCTCACCCGTTCGATGGCGCAGCTCGGCACGGACCTGTCCGTGTACAGCCTGGTCCCGTTCGCGGTCTTTCTGCTTGCCGTGGGAGCCTCAGCGCTCATCAGTCGAGCAGTGCCCGTGTGGCTGGCCTGGTTCACATCGACGGTCGGCGCGATCCATGCGTTCGCCATGTTCCTCGGGCTCACCGGGCCACCACCCCTCGGGCCAATCCTGGTGGCCTTCGGGCTCGTCTGGTTCGCAAGCATCCCCGCGTGGCCTCTGGTCACAGCTGTTTGTCTGCTCGTTGTGGGCATCAGAGATTTCAAACCGGGAACGGAGGCAGAATCGGCGGTTGCAGGTGCCCAGCCTGCATGAGGGGAGAACATTGGAATGACAAGGATGAACAAGCCCTGGTTCTGGACCCGAGTCGGTGGGGTGGCCGGCATTGTGTTCTTTGTTTCGTTGGCGGTTCGGGTCGCCTTGATGCCGCTCTCCCATTCAGTCTCTGAACCGGCCTTCGATGCTTCCTCGAGCGCTTTCCTGACTTATGGGAAATCAGCAGCCGACTTGCCTTTCGCGCTGGAGCTGGCGGGAGTTGTCGGCTTGTTCGCATTCGTTGCATTTGCCGGGGTTCTGGCTGACAGATTCCGCCTTGAACAAGAACGGTCAAATGCACCATCCATCCTGGTCTTGCAGACGGCCGCGGTGCTCACTGTGCTCTGGCTGAGTGACTTGGCGATCGTGTTTGCGGAAAAGTTCAGGCACGGCGATCTGGATACGAACAGCGCCAGCGTCTTCTACGGCCTTTCGAATGGAGTCTTTGTGCTCAGCTGGGCCGCGGACGGTGCGTTTCTCGTTGCGGCTGGCATTGTCCCTCTCTGGAGTCGAGCATTTCCCTCATGGCTCGCATGGGCTGCGCTCGTGATTGGAATCGGCACGTTTTTGGCAGTCGCCGGCCCCACTAAGCGTGCTCTGGTACCTCCCTTACCTCCTCAGCTTTTTCTGGGTTCTGGTCGCCAGTGTCGTGCTTCTGACAAGCAAGCCGAGAATATGACGAAAGGTGGTCGGGGGGACGGAACACTATTTGAACTCTGACATTGGACAGGTCAGCCGCGTGCTTGAACTCCTCAGGGCCCAGCCGGATCCTGTACATCGCAGACGCTTGAGAGGGCGCGCCTCCACGCGCAGCCATAACCGGCGAACACCCTCACCCGTTTTCGTAGAGTGAGGCGCGGGATCTTCATAGCTCTTGCGTTGCTCGCAGTAGCCTGCGGAAACCAGACTTGCTAGTCCCGCCAGCATGCATACTCCGACCGCGCAATCCCCGGCTGCTTCCCCACTGGCGAGCATTTCACCAACACCATCAATCGCCACTTCGCTCCCAGCTGTCCCTTTCATATGCTCGTTCCCCGTTCTACAGGCCCGCTCTCTGGCGCTCGTCAGGCTCCGCGGTTCGGCCCACACGCTGGTTAGAGACGTGACCGACCCGTCGAACGGCCGACAATCTGCACCTTCGCGGGTAACCTCCTTGATCCGGCGATGAGGCGGTCATAGCCTAGTGTTGACCCAGAGATGCGTAGGCCGGGGGTTCGCATTCTGGGAGCACCGGCCCCGCAAAGCCAGGCGCTTGTCTATGGCCCCCCTTCTAAGGGTGGACAGCGGGGGCCGCGGGGAGAAGCGGGACGAAGCGTTTGAGCTTCCCTGTCGCTCCGCGCTCGAGCTCCTCGACAGGGCGGATCGCCACCTCAGGGTGTTCCAGTCCCAACTTCGTGAGTGCCGACACCACTTCGCGCCGGAGGTCGTCGAGCCGGGCCTCACCGACCGTTCGGACGTCGATGTCGGCCCCCCGCGCGGTCTGGCGCACCTGGTACTCGAGGATCGTGGGCTGGCGGCCGAGCGGCGCCCGGATCACATACGGGTGGACGACTGTGCCGTTGCGGTACGTGAAGACTTCGTCGAGCCTGCCCTCGACGTCGGCGACCCGCCGGTGCGCCGAACCGCAAGGGCAGGGCTCCTCAAGGATGGTGACCTGGTCGGTGATCTCGTAGCGGACGAGCGGCAGGGCCAGGTTGTAGAGGTTGGTGAAGTAGACCTTGTCGGAGCGCGCGCCGGGCGGCACCGGCCGCCCCGCCGAGTCAACCGGTTCAAGGTACGTCAGGTCGTCCGCAAGGTGGGAGCCGCCGGCGAGCCCGCAGCCGTGCGACATCAGGCCCTCGGTCGAACCATAGCCGTTGAAGATCGGCGCCCCAAGCGCCGCCTCAATGAACTCCCGCATCTCCTTCAACAGCGGCTCGCCGGTCGAATTGATGCGGTGCGGGTGGATGCTGAGGCGGCCGGCTCGCGCTTCCGAGGCGAGCAGGTTGAGCATCGAGGGGTAGGACCCGAGAGTGGTGGGCTGGACCTCGTTGAGCCGGGCGACGATGTCTGCCAGGCGGTTGGTGATGGGGATCCGGACAATCGGCAACGCCGGATTGGAGAAGGTCTGTGCGGCGGCGCTTGTGATTGCGGTCGCGCGCTCGGCCGCCAGTGACGCATGCACTCGCAGCCTTGGGTCAGGGTGGGCGACCTCCCACGCGAGCGGATTGCGCATCGCGAGCGCCATCACCGTGCTCCAGCCGTCCCAGTCGTAGACGAAGACGCCGCGGCGGCCCGTTGATCCGCTCGATGTGACGGTGTGGAAGTGGTCGAGCAGGTAGGCGTCCTTGTCGAGCGTCGCCAGGTGCTCCTCGGCGAGCGCCAGGTTCAGCCGACGGTCTGTCACGATCGCGTCCCAGTTCTCCATCACGTCCGTCTTGGTCATCACGGGCAGTCGTTGGAGGTCGCGGTCGTTCAGCGTCTCGGGGTCGATTCCGGCCAGCCGCTCGCGATGCCACGGCGAACGCTCCTTGGCCGTTCGGACCAGCTCTCGCAGCCGACCCTCCCGCTCCTCGCGGATCTGCTCGGGCATCCAGCGCAGGCGGTGCAGGTGCTCGGGGAGTTGCCGGTTCAGGGCGGCGACGTGAGCCTGGCGAAGCTCCTCGTAGGCGAGTGGCAAGGTGTGCGAAGTTTAAGGAAGGGCCCGATGGGCGGCAAGATCTCGACGACCTCGCGACGGTCTGCGGGGTTCGAAAAATCCGTCGAGTTCGATTCGAGCCCTCGGCGACTCCGGTGAGGAGGCGGCTGATCCGGTTAAACCGGGCTAATCACGTACCCGCCCGACCAACCCAACGAGATCGTCCCCGGCGCCGGTTCAAACCCCGGAATGTCATCGGGCGCGGCCGATGACCGCAACCCACATGTTGGGTGCGCCCGCATCCCGCACCACAGTATGTTGGTGACCGCACGGAGGCGAGCTGGTCGGGGGGACGGGACACTATTTGAACTCTCAGCCCCAACTCTCGAGCGGTGTCCTCGAGCTTATGAAGGCCTTTCGACCAGACTTCTAGAACTCAGATCTAACTGCCAGAATCGTGGGCGCGGCCCCCCGCCCTTCCGTCGGTCCAGGTGTCTCGCAGCAGCTCGTTGAATAGGGCGGGTTCCTCAGCCTGCGGATTGTGTGCCGACCTGTCGAAGACCACGAGTCGGGCGTTGATCCGGTTCGCAATTGTCTCCGCGACTGCGCGAAACGCGCGACCGGAGGCCTGTCGCCCAGGGAACAGGTCCGCAGGCCAGCTGCCTACCACTACCAGTTTCGGCACGGTCAACCGCGCCAGGGCGGCTACCGGCAATGGCGCGTCTCCAGGCCAGCGCTCTTGTCGGGTCGTCTCAGCCGCCGCCCAGTCCTTCGGCGTCCAGCTTTCGGTCCATTCCTCGATCGCCGCCGGATCGCGGCCCATCATCTCGCTTCCCCAAGCACTAACGAACTGTGCAGTCGTCATCTCGTGCGCAGCCTCCCGAAGCCGCCGCTCCGATGTCAGTACCGCCCTGACAGCGGGCTGGTCGGCCGCAATGCCCCAGAGGGGCGGTTCGATCGCGACGAGCGAATGCACCAGGTCAGGTCGCCGCCCAGCGGCCAGCAACGAGACTACGGCTCCGTAAGACTGCCCAACCAGGTGAGCCCCGTTGTACTCGGCTAGGAGCTCGACTACGTTGTCCACGTCGGTAGGCCAGCCGATCACTTCCTTAGCGGGACTGTCGCCATAGCCAGCGCGGTCCATCAACACGACATGGAACTGATCAGCCAGCGCCCGTTGATCGGGAAAGGTATCGAGTCCCCATCCGAAAGACCCATGCACGAAAACGGCGGCATCACCAGCACCAAACTCCAAACGGTGAATTCCCACGTCTCAGATAATGCGGAAAATACTCCCCGCCGGTAAACGCAATCTAGCGGACGAGTTCTGAATACAAAGATGGTCGGCCTCTCTGGGACGTTATTAGAACTCAGCTACTGGAAGTCGCCTTGGAGGCGTGCGCGCGGTGGGGAGCACCCCGGCCGGCTATTTCGTCTCAGCTCACCTGAGCGGCAACTTTCCTGGCTGTGAGGCCGACCTCCAGTATCGCTTCACTCTCAGTGGCGATCTCATTGCAAGCCTTAGGATCGACTGATCCCCGCCACGGGACGTTTCGAAGCGTGAGCGGGCGGGGCTCGACCTCTGGGCTCCAAGGCCGCGGCCACGGGTGCGAATCCGACCCTAGCAGGATGCTTGGGCGAGCGGTCTCTGTAGGAGCACGCGGAAGCGGTCGCGAAGCGCCACGAGATCACCTGGCGCGCCCCGATCACCGAGCAGCGCGGTCAGCGGCCATCGGAGCAGTACGCCGTGGCGAGCTAGGTACATGCCGATCGAGTCGGTTCGATGCTCGTCCGCGTAGTCGAGCAGCACGTAGCAGGCTCACCCGAGGATCCTGGCGTGAATCGACCCATCATCGCCTGGAAGTTGGACCTCAAGGAGTATTGAATGGGAGGATCAGCACGAGAATGAGGCTCACAGACGACTGTTACCTGATCATGCTCCGCGCTGGACGTGGCGTCGAACACTACTATCGCGACGGCGCTGATTGGACCAAAGAGAGCACTCGGGGGCGCAAATTCAAGGCGTCTGCTGAGCAGGTGCTAAACCATCTGCTGCCGGGCGCTTGCCGGCATTAATCCCAGGGTGTCAGTCGTTGTTGAGCACGAGGATACGAGTGACTCGGCGGCGCGAGCGCTCAAGAGTTTGCGAAAGCGGCAGTAAACACGACACTTGAATCGCCTTGGCTTTCACTGGAGAGTCGAAGTTCGATTTTTCGAACGGATGTCTCACAGTCCTGGCCCGTGCGTCCTTAGAACTTGGAACGGCCTTGGATTGATCACGAGAACGGGGTAGTTATCGGAAGCGTCGGGCGATTCAGACTCATTGACACCAGGACCTGAGCGGAATCAGAACATGCCGAAATCAGACGGGCACTGTGCCCCGTACAGCCCATGCACGGCTGACAATTTGGATCGAACCATTCGAGGCCGTGGGCAATCGCATACGTATGAGTTCTCGAAGGCGCTCGCGATCCTCTGTCGGGAGTGACGTGGCGTAGGCCGGCGCAGGGGCTTGTCCGCCGAGAAAGGGCATCCAATAGTCGTCGAAATCTCGGAATCGCATGTCCACATCGATCGCAGTCACACTTACGTCGCTAAGATCCGCGGCTAAAAAGCATCCGGCGAGAGCATCCGGCTTGCAGACTGCAAATCTATTCCCCTCATCCAAGGAGGCCGCGGAAGAGTCCAATTCCACGGCGGCATCCCAAAACACACGCATCATTCGCATCTCTCCGGCATAGTCCCAGACGTATGCAGCCACTAGGCCGCCTGATCGCACCACGCGCCTCATCTCTTTTACGCCGACCAGCGGATCAGGTACAAAGTTCAGGACGAGGGCCGCTGCGGCAGCGCCAAAAGTGGAGTCCTCGAAAGGTAGTTCCAGCGCGTTCCCGACCGAGAAACGGGCCCGCGGGTCGACCACTACCGAGCTCGCATGCTCCACGAACTGCGGGGAGGGATCGACGCCGTCGACTCTTGCCGGCTCGGCCATGGTCAGCAGTGTGGTCGTGAAAGCACCAGTACCACTGCCTACGTCAAGCCACCGGAGTCCGAGCGGCGGCCGAAGCCACTCCAGGAAGTCCCGGGCCGCCAGCCGACTCCAGCGACCGACATAGAGCTCGTAAGCGTCGGCACTGTTGAAAACGTCGGGCGGCATCTCGCGGAAGACCTTAGGTCATCCTGAGTAGGTTCGGAATCCACTCTCGCATATGCGGTTCGAAAGTCCCCCGCCGTGGAGTAAACCCCTCAGTGGCAAGCAAGTTGGCCGCCTGGGCCAACTCTGGCCCGAACGCGAGCGCGATCGGGTTACGCAGACTCTGCGCCCAAGGCGGCGGGCTCATGGCGGGAGGATGGCGCCGGCGACGATCCCTGAGCCGACCAGGTACAAGCCGTCAGTGCGAACGGTGAAATCACTCAGCCGGGAACCCGCGCCGCTCTCAGCAATGATCTCGGCGAACGTCTTGCGGGTGAGATCTTCCGCCTGGTATGTAACGCCACTGGCTAGGTCGATAAGGCCGCGGACCACGCCAGTCGCCGCGATCGCAAGCAGACCCCACCACGCATGCCGTTGCAGCCACAGCACCTGATCACCCAACGCTACACCTTTAAGGGCGCTTCAAAGTCAAGGACGAACTACAGGGCGTGTTGCCCTCGTCAAAGGGGGCCGGGAGGGAGATGAATCTCCTTCGAGTTGACGTGAGCTCGAGCATCGCGATCATTCCGTCAGCTCGACATCACGCCCCATTTGGGATGGCTTCCCAACAAAAGTGTGACCCGGCCCGTGATCCGGCAACCCTGAGCTGCCTAGAAACGCCCCTTTGAAGTCAGAACTGGTCGGGGGCCCGGGATTTGAACTCGGGGACTCACGGTCCCGAAATCGCACGACGTCCTTCCAGAAATGTCGGCTTTTGCGTTTTGTCAGATCGATTTCTTTATATCGACTCGCCCTGACGGCACGGATGTGCATGAATGCTCGGCTGTACTGCCACATGAAGTACTACAAGTTCTAGTTTCGCTCAACGAAACCCCGGATCAGGCGCGGCCCCGCCGGCTCTCATTGCCCGAAGCACTATGTACTTCGCGACTGAGTTTTGGGCCTTAGAGCGCCGGCGGCAAGCGCGCGGAATCTAGAGGCTCAAGCTGTCAGGCCGGTACCGCCTCGATGATCCCGAGCGAATCAAACGGCACCAGCCGGATCATCCGAAAGCCGGCCGCGGTGAGGAGGGCAAAGTACTCGTCCGTCGTGCGCTCCTGACCGCCGCCAACGACTCTCATATTCATGTCCGCCATGGCTGCCTCGAGTGCAAGCGGCGATGCGTCAATGTGTTCGGGGATCGTTCGCTCGAGCAGCAGCAGCCTTGCGTGGCTCGACATGCACTGGCGGCAGACGTTCAGGATGGCTCGGGCCTGGTCATCGGTCCAAGAATGGATGATCCACTTAAGGATGTAGAGGTCACCTCCCGCCGGAACGGACTCGAAGAAGTCTCCCTCCACCAACGTTACTCGCGAGGCCACGCCATCAGCCTCGAGCGCCTCCCGAGCGCCCACCAGGCCCTGTCTCAGGTCGAACAGAACGCCGCGCATCGCGGGCTTTGCCTGAAGTAACGCGGAGAGGAGGGCCCCGTTACCACCACCGACGTCGACGATCGTCTCAACGCCGGCCAGATCGTACGCGGCTACGAAAGCGCCCACGGTCCTCTTGGTCGACTCGACCATGGCTGCGTTGAACCTGGCCGACGCCTCGGGATTCTCGGCCTCCATCTCCCAGGTCGTCTTACCGAACGTGTGAACGAACGCATTGTTCCCGGTTCGCACGGTGAACCCCAGATTCCCCCATGCCGGGTACCACTGTCCGTTCGTCATCAACCAGTTGAGCAGCCCCGGTCGGTCGGTTAGAAAGTGGCCAGAAACCTCGGTGGCGGCAAACGTTCCGTCCGGCCTTTCGCTGAACACCTCCCACGCGCATAGGGCCCGCATCAGGCTCCGCATTGAGGGCTCGTGACTCTGAGTCGCCGAGGCGATCTCCGCCGCGCTTTTGGGACCACTCGCAAGTAGGTCGGGGATCTTCAGCTCGCAAGCGACAAGTAAGCACTGAAACGCCCGATATCCATGCCCTAGCCGCCTGGCGATGTCGAGAGAGCTGCTCATGCAGGCGTCACGGGTCAAAAGCATAATCGTGCTGGCCCCCCTTCTCGAGCCCACCTCCTCCAGGGCGACCTCGCGAATCCTGACCTTGTGGACCTTGCGAGTCACCGATAAAGACTCCGGTCCTGCCTCGGAGCCTCTGCACTTTTCGTGATCAGCTCATTGCCCTATTCGTGATCACGAACAGTCCCGAACCCTGCGTACATCGTGTCCGCTTGCCGCCGTTTCAGTCTGTGTCCTCCTGTACTCAATTTCATCGCCCTTCGTGTCCTCGCGCGTCCTCCCGGTTCCGCAAAAGCGTCACAAATCTGTGACACGGTTGCTCGCCGAAGTCTCTGCCTAGGGAATCTCAATGGCCGCCATGCAGAGGTTCATGGTCCTTCTCGGTGGAGTCCCTTCGCGCTGGTCCGAACGGCCCCCTCGATCAGGTCGCGGCTGCCGTTTTGGCCTCGAACGCGACGATTCGCCCGTTCTGATGGGCGGCCAAGAGCTGGCCCGGCGGGTAGCCGATGACCTGGTAGATCGGCGTGCCAGGTTCGAGATACGCGGCGTCACCGTCCTTCGGACGGTAATTCGGATCGCAGACGTTGCCACTCACTCTTGACTTCACGTGGCTGAACACCGGGCCAAGATCCGCTTCGGCCAACGTAAGCGACGAGGCCAGGCCTGCACCGTACTGAGTTGAGCCGACCTGGATGAAGTCGACCCAGTCGATCTGTGCCGTGCAGTTGGGCGCTGAGCCTGGAATGCCGCACGCCGTGAGCAACAGAAACGTCAATCCGCCAGCCACGCGAACGCCCATCATTTCCGGAACGAGTGAGGACCGACCGAGGTAACGGCTAAGCAGACACCGCGGCCGATCTGGGGGCCGCGCGCGGCTAAAGTGCGTCTGAAGCGAAACCCATTTTTCCAGACCGGTTTCACTAGCAGCCGCCGCGGCCAGGATCCTCATCGGAGCGCAAGCCGGCAGTAGATTGGGGACTTGGCGCCAGGGTATGGCTTTCGGCCAGACGCCGACTGCCGGGCACGTGCAGCCGGAATACCGCGCCTGGTGCCCCACCATCGGCTTCTGCGTTCGAAGTGCTGGGTGCCGCCCGGGATTGAACCCGAGCCTCAGGTCTTGACCAGTCCGCCGAGAGCGCGCGCTGGGTCGCCCTGTAATCTCGTGAGGACAACGTGAATGTAGCTGCCGAACTTGCTGCCAGCGACGGCATCTTTTTCGGCGTCGTCATCTTGGGCGCCTTGTGGATGCATCGAGATGGACTTCGCGCTGGACTCGCATTCGGCCTGGGTAGTCTGCTGGCCCTTGGAGTCGGGGCGCTAATCAGTCTGGCGTGGTACGAGCCGCGTCCGTTTGTGGTTGAGCACCTTGCGCCGCTCATCCCCCACTCCGCGGATGCCTCATTCCCATCGGACCACCTACTTGTGCTTGGTGCGCTCTTCGGAGCCAGCGTCGTTCCGAGCCGCCGGATCGGGCTGGCCACGCTTGGGCTGGCCGTCATCGTCGCCGCGGCACGCGTCTATGTGAGGGTGCACTATCCCTGGGATGTGATCGCCGGTTTCGGCATCGGTGTCGCTGCTGGCGCACTTGCCTATGTGGTCTGCCGCCGGGCGTTGCCGGTCTTGTTCTGGTTAGATCGCGGGCTACAGCGGGCCCACCTCAGACCGGTGCTTATCGGACGAGCGGTGAACCGCTTTCCGACTGATGCGGCCTCAGGTGGCATGCAGCCGTAGTCCATGCAAGACAACCACTTTGATCGAGTCGAGCGCAACCTGTCCGGTTCAAAAATCACATTGCGGCTTCGATGTGGAGTTGATCAGCAGTCACGCTTAGGAAGACTCGGCGTGATCGGCTTGTGGGAGGCAAGTATTCATGCGGCGACTAGTCTCGGCGCGCGTGAGTACTCCCGAAGTAATCCACCCAGTCTCGAGCGACTCCTGATCGCTCCCATCGCGCTCACTACCTGCGGTCGGCCATTCGGAGGGTGGAGTTGAAGTCCGCGATGGGGTCGCTCATTGTTGTAATGGTCGACGTAATCGTCTAGTACACGTTGCAGGTGACGCTGACCGCCAACGATCAGCCAATCCAGACACTCGCGTCTAGCGCTGCCCACACAGCGCTCGGCGTAGGCGTTGGCCATAGGAGCTTCTAAAGGCGTGCGGATGACCCTCGCACCCTCACTGGCAAGCCCGCGCTCGAACGCGAACGGGACCTTCTTATCGTTGTCGCAAATCAGGTACTTGGCTTGGAATGCCCGCTCCTGGAGCTGCCAGCAGAGGTTTCGCGCCTGCTGGCTGACCCAGTCCTGATTCGGGCTCGCAGTGACGCCGAACCATACGATGCGCCGGGTTGCAAGCCCTATGAAGAAGATGATCGTGGCGACCGACTACTTCACCGTGGATACCTGGAACCTCAAGCGACTCTACGT
>Ga0070730_10002415_pt1 | contig 16943 bp, 11 predicted proteins | sample Coa_R1_3_FD_66447 | JGI IMG/M metagenome (GOLD analysis project Ga0070730, IMG submission 66447) | Surface soil microbial communities from Centralia Pennsylvania, which are recovering from an underground coalmine fire - Coalmine... | ecosystem: Environmental > Terrestrial > Soil > Unclassified ... | reverse complement strand
GGCGGATTTAGCGATGACGAGATGCGGTTGATAGTTGCAGCCCTGAAAATCACCAACGACCTCGAACGAATTGGCGATCTTGCGGTGAATCTTGCGGAGCGCGTCACCACTTTGCGTGAGATGCCCGGTTCAAAGCCGCCGGAAGAGTTAGAGGCGATGACGGTGGCAGTGCGTGCGATGGTGTCAAAAAGCCTCGGCGCGCTGATTTACCGCAATGCCGCCATGGCTACCCAGGTTTTAGAGAGCGATGACCTTGTGGATCAATATCGCGATCAAATTTTCGAGCAACTGATGGAGCAGATGACCCAGCAGACTGCGCTCGTGGTTCCCAGTATGCAATTCATCCTTGCCACCCGGCACCTCGAGCGAATCGCCGATCATGCCACCAACATTGCCGAAGACATCATTTATTGGGTGCGCGGCTTGGACGTGCGCCACGGCCGCGGCTTGGGCGCCGCAACAGCCTTGTCGGCGGGTCCCGAGAAATTGCCCGAGGTCACCGAAGATTCACACGGCCTTTATTCCAGCGTGACCGCAGCCACCGATAATCAAACCGCTTGATCTTCAGTGTTCGAACCTCCCACGGGGGATCATCGCACCCCTGGCGATGATCCCTCTTCCTCCCCTTGGAACATCCGTCCAGGCATCCTCTTGACCAGAACCAGCAGTCAAATTACTGTGGAAGTGTCGAAAGTATCGCAAATGAGTGTTCTAGGCCCACCAAACCGGCGCACCTTCCTGCCACTATGGCAGATCCTTACATGCTTGTTACTGGCCGGATTATTTCTCTTCAATCCATTTCTTGCCTCTCACCCGTTAATGGGCATTGTCGTGGTCTGCCATCCGGCGAGTTATCGCGCAACCGTGGGCTCGTCAGAGTTGGAGCAGTTCGCGCAACCTGATGTTAGCGCGACGGAGTTATTGCCAGAATCTCAAGCAGCGCCGGTTTCCGCTCTGCAAATTACCGACAGCAATGGTGAATCGCAGCATTACGTCGAACCTCCAATTGTTCCAAGCCCGCAGACAGGTTTCTCCTCGAGTCTGTGGTTTCGGCCGCCGCCAGCCGTTTAATTCCCTTCCCCGAGCAGCAAATGTATAAATCCGGTGAAAAACCGGTCGGCAGGTATTTTGGGCTCCCGAGAGAAACTCTGCGGGTGTATGCCGTTGTCAATGAAGACAGTGGCAGAGAAATCTATGAATGAAATGGACAGGAAAAAATGTCTCGCAAAACTCTGATTTGGATAGCGGTAGCGATTGTGGTAGTTGGCCTCGGCGCCTGGAGGTGGATTGGACATTCTGCGACCGAAGCAGATGACCAAAACCATCCTGTAGCAGGGGAAGCGGTCGTGGCGGCGGTAGCCAAAGTGCAACGCGGACCGATCGACAACACCCTGACCATCGCGGGCGAGTTCAAGCCGTTTCAGGACGTGGATGTTCACGCCAAAGTGGCGGGATATATCAAGAAGATTTATGTAGACGTTGGCGACCACGTGAAACAAGGCCAGACGCTGGCGGTTCTGGAAGTGCCGGAACTCGCGGCGCAGTTGGCCGGCGCAGATGCACAGGTCCGGCGCTCGAAAGAAGAGATTCGCAGGGCGCAGGGAGACGTCCAACGCGCGGAGTCCGCGCACTCGGCAGCACACGCCATGTACAGCCGCCTGAAGCAGGCCAGCGAACAGCAAAAGGGGCTGGTGGCGCAGCAGGAAGTGGATGATGCGCAAGCGAAAGATTTGGAGACGGAAGCGCAAGTTTCCAGCGCACAAGCGGCGCTATCCGGCGCGGAGCAACAGTTAGAAATGGCGGATGCCAACCAGAAGCAGTACGACGCGCTCTCCGACTACACGCGAATCGTGGCGCCCTTCACTGGCGTGGTGACCATGCGCTATGCGGACACCGGGTCGCTGGTGGCGGCGGGAACATCCTCCAGCACCCAGGCAATCCCGGTCGTGCGCATCGCGGAAATTTCGAAACTTCGCTTGGTGCTGCCGATTCCGGAATCGATCGCCGCGCAAATCCATCTGGGCGATCCGGTCAAGGTGAGAGTGCAAGCGCTGAACTCAGACATTACTGGCACGGTATCACGGTTTGCCGATGCGCTGGACATGCAGACCCGCACCATGGAAACAGAAATCGATTTCGACAATCGCAGCGGGAAACTGATCTCTGGGATGTACACCGAAACGCAACTAGTGCTGGCGGAAAAACCGAATGCCATGAGCCTGCCGCTGGAAGCGGTGGCGCAAAACGGGAACGACGCAACCGTATTGCTAGTGACCCCGAATAGCACCATTGAACTAAGAAAAGTGAGTCTTGGAATTCAGGGGAAATCGCGGGTGGAAGTGGTTTCAGGGCTTCAGGAAGGCGACCGCGTGGTCATCGGCAACCGCAGCCAATACCACGAGGGCGAAAAGGTGCAGCCCAAGGAGTTTGCGCCCATGGCTGCGAACGGCGGAGGCGCGAGCTAATGTCCGGTTTCTCGATTCGCAATCCATTCTTCATTATTGTTTGCTGCTTGATTGTCGCGATTGTTGGCACGGTAACCGTGGTGCGCATGCCGGTCGATCTGTTTCCCCCCATCAACATTCCCGTGGTCGTAGTCGCAACGTTTTATTCGGGCATGCCGCCGCAGCAGATCGAAACCAACATCACCAATCCATTCGAACGATTCTTTACACTGGCCAGCGGAGTGGACCACATCGAGTCGCGATCGCTGCCGGGCGTGAGCCTGATCAAAATTTATTTTCAGCCGGGCACAAGCGCGGACGCAGATCTTAGTACCGTTTCGAACCTGGCCATGGCCGACTTGCGGCGCTTGCCCCCCGGAACGCTGCCGCCGGTTGTGCTGAAATTCGACGCGTCGAGTCTGCCGGTCTGCCTGATTACGTTGAAAGGGCAGGGTCTAAACGAAACCGAACTGCACGATCTCGGCCAGTACAACGTGCGAAACCAGATCGCCAACGTACCGGGCGCGTCAGTGCCGCAACCGTTTGGCGGACGCTACCGGCAAATCATGGTGTACGTGGACCCGCTGAAATTGCAGGCGCACCAGCTGAGTCCCATGGATGTAGTGCGGCAAATCAACGAGAGCAACCTGATTCTGCCGGCCGGCGACGTTAAGATCGGGCCGTTCGACTACAACCTGTATTCGAACAGCCAGGCCCCCACCGCAAAATCGATCAACACCATGCCGCTGAAGACCGTTGGACAGAAATCGGTGCTGGTCGGCGATATCGGCAAGGCCGTGGATGCGGAGGCCATCCAAACCAACATTGTCCGCGTGGACGGACAGCCTTCCGTGTACTTGCCGATTCTGAAGCAGGGCGGCGATACCAACACCATCGCGGTGGTGGACGGAATTAAGGAAGCGCTTCAGCATCTGGTGGATATTCCGAAACAATTGAAGACGCGAGTGGTTTTCGATCAATCGCTCTTCGTGCGCACGGCGATCGACAACCTCATACATGAAGGCGGAATCGGGCTGGTGCTCACGGGCTTCATGATTCTGCTCTTTCTGGGAAGCCTGCGCGCCACCGCTGCGGTGTTTTTGTCGATTCCACTTTCCGCGCTAGCCGCATTCTTGGCTATTGGCGCGGGTGGCGGGACCGTGAACACTATGGTGTTGGGAGGACTGGCACTGGCATTTTCCCGATTGATCGATAACTCGGTGATCGTGCTGGAGAATATTTTCCGGCATTTGGAAATGGGCGAATCGCCGGAAGTCGCTGCTGAAAAGGGCGGGAATGAAGTTGCGTTGGCGGTACTGGCGGCGACTATCGCGACATCGATTGTATTTTTCCCGGTGGTCTTTTTGTACGGCGTTAGCCGTTTCTTGTTCGTGGCTTTGGCGACCGCGGTAATTTTGTCGTTGTTCGCTTCGTATGTGGTGGCGATGACGGTGGTGCCGCTCTTTTGCGCCAAGCTGATCAAAAAACATCAGGCTGACGAAGAATGCGGAGAAGGCGCGATCGAAGCGCGGATGGGCAAACTCACCAAAAAGTTCGATTACTATTTTAATGCAATGCTGAATAAGTATGACCGAACGCTAGCGACCTCATTGCTGAAACCGGTGGCTACGGTGGTGGGCCTGGCGGGTGTTTCGCTGTTGTGTCTTTCGCTCTATCCATTTCTTGGAGTTTCGTTTTTTCCCAGAACCGATCCTGGACAGTTCGTCGTCAATTTAAAAGCGCCCACCGGAACTCGGGTCGAGTCAACCGAAGCCTATGTCAACAAACTCGAGAATATCGTGCGGGAAGTGGTGCCCAAGGACGAACTGCAAATTATTGTGTCCAACATCGGCGTTACCCCCGACTTTTCATCCATCTACACTCCGAATTCCGCCCCGCACACCGCTTTCGTGCAGGTCAGCTTGAAAGAGGGGCACAAGGTTGGAAGTTATGAATACATGCGGCGAGTGCGCGAACGGGTGGCAAATGAACTCCCGCAACTGACGACCTATTTTCAGTCCGGCGGATTGGTGGACGCGGTCATCAACTTGGGATTGCCCGCGCCGATCGACGTGCAAGTGAGCGGAAGCGACATGAAGCAGACCTACGCTGTGGCAACCCAATTGGCATCGAAGATCCGGGAGCTAAAGGGAGTGAGCGATGTGCTGATTCCGCAGGATATCGATTATCCCGCCCTGGAACTGGACGTGGACCGTCAAAAAGCGAGCCAGTTGGGATTATCGCAGAAAGAAATCGTGGACAACGTGATTACCTCGTTGACGTCGAATGCCATGATTGCGCCAAACTATTGGATCGATCCGAAAAGCGGAAACCCCTATTTGCTTACAGTGCAGTATCCGGAGTCCGCAGTCAGCACCTTGACCGACCTGAAACAGATTCCGCTGCGCGGACCGAATGTTTCGCAGCCCACTTTTTTGGACAGCGTGGTGAACGTGAAAACGATCGCTTCGCCGACCGAAGTGGACCATTACCAGTTGTTTCGTATTATCGACTTGTATGTTTCCCCGAAAACCGAGAACCTGGGAACCATCACGCCGCAGATCGAGAAAATCCTGAAGAGCACGACCATGCCGGAAGGTGCGCGAGTGACTTTGCGCGGCTCCGTGCAGGGCATGCAGTCCTCGTTCAAAAGCTTTGGCATCGGACTGATCCTGTCGGTGGTGCTCGTGTACTTGGTCTTGGTGGCACAATTTGCATCCTGGACTGATCCGCTGATTATTCTGCTTGCCGTGCCGCCGGGTCTCGCCGGGGTCCTTCTTTTCCTGCTGGCAACCAACACCACGCTGAACGTGATGTCTCTCATGGGCGTTGTAATGATGGTCGGTATCGTGGTTTCAAACAGCATTCTAATCGTGGAATTCGCGCGGCACTTGCATCACGAAGGCAAACCGATAAAGGAGGCGGTCTCAGTAGCTTCGCGACTGAGGTTGAGGCCGGTGCTGATGACCTCGCTGGCGACGCTGCTGGGTTTAATTCCGATGGCGCTGGGCATCGAAGCAGGCAGCGAACAGTACGCCCCACTGGCCCGCGCCATTATCGGCGGATTGCTGGTTTCCGTCGTGGTCACCGTCTATCTCGTTCCGGCCGCTTACCTGATCGTCCATCACAAGGAAGAGATCGCAGAGGCGGAGGCACGGCCGTGATGCGAAACTTTTTCACGTTACTGCTCGTGCTGTTGTCGCTGGCCGTTTCGGTTAAGCCGCAAACTCCGGATCCACAAACTCCGACAGGTTCCCCCGCAATGCCAACCCCGATCCCGCCGGCGCAAGGTGCAGTGCCGGCGGGAACCTCTCTCACACGGAGGCAGGCGGAAGCGCTCGCGTTGAAAAACAATCCGCAGATCTCCATCGGCAGGCTTCGCGCCCTTCAGGCCGGCCAGATCGTCAGGGAGCAGCGGTCCGCTCTTCTGCCGGCCGCTTATCTCAGCCTTACCGGCGTCGATTCCAGCAACAACAATGCCCGCATCTCAGCTGGCGCGTTAAACAACCCGGTTATCTATCCGCGAGCGGCGAGCGGCGCCACCGTCAGCCAGTTGATCACCGATTTCGGCCGCACCACTAATTTGCTATCCAGTTCGCAGTCCGCTGCGAAAGCCGAGGAAGAAACTTCCGCCGCTACCACCGCGCAAATCGTTCTCGCTGTCGATCAGGCTTTTTACAACGCTCTCGAGACTCGTGCGCTTCTTCAAGTAGCGGCTCAGACCGTCGAAGCCCGGCAATTAATCTCGGACAAGATCAAAGCTCTGACCGACGCCAAGCTGAAATCGGATCTGGACTTGAGTTTCGCCAATGTGGATCTCGCTCGGGCGAAATTACTTCAGCTCGAAGCCCGAAACAATTACGCAGCATCCCAGGCAACTCTCTCCGCAATTTTGGGCTATCCAGACCAGCAGCAATTCGAATTGGCGGAAAGCACCAGCGCTCCAGAACAGCCCGACCCCGACGTGAATCCGCTGATCATGCAAGCTTTGCAGCAACGGCCCGAAGTTCTCGCCCTCCAGGATCAGGTCACTTCCGCTGAAAAGTTCGGCCGCGCCGAACATGACCTTTGGATGCCTACGGTCAGCGCTCTCGGCACCGTAGGCGTTGCTCCTGTCCGCGACTACCATCTCTCAAACTGGTACGGCGCCGTCGGCGTCAACATCAACATTCCAGTGTTCAACGGTTTTCTCTATAACGCCCGAGCCAAGACAGCGGACTTGCAGACCGAAGCCGTCCGCCAGAAACTGATGGACCAGCGCAACAACATCGCGCGCGACGTTCGAACCGCCTGGCAGGATTCCCAGCAAGCGTTCGAACGACTCAGCGTCACCCAGCAGCTCCGCGAAGAGGCCAACCTCGGGATGCGACTGGCTCAGTCCCGCTATGACCTCGGCTTAGGTTCCATCGTGGAACTCGGCCAGGCCGAACTGCAGAAGACCGAGGCCGACATCGCCGACACTGACGCCCAATACCAGTATCGCTTGACCCGACTGGTCCTCGCTTATACGATTGGTGCGCCGAAGTAAGCACCTCCTCGCAGTGGAACTCTGGGACCAGCTTCGGAGATTGCGGACAATGGGATTCAATATGTTGATGGCTAGCACCAAGGAGTGTCGCTGGGAGCCCCTCTCCCGGCGGGTGCTTGTCTTTGCGTGTTGTTGTCGCTAGGCTCCCATCTTTCCGTAAACTCCGGCCGGTCAATCAGTTTACCCGTAACAATTCGTGTTACAGGATATTCACATTCGATTGACATGGCTGTAAGACGCTGGCCCTACGTTTACCTGCGGGAAGGCTCGCAGACTCACCGGCATTTTCATACTTAAACTGCAGTAACAAAGAGAGAGGCAATGAGAAAAACAGCAGCAATGATATTGTCGCTATTCCTGATGTCGGGAACGGCGTTTGCGGATACACCGAAAGACGGTGACCCGCAACCGGCGCAGACCGCCAAGACCAAGAAGTCCACCAAACCCGCCGCGAAGTCTGCCACGGCTGTTCTGGCCGAGCAGGTGGAAGCGTTGCGCCAATCGCTTGAAGCCCAGCAGCAACAGATCAAGATGCTTCAGGAAGAATTGGCCAGGCGCGACGCCCAGATTGGCGACGCGAAGGCCGCCGCCGCCGCCGCCGATGCAAAGGCTGTCGACGCCGGCGCCAAAGTCGCCACGGTCGCCAGCGCCACCGCGGAAGTGAAAACCACCACCACCGCGCTCAGCTCCGACGTTGCCGACTTGAAACTCAGCAACGAAGCGGTGAAGGGTGCAGTTCAGGACGCCCAGAAGAAAATTATCGCCGGCGAATCACCCTCCACGATTCATTACAAGGGGATCTCGCTTACTCCTGGTGGATTTCTAGCGGCGGAAACAGTTACCCGTACGCGTGCCACCAGTGGCGACATCAATACCCCCTTTACCGGCATTCCGTACAACGCGGCCGATTTGGCTCACGTCACTGAAAATGCCTTCACCGCTCGCCAGAGCCGCCTGTCACTCTTGGCGGAAGGCAAACTTGCCACTGCAAAGATGACGGGTTACTACGAAGCAGACTTTTTGAGCTCGGGCACCACCTCGAACAACCGCCAAAGTAACAGCTATACGTGGCGCACCCGTCAAGCGTGGGCACAAGCTGCTTGGGATAATGGCTGGTCGTTGACCGGCGGACAGATGTGGTCTCTGGCAACGGAAACCAGGAAGGGCATTATCAATCGCCAGGAATCAAACCCCGGGATGATCGATCCGCAGTACGTCGTGGGCTACACTTGGGCTCGCCAGTACGCTTTCCGCGCCGTGAAGGACTTCGGCGGCAAATTCGCCCTGGGTCTCTCCGTAGAGGGACCACAGGCCACCATCGGCGGCCGCGGCTTTTCCTCCGTCACCACCATTAACTCCGGCGCTGCGCTAGCCACCATCGTTACCTCCGGAGCGACCACCGCGCAAACCGGCAACTTCTTTATTAACGCTCCCGGGGCTGGCGGCGGTCTTTATAACGCTTTCGACCCCAACGGATACACCGTCAACAAAGCTCCAGACTTCCTTTTCAAGGCCGCCTTGGATCCCGGCTTCGGTCACTACGAGCTTTTCGGCATCGTCAGCACGTTCCGTGATCGCATCTATCCGTGCGGGGTCGTGGGCTCTAACGCGGGAGACACGGTTAAACCGGCTGTTCCGACCACGGTAACTTGTTCCAATACCGCGGCGCCAACAACGGTAAGCTCTTTCGGCGCCACTAACAAAAGCGTCACCGGCGGTGGCGGCGGTGCCAGCGCTCTCTGGACGGTTTTCAATGATAAGGTAGAATTCGGTGCAAAGGCTGTTGCTGGCGACGGCATTGGCCGTTACGGCTCGGCGCAGCTTGCCGACGCCACGGCTCGCCCGGATGGGACGCTATCGCTGATCCGCACCGCCCATGGTCTCGGAAGGATCGAATGGCACGTCACTCCGAAATTCCTCCTGTACAGTTATTACGGCGCGGAGTATGCCTGGCGCGCTGGGTACCAAGGCTACAATGCCATCACCATTACTAAAACAACCGCGATTCCTGCAAATGGAGTCAACCCGGCAATTCCAGCAACGACTGCCACCGGTTTCAAGTTGAATCAGATCGGCGGCTACGGCAACTTCGCCGCCAACAATACCGGCTGCGCCACTGAAGGCGTGCCTACAAATGACTTCAATCCGTCAAGCGGCTCGAACTGCGCCGGCGACATCCGCATCATTCAGGAAGGCACTCTGGGCTTCTGGTATAGGTTCTATGGGGGCCCGAAAGGCCGCATGCAGTTTGGCGTGCAATATTCCTACATGACCAAGAATGCTTGGTCCGGCAACGGTGGCGTGACAGCGGGATCTCTGGCAATCGGCCCCAAAGCCAACGACAACATGATTTTCACCTCATTCCGCTACTACATTCCGTAGTCCGAGTGTAATGCGGCTCGACCCTCCCCTGGGGACGAGAATGACGGCGGCGCCCACAAGGCGCCGCCGTTGTTATTTTGGCTGCCATTGTTGTAATAAGGCCGTTATCGCCGCCTTAACCGCTTTTTTGTTCAATATCTTACGGGATTCAACCAACTATGAACCGACTGTAACAATCCCGTAACACGCCAGACGCATACTCTACCTGACGGACTGGGACTGACTTCAGTATTTGTGTGGAGAGACTCTGATGAAACGTCTGGCAGGTATACTTCTGGTTGTTCTGGCGCTTGGCGGCTTTGCTTTTGCCCAGAACAGACTCTTGATTAATGGCGCGGGCGCGACTTTCCCGTATCCGATGTATTCCAAATGGTTTGACGAGTACCACAAGAAAAACGGCAACACTGAGATTAATTATCAATCAATCGGCTCGGGCGGAGGCATTAAACAGGTCACCGAGGGTACTGTTGATTTCGGCGCATCAGACGGACCGATGAATGATGATCAGTTGAAGGCCTATCAGGCTAAACATGGATTTCCCATTTTGCATTTCCCCACCGTGCTGGGTGCCGATGTTCCGACTTACAACATTCCAGGTATTTCCGCCGAACTCAATTTTACGCCTGAAGCGCTCGCAGGTATTTTTCTCGGACACATTTCCAAATGGAACGATCCTGCGATCGCCAACGCCAACAAAGGGGTGAATCTACCGGCGAACGACATTGTCGTGGTTCACCGCTCCGACGGCAGCGGAACGACTTATATCTGGACCGACTTTCTTTCAAAGATTAGCGGCGACTGGAAAGACAAAGTCGGCAAAGGTACCTCCGTGAATTGGCCTGTGGGTCTTGGCGGCAAGGGCAATGAAGGTGTTGCCGGTCTTATCAAGCAAACTCCCAATGCCATGGGTTACGTTGAACTGATCTACGCGATTCAAAACAAGATGCCCTACGGCAAGGTCAAGAATGCGGCGGGCGAATTCGTCAAAGCGGATCTGGCCAGCGTGAGCGCTGCGGCTGCGGGTGCGGTCAAGACGATGCCGGATGATTTCCGGGTTTCCATCACCAATGCTCCCGGCAAAACTGTTTATCCAATATCCAGTTTTACCTGGCTGCTCATCCCCAGCAAGTTTTCTGACGCCACCAAACGTGATGCCCTTAAGGGATTTGTCACATGGATGCTCGGCGACGGACAAAACTTCACGGAAGCCCTCGCCTACGCGAAGCTTCCGCCCGAAGTCGTCGCAAAAGAAGTGAAAGCGCTTAGCAAGATTCAATAACGTGGCCGCGACTAGCACAAATTTGCCGAGCGCGAGTCCCATCGTGAGTTCGCGCTCGTTTCTTTCCCGCCTTCGCGATGGTGACGAAATCGCCCGCGTTATAACTTTTTTGTTTGCTGCGTCGGTAGTGCTGGTCACTATCCTCCTGGTGGTCGAGCTGTGGATGCAATCGGCCCTGCCCCGCCACAAATTCGGCTTCAGTTTTTTTCTCACCCGCGTTTGGGATCCCATCGCTGAACAGTTCGGTGCTCTGCCTTTTATCTATGGCACCATCGTGACTGCGGCCGTGGCTCTTCTCATCGCCGTACCGTTGGGTATCGGGGCGGCGATTTTTCTGGCTGAGCTTGCTCCACAGAAGCTATCCGATCCTCTCGAATTTTTTATTGACCTGCTGGCTGCCGTGCCCAGCGTCATTTATGGATTGCTCGGCGTGTTCATTGTGGTTCCGATCATGCGCGAGTGGATCCAGCCCGCTCTAAAAAACACCCTGGGATTCCTGCCGCTGTTTCAAGGGCCGGCCTACGGCATAGGATTCTTGACCGCAGGAATTGTCCTGGCGATTATGGTGATTCCGTACATCATTTCCGTGTCGCGCGAAGTTTTGATGTCGGTGCCGCGCGATCAACGCGAAGCCGCGCTGGCGCTCGGTTCGACGCGCTGGGAATCCACCTGGAAAGTGGTGGTTCCGTTCGCCAAAACCGGCATTATGGGTTCGATCTTTCTGGCACTTGCTCGGGCACTCGGTGAAACCATGGCGGTCACCATGGTCATCGGCAACACCCCGACCATTAGCGCTTCGCTCTTTTCCCCGGGCTACTCCATCGCCGCGGTCATCGCCAACGAATTTACCGAAGCCACTGGCGACTTGTACCTCGGCGCGCTCATTGAATTGGGCCTGGTGCTGTTCCTCCTCACATTTATCTTGAACGGACTGGCGCGGCTGATGATGCTGTTGACCACCCAGCGCGGCAGCGGGACGGGTATGGCATGACCGCCCGTCTGTGCTGGCGCAAGTTTGTTAGCGGCTTCATGCTGACCATGACCGGTGTCTGTGCATTGGTCGCGGTGTCCGTACTGTTTTTTATTCTTGGCTACCTCGTCTATCATGGCGGAACGTCGATCAATTGGAACTTCTTCACCAAATTGCCGACTCCTGTTGGCGAAACCGGTGGCGGCATGGCCAATGCCATCGTCGGCAGCGCGAAGTTGCTTTTGCTAGCTTCCGCTTTCGGAGTGCCCATTGGATTTTTTGGCGGCATCTACCTCGCCGAATTCAGCGGCCACAAAGTAGCCTTCGTCGTTCGTTATGCTGCAGACCTTCTGAACGGCGTGCCTTCCATCGTGATCGGAATCTTTGCCTACGCACTGGTGGTCTTGCCGTTTAAACATTTTTCAACGCTGGCAGGCTCGTTCGCTCTCGGACTGATGATGATTCCGATTACCCTGCGCAACACCGAAGAGTTCCTGCTCGGCGTGCCGCGCGCTCTCCGCGAAGCCTCCATGGCCCTGGGCGCGAGCAAGTGGACCACCATCGCTCGAGTGGTGGTGCCGGCAGCGTATCGCGGCATCATGACCGCGATCTTGCTGGCGCTGGCCCGCGTTGCAGGCGAGACTGCGCCACTATTATTCACCGCATTCGGCAATCGCTATTGGAGTCCGGGACTGGGTCAGCCAACCGCTTCACTGCCGGTGGTGATATACAACTACGCAATTTCGCCCTACGACGATTGGCACCGCCAGGCTTGGGCGGCTGGACTGGTTCTTTTGGGTTTGATTCTGATGGTCAACATTGTTGCTCGGGTGATTCTTGCCCGCGGAGTAGCCGTACCGAGGTCCTAATTATGCAAGCTTCTGCGAGGTCAGAATTGTCCGTGAATCTAAAACCGACCGGCATAGCGAACACCAGCCGCGAAACAATCGCGCCCACTACCATGCGCGTGACCGTCTCCAAGGTCAATTTCTTCTACGGCGCCAAGCAAACCCTCTTCGACATCAACATGGCCATCGCCACCAATCGCGTCACCGCTCTGATCGGCCCCTCCGGTTGCGGCAAATCCACGTTACTGCGCACCTTCAATCGCATGCACGAAACCGTGCGCAACGCCCGCCTCGAAGGCGAAATCCTGCTCGATGGTCAAAATATTCTTGCTCAGGATGTCACCCAGCTCCGCCGTCGCGTTGGTATGGTCTTCCAAAGACCGAATCCGTTCCCCAAGTCCATTTTTGAAAACGTTGCCTATGGCCCCAAGATCAACGGGGCCGATGCACCGATCGCCGAAATCGTCGAAAAAAGCCTGCGCCGCGCCGCATTGTGGGACGAAGTAAAAGATCATCTCCACAAATCCGCCTACGAGCTTTCCGGCGGTCAACAACAGCGTTTGTGTATCGCCCGCGGGCTGGCAGTTGAACCAGAGGTGCTGCTGCTCGATGAGCCCTGTTCCGCGCTCGATCCCATCAGCACCGCGAAAATCGAAGAGTTGCTGGTTCAACTGAAAGACTCGTGTACCATTGCCATCGTGACCCACAACATGCAGCAGGCCGCGCGCGTCAGCGATTACACTGCCTTCCTGCTGGTCGGCCAACTGGTCGAATTCAACCCGACCCCGCAGCTCTTTACGACACCTACTGATCCGCGAACGGAGGCTTACATCACCGGCCGCTTCGGATGACATCTCGCTCGCGCTTCGTGGACCAAGCGAAGCGCTGCTTGAGGCCGTTTCTCGTCAGCGCAAAGAAATAACTGTCATTCGGGCGAAGCGAGGAATCTCTCTTCGTTCTATGCACCGAGCGCATCGAAAGAAAGGACCCATGGAACGCCACTTCGAAAGAGACCTTAACGAACTGAAGGAACGCCTGCTCTGGATGGGCAGCCTCGCCGAACGCGCTGTTCATCAGGCCGTCCATGCCGTGCTGGAGTCCGACGAACAACTCGCCAACCGCGTTCTCGAAGAAGAGGGAGCGATTAACGAACTCCAGTTGGAGCTTGACGACCGCGTGGTGCAACTGCTCGCGCTGCATCAACTCATGGCCATCGACTTGCGCTTTGTCCTGGCGGTTTCCCGCATCAACAACGATCTCGAGCGCATCGGCGACCAGGCCGTCAACATCGCCCAGGGTGCCTTGCGCATCTTGCGTCACCCACGGGTGAAGCCTTACGTTGATCTTCCGCGCATGAGCGAAGTCGCAGAAGAGATGGTCCGCGACGCGCTCAACGCCGTAGTGCGCCGCGACGTGGACCTCGCGCGTAAAGTCCTCGCCAGCGACGATAAAGTCGATCATTTCCGCGATCAGATTTTCCGCGAACTACTCACCTACATGATGGGTGATTCCAGCGTGGTTTTCCCCGCATTCGAATTAATTCTCGTCGCAAAAAATCTTGAGCGCATCGGCGACCACGCCACCAACATTGCCGAGGACGTTATCTACCTGGTGCAGGGCCAGGACGTCCGTCATCCCGCCGTCGATCGCCGCTAGTCGTTCATCTCGGCCGGTGCTCGTCGCCGCACGTACAACAAAGCAATCGACGCTGCCAGGCTCGCCACCGAAAGCCATCCGCCGGCGGTCCGATCCCATGTTCGTGTGAAATCAATCTGCAATTCCGATTCGCCCGCGGGAACTGCAACGATCATCTGCTCCGTCCCACTGCCATGCCGCAACACAACTCGATTCCCGTTCAGAGTCACCCGCCACGCGGGATAGTCCAATAGATGCAAGACCACACGGCCCGGGCCACTCGCAACGACGCGCACCACTCGATGTTCCGCTGTCCACTTTTCCACTTGCACCTTCGCTTCGCTGTGACCCTCCGCGTTTGTTCTGGATGAAACAAATCTCGCGCGCGGCTCTTTTTGTATCAGGTCCGTGTGATCATCTCCAGCCGGATCGTACTCGTCGGTTCCTTCGAACCCCGCTCCATCTTTCATTGCAGCCTGCAGCGTCGGCATATCCTCGGTGTCCCACCAGGCGTTTTTCACCAGATATTGTCCCGACACCGCAATGGCAATCGCGGCCGCAACCAGCCACGCCCACCGGAGCCATCCTCGCGCCGAACTCGTCATGAACACCGTCGCGCACAGCGCCACAATCGACATCCATCGCCACGGAAACTGCACGAAGCGGAGTTCCGGTAACAGCCGCCAGAAAACCACCGTAATCGGAAGCATGAGCAAAATCGCAACCCCGCCCAGCATGCTCACGGCGGAAACCACTTTCGAGTCGCGATTCGTCACGCGCCATGATGCCATCGCCGCCGCAATCATCCACAAAATCAGCAGCACCGCCATCCACGACGCGATGCGATTGAACGCGTCATGCTCAGCATCGACTGTCTTCGCGAATAAGAAATTGTCCCCTGGCGTCAGTTCGCCCGCCAACGCCCCGGTGATGTTTACCCAACGTTGCTCGTAAATTGCAGGAATTAGATAGAACCCAGCCAGCCCCAATCCCAGCAAGATTGCGCCCCCGCCATTGACCAGAGGCGAGAAACTCTTCTGTCTCGCCGCGGCGAACACAAAAATTGCCGCGATGCTATAGCTCGCAATCACCGCCGCTGGCGCGTTCGAAAGCCAAATCGCACAAAACGCAATTGCAAAGCGAACGATTTGTTTTGCCGCCCCCGCTTTTTCACTCGAAACAATTCCGCCCAGTTGCATCGCTGTCAGCAATAGCAGCGGAAAAAACGCCATCGCCAGCAACTCCGCAAAATCGCTCCTCATATAAATGATCAGCAGCGCGTATGGATTCCCGGCAAAGAACGCCGCTCCGAGCAATGCAGCGAACCGCGAATCAGCCAGCTTTCGCAACAGTCTGTACGCGGAAAGTCCCGCGAATGCCTGCGCCAGGAAAATGAAAACTGCGGCGACGCTGGTCCACGGAAGAATCGTTCCCAGGAACGCCCCCAGCAGCCACGACAACGGTGGATAAAAAATAAAGCGGGGTTCGCCGTAGCCAAAATTGGCCCATTCCGTCCATCGCGGCAAAATCACGCCTTGCTTCCACTGGCCCGCCGCATCCAGCCAAGAAGCCGTGTGGAACGCCACGTCGTGCCCCGAAGGCGTGCCAAGAAAAAAGAACGGTGCGATCACCGCCAGCGCCACGCAGAATGACACCGCTGTCGCGGCGCTCCATTCGCGCACTGTATCTATTGCAAAGCTGCTCGATTGTCGTGAAAGCGAATCGCTCATCTGCCGTGCTGTGATTGTAACCGGAAGGCAATTCTTTCCGCGATGCTTCGCGCTCGCGGCAAACCGCTCTTTGGCCAAACTTACTTCGTCAATTCGCGCGAAAGATAAATCATCTGCCCCACATGGTGATACGCGTGGCCGGCGCAGCGCAAGAAAATTGCGAATCGTTCCGAACATTCTGGCTCCCGCAACGCCGAGTATTCCTTTAGCCAGTCTTCGTACGACTGCCTTTCAATCGTTTCGATCACCATCGCAATTGTCCGGTCAAACGCCGCGAGCACTTCCGCCTTCGCCCGCGGCTCCGGCTCGGTGAATTCGCGATCGCGATCCCGTACGTATCCGGTCTCCGCTACCCGTGCTCCAATGTAGTAATTCAGGTTGCCGGTCATGTGCAGCAGCAGGTGCCCCACGCTGTTTCCATGCGCGAACGGCTGCCGCCACAGTTGCTCCTCACTCAGTGGTTCAACCCAGCGATGAGTCTGCTCGCGCACCATCTCGTAATACGCGCCAAGATCCTTCGCAATCACCTGCGCTAATTCACTCATCGCATATTCCATTGCCTGTCAAAAAAGCGTCGTAGTTGTCATCCCCGAGTCCGCCATAGGCGGGCGAGGGATCTGCTGTTGGTCTAACTCTTGGACGCAGATCGTGAAGCAGCTCTTCTACTTCGCCTTTTCGTTCTTGTAAATCACGCCTTCCTTCATCACAAATAGAACGTGCTCGGTCTGCCGGATATTCTGAACCGGATCTCCCGGCACTGCCACCACGTCGGCCAGTTTTCCGTTTTCCAGTGTCCCGATTTTCTCCGCCAGCCCCAACAGGTCCGCATCACTGGAAGTTCCGGCTTTGAGCGCATCGATCGGTTTCATTCCCAGATCCACCATCTGGTGAAACTCCTCCGCATTCCGCCCGTGCGGATACACCGCCGCGTCAGTTCCTAGTCCAATCTTCACGCCCTTGGCAAGCGCTCTCTGAAAGGTCGCGTGAACGTGCGCGATTGCATCTTCCGCCTTCACCTTGATCGCCGGCGGAATCGGCACGCCCTTAGCGATCTGCTCAGTCAATCCCTGCGTGGCCATCAGCGTCGGCACATAGTACGTCCCTTTCGCTTTCATCAGGTCCAGCGC
>Ga0070730_10002414_pt1 | contig 16946 bp, 17 predicted proteins | sample Coa_R1_3_FD_66447 | JGI IMG/M metagenome (GOLD analysis project Ga0070730, IMG submission 66447) | Surface soil microbial communities from Centralia Pennsylvania, which are recovering from an underground coalmine fire - Coalmine... | ecosystem: Environmental > Terrestrial > Soil > Unclassified ... | reverse complement strand
GTGGTTGTCGTCGATCCGGCCCTGGAATACCAGACGACGGTCGGGACCGAACAGCATCGGATGCGGCGTCACGAGCGCGCCGTAGGCGTGGGCAACGGTTTGACTGTCGTCCCGGAGATACGGGAACGGGTACCCCTTTTCCGTCGCCCGGGCGACCATCCGGTCGAGCCGGTCGTCCGGGTAGCTTCGGTCGTCGTTCGAGTTGATCAGAACGAACCGGACCCCCTTCGACGCGAACTGCTTCTGAAGGGCGATGGCCCTCCCCTCCCACGCCTGGACATACGGGCAGTGATTGCACCAGAAGGTCACGACGAGGTAGGGGCTCTCCTTGAAGTCGGAGAGGGTCCAGGTCTTCCCGTCTACCCCCGGGAGCGAGAACGGGGGAGCCGCGTCACCGGCGTGAAGTTTGAACGTAGTGAGTTCAGCCATGCGGGCCTACCGGCTCCTTCCCGCATAACTTTACGGTGAAGCGAAGGGTCCTCTCCGACGGACTCTCTCCAGGAGACCTATGACCGAGACGGCCACTGAATCCCCTCGAACCTCCGAGGCAGCGGTCACGTCCGAAGAGTACCTTCGCCTCGACGAAAAATTGCTCCGGGAGGGTCGCGAGACTACGCGAGTGGCCGTCCTATCGGGGCCAGCCCTCTCGATCGGGGTTAGCCAACGGGAGAACGCTCCCTGTGTCGTGAGGGCACGCCGGCTCGGAATCCCTGTCGTCCGACGAAGCACCGGGGGCCTCGGTCTCTCGCATGGCCCCGGCGACCTGGTCTGGTCCTTGATTCTGCCCCGCTCAGAACCCCGCGTTGGGAATGATTTCTCGAGGGCCTACGCCCGACTCGGAGCGGGGGTTGTGCGGTTCCTCGCCGAGACCGGCGTCACCGCGGCATGGCAGCCCCCAAGGGGCCCACCGTGCGAGCACTGCCTTCTGGCCGGTCGGGGGGACGTGCTGCGGGTCGGCGACCGGGCGCTGGGCGGCGCCGCCCAGCACGCCACCCGGGAAGCGCTCCTGCATCACGGCGTCCTCCCGTACCGACTCGAGGTGTCCAAGCTCGCCGAGCTGTTCGACCTCTCGCCGGTAGTCGTGGAGGGATCCCTGACCGGCTTGGAGCGGGTGACCGGCGGCATTCCGCCGGGCGTGTTGGCCCAGCGACTCCGGACCGTGCTCGAGTCGGAGAGGGGCGTGGTCCCGGTCTAGTCAGACCATAGCGACTGGGCCGCCTGTTCGGCCGCGGCCTGGATGGGGGCCCAGGGTTCCCGCACCAACGCGCGGTGCCGGACCACGCATTCGCCCGCAACGTACACCGAATCGACGGCCTCTTCGGAAGCGGAATAGGCCAGATGGGACACGATCGCCTCCGGTCGGGCCGGCGTGAGGGTCGGGTGGTCGAGCCGGACGAGTACCAGGTCGGCCTGCTTGCCCACTTCGAGGGAGCCGAGGTCGGCGTCGCGCCCCACCAGGTGGGCGCCCTCGAGGGTGGCCATGTCCAGTAGGGCCTGGGCCGGCAACGCCGCCGCGTCCCACCGGTGGTGCTTCTGGAGCAGGCCGGCCACGTGCATCTCTCGCAGCATGGAAAGAGAATTGTTGCTCGCGACGGAGTCCGTGCCGAGCCCCACGCGCACGCCGGCATCACGCAGTTCGACCACCGGCGCCACCCCACCTACCGCGAGCTTCAGGTTCGAGCTCGGGCAATGGGCGACGCTCACCTCCCGCCGGGCCAGGATCTCGATCTCTCGTCGTGTGAGCCAAACGCCGTGGGCGGCCACCATGCCGGGCCCCAGGAACCCGATGCGCTCGAGCCACGCCGCGGGCCGGTCCCCGACCTTGTCCTGGAGCTCGTGGACCTCGCGGCGAGTTTCCGAGAGATGGAAGTGACACAGCGTCTCCGTCGAGCGGGCCAGGTCCCGGGTCCGGAGCCAGGTCTCCTCCGAACAGACGTAGACTCCCTGCGGGGCCGCAAGGGGGGTTATCCGCTCGTGCCCTTTCCACCGTCCGATAAACGCGCGGGCGTTCTCCACGGGGACTCCTTTCTGCGTTGTCATCGCCGGGTCTAGGACGGCCCAGCCGAGGAATCCCCGGATCCCCAGACGCTCGACGGCCCGGGCGACGGCGTCCTCCAGGTAGTACAGGTCGAGGAAGGAGGTGGTGCCGCTCAGGAGCATCTCGGCGATGCCTTGGGCCGCCCCGGCCTCGACGTCCGCCTCGGTCCGCCGGGCGTCGACGGCGAACAGGCGTTCGAGGAACCCCCCCAGGTCCCGGTCGTCGGCGATCGCGCGGAGCGGGCTCATCGCGACGTGCGTGTGCGTGTTGACGAAGCCCGGTACGATAGCGTAGCCGGACGCATCGATCTCCTCGTCGGCCGAAGCACGGTCGACCTCACCGATCGCCGCGACGCGGCCCTGCTCGACCAGCACGTCTCCCCGCAGGATCCGACGGGCCCGGTCCTGTGTAACGAGCAGAGCGCCGCGGAACAGGATCGACCGGTTGGGAGCGGGGGCCGGCACGGCCGGCGGGACCCGGACCCTGCTATAAGCCGTTCCGGTCGAGGGGGCCGCCGGGCCGGGTCGCCTCGGCCCCTTTGGTAGGGGAGCCGCGACCAGTGGGACAGTACGTTTTTAGCGGAATCCTGACAGAGACGGGCGCATCGTGACGACCCGGAGAGAACCGCACCTCACCGTCGCCGCGAAGCGGCGACTCGTGTACTCCCTCCTAGGCATCGGCGTGGTCTTGGTCGCCGGTGCGGTCGGCTTCCATCTCATCGCCGGGCTGGACGCGGTGGACTCGATCTACTTCGAAAGCATGCTGGCGACCGGTCAGGGGCCGCCGCTCACCCTGACGACCGGCACCGCGAAGATCTTCGCGTCCATCATGGCCTTCGTCTCGGTCGGCTCCGTGGTCAGCACCCTCCTCTTTGCCGTCGGCCCCGTGGTGCGCCAGGTGTGGCACAATAGCCTCGTGTTCGTGGAAAAAGAGGTCCGGACGCTCGAACAGGACCTGGAACACCCCTAGCGTTGCGCCGGCGCTAGGCGGCCCGGTCGTCGCTAGATATCGAGGTTCGTCACTTCGACGGCGTGCGCTTGGATGTACTGACGTCGGGGCTCGACTTCTTCTCCCATGAGGATCGTGAACAGGAGGTCGGCCTTTGCAGCATCCTCGACGGTGACCCGAAGCAGGTTCCGGGCGCCCGGCCGCATCGTCGTTTCGGCCAGCTGCTCGGCGGTCATTTCGCCGAGACCCTTGTATCGGGAGATCGTGACCCCCTTCATCCCGCCGAGATCCTTGAGCTCCTGCTCGCGCTCCTCGTCGGTGTAGGCGTAGATCGCCTTCCCCCCCTTCAGGATCCGGTAGAGTGGAGCCTGCGCGATGAAGACGTGGCCCTCCCGGATCAGCTCGGGCACCTTCCGGTAGAAGAGGGTCAACAGGAGCGTTCGAATGTGCGACCCATCCACGTCGGCATCGGTCATCAGAATGATCTTGTGGTAGCGGAGCTTCCCGAGGTCGAAGTCGTCGCCAATCCCCGTCCCGATAGCGACCAGCAAGGTACGGATCTCCTCGCTCTGGAGCATCCGGTCCAGCCGGGCTTTCTCCACGTTCAGGATCTTGCCCCGAAGCGGAAGGATGGCCTGGAACTCCCGGTCGCGACCCTGCTTGGCCGTGCCGCCGGCCGAGGGGCCCTCCACGATGAACAGCTCGCATGCGGCGGGGTCTCGGGAGTGGCAGTCGGCAAGCTTGCCGGGGAGACCGCCGCCTTCGAGCAGCCCCTTTCGTCGGGTCAGTTCCCGGGCCTTCCGGGCCGCTTCCCGGGCCTGGGAGGCCTGGACGGCCTTGAGAATGAGCCCCTGCCCTACGGCGGGGTGTTCCTCGAGGAACTCGGCCAGCTTCTCGTTGACCGCGCTCTCGACGTGCCCCTTGACCTCGGAGTTGCCGAGGCGGGCCTTCGTCTGCCCCTCGAACTGCGGCTCGAGCACCTTGATCGACAGAACGCAGGTGAGCCCTTCCCGGACATCCTCCCCCGTAAGGGACTCCTTGTCCCCCTTGATGATGCCCCGCTGGCGCGCGTAGTCGTTCAGCGTGCGCGTCAGGCCCGCCCGAAGCCCCATGACATGGGTGCCCCCGTCGACAGTGTTGATGTTGTTGACGAAGGCCAACATCGTCTCGTTGTAACCGTCGTTGTACTGAAGCGCGATCTCGATGTCGGTCGAGTTTCGCTTCGCGTGCAGGTAGATCGGGTCGGGGAATAGGACCGTGTGCGTCGCGTTCAGGTCGGTAACGAACTCCGCGATCCCGCCCGCGTGATGGAACGTCTCCGCCGCGCCCTCCCGCTCGTCGGCGAAGTGGATTGTGACCTCGGGGTTCAGGAACGAGAGCTCCTTGAGCCGGCGTTGGACCGTCTCGCGGTCGAAGACAACCGTTTCGAACACCGTCTCGTCCGGCTTGAACCGAGTCTCGGTTCCCGTCCCGTCGGCGGTGCCCAGGGTCTTGAGCGGGCTCACCGGCGCCCCCTGCTCGTAGCGCTGTATGTAGAGCTGCCCACCCCGCTTCACCCGGACCTCGAGCCACTCCGAGAGCGCGTTGACGACGTGGACGCCCACCCCGTGGAGTCCCCCGGAGACCTTGTAGGTGTTCTTGTCGAACTTCGAGCCGGCGTGGAGAACCGTCATCACAATCTCCAGGGCCGGCTTGTTGTACCGAGGGTGGATCTCGACGGGGATCCCCCGGCCGTTGTCGATGACCGTGCAACTCCCGTCGGCCAGCAAGGTCACCCAGATATCGGTGCAGTACCCCGCCAACACCTCGTCGATGGAGTTCTCGACGACCTCCCACACGAGGTGGTGAAGTCCACGGGCATCGGTCGACCCGATGTACATCCCGGGTCGCTTCCGGACCGCTGAGAGACCCTCCAGAACCTGGATCGAACTGGCATCGTACGTGGCAGCGGAAACCGTCTCCTGTACCATCGAAAAACCGACCCCGGAATCGGCTCGAAAATCGACTCGGTCTGCTCGATATAAGGCTTCGGACAGAGTGGAATCTCGGTCTCGATTCCGGGTTCTCGCGGCAAGCTTATGAGGCTCGGAAGTGACACAAAAAAACCAGTTCCGGACGGCGGGCGCGCCCCCCTCCTCCGGCCGGGGGCCCGGCCCTATCTTTTGTGCCTCAACGACCGGTTCCCCCCTCGAGACTCTGCCGTGGGAGCGGGCGCGGAAACCCCAAATAAGATTCGCTCGCTGCGCCGCCACCGACCGATGGCGAGCGAGGAGTCCACCCGAGGCAACGACACGCCGGAAGTACCGGCGGCGGGGAAGGTTCCGCCGGCGCCCCCCGAGCCGTCGGAACCGTCGGACTGGGAGATTCGTTTCAAGTACTTACTGGCTGATTTCGATAACTTTCGGCGTCGAACCGAGCGGGACCGCGTCGGGATCCGCGTGGAGGCCGAGGCCAATCTCCTGCGACGGTTGATCCCGCTCGTGGAGGGATTCCAGAACGCCGAGGCGGCCGGGCGGTCGCTGCCGCCCACGGACCCACTTCGTCGGGGATTGGAACTCTTGGGACACGAGCTCGGATCGGTCCTGAAATTCTTGACCTTCGCCCCGGTCGCGCACGTCGGAGAGCCATTTCGTCCCGAGGAACATGAAGCGGTGGGGGAGGCCGACGCTTCGACGGCCGTGGCGGACGGCGACGTCGCGGAGATCGTCCAGCAGGGGTATCGCTTTCAGGGGGGACTGCTTCGGCCCGCCAAAGTGCTCGTCGCGCGCGCAGCCAGGGAAACCGGGGCCCCGGCCAGGCGCCGTACCGATCCCGGACACAAGGACCCGCCGGTCCCGACGGTCGAAGAGAACTCCGTCTGACGTCTGTACGAGGTTAAACACATGGAGAAGTCGTCCGAAATCTCAGGATTCTACCGATTGCCGATCGAGGGGCGACGGAAGGTACTCCGCGACTGGGCCGACCTGACCGACGCGGAGCTGGCCGCCTACGACTTCCCGCCCGGTATTGACCCGGGCATTTTCGACCGAATGATCGAGAACGTGGTGGGCAGCTATGCCTACCCCCTCGGAATCGCGACGAACTTCCGGATCAACCAGAAGGACTACCTTGTTCCGATGGCGATCGAGGAACCCAGTGTCGTAGCCGCGGCCTCCAATGCCGCCAAGGTGGCGCGGGCCGAAGGAGGGTTCTCCGCCCAGACGACCTCGCCGATCATGATCGGTCAGGTCCAGGTGCTGGACGTGGCGGACCCGGCCGCCGGCCGCCTGCGCATCCTGGCCGCTCGGGATGCGCTTCTGGAGAAGGCCAACGCGCAGGACCCGATGCTCGTGAAGTTCGGCGGAGGGGCCCGGGACCTCGAGGTCCGAGTGATCCCGTCGCCGCGCGGCACCATGCTCGTCGTCCATCTGCTCGTCGACGCGCGAGACGCCGCCGGCATGAATGCGGTCAACACGATGTGCGAGGCACTGGCCCCGGAGCTGGGCCGGCTGGCCGGCGGCCGTAGCCTCCTCCGGATCATCTCCAATCTCGCGGTCCACCGGTTGGCCCGGGCCTCGGCGACCTTCCGGGCTGACCTGCTGGCCACCGATACGATGACGGGCGCCGAGGTGGTAGAGGCGATCCTCGATGCCTACACCCTCGCCGTGGTGGACCCGTTCCGCTGCGCCACCCACAACAAGGGCATCATGAACGGCCTCTCCGCCGTCGTCGTCGCGACCGGGAACGATTTCCGCGCGATCGAGAGCGGCGCCCATACCTTCGCCGCGTTCCAGGCGACGGACGGCGCCGTCGTACGGCCGCTCACGACCTACGAGAAGGACCGGGCAGGGAACCTTGTCGGTTCGATCGAGGTCCCGCTCGCGGTGGGATTGATCGGAGGCGCGACGGCGGTCCATCCTACGGCCAAGGCGAACGTTAAGCTGCTCGGCGTGAAAGGCGCGGCCGAGCTGGCGCAGGTCCTGGCATCGGTGGGATTGGCGCAGAACTTCGCCGCGCTCCGGGCGCTCGCTACGGAAGGGATCCAACGAGGGCACATGGAACTCCACGCACGGAACATCGCGACCACGGCCGGGGCTCGTCCCGACGAGGTCGACCGAGTCGTCGCGCGGCTCGTCGCGGAGCACCGGATCCGGATCGACCGGGCCAAGGAGATCCTAGACGAACTCCGGGCCACCGGGTCCCGATGAGCCGGGTCGGAGTTCTCGCCCTTCAAGGCGACGTGCCGGAGCACCAACGCGCGCTCCAGGCGTTTCTGCCGGAGCACGACGTGCGCCTCGTCCGGTCGGTGACGGACCTCGAAGCGATCGACGCGTTGTTCCTGCCCGGCGGAGAGAGCACGGCCATCGCGCGGCTCCTCGAATCGACCGGTCTGTGGGCGGGTCTCCAGCGCCGCCTCTCGGAAGGGCTCCCTATCCTGGCCACGTGCGCGGGGCTGATCCTTCTCTCGCGCACCCTCGAACCCAGCCCCTCCGGACACGACCCACGGACGCTGGGAATCCTGGATATCCAGGTGCGGCGGAACGATTACGGTAGTCAACGGAAGTCGTTCGAGGCGCCGGTCCGCGTCGACGGCTTGGGGAAGGTACCTTTCCCTGGGGTCTTCATCCGGGCCCCGCGTATCCTCGGGGTCGGTCCCGGCGCCCAGGCGTTCGCCTTCCGGGGCGAGGAGGTCGTCGGCGTACGCCACGGGCCCGTGTGGGGGCTCACCTTCCACCCGGAGCTCTCCGGCGACCCCCGGCTGCATCGGGGGTTCCTGGACGCCGTCGTAGGTCAGAGCACGGAGAAGCCCCACAGCAGGAGCACGGCCAGGGCCGCGAGGAGAACGCCCACCAGGAACGCCCACCGATAAGGGATCGGGGGATTCCTGCGCCACGCGCCGAAGAAGATGGGGATCGGTCCGACCAGGATCAGCCCGCCGGAAGCCGTATCTCCCGGGACGGCGCCGGCGGTCGCGGGAGCTCCCGGAGGGGCCGGAGCCTCCGACGGCTCTTCCCCGGCGAAAAGGAAGGGAAGGAACAGGAAGCCGACCACCAAGAGAACGACGGAGAGGCCGAAGAGGGGGCTGGTGCCCGTCACGACTGGAAGGACGAACAGGAGGTAGAGGCGCGCCCCGCCGCTCATCAGGGAGGCCCCCAGCAGCCCGAGGCCGGTAACGAGGCAGATCGGCCCGACGGCGCGAAGGATCGACCGCATACCTGGTTCTCTGGGATTGGCCCGGGCCCGCTCAGTGGTAGGTATCGAACCGGTACTCCGAGAGGGGACGCTCACCGATCGCCTGGAGGAACTCGGGGGGGGTGAGGACGGGTTTCGGGTACAACGTCGCGTCGTCCAATGCGATACGAGGACAGGCCGTATTGACGTAGGCATCAAAATCCCGGCCCAGCAGGTCGGCGGGGTCCAGCCGACCGAACACGAGGGCCTCGGCGACCAGCCCCCGGGCGCGTGCCTTCCGGAGAAGGGCCAGGGCCGTCGGGCTCCGGTTCTGACCCGAAAAGGTCGAGACCAGGATCCCCCACGTTCGCGCGTCCCGGCATTGGGCGATCAGGAGCAGTCGGTCCCGGAGCAACCTCGCGCGGTCGATGGGCGGCTCCAGCTGTCCGGTCAACGGGTCGAGGGCCCAGACTGGCCGGTCCACGGCGAACGCCAGCCCACGGGGATGGAACTGCCCGGTGCCGAGGAACACAAACCCACGGACCCGTCCCGCAATCTGCTCCGCCGAGGTGTAGTTGCATCCGAGTGCCTGCACCGGATACGTCAGGCGGCGGTCCCCCTGTCCTGTGACGAACTCGATGCCCCGTGCCCGCGCCGCCGCCTCGAAGGGTCCGATGAGGTCCATGTGCTGGACCGAGGCCACCAGCCCCAGGGGCGAAGGGAGCCCGTGGGCGACCAGCGTATCGGCGAGCGCGTTCGGGTCTCCTCCGGGGTGGCGCATCTCCACAAAGTACGTGGGCAACGGAAGACGAACGTTCGGGATCGGGGAGTGTCCCAGGACGATCGACGCGTCGACGCCCGGGACCTCCTCGGCCGAAGGAAAGTCGCAGGCCCCGAAGCAGGCCCGAGCGACGAGGACCACGTCGACGCGTCCCTCCGTGCGTATCTTCTCCGCCAACTCCCGGGATCCCCGGGTCAGCCCGGCGGGAACTTGAACCGCGACACGACGGAATCCCGAGCCGCGGAGCGCCTCGAACAGCTCCGGCCCCACCGTCGCGAACACCGTGCTGGGCGCGCCAGAACCCCGCGCTCTCGCCCGTTCCACGAGCGGAACGAGGTCGGCGGGAACGCCCGCGGTCAGGTCGTCGGTCGTCACGGCAGGGAACGATGGCCCCTGCCGGCGCTAAAGCTTTCGGGGTCGGGGGTGACGACCCGGGCGACCCGCCCTCCGGAGCAGGCGCCGGAGGGCCGCCCGGTTGTCCCGGTAATGCAACCGTTGTAGGGCGACCGGCGGTTCCAGCCATTCGAAGGCATCGTGCTCCCGGCTCAACCGGGGCTTCGCACGCGCGAGGAGCTCGACGCCGAACGCGTGGAGGCGCCACCGGCCTCCGTTCGGCCCCCGGAAGGGGAAGACCCAGTGCAACGGGGAGACTCTGCGGAACCGGGTGAACCCCGTCTCCTCGGCGATTTCGCGGTGAAGCGCGGCGGAGAGGTTCCGATCGGCCGGATCCACCTTGCCGCTGATCGGTACCCAGATTCGGCCCCGGGCGGGCGGCCGTCGAAAGAGAAGGACCTGGAGCGGCCGGCGGACGAAGAGGTAGCCCTCGACGCACTCTTGGTCGATCCGGGGGCGACTACCGGTCACCGCCGCCCCGGCGGGAAAGCACCGCGAGGATCGCCTCGGCCGGGGCGCCACCCGCGGACTCGAGCGCTTGGATCGCTTCGGCGCGGGACACGCCGGTCTGGTCCATGACCAGTTGCACATCCTCTTCGGGAGGACCGACGGAAGCGGCCGCGACGGCCGGCACCTCGCCCTCGCTCGTCGCCGCAGACGCCGACCGGGGACGGACCGTCGCCTCTCCGACCACTTGGTACGTGCGAACTCCTTGGACGGTGAGGAGGGTCACTTCGGGATCTTTGATGACGTGCTCCTGGTCCCGGGTCCGGATGAGGACCTCCTCGACGTGCTCGATCGGCTCGGTGGTCATTCCGAGTCGCTTCATCATCATCTTCATCTGGCGCTCGTTGACGCGTCCTCCGGGCATCATAGTAGGTTCGACCTCCGGCTCCTTCAGCGGCGTCGCCGCCGACCACCGCGGGCCGTTGCGGATCGGATCCGGGCCTCGAGCTCGGGATCGGCCGACGTCTCGGCCAACTCGTTGGAGACGAGGCGGCTCGACGTTCGGTGGATCCCGTGGGGACCGGCCTCCTTCTGCCGGCGGGCCTGGGTCTCGAGTTCGTCCAGCAGCTCGTTGAGGGCTCCGTAGAAGTTCCACCCCGTGCGCGACGCGTACAGGATCTCGTGGTCGGTGTTGAGCCGGCCATCGACCGAGGCCTGCCCCGAGCGATGCGATGCGTGGGGCTGGAAATGCACGTTCAGCATCACCGGATGGACATACCGGGCGATCCGCCGGAGTCCGCGGCCGATCACCTGGTCGATGTCCGCCAGGATGGCCGGGTCCCCCGAGGCCCGGAGGCCCTGGATCTGCACGAACACATCCCCGATCGGGCCCTCGCGGGGGGCGTTGCCGCCCACGGCCAGGCCGATAAGGTCCGCCTGCGAGACGATACCGATCGGCTGGCCGCCGTCCGCGATGAACACGCTGGACACCCGTTCCTGGCTCATCCGCCGGGCCGCCGCCCCCGTGGAGGTCCCGCGGGCCACCGTCACCGCGGGGCTGTGCATGATCGTTCGGACCTCGACGTCCATCACCTTCCCCCGGTTCGCCACATCGCGGTGTCCCTGTGCGCTGGGGCGCCAAAGGACCTCCCCGAGATCGGCGATCCCCACCGCTCCGGTCAACCCGCCCTTCCGGTCGACGACCGGTAACGGATGCGTTTCGAGGTGCCGAAGCGCTTCCTGCCCGAGCAGAAGGCGAACCGGGTCCCGTTCCTGTAAGATCAGATTGAGCGGGGCCATCACCTCGTCGACCCGATGTTCGGCCAGCTGGGCGATCTTGGGGATGGCATGGACCAGGTCGGTCCGGGAGACCACCCCCAGGAGTTCGTTCTTGGGGCCCGTGACCGGCGCGGCCCGCATCCCGGTGGCCAACAGCTGCTCGCTGAGCTCGGGGTAGGAGGTCCCCGTACCGACGATCGGCGGGAGGAGCATGATGTGCTGGATCTTTGTCGAGAGGGGCAAATTGATCCGACGCGCGATCGAGTCGAACGTGACCATGCCGACCACGCGTCGATTCTGTACGACGGGGATCTCATGGATCCGCCGCGTCCGCATGATCCCGAGGGCCTGAGAAAGCGGGGAATCTTGGGTGAGTGTGATCGGTCGAACGGTCATCATCTCTCCGGCGGTGGGCCATTCCGTTACCATGAGCTTCCCGGGCCCCCGAGCCGGCGCACTGTATATGGCTTCGCCGAGGGAACCCCTCTATCCGGTCTCCCGGGCCATCTGGTAGCCATCCTCGCCGTCGGAGTAGTACGTCCGCAGCAGGTCGGTGACCGAGAATCGGAAATCGGTGTAGAACCGTATCGCGGTAGCGTTGCTCACCCGTACCTCCAAGGTCACGCGCCGCAGGCCCTGGGTGCGGCATCGTTCCAGGAACGCCTGCATCAGTTGCGTCCCGATTCCCCGGGCCCGGTGCGCCCGGTCGACCGCGAACATGAGGATCCTCCCCTCATGGTCCACCTGCACTACGCCCAGGAGGAAGCCGACCGGACGGCCCAGCGCATCGGCGGCGACGAGGAACCCGTCGGGCCACTGCTGGCCGAGCGAGATGTAGAGCGAGTTGTCGTAGTTCTCGTGGAGCGAGTCCCGCACGATGTCGGCGATCACGGGGATATCGTGGGGATGGAACCTCCGGAGCTGGGAGGCCGGGATCCCGGTCGGCGGTGCGCTACTGGCAGCGCGGGGAGCCGTCTCAGCGATACATCTCACCCGGCCCTTCGGTCTCGGTCTGCCGCATGCTGGACATCGACTTCTTCTGCTCCTCCAGCGATTTTCGCATCTGCGCCTCGAGCACCCGCGCCTTCTCGCGCAGGGGCTTGGTGTCGAGCGCGAGCATCGGGACAAGGGGGTTGATGGACTCGATCACCTTCGCCGCGGCCCGTGCGTCCGGGAAGTCCTTGTGGGCCTGGGCGACGAGACAGAGGACCGGCATGTGCCTTCCGAGCGCGGACAGCAACATGCCGCCGGCAAACCCCGTGATAACGCCGTTCGCGGGCTCGAACCCCAGCTTCTCGATCACCGGCACCGCCGGTCGATTCGCCATCGCGACGACCCGGGCATCCCCTCGGGTGCCCTCGTCCACCGGTTGGCCCTCGACCGCGACGACCATCTGGATGCCCTTGCGTTCCGCCCAATCGAGCAGGGATCGGCCGAGCCCGTTCAGCATATCCACTGGGGGTTGGATGTCCGATATCGCAACGACGAGCTGGTCACACTTGCGGTCGACGCCGCACACGAGCTTGCTCGCGTACATCCGTACTGGAGAACTCACCGCGCCCCCTTCCATGATGACGGTCGGGGGAAACCCCTCGCTCGCGACGTACGCCACGGGGGTCATGTCCAGCGCGTGCACGAGGTACGAAGCGGCCACCGATCCGACGAGCCCGTGGGTGGGAAAGCCCACGATCATCATGGAGCCCGTCAGCGATTCGTCGCGGATGTCCACGACCCGGATCTCCTCCGACAATTCCCCTACCTCGGCGGTCGAAGCCGGTCCCGGCATAAACGATTGCCGTGCCCGCGAGTCGCCTTCCCTCCGGAGCCTCCCCCCCAGACGGAGTTCACGCCTCGTGGGGGGCATCATAAAATAGCGTCATGGGGGAGTACCGCCCCCAACGCTAGGGAGTCCTCCTATGAACGTCAGCGCGGTCGTCATGGCCCACGGTCGCCGCGAATTCCTCCGCGACGCGGTGGACTCCGCGCGCGGGCAGTCCGGGGTACCCGCGTCCTACGAGGTGATCGTGACGAAGGACTTCGCCGACCCCTACGTCGATGCGTTGCCGGGCCTCCGGCTGCTCGACTCCACGGGAATGAGTACGGGCGACATGATCGCCGAGGCTGCCCAGGCGGCGCACGGAGACCTCTTGTCGTTCCTGGACGACGACGACGTCTGGGAACCGAGCAAGGTAGCCCAGGTGCTCTCGGTCTTCGCGTCGAGCCCCCGGCTCGGGTACTATGGGCACGGCCAGTCGGTTATCAACGACTCCGGTGCACCGGCCCCCATGGGAGGGGCCATGTGGCGACGCCAGCAACGGCTCCGTACGGATATCGAGATCCCGCCCCCGATCTCCGGATCTGCCGCGGGCTCCCTGTGGGCGGACCCGGGGAATGACAGCTCGATCACGCTGCGACGAGAGTTCCTGCTCGAACGAGAACCGTTCCTTCGCCAGATCCGGGCCTCCATCGATACGTTCCTCCTCTGGACCGGCTTGCTCTCGACGGGAGGAGTCCGGTTCTCGAGTGCGCCCCTTACCCGACTGCGGGTTCACACCGAGAACTTCTCGCGAGGCTCTCGGTCCTCTTTTCGGGGCTACGTGGCGCAGTACCGAACGATGCAGGCCGACCACCTCCAGAGCCACGATGTGGTGCTTCGGATGGCGGCCGGAACTCCGTGGGCGGAGGCGATCCTTCGACGACGGATGCGTGGCATCGAGCACTTCCTCGAGGTCGCCGAGGGTACCGTGTCTCGGCGGCAGATGCTGAAGGAGCTCCGGAGCACGCCTGACGATCCGGCGGCGGCGCAGCTCTCGCGAGCCCTCTACGTTGTCTCTCCGACGCTCGCCCAGACGGCCAATTTCCTGAATGCCATGGCACGGTGGTGAATGCCGACGTACATCGTGCTGGGGATGCACCGATCCGGGACATCCGCCGTCGCGGGCATGCTCGATCGTCTGGGGGTCCGGATGGGGCCGAAGACGGCGCGACCCGATTGGATCGGGCGTCACTGGTCGAACCCGATGGGTCACTTCGAGAACCCGGACATCGTCGGGCTCAACGGAATGATCCTCGGGTACGACGGGACGGGCGTCCACGAGAGCCCGTACTGGGACGAGATCCCTGACCGGGCGCGGGCCCTGGCCCCGGCGATCGAGCGGACGTTGCGCGCGACGGAGGGAGAGCTTTGGGGCTGGAAGGACCCCTGGAGCGTCCTCACGGTCGAGGAGTTTCTCCCCAAGGTCCGCGACCCACGGTTCATCTTCGTCGTTCGGGACCCGGACCAGGTGGCGGAGTCCCTGCTACGACGGGATGGGACCGGTTCGGCCGAGAGCCGCCGGATCGCGGACCGGTTCGCGACCAAGCTGGCCGACATTGCCGCGCGGCATCCCGAGATACCCCGGCTGGACCTCCAGTTCGACGAGGTGATGAGGGATCCCTCGACCACGATCGATCGACTCGTCGCGTTTGCCGGCCTCCACCCTTCTGCGGAGCAGCGTGGGGCCGCGGCCGCTCTCATTGTCGACGCCCCGACACTCCACGCCCTCGGACGGGAGCTGGCCGTACGCGGGCTGGTGACATACCCTAAGTGGCTGATCTGGCTCGTCGCGAGGGACCTTCGGCGGGGCCGACGGAACGTCAGCGCTCTCTGGCGGAACGCCTCCCAGGAACTGGCCGGGGCGTTCCGGGCCGTCGTCTGAGCCCTCCACGGAGGGCATGGATCCAGCTCGTCCCGGGCCGTTTCGCCCGGTTTCCGATATGAACGAACCGTTAAAGGAGGGGGCGCCTTCGGGGCGCTGTCCGATTTCCGGTACCGTCCGGTCGGTCAGCGGGTCGCGGATTCCTGATGAAACGACAGATGGTCGACATGCTCGCGGAGCTGATCAAGATCCCGAGCGACCCCGGCGCCAACAAGCAGGAGATCTTGGACTACGTCCAGACCTTCACCGACCAGATCCACATGCGCAATACGCTCCTGGGGGACCCGGGCGCCCCCGCCCTCCTCGCCGAGTACGGGCAGGCCGGCATCGTGCTCTCGGGCCACCTGGACACCCCCCCGGTGGGGGATTACTGGAGCTTCTCCCAGAGCCAGCTCGCCTCCGGCCGGATGTACGGCCGGGGGGCGGCCGACATGAAAGGTACCGTCATCGCGATGATGCAGTCCGCCCAGGACCTGGTCTCCCGCAAGATCCCCGTCGCGCTCGCCCTCACCACCGACGAGGAGACCACGATGCAAGGGGCCCAAGCGTTGTCCAAGACCCTGTCCCTCCGTCGCGCGAAGGCCATCGTGGTCGGGGAACCGACCGGCCTCCGGATCGCGGCCGCGGAGAAGGGCGTCCTTGACCTCGCGATCGAGACCCGGGGCAAGGCGGCCCACGGAGCGATGCCGCACCTCGGCGAGAATGCCGTTTCGAAGCTGATGCGGATCCTCCGTGCGCTGGAGGGATTCAAAGGTCGGATCGCTCACCCGGAGCTCGGCAGCGTCACGGTCAATATCGGCACTATCCACGGCGGCGCCCGCCTCAACGTCGTCCCCAACAAGGCGGTGGCCGAGGTCGACATCCGGTTCCCGCCGCCGTACACCCCTGACCAGCTCTACCGCGAAGTCGAGGAGCATCTGCGTCGGATCAAGACGCCGTTCACGCTTCGCCGGATCGTCTCGATGCCCTCGGTGCAGCTCGACCCCAATTCCGAGCACATCCGTCTGCTCCGAGAGGTCTCGGGGGCCGAAAGCACGGTGCTGGTACACGCGTCCGAGGCGGTACACTATTCCCTCGCTAACCCTCGGGTCGTGATCTTTGGCGCCGGTGAGGAGGAACTCTCCCACCAGGCCAATGAGTACGTCAAGATCGAATCGGTGGCACGTGCCACCGAGGTGTTCAAGAAGTACGCTCAGCGCCTGGTCCAGCCGCGCACCGGGTAGGTGCGCCCCGTGGCGATCGCCCAACTGTCGACGCGGTACCCGCCCGCCCCCGGCGGGGTCGAACGGCATGTCGAGGAGATCTCCCGACGCCTCGTGGGTCGAGGGCATCCGGTCACCGTCTACACCAGTCGGCTCTACCGGGAGTTCCCCTGGCAACCCTTCCCCGCCGACTTCGTCGAGCCGCCCGTTCCCCCGGGACTCACCGTTCAACGGGTACCGGCCTGGAGCCTCCCGGGCGAGCTCCACTATCCGTTCTTTCGCGGGCTCTACCGACGGCTCGAGACCGACCGACCGGACCTGATGCACGTGCACACGTACGGGACCAACCACGCCACCGTGGCCCGCCGTTATCACCGGCGAACCGGGGTGCCCTACATCCTCACCGCCCACTACCATCCGATCTGGTCGATCCACGGCGGCCGCCTGCGGCACCTGATCCGGGGTTTCTACGACCGGCGACTCGCCGCTCCGATCGTCGGCGACGCCGCCCGGCTCATCGTGCAGACGCACGAGGAGGAACGATTGGTCCGTGCCAACGGGTTTCCCCTCCCCCGAGTAGAGATCATCCCCCCCGGCTACACGCCGGCGACACCACCCACCGATCCCAAGGCGTTCCGACGCGCGTTCGGGATCGACGGTCCGTTCGTTCTCTTTGTCGGCCGGTTGGCGTCGAACAAGGGCCTTCCGGCGCTCGTGCGTGCCTTCGCCGACCTTCACCGGCACGACCCGTCGGCGTACCTCGCCCTCGTCGGTGCCGATGGGGGAGAACAGGCCGCGGTCGAGCGGCAGGTGAAGGAACTGGGTCTTGGTGATCGAGTGCGATTGACCGGGTTCATCGCCGACGAATCACTCCTCGCGGCCGGTTTCCGGGAGGCGCGTCTGTTCGCGCTCGCGAGCCAGTACGAGGCGTTTGGCCTCGTGCTCCTGGAGTCGCTCGCTCAGGGGACCCCGGTGATCGCCTCCCGCGTGGGGGGAATCCCGGAGTTCGT
>Ga0070730_10002412_pt1 | contig 16957 bp, 15 predicted proteins | sample Coa_R1_3_FD_66447 | JGI IMG/M metagenome (GOLD analysis project Ga0070730, IMG submission 66447) | Surface soil microbial communities from Centralia Pennsylvania, which are recovering from an underground coalmine fire - Coalmine... | ecosystem: Environmental > Terrestrial > Soil > Unclassified ... | reverse complement strand
CGAGGAGCGAGGTCGCGTCGGCGGCCTCGGGGAAGGAGTCGAACCACGAGGCGGTGAACGTCGTCGGCTCGCCGACCATCCGGTCGGCCGCCTGGGTGCCCATCGACAGCTCGAGGCCGACGCGCTCGTAGTCGCGCACCGCCGTGACCACGGCGTCGAGCGTGCGGGCGATCGGCGGCCGCGGATCCTCGGGGTCGTAACCGCGGATCAGCCGCACGTCCTCCGTCCATGCCGTGCGCGCCGCGTCATCCTCGGACGCCTCGATCGTGATCAGCACCGGCTCGCCCTCGCGCGGGAAGACGCACGCGTCGTAGCCCTTCATCCCCCAGAAGTTCGTGAGGTAGAGGACGTTGTCGGGCGCGCGCACGACAAGCGCGTCGAGGTTCTCCTCCGCCATGAGCGCGCGCACGCGGTCGAGCTTCGGGCGGTCTCGAGGCCAACTCATCCGCGCGGCCAGCTCACCGAGCTAGCTCGGCTTGATGTTCTGGTTGAGGCGGAAGAGGTTCCCGGGGTCGTAGCGGGCCTTCAACGCGACGAGACGTTCGTACTTCTCGTGACCGAAGGTCGCACGGACGCGCTCGTCGCCCGTGTCGGCGCTGAAGGTGAGCGGAACGCCGGCGCGCGCGTACGGCTCCATGAGCTCGCCCCACTGGCGGACCCAGGCCATCTCGCTTTCCGCCTCCGCCTCGGTCTGCCAGATGCCGAACACATGGAGGAACCACTTGCCGGCGCTCGGGTTGATCGCCGTGGCACCGGCCGGGATCCGGTCGAGCGCACCGCCGAGCGGCTGGAAGAAGCACGCGTCGAACGGGGAGCCGACTCCCTTCCCATGCTCGAGGACGAGGTCGATCAGCTCGTCGCTGAACTCCTGCACCGCCTCGGCCTTCCAGTAGTTCTGGAATCCCCACGGGCTACCGGGATCGAGCAGCTTCTGCACCTCGACGTACGGCATCGGGCCGACGAGGTCGGCAAACGGCGTCCCGAGCTCGCGGATCGGACGAAGCAGCTCGGGATCGCCGAAGGAGATCGGGATGACGGCGAACACGGGCTTCCCCTGCAGCTCGGCCGGGACGAATCCCTCGGGCGGCGCCGTGACGACCGCCGCGCCGCCGCTGATCTCGTCGGGCGCAGACTCGATCCAGTCGCGGTAGAAGCGCAGCACCTCGCCCGCCTGCTCGAGCGGCCAGAGCACCATCCCGCCGGTGACCGTCGGGCCGACCTCGTGGAGGCGGTACTCGAACTGGGTGACGACGCCGAAGTTCCCGCCGCCGCCGCGCAGCCCCCAGAGGAGATCCGGGTTCTCGTCCTCGCTCGCGCGAACCAGCCGGCCGTCGGCGGTGACCATCTCGGCCGCGAGCAGGTTGTGAGACGTGTAGCCGTACATGCGCTCGAGCCAGCCGCTGCCCGCGCCGAGCGTGAGACCCGCGATGCCCGTCGTCGTGATGCGGCCACCGGTCGTCGCAAGCCCGTACGCCTGCGTGGCGGCGTCGAACTCGCCCCAGGTCACGCCCGCCTGCGCGCGGGCGACCCGCGCGTCCGGGTCGACGTCGATCCGCTTCATCGGCGAGAGGTCGAGCATGACTCCGTCGTCGCAGACTGCGTGGCCGTTGACGCCATGACCGCCACCCTTGATCGCGAGCGGAAGGCCCGTCTCACGTGCGAGGAGGATGCCGGCGACGACATCGGCCGCGCCGGCGCACCGTACGATCAGCCGCGGGCGGCGATCGATCATCGCGTTGAAGACGGTGCGTGCCTCGTCGTAGCCGTCGTCGGCCGGCTCCAGAAGTTCGCCTTCGAACCGGCCGCGGATGACCGGAATCGTGGACTCGTCGAGAATCGTGCTTGCCATGGTCGCCTCCCCTGGGCTCAGCAGATCGGTAGCTGGTCGGCTAATCCTTCCATTGCGAGCATCGTGTGACTAGGCGTCGCCCCAGGGGCGGATGCGCGGCGGCGGCGGCTCGCCGTGAGCCTCCCGCCACGAGACGACCGGATTGCGGAGCACGCCGATCCGCTCGATCTCCGCCTCGATCACGTCTCCCGGCTTGAGGTAGAGGCGGCGGCGCTCCTCCTCCGACTTGAAGCCCGCGACGCCGGCGACGGTGCCCGTCGAGAGCACGTCGCCCGCGCTGTAGCCGAGCGCGGAGAAGTTGCTCAGGATCTGCGGAACCGTCACGCTCATGCGGCTCGAATGCGACTCCTGGCGCGGCTCGCCGTTGACGCGGAGCTCCATCGCGAGGTCGTGCGGATCGGGGATCTCGTCCGGCGTCACGATCCACGGCCCGAGCGGACAGAAGGTGTCGATCGCCTTGCAGAAGCTGAAGACACCCGAGCGCATCTCGCCACGTTGGATGTCGCGCGCAGTGATGTCGTTGAAGATCACGTAGCCGCCGATGTAGTCCGCGGCCTCCTCCGGCGAGAACCACTTGCCGGCCTTCCTGAGGACGACCGCGAGCTCGAGTTCGTAGTCGAGCTCCTCGGTCAGGTGCTCGGGGTAGACGATCGGCTCGTCGGGACCGACGATTGCGTCGACGTTCTGGAAGAAGTTGATCCATGGCGCGATGGCGTGCGACCACTCGACGTTCTTCGACTCCTCCTCGTGCTCCCGGAAGTTGCCCGCGGTGTGGAAGAACTTCTTCGGCACGATCGGCGCGCGGAGTTGCACGTCCGAGAGTGGGTACGTCGCTATCACGGGCGGCGCCGCATCCGCGAGGAAGACCTCGCGCATGGTCGGCACTTGCCACTCGCGGACGACTTCGTCGTCGTCGAACCAGCCGACGCGATCGCGGTCGTCGCCCACTCTGAACGTCACGAGCTTCACGCGCTCACCCGCCCCTTCGGGACATGCCCGGAACCAGGACATGCCCGGAACCAGGTTCCGGCCGTGTCCCCATCGGCCGTCCCGCCCGCTTGACGAACGGCGTCGCGCGTGGGGCGGGGTCCGTTTCGACCACTGTCCGGTACCAGGTTCCGGACGTGTCCGGACAGGGCCTGGTCACGCGACTCCGCAGACGGCCATGGCGACGCGCGCGTAGACCTCCGCCGTCTTCACGAGGGCGTCGATCTCGAGGTTCTCCCCGAGCTCGACGTCCATCAGCCCGGTGGAGGTGCCGTAGTTCACTGTCGGAACGCCGTAGCGCGTCAGCGCCGAGGCGTCGCTGAACCAGCGCGTCACGTCGCGGCCCGGGAACTCGCCCCAGACCTCGGCGTGCGCGGCGTCGATCGCAGCGACGAGCTCGTGCGCTTCCTCGATCTCGGCGCCCGGCGCGGTGACGAAGACCTCGCCCTCGACGCCGTACTCGGGGAAGCGCTCGGCGAGCCCTCGCACCATGTCGAGCACCTCGCCGCGTGCCACGGCCATCTCCTTCGTCGGCGCCACGCGGACGTCGAGGAAGAGGTCGGTGTGATGCGGCGTCCGGGAGACGCGCCAGCCGAAGCCGCCCTCGACCGCGCCCACGTTGACGATCGCCTTCGCGCCGCGATACGAGTTCGCCGGATCGTCCTCCCACGCCGGGATCCACTCGAGCACGGCGTCGAGCACCTCCCGCGCGCGCAGGATCGAGTTGCGGTCGCGCCGCCCCTCGCTGAACGCGGTGTGGATGAAGTCTCCGTGCACGCGGATGCGGAGCCAGAGCGCGCCGAAGTGGCCGAGCACGACCTTGCCCTCGGTCGGCTCGCCGAGCAGGCACATGTCCGCGACGCCGCCGTGCGAGACGAGATAGCGCGTGCCCGCCGCGTAGCCGCGGTACTGCGCGCCCTGCGCCTCTCCCTGCTGCGTCTTCTCGATCTCGCCGCAGACGGCCGCGATCAGGACGTCGCCGCGCAGCCGCACCCCGGCGTCCTGCAGCGCGCGCACGGCCTCGACGTAGCAGGCGACCGCGCCTTTCATGTTCGAGATGCCCAGGCCGTAGAGCCGGCCGTCCCGCTCGAACGCCTGCGGCTGGAAGCCCGTGACGTTGCGGAGCCACGGCTCGCGGCCCGAGTACGACGTGTCGAGGTGGCCGTTGAACATGAGCGAGGAGCCGCCGCCGGCGCCGGGCCAGATGCCGAGCGCGTTCGCGCGGCCCTCCTCCACCTGCTGCCACTGCACCTGCAGCCCGAGCGACTCGTAGAGCTCGACCATCAGCCGCGCCGCTGCCTCCTCGTCGCCGGTGAAGCTCGGCACGTTGACGAGCCGCATCGCGGTTTCGACGAGCCGGGCGCGGTCGACGCTCACCATGCCTCGTAGCCGCCGATCAGGTCGCCGGCATCGACACCGGGCTCGAGCAAGAGCGCGGCGGCGAGCGAGGACGAGTAGCCGGGCGCGCAGACGAGACAGACGCGCCGCTCCGCGAGATCGTCCGCCTGCCACGGGAGGACGGACAGGGGCACGTATCGCGAGCCGGGAATGACACCGTCGTGCTCGCGCTCGTCGGCGAAGCGAGTGTCGACGAGCAGCAGCTCGGTGTCGACCCGTGCCTCGTCGGGCGTGTACCGCCGGATCCGCGACCGCGCCTCGGCGAGCACCGTGTCTATCCGCGACGGAATTGCGGTAACACCTTCTCGCCGAAGAGACGGATCTGCTCGTGGCGATCCGCGCCCCAGAGCTCGAGCATCACGTGGCTGCAACCCGCGTCGCGGTACTCCTCGATCGCCTCGATGCAGTCGGCGGGCGTGCCCGCGATCGGCCGGCACTTGTCGAGCAGCGCGTCGGAGACCTGCGCCTTCGCCGCGAGCCGTCCTCCCTGCTCCATCGCCTCGGCGACGGGACGGATCTCGTGCTGCTCGATCCCGGCGAGCTCGAGCAGCGTGTCGGCGGCCCCCTGGATGTTCTGCACCTTGTTCGCGAGATACATGCCGGCGATCTCGCGAGCGCCGTCGCGGCCCGCGTCGCGGTCGGTCGCGTGGATCGAGGCGACGACCGTGCAGCCGACGTCGATCTCGTGGCCGACGTTGCCGCGCGTGTAGCTGACGAACCCGGGCGTCGTGATCGACGGCGTGAGACAGCCGTCGGCGATCTCGCCGGCGAGCTGCTGCATCTTCGGCGCCGTCGCAGCCACGTACAACGGCGGCACCTCCCGCGGCGAGTGCGCGTCGGGCGCCAGCGCGGGCACGTCGGCGCTCCACGTGTCGCCGTCGTAGTCGAAGCGCTCGCCGGAGAGGACGCCGCGCGCGATCGTCACCGCGTCGCGCATCGGCCCGAGCGTCTTGGACGTCTGCGTCTTCGTGTTGTTGAGGAAGATCTTCGAGGTGCCGAACCCGAGGATGAACCGGCCCGGGCCGGCGGCCTCCTGCACGACGCGCGCATCCATCGCGGCCTGCACGGGATGACGAGTCGAGGCGGCGATGATCCCCCAGCCGATGGTCAACCGCTTCGTCTCGCGGCCCATCAGCGCGGCGACACCGGTGGAGGAGCGCGCCTCCATCCCGTGCTTCCGCCACCAGGGATACGCCTCGGCGAGCCAGATCGTGTCCATTCCGGCCTCGTCCATCGCGCGCGCCGACGCGAGCATCTCGTCGAGCGGCTCCATCGTGAGCTGCATCACGCCGAAGCGGAGCGGCGGCGCCATCAGGCGGTCTTCCCCATCGCCTCCTGCACCTGGCCGTCCAGCGCCGTGAGGACGTGCTGTACCTGCTGGTTCACGATCGGCTGCAGGACGCGCTGCCCCATCGAGCCGACAGGCCCGAGGATCTTCACCTCCGCGGCCCACGCCATCGACGTGGCGCCCCCGGCCGCGTCGGCGAGCGTGAACGACGTCATCATGTTCATGATCGCGCCGACGCCGTTGCCCTTGACCGCGAGCTTCGCGAACTCGGGCTCGCGCTCCTCGACCTTCTCCATGTCGACCTTCATCTTCAGGCCCCCGAGGCCGAGCGGGATCTTGACGTTCGCCGTCCAGCGCTTGTCGTCGTGGATGTCGAAGCTCTCGACACCGGGCATCGTCTTCGCCATCGACGCCGGGTCGTTCAGCACGTGCCACACGGTGTCGCGAGGCGCCGCGAAGGTGCGTTCTCCCGAGACGTTCATCGCTGCATCAACTCCCAGACGCGCTGGAACGGGTTGTGGCTGTCGGTCACGACCTGCCCCGTCGCATCCTGGATCGCGGCGCAGATCGCGTGGATTCCGGCGCCGCCGCCCTCGCCCATCCCCTTCGTGCCGAGCGGCGTGAACGGCGAAGGGCTCTCGATCGCGCCGGTCGCGAGCGGCGGCATGTCGAGCGCGTGAGGCACGTGGTAGTCGTAGAAGTTGGGCGTGAGGAGGTTGCCGTCCTCGTCGTATTCGAAGGTCTCGTGGACGGCCGCGCCGAGCGCCTGCGCCGTCGCTCCCATCACCTGGCCCTCGACGATCTGCGGGTTGATCCGCTTGCCGCAGTCGTCGACGGCCGCGTAGTCGACGATCTCGTAGGAGCCCGTCTCGAGGTCGACCTCGACGACTGCGACGTGGATCTGCGCCGCGTAGGTGAGCGTGAGGTTGCCGAACTTCTTCTCGACGTCCGGCACCTCGAACGGCGGCCGGTAGACGTAACGGCAGTTGAGAGTCACGTCGAGATCCTCGGGCAGGCCCGCGTTGTTCGCGTTGATGATCGCGCCGCAGGCCATGAAGGGGAGGAACGCGTCGGGGTTGTCCTTGATCCGGACGCCGCCGTCGGCGAGCTCGAGTGCCTCCTCCGGCACGCCGCCGAACACGGCGCCCGCGAGCTTCTTGATCTCGGCCGCCAGCATCTCGGTCGCACCCTTGACCGCGCTCAGCCCGGTGACCGCGAACTGGCTCGCGTACGTGCCGGAGAACCCCGCGTGCGAGTTCCAGTAGCTGTCGTGCCCGGCGCGTACGTGGACGTCGTCGGGCGAGCAGCCGAGGATGTCGGCGACCACCTGCGCCGCCGTCGTCTCGTGTCCCTGCCCCTGCGGCGTCGTGCCGAGCGTGACGACGATCTCGCCGAAGATGTCGAGCTTGACCGTGGCGACCTCGTTGTTCCCCGAGAACTGGAGCTCCGGGTTGATCAGCCGCGACTGGCCGAAGTTGTTCGTGCCCGAGTCGAGCGTCGAGCCGATCCCGACGCCGAGCCGCTTGCCCCGCGCCTCCGCGTCGGCGCGCCTCCCCGCCATCGAGTCGTAGCCGACGAGCTCGAGCGCGAGGTCGAGCATCGCGGCGTAGTCGCCGGAGTCGTAGACGCAGCCGTTCGGCGTCTCGTACGGCATGTCCTCGGCACGGATGTAATTCCGCTTCCGAACCTCGACCGGGTCGAGCCCGAGCTCGTGCGCAACGATGTCCATCACGCGCTCGGTGAACCAGAGGTGCTGCATCCGCGAATAGCCGCGGTTCGGCGAGACGGGCGCCTTGTTCGTGGCGACCTGCGTGAACTCCAGCTCGATGTGGCGCCAGCGGTACATGCCGGGTGTCACCTGCGCCCAGATCACGCCGCCGAGCGGCTCGTAGCGCAGCCAGGCGCCGGCGTCGTCGAGGGCCTTCGTCCGGAAGCCGAGCAGCGTTCCGTCCTCCTTGACGGCGACCTCCGTGTCGTGGAACCAGCGCTCGTTGCCGTGCGACATCGAGAGATGGAAGTCGGTGCGCCACTCCGTCCACTGCACCGGGCGGTTGAGCTTGCGCGCGAGCAGGCAGCAGACGACGAGCTGCGGATGCGACGTGATCTTGTTGCCGAAGCCGCCGCCGATGTCCTGGGTCACGAAGCGGAGCTTGTCGAGCCCCACCTTCATCGCCGGCCCCATCATGATCGCGGCGAAGCCGGGGAACTGGTTGTTCGTATGGATCGTCCACTGCCCGACGCCGCGGTTGAACTCGACGAGCGCGCCGTCGCACTCGAGCGGCGTCGAGTTGAAGCGGTGGAAGTGGAGCTCGGGGATCTTCACGACGCGGTCCGCCTCGGCGAACGCGGATTCGAGGTCGCCCCACGAGTAGAGGCCCGTCCACATCAGGTTCCCGCCGGCGTCGTCGTGGAGCACCGGTGCGCCGAGATCCTGCGCTCTCCGCGCGTCGACGAGCGCGTCGAGCGGCTCGTAGTCGACCTCGACGAGCTCGGATGCGTCGCGGGCGAGCTCGCGCGTCTCGGCGACGACGGCGACGACGGGCTCGCCGACGTAGCGCACCTTGCCGACCGCGAGCGAGTAGTCCTTGATGTTCGCGCCCGGCGCGCTCGAGATCTGGAAGAACGGATCGGTGAGCGCCGCCACTTCCTCGCCGGTCAGCGTCCCGTAGACGCCGTCGATCGCCTCGGCCGCCGAGACGTCGATGCGCGTGATGTGCGCGTGCGCGTACGGGCTGCGGACGAAATGGAGGTAGCCCATGCCGTGGCGCTTCACGTCGTCGACGAAGACGCCCTCGCCCTGGAGAAGCCGCTTGTCCTCCTTGCGCTTGACGCTCTGGCCGCCCCAGCCCTTCTGCACCTCCACCGGTGCCGGCGCGAGTGTCGTCTCGCTCATGATGCTGCTGGCTCCGGCGTCGGCCAAGCCGACACCTTCGCCTTGAGATGCTCCGTCGTGCCTACGCATCTGCCACCGACTTCACGGCCTCGACGATGTTCCAGTAGCCGGTGCAGCGGCAGATGTTGCCCTGCAGCGCCTTCTTGATCTCGTCCTCCGACGGGCTCGGGTTCTCGCGCAGGAGCGCGGTCGCGCTCATCAGCATTCCCGGCGTGCAGTAGCCGCACTGCAGCGCGTGGTGCTCGTTGAAGGCCCGCTGCAGCCGGGTCAGCTCGCCGTCCTCTCCGAGGCCCTCGACCGTCTCGATGCTCGAGCCGTCGGCCTGGACGGCAAGGAGCATGCAGCTCTTCAGGAGTGTGCCGTCGACGATCACCGAGCAGGCGCCGCAGTTGCCGGTGTCGCAGCCGATGTGGCTGCCGGTCAGGTCGAGGTCGTCGCGCAGGAAGTGGATGAGGAGCTTGCGCGGCTCGACCTCGCGCTCGTACGTCTCCCCGTTGACGGTGACCGTGACGTCCATCAGCGAGCCGTCGCCTCCTCGGCGGCGCGGGTCGCGAGCACCGCGGCGAGGTGCGTGCGGTACGCGCTCGAGGCGTGCACGTCGGACGGCGGCATGAGGTTCGCCGCGCGAACCGCGTCGGCGACTCCGCCGGCCGAATCGGCCGTGACGAGCACGGGCACGGCATCGACGCAGCCGAGCGCGACGCGAACGCTGCCGTTCACCGTCGCGGCCGCGTTGCAGATGCACGTGCCCTCGGCCCCGAGCGTGACCGCCGCGAAGCCGTCCTTCTTGCCCGCGGGAACCGAAATCCGTGTCAGCAGCTCGCCCGGCCCGACCGCCGTGAGATAGACGCCGAGGAAGAACTCCTCGGCCGGAACCTCGCGCTCGCCGTCCGCGCCCACGATCGTCATGCGCGCGCCGACCGCGACCATCAGCGGCGGCAGGTGATTCGTCGGGTCGTTCGAGCAGACATTGCCGCCGATCGTGCCGCGATTGCGCACCTGGACGTCCGCGATCGTCGCGCAGACCTCGCCGAGGATCGGCCGCGCCTTCGCCTCCGCCGAGCGCATCAGCTCGGTGTAGGTGGTCATCGCGCCGATCGTGAGCGTCCCGTCGCCGGCGAGCTCGACCCCGCGGAGCTCCTCGAGCCCGTTCAGGTCGACGAGCATGTCCGGCGACGCGGCGCGCGCCTTCATGACGTTGACGAGCGTCTGCCCGCCCGCCAAGGCACGGGCCCCTTCGTTCGCCGCGAGAAGCTGCAGCGCCTCCGCCACAGACCCCGGTTTCGCGTACTCGACCTCGCGCAAGAGCACGAGGGCGATCCTACAGAGGCGAGTGAATCCGAGTTTGCGCGTCCTTCAGCCGCCCGCCGGAGCGATTCGCGCGGACGGCGATCATCTCGGCGAGCATCGAGAGCGCGGTCTCGCCCGGCGTGTCGGCGCCGATGTCGAGCCCCGCCGGTCCCGAGATCCGGCTGAGCTCCTCGTCGGTCATCCCTTCCTCGCGCAGGATGCCACGCCGACGCTCCTGGTTCCGGCGCGAGCCGATCCAGCCGACGTAGAAGGCGCCGCTCGCAAGCGCGCCGCGGATCATGGGCAGGTCGAACTTGTCGTCGTGTGTGAGCACTATCACGGCGGTGCCGAGATCGGGCTGCACCTCGGCGAGCGCCTCGTCGGGCCACAGCAGGAGGAGGTCGTCGGCGCTCGGAATCCGCTCGGGCGTCGCGAAGCTCGCGCGCGCGTCGGCGACGACGGTTTGCCAGCCGAGCAGCTTCGCGGCGCGGCAGAGCGCCTCCGCGGTGTCGACGGCGCCGTAGACGAAGAGCCGTGTGGGAGGGGCGAGGACGTCCGCGAGGACGGTCCGATCCCCGAGCTCGAGCACGTGGCTGCGGCCGCGAAGGCGCGCGGCCTGTACGAGCTCCGGATCGTGGAGCCGCTCGCCAACGCCTTCTCCGGCCACAACCGTGAGCGTGACGTCGGGCCGCTCGGCGTCGGTCAGCTCCTCGACGAAGACGTCGATCTCGCCGCCGCAGGGCAGGCCGATGCCAAACGCCATCTCGTCGGTGATCCCGTACGTGAGCAGCCGCGGCGGACCGCCGGCGAGCACCTCCTGCGCGGCGAGGACGACGTCGTTCTCGACGCAGCCGCCCGAGACCGAGCCGCTGAGCTCGCCCTGATCGCTCACCACGAGCTTCGAGCCGACCGGCCGCGGAGCCGAGCGTCGTGTGGCGACGACGGTCGCCACGGCGACCCTCCGCCCCAGCTCGCGCCACCGACCGGCCTGCGACAGCACGCTCTCCATCGCGATTCAATCTAGCCGTGCGCGAACATCCGGACCGCGAGCGGCTGCGACAGACATTCGGCTCGGTGGCCGAGCTCTACGACCGCGCGCGACCCGAGTATCCGGCCGCGGTCTTCGACGACATCGCCGAGCTCGCCGGGCTCGAGCCGGGCTCGCGCGTGCTCGAGATCGGCCCCGGAACCGGCAAGGCGACCGCCGATCTCGTGCGGCGCGGCTACGCGGTCGCCGGCATCGAGCTCTCGTCCGAGCTCGCCGAGCTCGCACGCCGCAACGTGCCGGTCGCCGAGATCGAGGTCGGAGACTTCGAGAGCTGGGAGCCGCGCGACGCGGGCTTCGACGCGATCTGCGCCTTCGCCGCCTTCCACTGGATCTCGCCCGCGCTCCGGTACGCGAAGCCCGCGCGCCTGCTGCGGCCGGGCGGAGCACTCGCGGTCGTCCACGGACCGCACGTCCTCCCGGAGGACGGTGACGCGTTCTTCGTCGAGGTGCAGGAGGACTACGACGCCGTCGTCCCACATCCCGACAACGCCGCGCCGCCGCCTCCGGAGGAGATCGCCGACGAATGGGGCGATGAGTTCCGCGCCGCCGGGGTGTTCGAACGCGTCGAGGCGCGGCGCCACCTCCAACGACTCGTCTACAAGGCGGACGAGTACGTCGACGTGCTCGGCACGTTCTCGGACAACCTCGCGCTACCTGCCGCGCAGCGCGACGAGCTCTTCGATCGGATCCACGCACGCATCTCCGCCCGTCCCGGCGGCACGGTGACGAAGCACTTGCTCCTGACGCTGACGGTCGGGCTGACCTCGGCCTAGGCGCACGCGCACGACGGCCGGTGGCAGCCACCATCACGACTTCGTAACGCGATCGCCCGCGCAACCAGGTCGCTCGCGCATCTCCAGCGACTTCTCCGTCACGCTTCCGTAACGGTGGCTGCCACCGGCCGTCAGTGACCGAGATGTGCCTTGCGCAGATCCCGGAGCGGGCCGGAAACCACGCTTTCCGGCCCGCGCAGTTCCATATCCCAGCGAGGAAACGCGCAGCATTTCCGAGCTACCTCCCGAGATATGCCTTGCGCAGATCCTCGTGCTCGCGGAGCTCGGCGGCCGGTCCTTCGAGCACGAGCCTTCCCGTCGACAGCACGTAGCCGCGGTCCGCGATCGAGAGCGAGACGTTCGCGTTCTGCTCGACGACGAGCATCGCGACGCCCGACTCGTGCACCTGCTTGATGATCTCGAAGCTCCGCTCGACGAGGATCGGCGCGAGCCCCATCGACGGCTCGTCCATCAGGAGCAGCTTCGGCTTCCCCATCAGCGCGCGCCCCATGGCCACCATCTGCTGCTCGCCGCCGGAGAGCGTCCCGGCGAGCTGGCGCCGCCGCTCGTGGAGGAGCGGGAAGAGCGTGTACACGCGGTCGAAGTCCTCCTTCGCGCCACCGCCGTGCAGGTACGCCCCCATCTCGAGGTTCTCGAGAACGGTCATCGGCCCGAACAGACGCCGGTTCTCGGGGACGATCGCGATCCCCTTGCCGATCCGGTAGCTCGTCGACCGGTCGGTGACGTCCTTCCCCTCGAACCGCACGCTGCCCTTCCGCGGCCGCACGATCCCGAGGATCGTCTTCAGCGTCGTCGACTTCCCCGACGCGTTGCCGCCGAGCAGGCAGACGAGCTCGCCGGCCCGCACCTCGAGGTTGAGGCCCTGCAGGATGTGGATCTGGCCGTAGTACGTGTCGACCGCGTCGAGCTGGAGGAGCGGCGGCGGCGCCGGGGCCTCCTCGGCGGCAGCGCCGTCGGTCTCGGTCATTTCGTCGCCGCCGCCTTCGTGCCGAGGTAGGCCTCGACCACCTTCGGGTCGGTCGCCACCCGCTCGAACGAGCCCTCCGAGATCTTGATGCCGTGATCGAGCGCGACGACGCGGTCGGAGATGCCCTCGACGACGTGCATGTCGTGCTCGATGACGAGGATCGTGTAGCCGCCGTCCTCCCGGAGCTTGGCGATCAGCTCGGTGATCTCATGGGTCTCGACCGGGTTCATGCCTGCTGCCGGCTCGTCGAGGAGGAGGATCTTCGGCTCGGTCGCCATCGCGCGGGCGATCTCGAGCCGGCGCCGGTTCGCGTAGGAGAGGGAGTATGCAGGCTGGCTCCAGCGGTAGCCCATCAGGCGCTGGCCGAAGAACGAGAGGTTCTTCTCCGCCCGCGCCCGGATCTGCCGCTCCTCCTTCCACCAGCCCGGAGTGCGGAGCATCGAGCGCACGATGTCGACCTTCGTAAGCCCGTACTGGGAGGCCATCACGTTGTCGATCACGCTCATGTTCAGGAAGAGCCGCAGCGTCTGGAACGTGCGCGCCACGCCGCGCTGCGTGATCGTGTGCGGGGCGAGGCCGACGAGGCTCTTGCCTTCGAGCAGGATCTCGCCATCGTCGGGCCGGTAGATCCCGGTGATCAGGTTGAAGAGCGTCGTCTTGCCTGCGCCGTTCGGTCCGATCACGCTGACGATCTCCCGCTCGTTGACGACGAGGTCGAGGTTGTCGATCACCTTCAGACCGCCGAACGCCATCGACAGGCTCTTGAGCTCGAGCAGGGGCTCGGGCGTCGTCTCGTCCATCAGACGATCTCCACTCGGGCCGTCCCGAGCAGACCCTGCGGCCGCGTCGCCATGAGCCCGATCAGCATGGCGCCGAAGAGGACGAAGGCGGTGATGCCGCCGTTCAGCGCAAGCACGTTCTCCCAGGCGAGCGCGGTCAGGTAGAGCGTCGGCACCAGGGCAGCGGTGCGCCACCATCCCTTCAGGCTGGCGGTGCAGACGATGGCCACCACGAGCCCGATGTAGACGTAGTTGTCGAAGTTCGCGTGAGTCCCGGTCGGGATGACGGCCCAGTGCCCGATCCACCGACCACCCGAGACGGGCACGCCCGACGTCCACGAGGCGTCGGTCGTGGCGGCGACGATCGCATGGACGACGAAGCCGAAGCCGATGGTGCCCGCAAGCACCAGCACAGGCTTGAGCCATGGCTTCATCAGCGCGATGAGCAGGACGATCGTCCCGTAGAAGAGCCAGCGCTTGACCTCGGGGTGATCGTTCTGCGGCTCGAGGAACTCGAACGTGCAGTTGATGACGATCGCGCCGACGAAGACGCCGGCGATGCTGCCGAAGCCGCCGAGGATCACGATCGCGTAGATGATGATCAGCACGCTGACGCTGAAATTGGTCGAGACGGCGGCCGTCTCGATCGCCGCGTAGATCGCTCCGCAGAGGCCGGCTACGGCGGCGCCGAAGACGAAGGCGAGGATCTTGAGCCGGTTCACCGGGATGCTCATCACCTCGGCGGCAAGCGGGTCCTCCCGCAGCGCGCGCCAGGCACGCCCGGTGCGCGACTGGTTGGCGAAGTAGAGCGCCGTCGCGAGAAGCGTCACGACGATCAGAAGGAAGAAGTACAGCTGCTTCGTCGAGGTGAGCTGGTAGCCGAAGAACGTCAGTGGATCGAGCTGCGGGATCCCGTTCGCGCCCCCGGTGAAGCCCTTGCCGGCGATGGTCGGGTTGGCCACGTTCGTGAAGAAGACGAACGCCTGACCGAGGAAGAGGGTGACGATCGCGAGGTAGTCGCCGAGCAGCCGGCGCGACGCGAAACCAAGCACGACGCCGACGAGCGCGGCCGCGGCCATGGCGATCGGAATCGTCGCCTCGGCCGGCCAGTGGATCCCGTACTGGCTCGACGAGAGCTCGGCGTAGGCGTAGGCGCCGATGCCGTAGAAGGCGACGTAGCCGAGGTCGAGGAGGCCGGCGAAGCCGACGACGACGTTGAGCCCGAGCCCGAGGGCCGCGTATAGGAGCGTGAACAGGCCGAAGATGAAGAGATCGCCCTCGTTCATCCAGAACGGGACGCTGGAGGCGATCGCGACGAACGCGAGCAGCTTGAGCGCGTCGGGGGAGGACTCCCAGCCGCGTGCGAGCAGCGCCGCCGGGGTCCGCGAGCGGCGCCCTTCCGACTCGGCGACCCAGCTGTCGACGCCGATGCGGCTGGCCTGCTCGGTCGGCGGCTCCTCGGGCGGCGCGGGAATGCCCGGCGTCTCGCTCATACCTTCTGGATCGCCTTGCCCCCCAGCAGCCCCGTGGGACGAACGAGGAGAAAGAGGATCAGGATTCCGAAGACCACGATGTCCTTCCACTGCCCGCCCGCGTAGCCTCCCGCGTAGGACTCCACGACCCCGACGAGGACGCCGCCGAGCATGGCGCCCGGGATGCTGCCGATCCCGCCCACCACGGCGGCGGTGAAGGCCTTGAGGCCGTAGAGGAAGCCGACGAAGAAGTACGTGTCGCTGAGATAGAGGCCGTACATCACCCCGGCGGCGCCGGCGAGGACCGAGCCGATGAAGAACGTCGCCGAGATGACCCGATCGGTGTCAATGCCCATCATCGAGGCGGCTTCGCGGTCGAATGACGTGGCGCGCATCGCCTTTCCGAGCTTGGTCCGATAGACGAGGAACATCAGCGCCACCATCAGCCCGATCGCCGTCAGGACGACGAGCACCTGGACGACGGTGACCGGATTCCCCGCGACGCTGAACATCGGCGTGAAGAGCGGCCCGAAGACCGGGAAGTTGCTGTACTCGGAGTGGGTGGAGTTCGTGATCAGCTGGACGCTGCTCTCGAGGAAGAACACGACGCCGAGAGCGCTGATCAGCGGCGCGATCCTCGGCGCGTCGCGCAGCGGCCGGTACGCGAACCGCTCGATCACGACGCCGAGGACGCCGGAGCCGAGCATCGCCACGGCGAACATCACAAGGAGAAGCGGAGCGAGCCCGAGCGCAGGGGCAAGCGGACCGCCCAACTGAGCCAGGACGCCGTAGCCGATGAACGCACCGACCATGAAGACGTCGCCGTGCGCGAAGTTCAGGAGCTTCAGGATCCCGTAGACCATCGTGTAGCCCAGGGCGACGAGCGAGTAGAGGCTCCCGAGCACGACTCCGTCGCGCAGCAGGTTGAACGCCCCGTTCCAGCCGAGGGATCGGATCTGGTCGATGATGTTGAAGAGGAGGAGGTGCACGGGAAGTTGCCTACCTTCTCAAAAAGACGGGCGGCCCACCAACGTGGGCCGCCCGTTTCCGATCCGGCGGTCGGCTAGCCGACGCGCTTGTAGCTCCCGTTGGCCTGGATCTGGTAGATGCCGAAGGAGGCCGTGCCGCCCATATCGCCGGGCCCCTGCCACTTGCCGAAGTTCTTGGCGAGGAACTGCACCGGGAAGCCGAGCAGCGACTGAGCCGTCGTGAGCTTGACCTTCGGGATCATCTTCCGAACGGAAGCCCGCGTGATCTTGCCGTGACCGGCAGCGCACGCCTTCTTGATGGCGGTGGCGTTGACGATCACCGACGTGTAGCTCGGGATGCCGAACGTCTCCGGATTGCCGCCGTGCGCCTTCGCGAAGCTCTTCACGACCTTGCTCGTGAAGTCGACCGGGAAGCCGGACACGTAGCTGCCCTTGCCGGTGAAGGTGCCGGGCACGTCCGTGCCGTCAGAGCCCATCAGGATCTGCGTCCCGCCGTGCGCGTGCAGCTGGGTATAGAACTGCTGCGCCTGGGTGGCGTTCTGCCACGGGATGTAGATGAGCTGCGTCCCGCTCGGGATCGAGTCGATGACCGAGGAGAAGTCGGTGTCTTGCTGGCTCACGTGGTTCGTGGTCACGGTGACCCCGACCTTCGTCAGGTCGGCCTGCACCTGAGCCGACAGACCCGTGCTGTACGCCTCCTCGTCGTCGATGATCTCGACCTTGGTCTTCTTCAGCACCTTGTGGATGTACGTCGCGACGTTGTCACCCTGCTGACCGTCGTTCGGCACCGTCCGGAAGAAGTACCCCTTGGTCGTCTCACGCGGGGTACCCGGCGTGGCGCGCGTGAGAGCGACACGGGTCTCGGAGCCCGAGATCGGCGCGAGGCCCGCGCTCTTCCACACCGAAGCCGTGTCCTGCATCTCCTGGCTTCCGGCCGGGCCGCTGACTGCGACGATCTTTCCGTTGCTCTTGAAGGCATGAGCCACCTGAAGAGCCTGCGGGGTCGTGCCGGCGAGCTGGGTGTCGCCCTGTAGGAGAGCGATCTTCGGCTTGTTGACCTTGTTCCACGCCTTCTTGGCCGTCACCGCCCAGTTCCACTGATTGGCACCGAGCGTCGCGACCGGACCGGTCTGCGGGTACGCAAACCCGATCGTGACCGTCTTCTTGCAACTGATCGTCGACGCTGCAGCCGAGACGGCGTCG
>Ga0070730_10002408_pt1 | contig 16973 bp, 14 predicted proteins | sample Coa_R1_3_FD_66447 | JGI IMG/M metagenome (GOLD analysis project Ga0070730, IMG submission 66447) | Surface soil microbial communities from Centralia Pennsylvania, which are recovering from an underground coalmine fire - Coalmine... | ecosystem: Environmental > Terrestrial > Soil > Unclassified ... | reverse complement strand
GGGCTCCCTCCGTGGCTCCCGAAGCTGGTTCTCGTTCCTTGCTCATACACACCTCCTCGTGATCTTTGACTCATTTTCATCACAATTCGGTGTCCAAGAAAATCCTAGGGCGCGAGAATCTAAGTTTTCGGGAATGGCTACTGGGCGTGATCGTGGCCGATGCTGTTCTATTGCTCCTCAGTCCATGGGCCTTCCGCAACTCGCGCCTTTTGAGGCCAATCGCATATATCTTCGCAACGATCATGTTGCTTGATGGGTGTGGCAGCATCCTTGCCACGCTGCGAGGCCGCACAGTCAATTCAGTGCATTTCACGGGGATGGCTCCCGGAGCTTATTCCGGTCCCCTGCTCCTCGGTGCGTCGGTTTATCTTCTGCGACAGTTAAGATCTTCCGCTTCGGGGATTACGTTGGCGACCAAATAGCAAGGGACAGAAGATTGCCACTTGGTGGAAGTAAATGGGGACATGGGGTTGGCTGAAAGATCGAGCAGGGAAGCTCCCGGCCCCATATAAACCAATGAATAATAAGGAGTTATATCCTCAATCAACGAACTGAGCTCTGGTTCGCCCTTGGTATAGAACCTGCTCATCAAGGTGTGGAAAACCATGGCCCCGACTGCAGTTCACATCTTAGAAACGTGTCCCAACACTGGTTTAGTGCCAGGACATGCAGCCAGCGTGCAATCGCTGAATGCCTTGGTCGAGGAGATCGCGAAAACGGATATTCCTATTCTCCTAGTGGGAGAGAGCGGCACGGGCAAAGAGGTTTATGCTCGATCGATCCACCAGCTGTCTGGGCAGGGCCAAGGGCCCCTAAAGAAGGTGAGTTGCGCAGCGCTGGACGCAACACGGCTGCTGGGAGAACTGAGGGAGGAGTTTCTTGCGGGCAGTGGAAGTCGAGAAGCCTCTCCCCGGACTGTGTTTTTGGACGGCGTGGACGAACTGGATGCCCTCTGTCAACGGACATTACTTTCACTGCTGCCAGACGGGGAACCAAAGGACCGCGCGGGAAAAACGGGCCTGCGATTTATCTCCTCGACAACGAAAAACTTAGAAAAGGAAATCGAAGCGGGGCGGTTTCGCCGGGAACTGTATTTCCGAATTAACGGAGTTGTCTTGCGATTGCCGCCCCTGCGGGAGCGGAAAGAAGATATTCCTGCACTGCTGGAATACTTTTTTCAGAAGCATTCCATTGAACTGAAGAAAAACACTCCAGAATTAAACAGCGATGCCCACAAGCTACTAGAATCTTACGACTGGCCCGGAAACATTCGCGAGCTGGAGAACGTTGCGAAAACGATCGTTGCAGTTGGGGATCCTACATTGGCCCTTGTCGATCTGCGCATGACGCGGGTCACCGCAGAAGTAAACGATGAGAGCTGGCGTGTATCGTCGCTGAAGGTAGCCTCCCGGGCGGCTTCCCGACACGCAGAGCGCGAGTTGATACAGAAAGCTCTAGAGCGAACTCGCTGGAACCGGAAACGGGCGGCGCAGGATCTTCAGATCAGTTATAAGTCTCTCCTCTACAAAATCAAACAAACGGGTCTGGAAGGGAAAAAGACGGAGCGAGGGTGAGGAAATGACGATGAGGAATATGATTGCACTCATTCTGTTTGCCGGTTTGATTGCGGGAGGTACACCGGCAAGCAGCAGGTGCCGCGCGGCGCAAGACAAGCAGGAAGAAGGGAAGGGTGCGAAGGGCCAAGCCGCTGCAACGGCGGCACAGGGCGCTGGAAATGATCCGGCCTATGTAATTGGAGCGCAAGACGTTTTGAAGATCGACGTCTGGAAAGAAGAACAACTGACGCGAACTGTGCCGGTACGCCCGGATGGAAAGATCACGTTACCGCTTTTGAATGACGTTCAGGCCGCCGGGTTGACCCCGATGGAGTTAGCTGGTGTCATCAGCGGTCAGCTAAAAAAATTTATAAACGACCCGCAAGTGACCGTTAGCGTTACGGAGATCAACAGCCGCCGAGTATACGTGAGCGGAGAGGTAACGAAGGCCGGCGCCTACGCGCTGCTCCCGCACATGACCGTACTGCAGGCGCTCTCGAGCAGCGGCGGATTTACGCAGTTTGCGCGGGTGAAGAACATCTATGTGCTGCGCACGGAGAACGGCAAGCAGACCAAGCTTCCATTCAATTACAAACAGGCGATCAGCGGTAAAAGCGACGCGCAAAACATCGAGCTGCAACCTGGCGACGTCATAGTGGTGCCCTAGGAAAGACAAATGAGGGACTGGAGAGAATTCACGCTCGGAATTGTCTGGGTGATAGCTGCTAGTGTATGCGCAGCTCCGCTGTTGGCGCGGCAAGAGGGAGGAGAAAACCCGAAGCCGGCGGCGCGTGCGTATCCACCTCTTCCCGATACGAGCGACAATCAGCAGGACGCAGATCAGGGAACGCCGACAATGCAGCCAGACAATCAACCATTGAGCGGCGTGCAGAACCCCACATTGGGGACTCCGGAGTTGCGCCACAGCTATTGGGTGCCTGGGATTGAATACAGCAACACTGCAATGTCAAATTCATTGAGTCCAACAGCGAACTCGGGGTGGAATACGACCAGTTATGTGACCGGTGACGTGAGTTTGCTCGAGGCTTGGAGCCATTCCCAGCTTTCCGTGAATTATTCTGGCGGCGGTTTCTTTTCGACAGACCCGCTTCAGGGTGATGGGCAAAATCATCAGCTGGCAGCCACCTTTGAAATCGATCGACGAAGATGGCAATTGCTATTCGTTGACCAGTTTTCTTACTTACCCCAGAGTGCGTTTGGATTTGGGGGCACTAGCGGATTAGCTCTTCCAGGAGTCATGGGTTCCTTGGCAGTGCCCTTACCTGGACTTCAGAGTAGCTACGTGCCTAGCCAAACCATCCTTACGACAACTGGCCCCCGCTACAGCGATGCTTCTGCCGTCCAACTGAATTACGCTCTGAGTCCCCGGGGTTCCATCACGCTTGCGGGGAGCTACGGAACCTTGAACTTTGTCGATGCAGGAAATGTGAACAGCGATAGCGAAGTTCTGAATGCCGGGTACAACTATGCGCTCAGTCGAAAAGACACAATAGGATTGGTCTATGTATTCAGTGCCTACCGTTATCCCGGTGATCCACAAGCGATAGGCGATCACGTTGGGCAGTTTCTTTATGGAAGGAAGATCACCGGAAAGCTGGCGCTGAAGGTTGCCGGTGGACCAGAGATCACCACATTCCGGGTTGCGATCGGCGGCTCGAAGCACACGATCGGCGAGTCCGGAAACGCAGCATTGACCTATGCATTTGCCCGAGGCAGCATAGCGGTGAGCTATACGCACGGAGTGAGCGGGGGCAGCGGGGTCTTTACCGGCTCTATCATCGATCAAGCAAATGCGACCTGGAGCAGGCAGCTGACGCGCGTGTGGAATGGCAGCGTAAATTTCGGCTACGCGAAAAACCGCCAAATCCTGTCTTTGGGCGGCGTGACCTCGCCGAATTACGATACGTGGCTGGCGGGAGCGGGGTTGAGCCGGCCGCTAGGGCGGAACGCGACTTTTTCGCTGGCGTATCAAGCTCAAATCCAAGGAGCTAATGTGGCGATTTGCAGCAATCCGAATTGCGGTACGAATTACACTCTGCAAACAGTTTTCGTCACTCTCCAGTGGCACACGAGACCACTTGTGCTGAGATAGCGTGAAATAATCGCCCCGGGCAGATCGCGGATTGAGATTCTCTAGCTCGAGAAGAAGTGAGAAAATAACTGCAGGGATGGAATGTGAGTAGCAATAGGCCGGGAAAGTGCAGACACCATGTACAAAAGCTTCTTCGGGTTGAAAGACAATCCGTTCAATGTAAATCCAGATCCGCGCTACCTCTTTCTCACCAAAGAGATCGAAGAAGCGCTGAGCGGGTTGATGTATGGCGTTCAGAACCGCAAGGGCTTTATCACGCTCATTGGTGAAGTCGGTACGGGGAAAACCACTCTCATAAACCGTCTCGTCGAGTGGTTGCATCAGCGGCGGGTAAGAACTGCGTTTCTCTTTAATTCCCGGATGAACACGAGTCAGTTGTTCGATTTCATCCTGGCGGAGTTTGGTATTCCCTGCGAGTCTCGGACCAAGAGTCAGCAGTTGATGAGCCTCAATCAATGGCTTCTCGAGCGTTACCGCGCCGGTGAAACCACGGTGCTCATCGTGGACGAAGCGCAGAACCTGACCTACCCTGTGCTCGAAGAAATTCGATTGTTGACCAACCTCGAGACATCCACGGAGAAGCTGCTGCAGATCGTATTGTCTGGACAGCAAGAGTTGGAAGAGAAGCTGAAGTTGCCGGAACTGCGCCAACTACGGCAGCGCATTATGTTGCGCTGTAAGACGGCCCCGTTGACCAAAGAGCAGACCCATGACTACATCGCCGAGCGGCTAAGGATCGCAGGAGCCAGCGGCGAACTGATTTTTGGTCCGAAAACCGTTGAAACGATCCATCTATATTCATTGGGCATTCCGCGCGTGGTGAATCTGCTCTGCGAACACTCGCTCATCAATGCTTACGTCGAGCAGCAGCGGCCGATCTCACCGAAAATCGTCGAAGACGTGGCCCACGAGTTTCAACTCGACGAGGTCGAACCAACTGCACCGGCTGGAAGCACGAATATCGACGCTGATGTCTATAATTCGGAGGCTTTCATTCAGAATCTTGGTGAGGCGCTCTCGCGATTCCGGATAAGTCCTTCGAGTACCACGCCAACCCGGGGAAGGAAGTAAGAGTTCCAGCGCCCTGCCGCATTTCGCGCCAACCGCAAGCAGTATTTTTGTCGTTACTGCGCTTGAGATTTTTCTGAGGCGATCGCTCGCGTCTCAAAATCCGTCCAGTCTATCGTCCAGTTCCAACCCGTCGAAGGGTAAGCTCCTGGCCGTCTATGAGAAGGGGTATCCGCGACACCTTATCAACAGCCGGAGAATAAGAAATGTCGTCGCAACGAGGTGCGGCGGCAGAATTAATACGAGGCGATTTGCAGAATTAAGCTGAGAGTTGCTTGGTCCGTCGTCGGAAGAAAAGAAACATCGCGATGACCCCAAATAGCAAGAGAACACTAGTAGTTGGCTCAGGCGTCTGGATGATGAATTCTTGGACTTGACCACTATAGGCGAGGGTCCCTGTGTTGGTGGCGATCACAAAGCTCGCTGGATTAATTTGACCGTAGTTAGCTGCGGCCAGAGCCATCCACTGTGCCACGGTAGTGCCGTCAGCATTGGCGAAATTCGCTGGCTCAGCGCCCGGTGTCATAAGGTCCCAGAGAGCATACTGCAGGCTGACATAGTCTCCGGAATGAGATGAAAACTGCGTTACGAGCCAGGCTGCTTCTTCATATAGGCTTTGAGGATTCATGCCGCCAAGATTGAGGTTGACGGAACCATTCCCGTACCGGGTGTTCGAGAAATTGCCCGAGGCCAGACTAGTTATGTTGGCGCTCCAAACCTGGTTCATGGAAACTTCATTATTGATATCGTCGCAGAATAAGACCACCGTTTGCGAGCTGGATGTCCCGTAATTCAGTATTCCGGTGTAGGGGCTAACGTAATACACCCCGTTATTCGCGCCGTTCACCCCAGTGAATTCCATAGTGGTCGTGCTGTCGGCGCTTGCCAGCGGTGTCATGATCAAAACTGCAACTAGAACCCACAAGACCTTCGAAAACCTCATCCCGTCTCTCCCTAGGTATACTGATGCATTTCTGCGGCGACGCTCGTTAGAGTCTACGCAATTGAGCTTCCAAATTGCGTAGCCTTGTATGTTATTGAAAACAAAATTGTTGCATTGATGGCTTTGCGTATTCCATTGAAAGGTTTCTCCAAAAAGAGACATTGAACTGCCAAGGCAGGCATAGTTTTGCAATAGCGCGCGCCGCAGGAGGCCTTGTCACACCTGTAAGATGGGGTGGTTACCGTGGAGCATCATGCCCCCGAGGACGCGTACCCAAAAACGGCTTTGAGCTCAAGGAATTCCTCGAGTCCTGCCTCACCCCACTCCCGACCGTTGCCCGACTGTTTGTAGCCACCGAAACAACCGCCAAAGTCAGGCCGCGCGCCATTGATGTGAACGTTCCCGGAGCGAATGCGTTTTGCAACCCTCCGTGCTCGCTCGAGGTCCCCCGAAGTCACGAACCCGGACAAACCGTAGGGGGTATCGTTCGCAATTCGGACAGCGTCGTACTCGTCCTCGTAGGGAATAATGCAGAGCACGGGCCCGAAGATCTCCTCTTGCGCAATCGTCATGTTGTTTTGAACCTCCGAAAACACAGTGGGCTTAACGAAAAAACCCTTCGAGATACCGTCTGGACGTCCAAGACCGCCCGTTACTAGCTTTGCCCCTTCTTGAATGCCTGTGCTTATTAGGCGCTGCACTTTCTCGAACTGGGCTCTGCTCGCAAGTGGGCCAATGCTGGTGCCTTTTATAAATGGGTCACCGACCGTGGTGGCCTCTGCTGTCAGCTTCGCTGTTGCAGCCGCCTCAGCCAGTTTGGACCTCGGAACGAGCATGCGAGTAGGCGCATTGCAGGACTGGCCGGAGTTGCGAAAGCATGCTTGGGCGCCTTCTTTTACGGCATTTCCGAGGTCGGCATCATCCAAGATGATGTTGGCGGACTTGCCGCCGAGTTCTTGAGTGACCCTCTTTATAGTTGGAGCGGCCGCGGAAGCCACGGCAATACCGGCTCGGGTAGATCCAGTGAAAGACACCATCGCCACATCCGGATGAGAGGAGATGGCTGCACCCACAGTTGGCCCATCGCCATTCAACATGTTGAAGACGCCAGGTGGGAGGCCTGCGTCATGGAGAATTTGAGTGAATAGATAAGCTGAAAGTGGTGCAAGTTCACTCGGTTTGAGGATCATGGTGCATCCGGCCGCGAGTGCGGGAGCCACTTTGCAGGCAATTTGATTCATCGGCCAATTCCAAGGGGTGATGAGACCGCACACTCCCACTGGCTCTTTTCGCATGAGTGTGGAGCCTTTGAGCTCTTCAAACTTGAAGTGCCTCAGAACCTTCACGATCTCTGTAAAATGCCACAGCCCCACAGGTACCTGTGCTCCCCGTGATAGCCCTAGAGGAGCTCCCATTTCTTGCGAAATCGTTTCGGCCATCTTCTCCATTCTTGACTCGTAAACCTCAATTATTCGCTCCAGAAATGCCAGGCGCTGATCAAGAGTCGTGTCGGAGTAGGATTCAAACGCCTTTTTGGCTGCGGCCACGGCCTTGTCGACATCTTCCGCTGTGCCAAGCGAGATTGTCGCGATGGGCTCTTCATTGGAAGGATTGATGACGATGAAATCGTGAGTCTTGACGGGGCCAACCCACTGCCCATTAATATAAAACTGGCTGCATTCCTTCATAGGTTCCTTCTAGTCCTCGACTTGAAGACGAGCTCTACCGTATTCTTACTTTGAGATCCCCTGGCTTTGACTATGACCTCTCCAAAGATGCCGCCGGTGAAGAAATCCGGCGGAGCTATCGGAAATATCTCAGACTCTAGATAATCTGTTCGCCTCCACGGGCACTTTGCCAGGAATACAGTCAGCCATTTATTGCACGGCTTCGAGGTGTCAAGTTCTATCAGTGCAAACGGCGAATCAACTTGGCTCAATGTCCATCGGCGGCAGCCAACGCAAGCACTGCGTAAGCAGTCGCCGCGTCGCTCATGAAGCGCCCGACATTCGAAGATGGGATACGCTGTTCGTTCAAAGAGGAACAGGTCCATCGGCCCTCGGGCCTATTCTGATTGCGCTTCAACCAAAAGAGACCTTTCTGCACCTGTATATTGTCATAGGGGATCCCCAGTTGTTGCAGGGTGAGGATGATCAGACCGGTGGCGTACCCGTCGCTGTTGCCGTTATAGCGAGTTCCATCCGACCGTAACCACATCCGGGCGAATGCGCGCAAACTCCAGCCTCTCCACGTCCGGGAGAGTGAAGCCAGACTCCAGCCTCCATCGCTCTGTTGCTTAGCAAGGACTTCTTTGACGATAGACATTTGCTCTTCCGGATCAAGGAGCCCAGTCATTTTCGTCGAAGCCCAAAGCAGGCCGACTTGATTGATCAAGGACTGCGTCGCGTATTCGCGATGTAGATAATCGCGGAGCAGCCTGAGGTTTTTTTGGATCTCGGGGCTCGAACGATAATTCTCAGGAGCTATGCCTATCGCAACCGCGGCAAGACTAGCCCCATAGTATTGTGAGTCTGCAGCTTCCCATGGCTCGAGTCCAAAATTGAGCCACGACCAGGAACCGGCGATATCTCCTGTAGTCTGTTGCAATGCCCACATGTTGTCGAACGCGGATCGCGTATCGTCGCTAAGATGGCCATCCTGGGCGTCGTAGTTTGCAAGGATTAGTGCATTGAGAACGGACTCGGTTCCGCGAGACTGGGCAGTCTTGTTCACGCCGTTTTCCTGGTCATTGTAGAAAGTACCTGCATCTTTCCACAGGCGTACACGTTTCTTAACATTATCCAGGAGTCTGCGTTCGTTAGGTGAAGGGGCGTTCTCTGCAAGTGCCTTTCGAAGAGCAGGCCGCGCGAGTGCGTAAGGCATTGCGGTGTGGCACGAGACGCAAAAAGTTTGGTGATCGCGAGCTGCCCCCTGCCATTGCATCCACCATGTTTCTCTTTGATCAAGGTAAACAGCAGCAGCTTTCGGATCCCACGCGCTGGTGACTTCAAGTTGTCGGTGTGAACACGCCACGACAAGCCCCGCGATGAGGCACGCCGCCAGGCCACATATTTTCCGCATGGTCTCTTTCTTCGGGATCGCAAGTCCCAACAATTAGGGAATGGCCCCAGCCGCGAGCCAATTAACCTCTAGATGTGTCAAACCGACGCGTACTAGGCTATCACGAACATCCGCTGGTCAGGAATTACGTCCTATCGCGCCATCTAAAATGCAACCGAAGGGAGCAACGTCGCGCGATTGTAAGATATGACTCAACCAAGACAGCGGGGGAAGGAAGATCAGGTCGGGGAACAAAGGGCGATGGGAGTGCCTGGGGGCCATCTAAGAGGGCTATCGGTTGCGCAAGAACGTGATTCTGAGTGAATTTTGCGCCGGCACCGGCTATCGCCGGAAGTACGCCACCCGGATCGCGAGCCGCGCGGGGACGCGGCAAAGAGACCGTCCAGCGGGCGCTAGATTAGATCTGCGGAATGTTGCCGTTCGTTCAGTTGGGAGTAGATTCGAACGACGGATTGGAGTTTATCAACTGGCGTACGAATGTATGTTGCGAGCGGCAGGGCATTCATTTGACGCGCGGGCGGCTGTACAAAAAAGACGATAACGCGCCTGTCGAGCAGAAGCACTAAACGCATGTGCGGATGTTGCTAGGTTGGGAACGCTATGACACGCGCGAAGCGCTGGCGAGGATCAGCGATCTCTACGGGCACGAGCTCGAGCTGCGATGGTGACAGAACCTCCTTCTTCCCTTAGCGAAGTTGCTGAACACCATGCGCGTAGGGTCGAAGGTGCAGTGCCTATGACGCGCCCCAAACTTCATTGAAGCGTGTGCAAGCTTCGCCCAAGCGGGAAAAAGAGATAGTAGCCGCCTCGCAGATAGCCTCTGGGTGAACTGTGTCGAAGTTTTCGCGGTGAAGTCAAATTGAACAAGATAAAATATTTGGATTTAGGAGGGCGCATGCTACGCGTGGGATTGATTGGATGGAGAGGCATGGTCGGGGGAGTTCTTATGCAGAGAATGCGGGAGGAAAACGACTTCGCCGGAGTCGAACCAATCTTCTTTTCGACTTCGAATATCGGAGGCGCCGCGCCAAAGGAAGCGAGTAATGGCGGGGTGCTGAAAGACGCGAAAGATTTGCGCGAGCTTTCTAGGTGCGAGGTCCTGATCAGTTGCCAAGGTGGGGAGTACACAACCGAAATCTACGGCCCATTGCGCAGGAATGGCTGGAAGGGTTTTTGGATCGATGCCGCTTCGACGCTCCGCATGAGCGACGATGCTGTGATCATCCTCGATCCGGTAAACGCGGACTTGATTAGAGACGGCCTGGCTCGCGGCCTGAGAACTTTCGCGGGTGGCAATTGCACCGTCAGTTTGATGCTAATGGCTGTGAGTGGGCTCTTTAGGGCACAGTTGGTTGAATGGATGACGACTATGACTTATCAGGCTGCTTCCGGAGCCGGGGCTGCCAAGATGTTAGAACTCATAAAGCAGATGAAATTTATCACGGACTTGCCCGGCGCGATTCTATCTGAAAATGCGCTGGAAGTTGATCGAATGATGATTCAAGCGCAGCGGGCTTTGAGCCTGCCTACACAGGAAATCGGCGTGCCCCTGGCGGGAAGCTTGATCCCGTGGATCGATCGAGAAATGCCCAGTGGTCAAACGCGGGAAGAATGGAAGGGCATGACTGAAACGAATAAGATCATGGGCCTGGAGCCGCCGGTGCCTGTCGACGGCATTTGTGTGCGCGTTGGAACGATGCGATGTCATAGCCAGGGGCTGTGTATCAAACTCACCAAAGACGTTCCACTACCGGATATTGAACAGATACTAGCGAACAGCAATCCTTGGGTGCGGGTGATTCCCAACGAGATGGAATCGACCATACGTTGCCTGACTCCGACGGCAGTTTCTGGCACTTTGGATGTCTCGATAGGCCGCCTTCATAAGTTGAAACTCGGCCCGAGATTTCTAGGAGGATTTACAGTGGGCGATCAATTGCTTTGGGGCGCAGCTGAACCGCTTCGACGGATGCTGGGCATCGTGCGCGAATACCTAGATAATTCACACCCAAACTGAGGGCTAGGTCGCTTATGAAATTTCCGGCCTGTGGGGCCTTTACCGAATTCTTTAACTGGTCGGCTGCGCCGATTCCGCCGAGTCGGCAGACACCGTGGTGCCTCGCCCCACATCGGCTTCAGAGCGATCGCTCAGGGCAACCGGCACTCCACTGCATGGTTCACCAAGTTTTATCGGGGTAATCCACCCTCTAAGCGAACTGCGCCGAAATAAGATTTCTCCGGCGCATCTTTGATTCGGGCTTACCGATAACCCTCAATCGCTTGCCGCAGGAAGCGCTTGCGGATGGGGTGCGCCGAGTTGGAGTTCTTGGTGGGTGGTGGTAAGCGTTGCTTTCATATCTTTCCTAGCCACTACGAACGAGATACTACATCCCGAAGAGCCTTGTGTGATCGCAATTATGTTCAGGTTATCGCGGTCCAATGCGCCGAACGTACGGGCTACAATTCCGGACACACCGCGCATGTTTTCACCAACCAAAGCGACGATTGCAACGTTTGAATTGACCGTGATGTGTTCCACTTTCTCGTGGACCAAGTCCTGAGCGAACTCGCGGCGCAGCGCCTCGACCGTGCGTTCGGCGACCGCCGATAAAACGACCAAGCAGATGTCGTTTTGCGAAGACGATTGGGAGCTCAGCAGCACGTTGGCTTGAACGGCGGCCGCTGTTTTAAATGTGCGACCCAAGACATCGGGCACCCCCAACATTCCTGGGCCGCCGACAGTGATCAACGCCGCGTCGGCGATTGCAGTGAGTGCCTTCACTCCGCCATCGTTTGAGGAGACCGTTGGCGTGATTTTTGTTCCGGGCCGCTCGGGCGCGAAGGTGTTGCGAATCCAAATGGGAATTCCGGATTGAATCAACGGACGAAGTGTTTTTGGGTGCAGGACCTTTGCGCCGAAGTACGCAAGTTCAGCAGCCTCGCGATATGAAATCTCGGGGATCCTGCGCACCCCGGAAACTAAACGCGGATCAACTGTCAATACCCCATCCACGTCTGACCAAATGATGACCTCGTCCGCATCGAGAGCCGCGCCTAGGATAGTCGCCGAATAATCCGAACCATTGCGGCCGAGGGTGGTGACCACGCCGTCCACGGTAGCACCGATGAATCCTGTCAAGATGGGGACTATGCCCTGGCGTAAGAGCGGAAGAACGCGAGCGTGGCAGCGTTCACGAGTAAGATCCATAAACGGCTCGGCGGCGCCGTGGCAAGAATCAGTCACGACGACTTCCGAAGCGTCGATCGCTTCGCTGGCCACTCCGCAATCTGAAAGTGCGGCCGCGACGAGAGGAGCAGCGAGACACTCGCCAAGACTCGAGATTGAATCACGCGTGCGTAGTGTCAATTCACGCAGGAGACTGGTGCCCTGACACAGGGAAGCTGCATCCTGAAAAATCTCCTGTATTTTGCGATCCATGCACTTTCGTTCCGTAGCCGAATGAATCAACTCACTGGTTACGGCGTCATGCTGCTTTCGCAATTCCTCAAGAATCGTTGCGACTAATTTTAGATCGCCCTTCTCGGACTCCAGGGCTGCCTCGACTAATTTGTTGGTCACGCCGCCCATTGCGGAGACGACCACCACGACGTCGCTGTCATGCGAAGCGGAACGAATGATTTCAACAACTTTCAAGATGCAGGAAGCATCCCCCACTGAAGTTCCGCCAAATTTCATAACTCGAAGCGGCCTCTTCGCGTTTCCGCGGACTTGGCCCTGAACACGGCGAGGATGCAGGAAGTGCTCGGAGTGATATTCGGAGACCCGCGCAGGACCGTCCGGAGTTTGAATATTGATACGGGAGGCGCCGCTGGAGCGGCCTACGCGTCTAGCGAAAGGTTCGACTGAACTGCGGGACCTGTCGATCCCGCCAATACAAGAATCCGCGGATGAACCACCAAAGCAAGTTTCAATAGATTGCCCAGGTCTGCGTTTGCTTCGCATGTCTACTGTTATTCCTTTTCGCAATTCAATCGATCCGCCGCTATCCTTCGGAGGAACTGCCCCGTACCCGGCAGCTGAGCAGCCAAAAACGCTTGAAGCGAGTCCCTTTCAAAAATCCCAGCGCGGTGGTTTCGAGGTCCCTGAAGGCAAGCACGTACGAGTTCGGGTTCTTTCCAAGGAACATCATGATAGCCGGACTGAAGAAACGGGCTTTTAGGATTCCTTTTCCACTCTTGGGGGAAGAGGGTGATTGTGTTGTTCTCCGTCAGCCTTGGACATGGTTGGGCAACTTCCCCGGTCGCAGCAGCGTACAAAGCCGCGGGAAGATCACGTCCCGGGCCAAGTGTGAGGTGCCCAATTTGGGTCGCTCGGGGATTTATTTCAAGGAGGTAAGCCCTACCGGTGCGCGAGTCCAGCATGAAATCGAACCCGTGCAGGCCTGAAAGTTCTAGGCGACGGATCATCTTTTCGGCAGCAATCGACATCTCTGGGTTTTCGACCAAGCGCAAGACAGTGGAAGGTCCGCCGGCATCCTCTTTGCTGAGCACTTCAAAATGGAGACTAGCCAGAACGGCACCCTTCCAGCAGGCGATTAGGCTGGTTGCGTCGCGTCCAGGAATAAATGCCTGCGCGTTCACTACAGATCGACGACGTAATAGAGAAGGCCACACTAGTGTCGTATCTTGGTTTACCAAAGCCCTCTTGGCCGCTCTTGCGAAAAGTGAGGGAGCTTCGAGGGCACGGAAGGCGCGTTCGGCCTCTTCCCGTGTTTGGACTATCCTCACTCCCTCGCCGCCTGAACTGCGATCGGTTTTAAGGACCGTCGGACAGCCCATACTGGTAACCCAGTCTCTGAGATCGCTGGAAGTACGAATAACTCGAGACTTGGGAACGCGGACGCCCTCTTCTTGAGCCACTTCGAGGAAAGTAGTTCTCGCCTGAACGACTGGGAAACTCGCAGGCGCACCTAAAGAACTCTCGATCAGCGCACAAGTAGAAGCCCCCCCCCGGCTGCGGTTTCGTTCTTGGTGATGCAAGTCATGCAGGTGCAGGGTTGCGCGATCATCACCGGGAACGATGAGATCTGGTTGCGTGGCGGCGATTGCATCTGCGAACGACCTAATGGGTGCGAGTCCGTGGTAAGTATGTGTTTTTCGCACCGCGCTTGTTTTGCCGATCGGATGGCGTGAGGGGCAAACCGCATCAACGGTAAACCCGGCGTTCGCTAGAGCCATCGCCAGCCGAGCGGTCGGAAACCAGCGAGATGTCGTTGCGACCAGGACCCTTGGCTTTGCCTTAAATTGAGACACTTATCGCTCCCACGGCTTGGGTCCCTTGCCTATGCTGAAGAATTCAAGGTGCAATCGGGCTACCAAAGGAAAAGCCTAGAGGTCAGGTAGGTTAGGCAGTCCATTTCTGTATATCATTGTAAACAAAAGCTTTAGCATAACGTCAGAGTTGTCTGCCGGATGCGAGGACGACCACCGATGGAAAGGCATGCTCTTTGCAGGGAAAATTGATTCCCTGGTCATCCTTCGCCAAACGGGCGGTGACCAGCGTCCCGCCCAGAAGTATCTCCTTGTGAGCGGTGTAAGTCCCGGCCTCGTGGGTCAGTAGGATGAATGGGAGGCGATTTCGAACCCTTGGAACTGTTTCTCTGCTGTTCGAGATCCCGCGAGAGCATCGGCGATACTGTAAAGAGGCTGATTGTTGACTCCGTGCGTTGAGATAGCATAAGGTACGCTGAACGAAATAATGTGTCGATCAACCGTTCTCGTAGCGGGTTTCGGGATGGCGAGACTGAGTTAGAATTCCGATCCGTTGCTAGCGCGAAGCGAGGCCCGCATGCCCAAGAGAAGCTTCTGAAGGGCTTCGAACCGGGGAGGAGACAAATGGTGGTCGAAGACAACTGGTCGAAGACGTGGACGCATTTTGAAGGAAAATGGCATGAGGGTAACGTGCCCATCATGGGCCCGCGGACGCATGCTGCTTGGCTCTGCTCCGTGGTGTTCGACGGCGCCCGGGCCTTTGAGGGAGTTACGCCCGATCTTGAGCTACATTGCGCACGCGTAAACGATTCTGCCGTAAAGCTTTTTCTGAAGCCTAAGGTTTCCACTGAAACATGGGTCATGCTCGCTCGTGAAGGGATAAGTCGGTTCGATAAGGATGCCGCGCTTTACATTAGACCGATGTATTGGGCCGAGAAGGAAGGGCCGTGGGTTCAGGCCCACGATCCCGAGTCAACCCAGTGGTGTCTTGCAATCTACGAAGCACCGATGCGTGCTCCCAAAGGGTTCTCGATCACGCTTTCCCCCTACCGTCGGCCGACGCTCGACTCCATGCCAGTAGATGCTAAGGCCGGATGCCTCTATCCAAACAACGCTCGGGCGCTCTTCGAGGTGCATACTCGAGGCTTCGACAATGCGATTGTTTGCGACGCGCTCGGCAATGTCGCTGAGTTTGCCACGTCTAACATCTTCATGGCGAAGGATGGAGTGGTGTTTACGCCCGTCCCAAATGGCACGTTTCTAGCGGGTATTACGCGCCGACGGGTGATTAAGCTGCTACGCAAAAGCGGCGTGGAAGTGGTAGAAAAGACGCTTACTTACCAAGATTTCAAGACGGCGGATGAGATCTTCTCTACAGGAAACTATTCCAAAGTTGTCCCAGTAAACAGAATCGACGATCGCCCGCTTCCATTCGGCCGCTTCTACACGAAGGCCCGAGAACTATATTGGGCTTTTGCGCATTCATGATCGGATCCTTTTGGGGAGACGCGGGGGAATGTCTCGAATGAGAGAAGGCCGGTTCTGTGATCGATGATCATGAACTCGGTGTTGAGTGAAACTTTTGCAGAGTTGGTCTAACGAGTCGAAAGAGCGTGACAGATGCGCAACTCAGGCGTCGGTGCACAAGCGGCTAAGATATCCACCGGAGTTGTCTTGTCGACAGCCCCAGGACACCTCCCAGTGAGGTGCAGTGTGAAGAACGGCCCCGTCGCACCGATGATCGATTTGCTTATGCCCATATGGCGGCGTGTTTTGCAACGTGCGTCGATCCAAGTCGAGGACAATTTCTTTGATCTTGGCGGTAATCCTTCTCTAGCTACCCGGCTTTTTTCTGATATTGCTGCGGCGTGTGGCCGACATCTAACGCCTGTGTGGATCTACCAAGCACCTACGGTTAAGGCCCTGGCTGAGATATTGGAGCAGAGCAGCACGGCGGTGAGGCTTCCTCCGCTCGTGCTGCTAAGGGCAGGCACCCTCGGTACCCCGATTTTCATGGCCCATGGCATGGGCAGTAATGTGTTGGAGCTCTTCGAACTCGTTAAGCACATAGCGGTGGATAGTTCAATCTATGGTATGCAGGCAAAGGGCGCTGACGGAGTAGATGAGCCTTTGGAGCGCATCGAAGATATGGCTCACTTCCATCTGACAGCCATTAAGAAGCTGCAGCCTCATGGTCCGTACCTGCTGATCGGTTACTCTTTCGGGGGGCTAGTCACGCTCGAGATAGCCCAGCGACTGTCTGAGAATGGCGAACGGGTTGCATTACTGGCGATGTTGGATTCATACCCTCACAAGCGCAATTTGCGACTTGGACAATATACGCGTCTCATTGCCCGCCAAGCGAAACGGCATGCCAGTATTGCGATGCAGCTGCCGATACGTCAGGCGCTTTGCTACCTTACTCGCCGTTCTGAACGACGATCCTATGCTTCGCGAGATGGAGGGGAGCAGGCAATCGATCGAGAAGCTGTCAGCGGGCCATTTGCCCAGGTGACTGAAAGTGTGCTTGGCGCCGATGTCCGAGCCTTGAGGCATTATAGCCCTCGCTTCTACCAAGGCAAAGTAAACTTCGTGAGGGCTGAGATCACCACTGACTTCCCAGATGACGCTGCCGCAGTCTGGGCCGACTCAGTAGATGAATTCGAAGTCGAAACCGTGCCAGGCGATCATCAGAGCATACTCACCGCGCACGCCGAGAGTCTTGCTTCTGTACTCTCTCGCTATCTGCGGGGAATATCTGATTTCGGATGAAGTTTAGGCTGACGCAATCTACCGCCTCTGGTTTGCCAGATACAAAATGCAAACCACATGTAACCAAATGGCCTCCCGAGGTCACGGCCAATTCCAAATTAACATCAGGATCGCCCACGGCGGATTAGAATTAATCTGTTTAGAAGCAATTGCACAACCCTCCGTAAGAAGATCATCAAGCAGGCGATATGAAAAAAAGCACCATAGA
>Ga0070730_10002407_pt1 | contig 16975 bp, 14 predicted proteins | sample Coa_R1_3_FD_66447 | JGI IMG/M metagenome (GOLD analysis project Ga0070730, IMG submission 66447) | Surface soil microbial communities from Centralia Pennsylvania, which are recovering from an underground coalmine fire - Coalmine... | ecosystem: Environmental > Terrestrial > Soil > Unclassified ... | reverse complement strand
CCACATTATTTGTACTAAACAGTAAATATATTTAGTGGTAATGTTGATCTACTATTGATAATAGTAGAGTATACCTTTTAGGGGATATTGCCTCTTTTTATAAATAATAATAAAAATAAAAATATGAACAATAATAATAAAAATAACAATGTAAATATAATTCCTGAAGTTATATATGTTAATGTTGAAACAGATAAGTCTAGGATTTATGAGGAAAATAGAAATAAAAGTGGTGTTTTTAGATTAGTTAACAAGATAAACGGTAAAAGCTATGTAGCTTCTTCTATATCTTTAAGTAATACATTTAGTATATATTATTCTTTAGGTTCTCTTAAAAGAGAAGTAAAGGGATCAATTATTATATATCGTGCATTATTAAAATATGGTTATTCTAATTTTAGTTTACATATTCTTGAGTATTGTGAGCCAAGTATATTGATAAAAAGAGAACAATACTATATTAATCTTTTAAAGCCAGAGTATAATATAAAGGTAGTTAGTTAATACTTTAAAATACTTGGTGGATATAGTTCAATCGGTAGATATTTATACAAATAGTATTATTTTATTTGCTACTTATATTAATATTTGAATGTATACTTATTAATAAGGAATAAAAAAATTATATAAGGTGAATATAGTTCAATCGGTAGAACGACTGTATGTGGCACAGTATGTTCCCTGTTCAAGTCAGGGTATTCACCCTAATATACATATAATTACTTATATAAGCCAGGATAGTTCAATTGGTTAGAACATTAATTTCATGCATTAAGAATGAGAATTCAAATTTCTCTTCTGGCTGATAAAATTTATATTATTTAAATTTTTAAATAAGTTTAGGTAAAGTAACCAAAAAAAAATAAGGGTAAAATAAGAGTTCAAATCTCTTACTTCTTAATGTTAATTTTTTCTATATTATTTTTATTATTATCTAACGCCGTTACTTTAAGACGAGATAAATCTATACTTTTCAGTAGAGTTGCTATAATAGTTTTACTTTACTCTTCTTTAATTGCGATAATTAGTTTACACTTTACTTATTTAGATAGAGGAATAGGTTTATATGGTGGTTTATTCCATGCAACTAGTATTACACAAGTATTTCATATTTTCATTTTTTTAATAAGTGCTGCCATTTTACAGCTTACAGGGTTTTATCCTAGAAGAGTATGAATAGCAGAGTATTCATCAATAAGCAAATTATTTCTATACAATTTTTTATACTATAGAACAAAAATCGTTAATAAAATGGGAGAACAATTTAAAATTATAGAATACCCATTAATTTTATTATTTATAATTACAGGAGCCATATTTTTAGTTTCAACTAGTGACTTAGTTTCTATATTTCTTTCTATAGAATTACAAAGTTATGGATTATATTTACTTAGTACATTATATAGAAACTCAGAATTAGCAACTTCTGGGGGACTTACATATTTTTTATTAGGAGGTCTTAGTTCTTGTTTCATCTTGTTAGGTACAAGCTTATTATATGCTAATTCTGGTACAACTAATTTAGATGGAATATATGTAATAACTAGCCTAAGTGATCTGGCAAATGATAGTAGCAGTAATATTTTATATTGATATAAATCTTACTATATAAACTTTTCATTGTTAATACTAAGTGTAGGTTTCTTATTTAAAGTAAGTGCTGCGCCTTTCCATTTTTGATCCCCTGATGTTTATGATGCTATTCCTACTATAGTTACAACATTTGTAGCTATAGTAGCTAAAATTTCTATTTTTATATTCTTTTTAGAATTAGTACACTATACAAATAATTCTTTATTTAATTATCAATTTAGTTGAACTTCAAGTTTATTAGTTAGTTCTTTACTTTCATTAATTATAGGAACAGTAGTAGGTTTAACTCAATTTAGAATAAAAAGATTATTTGCATATAGTACTATTTCACATGTAGGGTTTATATTATTAGCTTTAAGTGTTAATAGTATAGAATCAATACAAGCCTTTATATTTTACTTAATGCAATACTCTATTAGTAATTTAAATGCCTTTATTATACTAATTAGTATAGGTTTTTCTCTTTACTATTACGTAAACGATAGTGATGAGTATAAACAATTACCTGATAAAAACAATTCTCCTATACAATTAATAAGTCAATTAAAGGGTTATTTCTATATAAATCCTGTCTTAGCATTAAGCTTAGCAATTACAATATTTTCATTTGTAGGTATACCACCTCTTATAGGATTTTTTGCTAAACAGATGGTTTTAAGCGCCGCTTTAGATAATGGTTATGTTTTCCTTGTTTTAGTTGCAATATTAACTAGTGTTATTAGTGCAGTATATTATTTAAATATAATTAAACAAGTCTTCTTTGATAAAGCTGAATATAAAATTAATCCTGAATTAGAAAATGTTAATTTACATGGTAATATTATTAAAAATAATGTTTTAATTGAAAGATTAACATTTAAAACAAATAGCATTATTTTATCTAGCTCTTTAACTATAACTATATCTATATTAACTTTAATTGTTTTATTATTTATATTTATACCTCAAGAATGATTAAGCATGGCTAATATATTAGCATTAATAATATTTAATCCTTAAATGACAAGTACTACTTTCTTTTTTGTTTTTATACCAATATTAGCTATAATATTATTAGCTGTAAATTTAATATTTGCCCCACATAATCCTTATCAAGAAAAGGATAGTGCATTTGAGTGTGGTTTTCATTCATTTTTAGGTCAAAATAGAACACAATTCAGTATTTCTTTCTTTATATTTGCATTACTTTTCTTATTATTTGATTTAGAAATCCTTTTAGTTTATCCGTATGTAGTTAGCGCATATACAAATGGTATATATGGTTTAGTCATAATGTTAATATTCTTTTTAGCATTAACATTAGGATTTGCATTTGAATTAGGTAAAAACGCCTTAAAAATTGACAGTAGACAAATGCTTACTTTAGATAATAACATATCTTCTACTGTTACATTATTATCAGGGTTTAAATAAAAAAAGTTAGCTTAGCGTTATAACGCTAATTTTAAAAGTAAACATTTATAATAATTAAAATAATTTAATACTTTTAATAGCCGTTTTTTAAGTATAAGTCTATCTATGAAGATAGTTTTAATACATTATAGTATAATGTATTAAAAGCTGTTTATTGGTTTCTATTATATATCTTGTATATTTATATAAATATATAGGATATACTTTATGTTTAATTATAATACTAAAATTTTATAATAAAGTATTTATAATAGAAAAAAGGAATAAAATAAAATTATGTTAAATTTATTAAATTTAAGTCTTTTTAATAATTGTGATACACCTAGACCTTGAGGTCTTTATTTTCAAGATAGTGCAACTCCACAAATGGAAGGGTTAGTTGAACTACATGATAATATTATGTTTTATTTAGTTATAATATTATTTGGTGTAGGTTGAATAATGATATCTATTGTAAGAAATTACACTAGTGTTAAGTCACCTATATCACATAAATATTTAAATCATGGTACATTAATAGAATTAATATGAACAATTACACCTGCTTTAATATTAATACTAATTGCGTTCCCATCATTTAAACTATTATACTTAATGGATGAAGTTAGTGATCCTGCCATGTCTGTTGTAGCGGAAGGTCATCAATGATATTGAAGTTACCAATATCCTGATTTCTTAAATTCAGATGATGGGTTTATAGAATTTGATTCATATTTAGTACCAGAATCTGATTTAGAAGATGGAGCATTAAGAATGCTAGAAGTAGATAACAGAGTTATTCTTCCAGAATTAACACACGTTAGATTTATTATTACAGCGGCTGATGTTATACATTCTTTTGCTTGTCCTGCTTTGGGTATTAAATGTGATGCTTATCCAGGTAGATTAAATCAAGTATCTGTTCTTATTAATAGAGAAGGAACATTTTATGGACAGTGTTCAGAATTATGTGGAATTTTACATAGTTCTATGCCTATAGTTATAGAATCAGTAAGTATAGAAAAATTTTTATCATGATTAGAAGAACAGTAGATGATATTGTTAAATATATATATATTTAACTTATATAAACTTTGAAAATATGCTTTTATAATATCTACATATAATTTATTATATGTAAATATTATAACTCCTGTTAGCTTAAGGGTAGAGCAATATAAATAATTTATATTATTTGATATCTAAGTTCGAATCTTAGATAGGAGTCACCCAAATATTAGTAATATAAATTTTATAAATAATTAAAAAAAAAATATATACAATGAATTTAACCTTAATACTTTTTTTAATAGGAATTTTAGGTTTCGTATTAAATAGAAAAAATATAATATTAATGCTTATTTCAATTGAAATAATGTTATTAGCTATTACATTCTTAATATTGATAAGTTCACTTAGCTTTGATGATATATTAGGCCAAACATACGCTATATACGTTATAGCTATTGCTGGTGCAGAATCAGCAATAGGTTTAGGTATATTAGTTGCTTTTTATAGATTAAGAGGAAGTATCGCAATAGAATATAAATAATGTATTTAGCTATAATTACTTTACCTTTATTAGGATCAATAGTTTCCGGTTTTTTTGGTAGAAAAATCGGTGTTAGCGGAGCACAATTAATTACATGTAGTAGTGTAGTTATAACAACTTTATTAGCAATCGTTGCCTTTTTTGAAGTAGGTTTGAATAACATACCTGTTTCAATAAATTTATTTAGATGAATAGATAGTGAATCTCTTAATGTATTATGAGGTTTCCATTTTGATAGTTTAACAGTATCTATGCTGATACCGGTTTTAATAGTTAGTTCCTTAGTTCATATATATTCTATAGGATATATGAGCCACGATCCTCATAATCAAAGATTTTTTAGTTATTTAAGTTTATTCACCTTTATGATGATTATACTTGTTACAGCTAATAATTTTTTATTAATGTTTGTAGGATGAGAAGGTGTGGGTATTTGTTCTTATCTTTTAGTAAGTTTCTGATTTACTAGAATAGCAGCAAATCAAAGCTCTATGTCTGCTTTCTTAACCAACAGAGTGGGTGATTGTTTCTTAACTATTGGTATGTTTGCTATCTTATGATCTTTTGGTAACATAGATTATAGTACTGTATTCTCATTAGCGCCTTTTGTTAATGAAAATATTGTTACAATTATAGGTATATGTTTGTTAATTGGTGCTATGGCTAAAAGTTCTCAAGTTGGATTGCATGTTTGATTACCCATGGCAATGGAAGGTCCTACACCTGTTTCTGCTTTAATACACGCCGCTACTATGGTTACTGCAGGTGTATATTTATTAATGCGTGCTAGTCCTTTAATAGAATATAGTTCAACTGTTTTAATATTATGTTTATGAGTGGGTGCTATGACTACAGTATTTAGTTCTCTTATTGGGTTATTCCAACAAGATATTAAAAAAGTTATTGCTTATTCTACTATGAGTCAATTAGGTATGATGGTTATAGCTGTAGGTTTATCATCATACAATGTTGCTTTATTTCATTTAGTTAATCACGCCTTTTATAAAGCGTTATTATTTTTAGGTGCAGGAGCAGTAATTCACGCAGTTGCTGATAACCAAGATTTTAGAAAATATGGTGGATTAAAACCATTCTTACCTTTAACTTATTCTGTAATGTTAATTGCAAGTCTTAGCTTAGTAGCTTTCCCATTTATGACAGGGTTCTATAGTAAAGATTTTATTTTAGAATCCGCTTATGGACAATTTTATTTTAGTGGTACAGTTGTTTACTTTATAGCAACTATTGGTGCTATGTTTACTACTTTATATTCTGTTAAAGTTTTATATTTAACTTTCTTAGCTAACCCTAATGGACCTATCGTTAATTATAAACATGCTCATGAAGGTGATATATATCTTAGTTTACCTTTAATTATTTTAGCAATTTTCTCTATATTCTTTGGTTATATTACTAAAGATATATTTATAGGGTTAGGTTCAGGTTTTTTTGTTGACAATAGTTTATTTATTCACCCTACACATGAAATAATGTTGGATACAGAGTTTGCCGTACCTACTTTATTTAAATTATTACCCTTATTTTTTACTGTTTCTCTTAGCATTCTAGCTATAATTCTTTCAGAATTTTTACCTAAAATTCTTATTAATTTTAAATTTTCTAGATTAGGATATAATATATTTGGATTTTTTAATCAACGTTTTTTAATTGAACTTTTCTATAACAAATACATAACTGGTCTAGTTTTAAATTTAGGTGGACAAACTACTAAGGTCATAGATAAAGGAAGTGTAGAATTATTAGGACCTTATGGTTTAGAAAAAGGTTTAATAACTTTAAGTAAAAATATAGCCAGCTTAGATACAGGTGTAATTACAAGTTATGCCTTATATATATTAATAGGCCTTATATTCTACATATTAATACCTTATTTATCTTTAGCTGATAATAGTTTATTATTATTAATATTAATATCTCTTTTTACTATTGTAACAATTAATTTAGATAATTCTTCGCATAAATCATTAAAGATAAATAAATAGCCTATACTTAATATATAGTTAGTATTTGCGAAAGTTATTTCTTATCTAAAAAAAAAGTTATTTATTTAAACAAAATTAAATAAAAGGAATTAATTTAATGGTAAAGTAGACTTATTATTTATAATAGTTATATAAGTGTTCGATTCACTTATTCCTTAAAAAAAAGTATATATATATATATATATATATGTTTAAAGAATACATGTAAATTATTAAATTTAATGACACATTAGTAGTCTACAAATTAATTGATAATTAAAAAAAAATACCAATTTACTTTTATTAACTCAATAGTTAAGCAGGATATTACTAATATCTTGATTAAAGTTTAAACTTGGATAATAATTGTACTTTTTTTCAATTTATATATAGATATTAATACATACAGTTAAATTAAACTACTAGAATATTATAATTTTATTTATAAATTACACCTTTATAACTTCTAGAAAAAAAAATAAATAAACTTTAATTAAATAATGAGAATTTTGAAAAGTCATCCTCTATTAAAACTGGTTAATTCATATGTAATTGATGCATCACAGCCATCTAACATAAGTTATTTATGAAATTTTGGTTCTTTATTAGCTCTTTGTTTAGGTATACAAATAATAACAGGTCTATTTTTGGCTATGCACTATAACCCTAGTGTATTAGAAGCCTTTAATTCGGTAGAACATATTATGCGTGATGTAAATAATGGATGATTAATACGTTATTTACACAGTAATACTGCTTCAGCATTTTTCTTTCTAGTATATTTACATATAGGTAGAGGGTTATATTATGGATCATATAGAGCCCCTAGAACATTAGTATGAGTATTAGGTATAATAATATTTTTATTAATGATAGTTACAGGATTCTTAGGATATGTTTTACCATACGGTCAAATGTCATTATGAGGTGCAACAGTTATTACTAATCTTATGAGTGCCGTACCTTGGATTGGACAAGACATAGTTGAATTTCTTTGAGGTGGATTTAGTGTTAATAATGCCACTTTAAATAGATTTTTCGCTTTACACTTTTTATTACCTTTCGTATTAGCCGCTTTAGTTTTAATGCATTTAATAGCACTTCATGATAGTGCCGGATCAGGAAATCCTTTAGGTGTTTCAGGTACATATGATAGAATACCTTTTGCTCCTTACTTTTTATTTAAAGATTTAGTTACTATATTTATATTTATAGGTGTATTAAGTATATTCGTATTCTTCATGCCTAACGTATTAGGAGATAGTGATAATTATATTATGGCTAATCCTATGCAAACTCCTCCTGCTATAGTTCCTGAATGATATTTATTACCTTTTTATGCTATATTAAGATCTATACCTAATAAATTATTGGGTGTTATTGCAATGCTTAGTGCTATATTAATATTATTAGCTATGCCTTTTACAGATTTAAGTAGATCTAGAGGTATACAATTTAGACCTTTAAGTAAAATAGCTTTCTATGTATTTATAGGTAATTTTATAATATTAATGCAATTAGGTGCCAAACACGTTGAATCACCATTTATAGAATTTGGACAAATAAGTACAGTTTTATACTTTGCTCACTTCTTAATTATAGTACCTTTTGTAAGTTTACTAGAAAATAGTTTAATAGAATTAGGTAATAGTTCTAATAAAGCTTAATTTATTTTATCAAATATAAAATTTCTTTTTTTTTATTTCATCGGGCTATTATAATTCGAACATAACAATTCCTCAACTATCTATTATTAAGGTTATTAAAAATTAATACTATTAATTTTTATGTCTTTAGAGAACATTGTCTCTTTTTCTATTAAAAAAATTTTTTTATCATGAAAAACATAAAAATTAAAAAAATTCCAATTTAGATTCTCATCTATACAATGCTAATATGTAAATATATATGTAATGACTACACCATATGATTATAATAAGCCCTAAAGGTATTTAATAATAATATATTTTATAAATATCGTTAGTAAATCCTGAGTAGTTAATCTCTTAGGCCTATTTAATGAGTTTAAATTTAAACTCATTAATCTGGTTACTTTTAAATAATAAACCTACCTATTGCTAGTAATAAATTGTATTACTTATTAAGCATAGCGTATTAGAGATAATGTTTGTCTGCTTCCCATCTCCATTCCTACAATATTTCTTCTAATCATATATCAGCACAATTTAAAGAGACTCATCAGTCTAATATTTCTGTATTAAAATCAAGTATATCTTTATGAACAGAAAGATGATTTTTATCTTCAAATGCTAAAGATATAGGAACATTATATTTAATATTTGCTTTATTTTCTGGATTATTAGGTACAGCTTTTTCTGTTTTAATTAGATTAGAATTAAGTGGACCTGGTGTTCAATATATTGCTGATAACCAACTATATAACAGTATCATTACAGCCCATGCTATATTAATGATATTCTTTATGGTTATGCCTGCCTTAATTGGAGGTTTTGGTAATTTCTTATTGCCTTTATTAGTTGGGGGTCCAGATATGGCATTCCCTAGACTTAATAACATAAGTTTTTGATTATTACCACCTAGTTTATTATTATTTTTATTCGCTAGTGGTATAGAAAATGGAGCAGGTACTGGTTGAACATTATACCCACCTTTAAGTGGAGTACAAAGTCACAGTGGACCAAGTGTAGATTTAGCTATATTTGCTTTACATCTATCAGGTATAAGTAGTTTATTAGGTGCTATTAACTTTATAACTACTATATTAAATATGAGAAGTCCTGGTATAAGATTACATAAATTAGCTTTATTTGGATGAGCTGTAGTAGTTACAGCTGTATTATTATTATTATCATTACCTGTACTTGCTGGTGCAATTACTATGGTTTTAACTGATAGAAATTTTAATACATCATTCTTCGAAGCAGCAGGTGGTGGTGACCCTATTTTATACCAACATCTTTTCTGATTCTTCGGTCATCCAGAAGTTTATATATTAATTATTCCAGGATTCGGTATAATAAGTACTGTGGTATCTGCTAGCTCTAACAAAAGCGTGTTTGGGTATCTAGGTATGGTTTATGCTATGATGTCTATAGGTGTATTAGGATTTGTTGTTTGAAGTCATCACATGTATACAGTTGGATTAGATGTGGATACAAGAGCATATTTCACAGCTGCTACATTAATTATAGCAGTTCCAACAGGTATTAAAATATTCAGTTGATTAGCTACATGTTACGGAGGATCTATACAATTAACACCTTCAATGTTATTTGCTTTAGGTTTCATATTTATGTTCACAATTGGAGGATTAAGTGGAGTTGTTTTAGCTAACGCTTCTCTTGATATTGCTTTCCATGATACTTACTATGTTGTTGCTCATTTCCATTACGTTTTAAGTATGGGAGCTGTATTTGCATTATTTAGTGCATGATACTTCTGAATTCCTAAAATATTAGGATTAGACTATAACAGAATGTTAGGAAAAGTACATTTCTGATTATTATTTACAGGAGTTAATGTAACATTCTTCCCTCAACATTTCTTAGGATTACAAGGAATGCCAAGAAGAATTAGTGATTACCCTGACGCATTTGCAGGATGAAATTTAATAAGTAGTTTTGGAAGTATTATAAGCGTGGTTGCTACATGATTATTCTTACACATAGTTTATGTACAGTTAGTTGAGGGTAAAGCTACAAGTAGATACCCATGATTAACTCCACAGTTTTATAGTGACAGTTTACAAACATTATTAAATAGAAGTTACAATTCATTAGAATGAGCTTTAAATAGTCCACCTAAACCGCACGCATTTGTTAGTTTACCATTACAAAGTTTTTTATAACTCCTATTAATATAGGTAAAAACTTTTTTTTAATGGGTACATAGATTTGCTAGTTGAAAAAATTTTGACGTTTAATACAAAGACGCCTTATTTTCGGAAAGGGATGAGAGAACTTGGGTAACGGCTGACCGACCCCCTTGTAGGACTAAAGGTAATATTATTAGTTTATAACTATTATAGTTGATGTATAAAGGAAAAAGATTTATATATACTAGAGAATCGAATTACTGTTTTTAACCTTTATGGGTTTATAGACAGTAATAAATACTTTTAGTAAACAAGCTTGTTTACTAAAGGGTCAATATTGTTTTGTTAACAATTGACTGGTGGTTAAGAGACGCACAACTCTCTTGGTCCATTACTTAAAATATATAAATATTTACAATAAATAAATATTTGTGCCGGCATACCTACGTTAATTGGTACCTTATTAATATAAAAAAAACATGAAAAAATTCTTTAAATTAAAAATAAATTATATATTAGCTAATTTTACATTAGCCAAGTTCTTAGCTGCAGTAATTACTGCATTAGTAGTAGCATCTTTAAAATATTATATCTCAGGTAGTCTTCATATAGAGTATAGTGACTTCTTAAATAACGTAAGTGTAGCACTGTTAGGCTGAACTTTAAATACAGGTATGATAAATTTACTAACAGAACATTTAGGTATAAAAGGTATTAATTTCAATTTAAAGGAGTTTATCTATGGTTATAATACTATGAAAGTTAGTCTGGAATCTTCGATTGAAGATCCTAAATCTAAGTTATATAATGCTATGGAATCAGATGAGGAATCTAATCCAATCAAACGTTTAGACAAAGGTAAAGGTATAGACCAAGAATCACACCCATTTTATAATAGAGATACTTTATCCGGAGGGACAGTGGCTGATACCGAGACTAGACAGTTAGATAAAGGTAAAGAAATAGCACAACATACAGAACCTGTGGAGCCTCATATGTTTACATGGTCCAGAGTATTTCCTGGTGCCGATCCCACTTCAGTATTTTTCCCTAAAAAGATTAATCCAGGTGCAGGATTTAACGTTCCCGGAGGTGAAGTACCTATACGTGATGAAATATGTCGACATATTGATTACAACACACATATATTAAGTCAGTTCAAAAAAATGGATTTAGAAACTGCAATAGAGCAGAGGAATAATAACTTATTATTTGTTAGAGTAATAGAAGGTAAATTGGATTTTGCTAAAAATGCCTTAGAAAAAGTGCCTACAATTCCTACAACTGAATACGAGTTTAGATTGAAAAATAAAATATTAAGAGATTTAGATAGTTTAAACAGAGATAAACTTAGAGCAGAAGCCAGAGCAACTCTACTTACCTCTAGAATAGAATTTATAGAAGGTAAAATTAATAAAACTTAATTTTATAAGGTTCATGAATAATTTAATATTTTAGAATATCATTTTTATATATAGGATTGTTAATACATATACACTATATGTATTAGGGATGTGAAGTAGAAGGTTCTACATTTTGATTGCAGATCTTAAATACGGGGTTCAATTCCTCCATATCCCTAAATTTATATAAAGCTTATGTAAATATTATATCAATAAAAAAAATAGGAACTATTTTTTCTGTAATTATTATTACAGAAAAATAAATAGATGAATTAATAACAATAAATGCTTAACATAATATTTTGTGTTAAAGGCGATTTAAACTAATAAGGGTATCCTTTATAAAATAATATATGACGAAATAAAAATGATACAAGCAGCAAAAATTATAGGAACAGGATTAGCAACTACAGGTTTAATCGGAGCCGGTGTAGGAATTGGTGTAGTTTTCGGTGCATTAATACTAGGTGTAGCTAGAAATCCTTCATTAAGAGGTCAATTATTTTCATACGCTATATTAGGTTTTGCTTTTGCAGAAGCTACTGGTTTATTCGCTCTTATGATGGCTTTCTTATTATTATACGTTGCTTAATTGTAACTTATAACTAGGATATTTATATATTAATAATATATACAATTATCATCATAAACTCTTATTAGCTTAATGGTAGAGCAGGATACTTCTAATATCTGGATCCAAGTTCGAGTCTTGGATAAGAATTCGTTTGAATTGCAAGCGACTATAATTAAATAGGCTTTAATAAATTTTCATTAATTCACTATCTTTTACACTTAAATTATCTTTAATAATGGGTAACCAATAATAAGTAATGTTAAACTAATTATTATTAAGTTATTTTTAACCTAATATTAAATATTATTATATCTTTTTATTATAAAATATATCACTAATATTTAAATTAAATTAAATTAAAAAACAAAATGTTATATTTTCCAACCTTAATTTCGGTATTAGAGGTCCTATTGGTAACTGTTCCTGTTTTATTAACGGTAGCGTATGTAACTGTAGCTGAAAGGAAAACAATGGCTAGTATGCAAAGAAGATTAGGGCCTAACATAGTAGGGTATTATGGTCTTCTACAAGCATTTGCTGACGCCTTAAAACTTCTTTTAAAAGAATATGTTTCACCTACACAAGCTAATTTGAGTTTATTTTTCCTTGGTCCTATTATAACCTTAATATTTTCATTATTAGGATATCTTGTTGTGCCGTATGGTCCTGGGTTAGCCTTAAGTGATTTTAATTTAGGTATACTTTATATGTTAGCGGTTTCTTCTTTATCTACATATGGTATTTTATTAGCTGGTTGAAGTGCAAATAGTAAATATGCTTTCCTAGGTTCACTTAGAAGTACAGCACAGCTAATAAGTTATGAACTAATATTAAGTTCCGCTATATTACTAGTAGTAATGCTAACAGGTAGTTTAAATCTTACTGTAAATATAGAAGCTCAAAGAGCTATATGATTTATAGTACCTTTATTCCCTATATTTATAATATTCTTTATAGGATCTATAGCAGAAACTAATAGAGCTCCTTTTGACTTAGCTGAGGCTGAATCGGAACTGGTTAGTGGATTTATGACAGAGCACGCTGCTGTCATATTCGTTTTCTTTTTCTTAGCCGAATATGCTAGTATTGTTTTAATTTGTATATTAACTAGTATCTTGTTTTTAGGGGGTTATTTATATGATTACCTACCTTTATTCAGCTTAATGCAATATGTTAATTTTGATTACTATATAAGCAATTTACATAATGAAAGTTTATTTAGAGGTCCTTTAATAGAAGGATTATTTTATGGTCTAAGTCTAGGTCTTAAATCTTGTATTATGATTTTTGTTTTCATATGAGCTAGAGCTTCATTCCCTAGAATACGTTTTGATCAATTAATGTCTTTCTGTTGAACTATACTATTACCTATAGTTATTGCTTTTATTATACTAGTTCCTTGTGTATTATATAGTTTCGAAATAATACCTAGCAATATTACTTTATTATAAAGAAAGAATTATGTTAAAAAGGAGTGATATATTATTTCTTTTTAAAAGTGTATATATTCAACTTTCCACTATTTATGATTATATATGCGTATATACATAAGAAAAAAAAATAGTGGAAATCTTTATCATACAATTGTGTATGGTGTTAGTAAAGGTTAAATGTTTTATTTAATCCTGAGGGAAATCAGTTTTATATATTTGTATATAATTTATGTTGCTTACATCATTATTATTAACTCCAATCTTAGGAATATTTGTTATATCTACGGGTATGTCTTATGAGTTATCTAGTTTAAATATTAAACGTATTAAAACAATAGCCTTAAGTACATCTATAATTAACCTTTTTGTTTCTTTATTAGTATTTATGTTATTTGACTTTAGTAATAATCAATTCCAATTCGTCCAAGAATATCATGAAATTAGTTCCTATGATTTTTACTTGGGTTTAGATGGATTATCTATTTACTTTGTATTGTTAACAACTATAATAACTCCTATTGCATTATTAAGTAATTGAAATTCAATTAATGATAATGTAAAATCTTATGTAATAATAATATTATTATTAGAAACTCTGTTATTAGCAGTTTTTTTAGTTTTGGATATATTATTATTTTATATTTTTTTCGAAAGTATACTACCTCCATTGTTTATATTAATAGGTTTATTTGGATCAAGTAATAAAGTAAGAGCTAGTTTTTATCTTTTCTTATATACATTATTAGGATCATTATTTTTATTATTATCTATATTAACTATGTCTTCAATTATGGGAACGACAGATTTCGATGCTTTATATAAAACCAATTTCAACTATTCTACACAGTTATTATTATTCTATGGTATATTTATAGCATTTGCTGTAAAAACTCCTACTATTTTCCTGAATACTTGATTATTAAAAGCTCACGTTGAATCACCATTAGGTGGTAGTATTATACTAGCTGCTATTGTTTTAAAATTAAGTTTATATGGAATATTCAGACTTATATTACCTATATTACCTAAAGCTTCTTTAGATTATACTTATATAATATATCTTATAGGTGTAATAACTATAATATATGCTAGTTTTAGTACTTTAAGAACAATAGATGTAAAAGAACTTATAGCTTATAGCTCTGTATCTCATGCAGCTGTTTATCTTATAGGTGTGTTTAGTAATACTATACAAGGAATAGAAGGTGGTATAGCTTTAGGATTAGCTCACGGATTTGTTTCTAGTGGTCTATTTATATGTGTTGGAGGTGTATTATATGATAGATCTGGTACTAGATTAATTAGTTTTTATAGAGGTATTGCTCAAGTAATGCCTTTATTCTCTATATTATTTTTCATTTTATCCTTAGGTAACTGTGGAGTTCCTCTTACTTTGAATTTTGTAGGAGAATTTATGTCTTTATATGGTGTATTTGAAAGATTACCTTTACTAGGTGTTTTTGCTAGTTCATCTATAGTATTATCTGCTGCATATACAATATATATGTTTAATAGAATAGCTTTTGGAGGATCATTTAGTAAATTTTTCGAGGCTAATATAAGTGACGTAAATAAACGTGAATTCTTTATATTACTTACATTAGTTGTATTCACTGTTGTGCTTGGTATATACCCTGCACCTGTTTTAGACGGTTTACACTACTCGGTTTCATCATTAATATATAGTAATATAGCTTAACGTATACTAATAAGTTAAGTTAAATATAATGTATAATTAATACCGTAAAACATTATAATAACATTAAAACTTAATGAAAAATATATTTTATTCTTTTTCTAAAACCCAATAAAATTTTTATCTTTAAATAGATAATAATGTGTAATTAATAGTGTAAAAGAATATTATTATAATAACATTGAAATTATTTTAATATAAATACGATGCCACAATTAGTGCCTTTTTATTTTATAAATCAAGTTACATTCGCTTTTATATTACTTGTAGTAATGATATACGTATTTTCAAAATATATATTACCTAGATTTGTTCGTTTATTTATTACTCGTGTATTTATAAGTAAATTATAATTTACAAAATTAACTAAAAAATTATTTAACTTTTTATTATTAATTAGCTTATTAGTGTATAAGCTGCGTTCCTAACTAACTCTTATTGTAACTTTTTCGCTTGCAAGTTTACATAAGCAAAATAGAATAAATATTTCAATAAAAATCTTAACTTCAGTAGAAAAATGACAAATTTTTCATACACAAACATTACAAGTCCTCTAGATCAGTTTGAAATAAGAAATTTACTAAGTTTAGACGCCCCTGTATTGGGTAATTTACATATATCATTAACTAACATAGGATTATATTTAACAATAGGTGCCTTTTTAGTACTATCGTTAAACGTCTTAGCAACTAACTACAATAAAGTAGTAAGTAATAACTGATCAATAAGTCAAGAATCAATATATGCTACTATACATAGTATAGTAACAAATCAAATAAACCCTACTAAAGGGCAAATATATTTCCCATTTATTTATACTTTATTTATTTTCATTTTAATTAATAATTTAATAGGTATGGTTCCTTACAGTTTTGCATCTACAAGTCATTTTATATTTACATTTGCTCTTAGTTTTACTGTGGTATTAGGTGCAACTATCCTGGGATTCCAAAAACATGGGTTAGAATTCTTTTCTTTATTAGTGCCAGCTGGTTGTCCTTTAGCTTTATTACCTTTACTAGTTTTAATAGAATTCATTTCATATTTATCTAGAAACGTTTCTTTAGGTCTTAGATTAGGTGCTAATATATTAAGTGGTCACATGTTATTAAATATTTTAGCAGGTTTCACTTACAATATTATGACTTCTGGGTTCATATTCTTCTTTTTAGGATTAGTACCTTTAGCTTTCATAATAGCATTTTCTGGTTTAGAATTAGGAATTGCTTTCATACAAGCTCAAGTGTTCGTAGTATTAACTAGTAGTTATATTAAAGATGCTTTAGATCTACATTAATTAAAATTAATAAAAAAAATTAGCTTTTACAATAAGTATTATATTAAATCAATAAAATACTTATAATTATATGTATATAACGTTTAAAATAATAACTGTATTTGTCGTGATACTAATAGTACAATGCTATAATATATTATATTATAGCATAGGAAAGTCCGGTGCTTATCAGGCATAAATACATAAGAAATGTGTGTTTAATAAAAATTAGGGTATTATACAGAAAATAAAAAACGTCTTTCTATAGTTATGAAAAT
>Ga0070730_10002406_pt1 | contig 16983 bp, 14 predicted proteins | sample Coa_R1_3_FD_66447 | JGI IMG/M metagenome (GOLD analysis project Ga0070730, IMG submission 66447) | Surface soil microbial communities from Centralia Pennsylvania, which are recovering from an underground coalmine fire - Coalmine... | ecosystem: Environmental > Terrestrial > Soil > Unclassified ... | reverse complement strand
ATTCCTACCTTCTCGGTCAGCACCATCAATAGCTCGATACGCCCAACCGGTGGTTACAGCCTGTTTGCCGGCCTGGAACTCTCCGGGTTGGGGGGCAATGTACGCGCCATTCGTCCCATTGTGGAATACAAGAGGTTTATGCAGGTGAGCCGCCGTGGCAACGTACTCGGCTACCGCATCCAGGGATCGTTTATTACCGGCTATAGCGGGTTGGTGGCGCCGCCACTCGAGCGCTTCTATCTTGGCGGCGATACCGATCTGCGCGGATTCGACGTACGCGCCATCTCGCCGGTGGTCTTCCTGACGACTGTAACCAGCGTCCCACTGCTGAATCCTGACGGCACTCCCGTTCCCATCGATCCCACGAATCCTCGGGCGGGAGGGGTCAACGTGCTCGTGCCCATCTCGCAACCTACCTTCCCTGGGGGAGATACCAGCCTGGTCACCAATGTGGAATATCGCGTTCCCATCGTGGGCCCGGTCGCTCTGGCCGCATTCATGGATACCGGCGTCGATTTTATTGCCCGCCAATCGCAGTTGCGCATCAGCTCGAGCGCGATTAATACGCTGGATACTACACAGTTTGGCTGCCCGGCATTTAGCATCTCCGGATGCGTCCCGAGTACTATACAGCCGCCACCCTTCTCTCCTGATTTGAAGCCGGTGGCGCGGACCAACTTTATCCCCCGCATGTCTACCGGATTGGAGTTGCAGGTGCTGATGCCCATCATCAACCAGCCCTTCCGCATTTACTACGCCTACAATCCGTTGCTCCTCGATACCGTGGCGACCACGCCAGACCTGATTAAGCGCTACATGTTCCCGCCGGGCGCGGCCGGCGATTTCACCTTCGCCAATGCCAGATCGGGCAATGCGAATTCGGTGCAGGCGCCTCAATACCTGTTGCGGGACCCGCGCAAGACCTTCCGCTTCACCGTAAGTACGACCTTCTAACGCCTTTTTTGGCCGCGAAGCCCTTAGATGAGGCCCCAGGTAGTGCTATAATCTGTGAATCTCACAGCCGAACACCGGCGTAGTGTGTGTGGCCGCGCATTAGCCCATTTACAGGTTGCGACCCACCAGGATCGCTTTCCGGCGAGTAAATCAACATCAGAATCCTTAAGGAGTAGCAAACACAGAATGAAACGCACGTATCAAGCAGCATTTCTCATGCTGGCCCTGCTGGCGTCAGCAACCCTTTTCGCGCAAACAGGCACAGCCGCGGCCACCACCACCAAGATCGGCGTGATTGACATTCAAACCGCCATCCTGGCAACCAACGAAGGCCAGCGCGATTTCAACACCCTCACCACCAAATTTCAACCCAAGCAGACCGAACTGCAAACCATGAGCAAAGAAGTGGACGATCTGCAAAAGCAGCTCGATACCCAGGGCGATAAGCTCAATGAAGACGCCCGCGCCAACATGGTGAAGCAGCTTGAATCGAAGAAGAAAACACTGCAACGCACCTATGAAGATGCGCAAAATGACTTCGAGGCGCAGAAAAACGATATCCTCAAGAACCTGGGCAACAAGGTCTATTCCACGCTCGATAAATACGCTAAAGACAATAATTTCTCGGTAATCGTGGACGTATCGAATCCGCAGAGCCCGGTCCTGTGGGCGGCGCAATCCACCAACATTACCAAGGCGGTTGTGGATGCATACAATGCCGTCTCCGGCGTTCCTGCTCCGCCTGCTCCAGTGGCCCCGAAGCCGGCTTCTTCCACCGCTCCTTCGACAATCAGACCACCCGCCACGGCGCACTAAGACATTTTCAATTTCAACAACCTACCAGGCCGCCACATGGCGGCCTGTGGTCTTTTATCAAACGTGTGGCACAGCCGTTCTCGGCTGTGTTCTTGTGCCGCTCGCAAAAGCGGCAGAAGTCGCCGAACCTTAAATAACGGGTAAGCTTTTGGTGCTGTTTCGCCCGAACCAAAAGCGAGGGCGTAGCAGCCTTGTTTTGGCTGCGGAGCCCTTAGATCAACGACACCAGCAAACTTATTTTTGTTCCACATTTATTTTTTCGGGTGATGGCTTCGCGGGCGACTTGCCGGCTCTTCTGCGGTGTCAATTCTATGCAGGAGAGAAGCCCATGTTTGAAGACTGTCTCATAGAATCAACCCGCCACATCGCCAAGCGGCGTGGACTAACGACCCTGCTTTCCACCAGCATGCAGATGTTCATGCTGATGCTTCTGGTTATTTTCCCGTTGTTGCGTACGAATGTGCTGTCGCCGCGGCATCTTACTGAAATCCTTCCCATGCCTCCAATCAGTGCGCCACCAATCCAGGGAAGCCATCCGCTCACGGGAACAGTGGATTCCGGCAGCATCACCCGTCCGATTCAGGTTAGCCCAGTCGGCCCAATTCCACATGGAATTGTGCGTGACTTTGATCCGGTAGGTCCGCCCCAGACGGCAAACGTGCGTACGTGTTTCCCCGATTGCGGAACCATTCCCGGCGTTTTTGGCTCATTTGGCACTGGGCAACCGCCGGCTGTAGCGCTGGCTAAGCCTAAGCCGTTGCCTATTTCGCAGCTAAAGCCAGGGCAAATTTTGCGGCGGGTGGAGCCTATCTATCCACATCTAGCCACGGTGACGCGAACCCAGGGGGCTGTGGTTCTGCACGCCATCATCAGCCGCGAGGGCACGATTGAACAGTTACAGGTGCTTTCTGGTCATCCGCTTCTCGATCAGGCAGCGCTGGATGCGGTCAAACAATGGCGCTTCCGACCCTATATTCTCAATGGTCAACCCATCGAGGTAGAGACGGAAATCACGGTGAACTTCATCCTTGGAGGGGGATAACGTCCAGGCTGAGCAAACCGGGTTTGGGGACTCACCTTAACCGCCCCCGTAAGGGAGTTCTCGGCCCGGAAAAGGGGGGACAGAGAGCAGGTGACAGGCCAAATCCTGCAACCCATATTTTCCAAAGCTCTGTGGAAAAGCCTGTGGAATTCTACTGCCCGCAAAAATTAAAGCAGTGTTAATTCAGGAACTTACATGTTTTGCATCAACTTTGCAGCACCCCGTAAGCAATTCTGGCTTAATGACTTAAAAGCACAACCCGAATTGCTTTCGTCTGTGCAAAAAGAAGCTAGCAAAGCCCTGAAAACAGTTTGAAGTTTTGCACATTTCGGCTCTAAGGTATATGCCTGTCGAGGTCATTTTAGGATGGCTCCCGATATAGAGAATCTAACTGGAAAGCATGGCTAGTTCCAAAATGGAACTGCCCAACATGGGAATTTGCTTCACGGGATTATTGAGATTCTGCAAGGAAATAGGGGTAAGGAGACCGAATTCTGACTTCTAGCCTCCAACTTCCAACTTCCTTCTCCGGCGCAATTGATCGAGCAACTGTGAGCGCGTAATCCACAATCCGGCGGCAACAGCCCCCGCCCATGTAAGGGAAACCAGCACGAGAGCTTCAATATCGGCCAGGCGGCTGCCATTCAAATTCACTGCTCTACCTACAAAATAGCTGGCTGCTCCGGCCATCGCTGAAACCAGCAAGGCCTTGCCCAATTCCCGCCAATTCATGTCGCCCAACCTGACCAGGCGCTTGCGGTGCAGCAACACCGCCAGGGTCACAGTGTGAGCAAAGATGCCAAGATCAGAAGCAATCGTCAGTCCGGTTGCCAGATACGAATGAAACAGGGCCGCATACATAGGCAGTGAGGCAGCGGTGATGACCGTTCCGGCAAGCATGGGAGTGAGCGTATTGCCGGCAGCGTAAAAGGCCCGGGCGTAGAGCGCCTGCGCCGACCAGAACACCAGCGAAAGCGCAAACCAGAAGAAAAAGAGTGCCGTCTGCTGTGAATCCGCCCAGGTGAATTTGCCCCGGCGATAGACGATGTCAACAAAAGGCAGGGCAGCGGCCATCATCCACGAGCTGGCCAGCAGCGATGCCGCCGCCACGCGATACACCGAGTTATTCACACTGGCGGCGAATTCACTCATTCTCTTCTCTCCAAACAGGCGCGCGAAAAAGGGCATGGAAGCTTGTCCCGCGGCTTGCCCCAACACCGCAATCGGAACAGAAAAGAGGCGCTTGGCATAATTCAACCGGCTGATATCCCCCGCCAGGCCCGAGGCGAAGTAACGCATAATCCACTCATCGGCGGCGACCAGCGAGACCCCCAGCATGAGCGGAATGGAGAGCCTAACCCACTCCTTAAATCCGGGACTGTTGATTTCAAATGACGGCCAATACCGCATGCCGGCGCGCTGTGCCCCCACTGCGTTGATTAAGAAAGGACCCACAGCCGCGCCAATCAGAGCTCCGTAAGCCAGCGAAGCGATTCCCAATTGGCGATGGAACAGCACGCCGCCCAGAATAATGAAGACGTTATAGAAAATTCCTCCCAGAGCGGGCAACAGGAATAAGCGGCGCGAGAGCAGGACCGCCGAAACCACCCCGCCCACGTAGAAGAACACCTGTGCCGGCAACAGGATTCGCGTCAGATAACTGCACAAAGCAAGCTGCTCGGGTTTGAAGCCGTGAAGATAGTGGCGCAGGATTTGCGGTGTAAAAATCTCTGTCAGCACAATACCCACACCCAGCACCGCGATCATCACGGTAATAACCACGGAGAACGCCTTTTGTGCCTCGGCTTCGCGCTTTTCCGAAACATAGCGCGTAAAGATGGAGATAAACGTGATCGAGACCGTGCCACCAGCTACCAGGTAATTAAGAAAATCAGGAATTGTGAAGGCCGCGTAAAAGGCGTCGGTGAGTGGATTCGCGCCAAAGGTATGAGCGATGTAAGTCTCACGCAGGAAGCCGGCGATCCGTGAAAGCATCACCGCCGCCATCAGCAGCAGCGTGGCTGAGAACGCCGTATGCTCGTGCGAAGGCCTCAGCCAGCGCAGCATGCCGCCGAATGAAGACCTGGGTGAAGATGAGGCAGGCGTGGTTGCCATCTTGCCGGATTGTACACAAATCAGTGAGACAAGGTTTTTCCTGGAGTTTGGTCGCAGTTTTAAAAGGAGCAAAAGTTTGTGTGGCACAGCCGTCCTCGGCTGTGCGGCAGCGCCCAAAACGCAGTGGAATGGGCAAATAGCCAAGGGGTTTAAATTTTGGATGCGAAAGTTGTCGACCGGCCCAAAAACAAGACTAGAATCTTTAGTTATGTTCGAGCGTTATAGCGAAAGCGCCCGCCGCGCTATCTTTTTTGCACGTTATGAGGCCAGCCAGTTCGGATCGTCGTACATCGAAACCGAACATCTGTTGCTTGCTCTCATGCGTGAAAACAAGACTTTTGGAAACGTCTGGCTCACACCGGAGGGCGTGCGGAACATTCGTTTGACAATTGAAGCGGCCAGCAAAAATCAGAAAAAAATCTCTACCAGCGTAGATTTACCGTTAAGCTCTGAATGCAAACAGGTCCTAAGCAATGCAGCCGAGCAGGCCGACCATCGCTCTGACCGGTATATCGGCACCAAGCATTTACTATTGGGGTTGTTGTCACAACCATCTTGTCTGGCGGCTCAGTTGCTTACACAATACGGCATAACTGCCGAGCAGATACAAGGCTTGCAGGAAACCGCCTCCAAACGACTGCATGAAGCCACGAATTGCGAGAAAGCCACCACCTTGGAGCTGACCGGGCGCGGCCTAAGTTCAACACATAAACAAGGACCAACTCTTATGTTCCAGCGTTACACCGAGAAAGCACGGCGTGTCATCTTCTTTGCGCGGTATGAAGCAGGCAGGTTCGGATTGCCACAGATCGAAAATGAGCATCTGCTGCTTGCGCTAATTCGTGAAGACCAAACTCTTATGTACGGGCTGATGTCTCCCGAAGATGGAGAACACATTCGATCGGCAATAGAATCAATTTACGCGGACGAGAAAAACACCAGCGGAGATCTGCCTTTAAGCCCTGAATGCAAACAGACGATCAACAATGCCGCTAAGCAGGCCGATCAACTTTCTGACCCGCATATCGGCCCCGAACATCTGCTATTGGCATTGCTTTCGCAAAAATCTTTCGCATCTGAATTATTGACCCAGCGCGGTGTAACGGCCGAAAAGGTCTTACAGAGCCTGAAGAAATCTCCTTCTGCAGAACGCCCAAAGACGGAGCACAGGGAGCGCAGGAAGACATCGCCACCTTCAAGTCCACCACCCTGGAGCTGGCCTGACGCAACCTAAATGGCGGAATAGTCAAAGTATAAGGGTAGCCGAGTAGGCCTGGCACAGTCACAATCTCCCTTGGAGCTTGGATCTGAGAGCTTGGGGCTAGTTGTAAGTATGGTTACTAGCGGCATGGCCCATTTTTAGGTAACCTGTCTCGCATGCGAATCCACAGATTGTTTTGGTTTTTCTGGCTTTCCGTGTCGGCCTGGGGGCAGCACCTGGTCAAACAGGATGTCTTCAATGCCATCGCCAGCGAGTATTCCGGCGAAGCCGCGCAGGAGAACGTGCGCAACATCATCCAGTACCACCGCATCCAGGGCAGCCCTATGATGGAGAGCGTGGCGAAAGATATCGTGCTGCCCCGCCTGAAGGGCGCGGGCCTGGAGGCCACGATCGAGCAGTTCCCCTCGGACGGCAAGACCAAGTATGGCACCTTCACCTCGCCCATGGGCTGGGAGATCCGCTCCGGCGAGCTGTGGGTTGAGAGCGCCAGCGGCGCCAGGAATTTCATTCCCATCCGCCTGTGCCGTTTCAGCGATGTGCCTATGTGCGTTTCCACCTACTCCAAGGGCGGGGATTGGAAGGGAGAGCTGGTAGACGTGGGCGCGGGCACCAAAGACTCTGACTATACCGGTAAAGATGTAAAGGGCAAAGTAGCGCTTGGCTACGGATACGCTGCTGCTGTTGTTCGCCAGGCGGTGCTCAAGCATGGCGCGGTGGGCGCGGTGATTTATCCCGCGGCTGGCGACCGCCCCGACCATCCTGACATGGTGCGCTACAACGGCCTCTGGACCCAGGCCGATGAGCTCGACCGCACCCGCGGCAGCTTCCAGATTTCGCGCAACCAGTACGACATGCTCAAGGAGCTGATGCAAGGCGGCCCGGTGGCCGTACACGGGAAGATTGATTCCACCCTTGCCTCGGGCAAGCTCACCGTGGTGCATGCTTACATTCGTGGAAGCCAGCGCGACCGCGAAGTGCTGATCACCGCCCACCTTGACCACCCCAAGTGGAGCGCCAACGACAACGCCTCTGGTGACGGCGCCATGATGGAGATGGCCCGCACCCTCTACACCCTGACGGCCAGCGGGAAGATTCCCGCGCCTACCTACACCATTCATTTCATGTGGGTGCCGGAGTGGTATGGAACGCTTGCCTATGTGACCAATCATCCTGAGGCGCGGCGTTGCGGTCCCTGGGACGATCCGCGGGCCAAAGGGAAAACCGACACATACAAGGGCCCCTGCGTCATCGCCAACATCAACATGGATATGGTCGGCGAAGACACGGTCAAAACCAATTCGCGTTTTTACATTACCCGCACGCCTGATTCGGTCTCCTCATTCCTGAATGCCTTGATGAGTGACGTGCTGCAGCAGACCCGCGAAGCCAACCTCTACGCACCCACCGGCACGCATCATTACTGGCTGCCGGAGATGATCAACTATGCCCAGGGCAGCGACCACGATGTCTTTCTGGGCCTGGGCATCCCTTCGACCATGCTGGGACACGACCCCGATTGGACCCACCACACCAGCGAAGACACCATCGATAAAACCGATGCCAGCGAGCTGCGCCGCGTAGGCACACTGGCCGCAGCCGCTGCCTGGTGGATCGGTGACGGCGGAGAGGAAAAATCCGCCCGCCTGCTCGATAGCTGGTTCCAGGTCGAGGGCGACAGCACGGTGCAAAAGCTTAACTTCTATCGCGACCTGGGCGCATTCACCCACACTTCAGCCACGAACAAACGTAAGCCTGCGCGTGGTGGAGCAGGCCCGCATCGGCTCACACTGCTGCCGCTGGACAGCTCCGTCTTCAGCAACCTGGAAGGCGATGACAAGAAGTGGGTGCAGGACCAGCAGACGCGCTTCCCCAATGACTCTGACGACATTCCCACCAAGCCAACCTTCGAGTTGCTTGCCTTTGAGACCATCAACCTGATGGATGGAAAGCGCTCCACCGCAGAAATCGCCGACATACTCAGCGCCGAATACTTCAGCGATATTGACCAGGGCTGGGTTGACCGGCTGGTGGGAATCCTGGCGGCGCAGAAACTGGTGGCGGCGCGTTAAAGCCTGCTGAGTAGAGCAAAGGTGGTGGCGATTCCCGCACTCGACAAGGCCGTCGTCATCACCAGCACGAATTTCAGCCCGCGCGACATGCACGAGCAAACCGGCGAAGTCCTCACGGATTATTTGCTTGGCTGGGGTAGAGGTCACAATTCACCATCACAATAGGGGCCCCTCGCCTGCGACTCCTAATGAGAAATATCTAAAGTATTTACGCGACTGCTTTTTCGTTCGGCCGGCTCCTCTCCTCACTAGCGCAAATTGCAGCTTGGGTTACACGCTGGCAATACGTCGAAGATGTTTAATTAGCGGCGAGGAGCCAACCAGCAGTAAGTCGCACAGGTTACATTTCGATGGCGCGACGCCGACAATTGACAATAGTGAACGAATTGGACCAAGATTGTAGGCCTATGCCTGCTTCCAAGTCCCGCCAGGTGTTGCCCAGCAAAGGAGAGATGCGCATTTTGCGCGTCTTGTGGGAGCTTGGCGAGGCCACCGTCGAGGAAGTCATCAATCATGACCGGGCATCCTTTAAGCCGAACTATAAGACAACGCAAACCCTGCTTCGCATTATGGAGCAGAAGGGCTTTGTGCGGCATTTCAGTCGTGGCCGCGTGTTTGTGTTTCAACCATTGGTAACCCGGGAGCAGGTAGGCAGATTGTCGGTACGCAATCTTTTGGAACAGAATTTTGGCGGTTCGCCAACAGAGTTGGTGGTCAACTTGATTGAAGGCGCTCGGATCAACAATGCGGAGCTTGAGCAATTGGAGCGTCTCATCAAAGAGTACCGCGCGAAAAAGTAAGTGCGACAGGTTCGTTCTCGCATTTCACGGAAGCAAATGCACTCTGATCTGTATCTTCGCATCGCCGGCCTGCTGGCCACCTATTTTCTACAAATAGCGATTGTTTATGTTTGTTGCCTTGCCCTGAGCCGGCTCTGCGACACTCCCCGATGGCGCTTTGCTCTTTGGCAGTCATTCACAGTCGGGGCCGGGGCATACTGGCTGGTTGTTTTACGCGCTGGGTTTTTCCCCGGCAATAACAGGGCAAATACCTTTCCGCCTGCCGGCGGTGTTTTGCCCGAGCAGTTACAAATCCCCAACAGTTCAGCGCACATGATCGCAATTGCAGGAATAGCGCTGGCCTGGCTTTACCTGAGTTCGGTAATTTTCTTTCTGCTTCGCTTGGCAGCAAACTGTCTTAGAGTCTGGCTGGCATTGCAACGGGGCACGAGGCCTGGGGATGGGACCTCGGAACTGTTCTCCCAGATGCGCCGTGTTATGGGCCTTAACAACTGCGAGCTGCTGATTTTGCCGGGCCTGGCTTCGCCGGCGACAGCATGTTTATGGAGACCGAGAATTCTGCTGCCAGCAGGAACCGAGCAACTTGGAGACGAGAACGCAATGGCAGATGTGCTCTGGCACGAACTGGCACACGTACGGCGGCGAGATTATCTATGGGCTTGTGTCAGCGATCTCATCCGCTGCTTTGTTTTCTTTCATCCTGCGATTTGGCTAGCCAGAAAGCAAATGCGCCTGCAACGGGAACTGGCTTGCGACCAAGCCGTTGTTGCCGACCGGCCCGACCATCGCGCAGATTATGCTGAGTGCCTCACGCGCTTTGCCCGGTTTAAGATGCTGCAAGATGCCGAGGAGTTAGGAATCGATTTTGCAGCATCGCCTTCGCTCTTGGCCATCCGGATAAACTCTTTGCTCAAGCAGCCGCAGCGGAAGAGTTTTTATAAAAAATGGATAAAGATGGCTACAGGATCGCTTGTGACTATCCTGGCTTTCTTTTCGTTGCCATTCCTCATCGTTGCGGTCGGCTTTGCTCCTCAGTCTGAGACATTCGATATTGGTTCGCAAATCGTGAGAGGAGTTCATGGGAAGCAACCGCTAAAATCTGCGAAGTTTCTGCCTCCCCGCCGCAGCAGCAGTATGTTGCGAACCAATGCGCCCTCGAATGGCAGTCCAATACCTGCGATGAGAGAAAGCACCTATCAGGGTAAGCCGGCCTATACCGCTGATGGGACGTCTGGCGAAACCAATCTTCAAACAGATCAAACGAACGCAAGCGGCCCCACCTCTTCAAATACGGATGGGCCTGTTTGGAGCGAAACTGTACCGAACACCATCCCGAGCAAACCGGTGACTCAGAAAATCCTTGTGGCGCTAGGTGAAATTATTGTCGGTGAACGCGGCGACCGGAAAGACGGCGATCGCCATTTCACCACAACCCCAATACATCCTTAAGTCGTTTCGCTTAATTGCAATTTCCCCGTAATCGCAACTCCAAGTCTTAATAGATTAAGATATAATGACTCCAGCTACAGGCCAATCAAGGACCTCTTCTTTCCCGACTCCTTTACTGGCCGCAGTTCCATTCGTTCATGGAGCGAAAAAACTTGTTTGCTGAGCCAATTGCTTATGTTCGAATCCAAAATCGCCAAAATGTTTGCGGCCACCAGCGCCGTTAAGGAATCCGTGACAGATCCAAGCGCTACTGAACCGGCGCCGTCCCACTGCTATGCCCGCTACGTGAATCCGCAGTGGGTGAGGCTCCTGGAACTGCTGCAGATGAATGTGGCGTATACAGAATGCAAAGGCGCGGAGCTGCATACCAGCACAGGAGAATGCATTCTCGATTTCCTTTCCGGGTATTGTGTCCACAATATCGGACACAACCATCCGCACCTGATCGCAGCTCTGCAGAAGGAACTGAGCCAATATGGTCCCGCGATGCTGCAGAGTCATGTGCCTGAACTGGCTGGGGAACTCGCCGCCGGACTTTGCGCGCGTGCCGGCGGCCAACTCACAAAAGTCTTTTTTTGCAGCTCCGGCAGTGAAGGCGTCGAAACCGTGATTAAGTTCGCCCGAGCGCATACCGAACGCAACAAGTTGCTCTATGCCTCGGGAGCGTTTCATGGTTTAACCTGCGGTGCGCTCTCTCTGATGGGAAGCCCTTTCTGGCGCGAGGGATTTGGACCGCTGCTTCAAAATGCGGTCGAGATTCCGTTCGGCGATTCAGGCGCCCTCGAAAAGGAACTGGCTGGCAGGCAGGTAGCTGCGTTGATTCTTGAACCCATTCAGGGAGAGGCAGGGATACAGTTGCCTCCAGCAGATTACTTATCGCGCGCGCAAGCATTATGCAGGCGTTATGGAACCCTATTTGTGCTGGATGAAGTGCAGACAGGCTTGTACAGGACCGGAAAATTTCTTGCCGCACACCACTATGGTGTTTCGCCCGACATGGTGGTCCTGGCGAAAGCGTTAAGTGGAGGCCTGATTCCGAGCGGCGCTGTGCTGATGACCGACGCTATTTGCCATTCTGTCTACAACTCCCTGCAACGCGCCATCGTCCATACCTCGACGTATAGCGAAAACGCTCTCGCCATGCGGGCGGGGTTGGCGACGTTGGAAGTCCTTGACCAGCAGGAATTGGGAGAAAGATCTGACCGCCTGGGACGATATCTTCGCGCAAAACTGCGGGAGGCCCTTGATGGATATGAAATGGTGAAGGAAGTGCGCGGTGAAGGCCTATTTTGTGGAATTGAGTTTGCGCCTCCGAAACAAGTTAAGTTGCGCGTTCCCTTTGAGGCATTTGGGAAGATACATCCGGGGATGTTTGGGCAGATGGTAGTGATGCGCTTGTTCCGCGATCAAGGAATTCTTACCCAGATTTGCGGGAACAATTTCATGGTGCTCAAGGCCGCGCCTCCTTTGGTTGTTGAGGAGCGCCAGTTGGATAAGTTCGTCATGGCAGTCCATGACGTGATAGAGACCATCCACACTTCGAGCGCGTTTTGGTCGACCGCCCTGGGCCTGGCGAAAAGGGCGATGGCGGTTTAATGCTGAAATGCACATCTAAACTCGCTATTTTATTATTACTCACGGCAGCGCTGGGAAGCGCCGCTGATGTGTCGGCATCATCTGCCACCGCGTTGGACGCTGGATACCAGGATTTGTACAACCTGCAGTTTGATGATGCCCATAAGACTTTTACGCAGTGGCAGCAACAACATCCCGATGATCCCTTGGGACCTGTTTCGGATGCGGCTGCCTATCTGTTTTCTGAATTTGACCGGCTGCACATACTTCAAATCGAATTCTTCGCGCAAGACAAGAATTTTCAGACGCAGCACAGTTTAGCGCCCGATCCAGCTTCCAAGCGGAATTTTGACGCGGAGTTGGACAAAGCCCAGCAGCTTGCCGATGCAAAACTATCGCGCAATCCAAATGACTCGAACGCACTCTACGCCAGCGTGCTTATGCTTGGTTTGCGGGGCGACTACATAGCGTTGATAGAAAAACGCAATCTTGCCGGTCTGTCTTACATGAAGAAGGCCCGTGCGCTTGCAGAAAGGCTGCTGCGGGTAGACCCAACCTGTTATGACGCATACGTCGCAGTGGGGGTAGAAAATTACATGCTCAGCCTGAAACCGGCTCCGGTGCGGTGGCTTCTTGAATTAGGCGGGGCCGAAGCCGACAAAGCAACTGGAATAAAAGATTTGCGCCTGACTGCGCAACATGGACGTTATCTCTTATCGTATGCCCGTCTTTTGCTCGCGGTTGCCGCGCTGAGAGATAACGACCGCACAGCCGCTCGAGACCTTTTGCAACAGTTGGCACAAACATATCCCAACAATCATTTGTATGCCCAGGAACTTGCCTCACTGCATTGAGGTTAAAGCGGAGATCCACAGGAGTCGTGACATAAAGTGAAAATCATCAGTGCTGCAAGTGCATTTCCAAAATACCTTTTTCGCCAGCAAGCGGTTACGGGAGCTTTGAAAGGCCTTTGGCAAGACCAGATGCAAAAACCAGAATTGTTGGACCGGCTTCATTCCCGTTGCGGAGTTGAACAGCGCCATTTTGTCTTGCCACTCGAGGCCTATGAACGCATCCAGAATTGGGGACAGGCCAACGATTTATGGATTGAAAATGCCCAGCAGCTTGCCGCAGATGCTATTTGTCGCGCGATCACTCCGGCCGGCCTCGCACCACGGGACATTGACGCGCTGTATTTTACTTCTGTAACCGGAATTGCAAGTCCCTCGATAGACGCACGTTTGATTAACCGCATGGGGCTCTCTCCAAACATAAAGAGAGTTCCGATCTTCGGACTTGGTTGTGTCGGTGGCGCGGCAGGGATTGCGCGCGCAGCAGACTACCTCCGTGCATTTCCCGACCAGGTTGCCGTCGTCCTATCGGTTGAATTGTGTTCTCTTACCTGGCAGCGTGGCGATCTCTCGGTGGCGAATCTGATTTCAGCCGGACTGTTTGGGGATGGAGCGGCCGCCGCAGTCCTGGCGGGTTCCGAGGCTGGTCTTGAAGGTCCAGAGGTGATCGCAACCTGCTCAACGTTTTATCCTGGCACCGAAGATGCTATGGGTTGGAACATTTCGGAAAGAGGCTTTGAAATTGTGCTTTCCCCAAAAGTGCCCGACGTTATTGAACAACATCTTCGATTTGATGTGGACGCGTTTCTCAGCGAGCATGGACTACGCCGGCACGATATGGCCAGTTGGATCATTCACACGGGCGGTCCAAAGATACTTGAGGCGGTAGAGAAAGCGCTTGAGCTTAAGCCAGGTGAACTGGAACTCTCCTGGGAATCGCTGCGCCGGGTGGGAAATCTTTCATCGGCGTCGGTTCTCGTAGTTTTAGAGCAAGTCCTGAAACGCAAGCGTTGCGCTGCCGGCAGTTACAGTTTGCTAGCGGCCATGGGGCCAGGGTTTTGCTCGGAATTAGTTTTGATGCGCTGGTAATGACAATGACCTCGACCGATGCTTTCGTTATTGGCGGCGGTCCAGCCGGCTTGGCCGCCGCGATTGCTCTCCGTCAAAAGGGGCTGAGGGCGACAGTTGCAGATTGCGCATTGCCTCCCATTGATAAAGCATGCGGCGAGGGTTTGATGCCAGATAGCCTGGAAGCGCTCAGCCGGCTGGGCGTGACCCTTGAGCAATATGAGGTCGGAGAATTTCGCGGCATCAGCTTTATCGGAGCTGACTCGGCGGTGAGCGCTGAGTTTCCAAATGGTTTGGGTCTGGGAATCCGCCGCACATTGCTTCACCGCGCGCTCTGCCAACGCGCCTCAGATTTGGGAGTTCAAATGCTGTGGGGTGCGCGTGTTTCAGGCCTTCGCGAAGGAGCTGTTTTACTCAACCGGAAGCCCGTCACATGTAAATGGATCATCGGCGCCGATGGCCACAACTCCCAGGTCCAGAAGTGGGCAGCACTTTCAAAATTTCGCGACCGCGACCGCCGCATTGCCGTGCGGCAACACTTTTCAGTCAGTCCGTGGAGCCGTTACGTCGAAATCTACTGGGGAGACCGAGGGCAGGCATACGTTACCCCCATTAGTCCAAGAGAAGTTTGCGTAGCCCTGATTTCAACAAAGCGGTGGGAATCTTTCGAGTCAGGATTGCTTCATTTCCCTGAACTCAAGGCCCGTCTGGCAACCGGCGCTCCCAGCACCAAAGCGAAAGGCGCCGTAACCATTTGCCGCCAGCTTCGCTCAGTATATCGGGGAAATGTGGCCTTGATTGGAGAGGCCTCCGGTTCGGTGGATGCAATTACCGGAGACGGCATGGCGTTGGCATTTCGCCAAGCCACGGCGCTCGCCGAAGCGATCAGCCAGGATGACCTTTCCATGTACCAGAGGACACACGATGCGATTGGGAGCCGCCCCGCTTTTATGGCGAGAGCGATGTTGCTTATGGATAAGAGCGCCTGGCTTCGGGTACGCGCGTTGCACACGTTCGGAAAAGAGCCCCGCCTTCTCCAGAGGCTGCTTTCGTTTCATGTTGGAAAAACAGGCGTGGCAGCCTTTTTGAGGCTTGGCTGGCAACTGTTCGTGGCTTAAAGAGCCGCTACACGAAATTTCTGTGAGGTAAACATGTCGTTTGTCTGGAAGAATGCAAGGCCGGTTGTCATAGTTATATTTGCGCTGCTCGCCACAGCTTTTCCTGTGATGGCGCATAAGCAAGTGTTCACCGTCAACCCTGCTCAAAGTAAGGTTGATTTCACGTTGGGCGATGTTCTTCACACGGTTCATGGCACGTTTGTGCTTGAACCTGGAAGCATCGAGTTCGATTCAGCAACCGGTGTTGCCTCCGGGGAATTAATTGTTGATGCCGGCAGCGGCGACAGCGGAAACGGCGCGAGAGATCGCAAGATGAAAAAGGAAATCCTGGAAACGCAGAAATTTCACGATATCACGTTTACTGCCCAAAAGATTACAGGCAATGTTGCGTCTCAAGGAACGTCGCAGATTCTGGTGGATGGATTGATGAACCTGCATGGCGAATCACATCCGGTCACGCTTGCAATGGAGGTCAATGTCAAGCCCGGCCTTGCTTCTGCCGATACCACATTTGTGGTTCCTTACGTAAAGTGGGGACTGAAGAACCCCAGCACCTTCCTGCTCAGAGTGAGCGACAAGGTAAATATCAATGTGCATGCGGTAGGCCAGTTAGACCCGGCAAAGCAACAGTAAGCCCCGCCTAGAGCCGGTTCATGACACTATTACCTAATTAGTAAACTAATCATTTGCCTCGTTGTGTGCGTATAAGACACGTAGTGTGCCATTTTTGCCACATCTTGTTTTCCACAGAAACGTGTAATCTACCTGTTTGCAATCACATAGTGGACGAGACTTTCTTGATAAAAACGGGTTGAAGTCCAGCAACACCCGGCGAATATTTAACTTCTGAGTACGAGACTGCTCTACGAACAGACAATTCGCAGCTCGGTAGAGTGCAAAGGCACAGGATTGCACAGTGGAGCGCCTGTTTCTCTGCGCATCTTGCCGGCAGCCGCGGGGAGCGGGATTGTTTTCCGCCGCGCCGATCTGGATGACTATCAAGTTGAAGCTATCTGCCGCAACGTGGCCAAAGTAAGTTATGCCACCAGCCTGATGAAAAAAGGCGTGCTGATTTCCACCACCGAACACCTGCTTTCCGCCTTCATGGGTGCGGGCGTTGATAATGCCATCGTTGAACTGAACAATCTTGAATTGCCGATTCTGGATGGCAGCGCCCAACCTTTTATCCGCATGATCCAGAACGCGGGCATCCGCCAGCAGCGCCGCCGCCGCACCTACCTGCGAATCTGCAAGGAAGTGGAGGTGCGCGATGGAGAAAAGTTCATCGCTGTATATCCAGCGGATGGATATTCGGTCTCTTACACGATCGATTTCCCCGAGCCCATCGGCCAGGAGACTTTTGAAGTCGAGCTCTCCGGCGGCTCGTATCTGCGCGAGATCGCCCCGGCGCGCACCTTCGGCTTTCTTCAGGATGAAATTGCGCTGCGCAACATGGGCCTGATCCGAGGGGCCAATGAAGAAAATGTGATTGTGCTGACGGGCGAAGGCATTAAGAACGGGCCCTTGCGCTATCCCGATGAATTTGTGCGCCACAAGATACTGGATTTGATTGGCGACCTGGCCCTGCTGGGAAAACGCATTATCGGCAAAGTGGTAGCCTACCGCGCTGGACACGCCATGCATACTGCCCTGGTTTCGCGCATCCTGAAAGATGAATCGGTCTGGGAAGAGACGATCGTGGACGGTGCGCGTAAAACTGCGGCTGCTTCCGTAGTCTATGCCCAAGGCAGCACAGCCACTGCGGATTAGTAATTCCCCCATGGGCAGAGACGTAGCAAGCTACGTCTCTACGAAGGATTCTATTTAGCCGCTCAGAGAATAATCCGCACATCGCCCTCGCGCCGGGTGATGTGTTCGCGGTCGAGGTATTCCAAAAGGGGAAT